>JAABUK010004758.1_pt1 | contig 21793 bp, 11 predicted proteins | sample 5559141 | NCBI WGS metagenome assembly JAABUK01 (sample SAMN10711869, study PRJNA513367) | rock metagenome | isolation source: Antarctica rocks | place: Antarctica: Victoria Land, Pudding Butte nord | collected 2016-01-03
AAAAGATCTAGTCACGGGGGACCTCTTTAACTCAATAATAGTAATTATCGATAAGTTAAGAAAGTATACGATCCTGATCCCTTATAAAGAGACGTATAAAGTATATTAGCTAGGATTCATCCTATTAGATAAGCTAATAAGGGATCACGGTATACCTGAATCTATTATATCGGATAGAGACAGACTCTTTATATCTCATTACTGGAAGACTCTAATCGCTGCGATCGGAACCAAGTTGCGAATATCAACCGCCTACTATCCAGAAATAGATAGTTAGACAGAACGTATCAACTAAATAATAGAAGCGTACCTGAGGTACTACATTAGTTATAAATAAAATAACTGGGTCTTACTACTTCCTATAACATAATTAGCACTCAATGACAAAAGGTTAGATATCACGTAACTATTACCATTCTTTACAAATTATAGACGACATGCTAACCTATTTCTGGAATCACGACAGGGTTCAGGAGCAGAAAAGGTAACGGTGTTAGCATCCGACATGAAAAGACTATATAACGACATGCAGCAAATAATTAGTAAGGTCAATACTAAAACTTAGTAACGGGTTAATAAGAAAAGAAAAATGTACCCTTAGCTAAAGAAGGGGGATAAAGTATACCTCCACATAAAAAACTTAAAGAGCAAGAGACTAAGCAAGAAACTAGACTATATTAAAGTCGGACCATTTTTAATTAGGCGGTCCAGGGGACCTATCAACTATGAGTTATAGTTATTACCTGACGCTAAGGTACACCTAGTATTCTATATCTCTCTATTAGAACCAGCCGACTCCAGGATACCACTCCAAAAAGAATGGAAGTTTAAGGCTAAGACCGAAGAGTACGAAGTTAAAAGTATCCTAAAACAGAGGGGTTAGGAGTACTTCGTCAAATAGAAGGACTACGATGAGTTAGAAAGTACCTAGGAGTCTATTAGATACCTTCGGAATTGCCAGACGCTTCTACGTTAATTCCACTAGACCTAGCAGACTTAGCAGCATCATTAAAGCTGGAAAAGTCATCTAGCATAGCTATCGACGACTAGATGGCTAGGGATAGACTAATAAGCGCATCCGCCGCAGGATAATTAAGAGGGTCGGAGTCTTCCTCCGTATCTACTTCAGATAATAGGTATTAAGTCTTCCTTCGTACCTTCGAATTAATCTCCTTCAATATTTTCTTATTGCGTAATAGTCGGGTTATAACTATTATCAGCACCTTCTTATCCTCCGCCACCTTGGAAGATAATTCCTTACGAGTGCGGTCTAATAACTACTATAACATATTCATATACGGCCTTCCAGCCCGGACGCATTCGGAATACTTTAGGTGAGACTGAGAATCCTCCATGGCAATATAAAGGCTCTTGAGAGATGAACAACGGTCGTAGGTAAAATCGACAGTGGTACCGTATCGCTGAATTTCGGCGGCAAGACGAAGACGGTTTTGTTGCTAACGAGACATGGTGAAAGGATGGAATCTTCGGGACGAAGATAAATGGGAAGGAGGGGTAATATTACGACTAGCTAGACCAAGCAGTACGTGTTATACTGTGGTAGGTATTCCGAGGAACGGTTACCTGCATGATAGCTTCCTTAGCAGGCGAGCAGTACTTACTTTACTTAGCAGCGAGTAGAGCGAGCACCAGTCGTCCTACTCGGTAGCGAGCATGACGAGTATACCTCTTAGCACGGATTTCCTATGTCTATATAGATAGCGATGTTTCCTAAGTAGATAGGAGCTCCGTGCTTAACTTATATTATGATTCTAGTAATCTCCTAGGCACTGAATACAATACCTTGTACTAGACCTGTTTAGAATAAGCCTGCTTGTCCTGCTTCCTTAACACTCCTCTTCACGAGAACTAATCATAGGTCTATCCTATCCACGGACGGAGTGAACCGTAACATTCCCTTACCAAGGTCTTTCGTAATAGTACCGTATACGACCAGAAATCTTATCTCTGGTCCGTCACCTTACTTATCCAGATTTGACTGACGCTTTAGGTACTCGAACGCGTCCTGTATTACAAGGATTCCAGGATAATCTGATCTTTCTGAATCACGAGAACCTGGAAGAGGAAACACACGATACACCCGACTGGAAAGATGGGAATTCAACGTCGTCAAAGCAGAACAACTTCGAAGCTTAAATAACGCTTAAATATATACGTTATCTCGCTTAGCAGGGCTATAGGATAGGTTAAGTTATAGTTCTAACACTATATCTAGCTTAGTTACGTCTCCTATTTAAGGTTCTAAGGAAAGAGAACGACCTAGTCTTGAATAATCTTAATTTATATAATTTAGTACGAGCTGGATTAATGCCCGCAGCGACAGCTTAAGTTCAAAAGCGGTAGCTTTAGATTTCAACGATTAGTAAGATAATTTCATTTCTTCCGGAAGGTTAGCAACCGCTATACTATAGATATAGCGAGAAGGTCCCGCTAGTAGAATACTACTAGGGGAAAGTATTATCGGATAAACGGGAGTAATATCGTTTATAGCTTTACACGTGTCATAGAATCTCCTACTAAGGATGCTAACCTGTCTAGATAACTATCAGGGAGAGGAGAGCGATATCGTCATTATATTATTAACTCGAAGTAACGACTACTATAATATCAGGTTCATGTAGTCTCCGCAACGTCTTAATATTCTGATCTCCCGCGCATGAAATGCTCTTATCTTGATCGGTAATATAATAACCTTCCTAGACACCTGTAAAGGTAAAGAATTATGGAGAGAGTTTATAAACCTACTTAAAGGCGGCTCGCATATTTACGATAGATTCCCCGTTAGATATAAGCGATACTAGGACCGTATATCCGTTCTGCGCTGTCCTAAGGATTTCGACTAGTGTCTGGATAGCGGATATAATAAGCCCTAGTAAGCTCTATAAGACTTCTCATCAACATTTTGTACTAACATGATCCTTAGTAGTGTTTTCTTATAGTATAGTATATATATCTACCTATGTTAATACTATCAGTTATTTAATCACTTAAAGATAGAGTGTAATCACTTAGCTTAATTGAAATGTCCCGTAGGCTATGTTTAATCCTAGAGATATTATGTAAATAAACCGGCCCTATACCGTCTATATAAGAATGAGAGACGTTCTAAGGAGAAATTGCTATAAGAAGGATTTATACGGTAATAGAGGCGAGAGTAGGAATAAAGGGAATACGTAGCTAAGTTAACTAGATTAGATAAAGAGATACAGATGTTAAGAGAAATGATTATAGATAGCTAAATTTCAAAAGAAATAGCATAATTATTAGAGCAAAAAAAATAAGACCTAGTAGATACTAAGGTCTTAGCGGAATGTCTATTAAGTTCCTCTGTTAACGTTAAGGGTCTTATATATACTTAGACTTCGCCTCTAACGCGTTACGGCGAGACTATCACTTCGGATAGTAGTACTACAGATGATATACGAGAGTCCAAGGACATTAAATCTCAAGATAAGCATGCGCTCTCGCCGTCAGAGAGTAAATGGGACCGGTAGAAGCGTGTGAATAATGCCTTAAACGGTACCATTAACTCTCTTATAAAGATGACTAGTCTAGAAGAAGTAAAAGTATAAGTGCTTAAGATCAAGGCAAGGGCTAACACTACATTAAGGCAGAACATGAATATAAAGGATGAAAGATATAGGATCGTCCTATAAGGTAATCCTAGGACAGGTAAGACTTGATATCTAACCGCATTAACTGGGTTATTAACTGTAAATACTTTAGGTAAAACTACTATAGCTCGCCTTTATACAAAATTCCTGACTTCCATGGGCGTATTATCAGGAAATGAATTCGTTAAGACCTCGGGATCTTGTCTTGCTAACGACGGGGTTACTAGGGCTAAAAAACATATAAAGACGCTTGTTAATACGGGTAGGAGTATATTCTTCCTCGACGAAGCCTATCAGCTTGCTCTCGGATATAATTACGGAGGTACTTCGGTACTTGATTTCTTACTCGCGGAGATTAAGAATCAGGTTAGGAAGATTATCTTCATTTTCACTGGTTATAATAAGTAGATAGAGAAATTCTTCGAATATAACTAAGGGTTTAATAGCTGTATACTATACCGCCTTTAATTCGCCGACTATAAAGACGCAGAAATCCTTTAGATACTTAGTTAGCGGATCTAGAAGAAATATAATAGGAAGATGAAAGTTAAGAGAGGCGTTACCGGTCTATATACACGTATAGCTATATAACGCCTTAGACGAGGGCGAGGCTGTAAAGGCTTTAGCAACGCGCGCGCTCTCGAAAATGTCCTAGTAAGGGTTTCAGAGCGGCAAGCTAATCGCCTTCACCAGGAACGCGTTGCCGGCGTCCGGCCGGACGACTTCCTCTTTAAGAAGGAAGACCTCGTTAGCCCGGAGCCGTCGAGAGCAATCATTTAAAGTGATGCGTGGAAAGAGTTACAGGACTTAACTAGGCTTAAGGCTGTTAAGGAAACTATATAGGACTTCCTTAACCGTATCCACACTAACTATTAACGGGAATTAGAGGAGAAGGAGGTAATTAATATAAGTCTAAATCGTGTCTTCCTCGGCTCTCCTAGGACGGGGAAAACATCCGTGGGGAAACTCTACGGTTAGGTGCTAGCAGATATAGGACTCCTCTCGAATAGTAAAGGTTAGTATTCTTTACTTCCCGAGCTGGAAACGCTAGGTAGTAAGCGGTGCCTTTGTAATCGCTTATTAGTCGACCGCGATCGATCTAATACGGTTCTCTTTACTTTCTCTTTAATTTGAAACGACTAACGTATTGATTTTAGTCTTCGTCAAGAATCCGGCTGATTTCATCGGGAGCGTCTTAGGAGAATCCGAGAAGAATATCAAGGCAATCTTAAAAGCGATTAAAGGGAAAGTCCTTATTATTAATGAAGCGTATATACTGTACTCGGGTGGCGCTGGCATAAGTATAACGTCTAATCTATATAAGACTACCGTTATCGACATAATAGTCGCTGAGGTTTAGAGTACACTAGATGAAGATCGATATATCCTACTCCTAGGATATAAGGAAAAGTTAGAAGACATATTTCATATTATAAACCTAGGCCTCTCTCAGCGATTTATATTAAATAACGCCTTTGACTTCGAGGACTTTAATGACGACTAGCTGCGGGAGATTCTGGAGCTTAAACTTAAGAAGTAATACTTAGAAGTAACAGAGGAGGCTAAGGATATTACTATATTAATGCTCGCCAGAGCTCGTCATCATCCTAACTTTAGTAACGCCGGAGAAGTTGAAAACATAATTAGTTATATCAAAGCCTTATATTAAACCCGATAGTCGGTAAAGCTACTATCTAGTTAATCCGCCGACCTTATTTTCGAGCCTTAAGACTTTGACGTGAACTTTAACAGGAGTATAAACGCAAGCGTGAATTATAGAGCGCTCTTCAAGGATATACTAGGCTACAACGAAATCATTAGTAAATTGGAGGGGTTTATATAGACTTTATATAGTATAAGAGTAAGAGGTATTAATCCTTAAGAGTATATTCCTTTTAACTTCATCTTCAAAGGTCTACCTGGTAAGTGTAACTTCACGCGAAAATTATAGTTTATATCTAACTTTACCTTCATTTTAAGGCATGGGCAAGACTACTACTACTCGTAAGATAGGTAAAGTCTTTTACGACATAGGCTTCCTTTCAACGTCAGATGTCCATGAATGCTCTACTACAGACCTAGTCGCTGGATATATAGGATAGACAGGACCTAAGATAATTCAGCTACTCGAAAAGGCTCTTGGAAAGGTCCTTTTTATAGATGAGGCTTATCGGCTAGGAGAAGGTACTTTTATTATAGAGGCAATTAATGAGCTTATTAATAATCTAATAAAGCCTTGATTCGTAGGAAAGATTATCGTTATCCTTGCGGGCTATAAAGATAGTATGAATAAGCTACTAAGTATTAATCAGGGATTATTAAGCCGATTTTCAGAGGAGATTATCTTTACTAATATGGAGCTAGAGGACTACTAGAGATTTCTTCAGTAATATCTCGAAAAGACAGGAATCGTTATTGATGAAACCAATATACGTACATTATTCTCGGAAATTATCTCCCTGTTCTAAGAGCTTTCCAGTCTTCCTTCTTAGGATAACGGCCGCGACGTCTAAACTATCTCTAAATCGATTACAAGTACCACATTTTAAAACGCAGATAGCTTGATATCAAAATTAACTATCTCCCTTTAGTAGATCATAGACATCCTTATAGCCTTCTTAACTGGAAGAAGAGCGCGCTTAGTTATAAACAGCTCCAAGTTAATAAGACTACAGCAGAATGACCAGCCTACGCAGGATCTAGTCGAAGGTCTAAATGCACTGAAAATGATGTAATCTACCGCATCGACTCAAGACGTGTCTAGAAATTCAAGTACGCCCGTTGACGAGCTTATATAAGTATCCGAGGCGTCAGATAAACGCGATATAGGTGTCACCAACTCAATCTAGGACCGACTCCAAGCTGACAAAGTATCACAAGAACTAGCTCAGAACTCTATCGACAATGCTGTGGCTACTGCCGAAGAGGAGAGTTACCTGGCAGCCCAGGAGGCAGTCACCCTTGCAAAGGAAGTCAAAATCTTCGCTACACAAGCGGCCAGAGATGAAAAGTTACAGGAATTTAAGCGCCGACACGAGGAAGCACGGCTGAAAGAACTAGTTAGTCGACGTGTAAAAGCAGAGGCTGACGAAAGGCTCAGAAAGATTCGGGAGGATGCTGAGCGGAAGCGGAAAGAAGAGCTATAGGTCCAAGTTAAGTTAAGAGAGATAGGGGTTTACGTTATAGGATTTCGCTGGATTAAGCAGGTTAGTGGATATAGATATGCTGGCGGGTCGTATTTTATTTCGAATAGCGAACTGGGGGCATAAAGAAAGTTGGAAATCTCGTGTAACCTCCTAACCCTTTCGAAAGTTCATTGAGTAAATCGCTGCGCTATAAGTTCCGACACCTCTTTGACAGTTATAATATACTTTCTGATAAGCATCTTCAACTATCCTTGTTAGATGTCGCCCTTTCAAATATGCCTATTTAAAGAAGCTGGGCAATTATTTTTACAATAGCTTCCCGAGCAAACGGAAGCGGAGGCTTCCGTGACGGATATACCCGTCCCGTCCTGCCAAGGCAATGCTGAGGGAGCATTGAGAGAGCTTTGCACTGCCTCGTAGGCAATGCAGAGGCGTAGCACCCTAGGGCCTGAACGGGCTACTATATGGCCCTTGCATCGAATGTCAACCCGAGCGCGAGTCTTCAAGACCGCGCTCTGATTGAGTACGTCGGTCTGACTATTTTCCTGCCGATGGAGTTTCTCGATCCGGTCGGTGACGTAGCACTGGGCACTAGACGCACGGAGGTACGTGCCAAGGTAATGTCCACCGTCTTCGATGTTGATTTTTCTGACCAGCGTCGACGCCTTTCCTCTGATACATTCTAGAGGACCCCCTCGCAATTGACAATGACGGCGAAGAGACCCACGAATCTGTCGTTTTCACCAGGGCCACCACCGCTGAGCAAGAGGTCGAAACTATGCATCTCTCCAAGACCCACACGAGGGGAGAGCTAAAGACCCTCTACCCCCGACCCTCCTCTTGCACTCCTCGATCGGCCGACCTCGACCGACGCCGCTCTTCCCTAGTATTTAGATAGGCGGCTCGGCGGCGAAGACGAGCACGGAGCAGCAGTGGTTGCAAATCCTCCCAGCGCCAGCACTCCGGAGCAATTTGAGGGAGGCTCTATAGTACTCGAAGGGGAGAAATAGGAAATCACAATGGTTGCTGGCAAGAGACGGGCGGGAAAGGGCTACGAATACCAAGTGCGCTGGAAGAGCACACGGATGGCTAGAAGCGAGCGGGGAAACGTACAGCGACTGGTGCGGGAGTTTGAAGCGATTCAACGGGCACGGCGGGGACGCAAATAAAGCCAATTGTCATGTACAGACAAGAGCAGATGGGAAGGTCGACGCAAGAGATGAAGTATTACTGGAAAGGGGGAACTGAGGCGGGATGGTGACAGGCAATGTCTCCTTCTCTGCGATATTTTAAGCCCAAGAGCAATAAAAGAATGTGAGTGTCCGACCGCTTAGATAAACCATTGATGTCTGCTGCAGAGCCATAGTCTTATCTCCATGTCTTATCCAATGATTTTGTTTTTGCAGTGACCGGGGTGAAGGGAAGCAGTCATTGGGAATGTGTCCTGACCCAGTATTTCCTAGAAAAAGACAAAGCTTTGTCAGCCGCTCGTTCTAAGAAGCATGGTTGAGTCTTTCACACTTGAAAACGTACGGGCTAGTTATTTCACATTCTGTTTAGCTTTTTGCCTCAACACCTCCATCACGCGGTTCAGCTCTGCGTTTTTGTCCTGAGCCTTGGTATCAAATGTCGCTGTTGCTAGATTGGAATGAGTCGAATTCTTCTTGACCCAGTCGACCAAGCCTGGACTTTTGGCTTGAGATTTCACTTGCAGTGCGACATTGAGACGATTCGTCTTTAGGTCGAAACGGCCTGCGTCGATGCGGAGCTGATATTCTGCGTCTTTCGTTAGGGACGGTATGATACGATTGCCTTCTACCGCTGAGGCCGAAAACTTAGATGCTGTATTCTTAACGCCTCTAAGCTTAACGAATGCTACATTAATAGCTTTAGACATCCTGAGCTTCGTTATATATCCGAGCTGGGCTTGAATAGGCTAAGTACGAAATATAGGAGCGTGGAAGAGTTGATTGACGGAGATAGTAGAGAAGAACAATGAAATAGGGACAGGGTGTCCATCCTAGCGCGTAGCCAAATCTGATATGCAATGCTATATTAGGTGTCAATCCCAGCGCGTAGTTCAAGAGAACGTCTTGTCCAACTATCTTTCGCAATTTCGTCGATTTTGGTAGACCAGACGAGAGTTAGCCCCGTTTCGGCAGGCTGCCTCCTGCTGCCTAGAGATTTACGCCTGATGACCTGATGAGTCATTAGGGAAACTCCTCCTGACAAATACAAATTCTTTTTTTGTTAGCATAACCTTGTTAATTAGTTGTATCAGTCTATCTTGGCAGCTGACTCAGCACGCGGAGACAGGTAAATTCCTGAGCTGTTGCAAATATCCTTAGGTTCGAGAGGGGAGCTTACTTGCTATGCTTCGTCATACGACGACTTCCGGTGAAGCGAAGCTGTATGATCCGTACCACTTGGAGATTTACGTAGCGCCCAGTGATGCTTCGTTTCCTATACATCAAAAAGTTCTCGATCATATCCTCCATCTCCAGAACCAGACGTCTTCCACACCGTTACTCGACATTGAACGCACTAATAACCCACAGTATAGACGCCTGTAATCCTCACCCTATAACTAGCCTGGCGTCGGACGATAGTATAAGCTCCTTATCTCGCTACAATATCTACTGTACTAACATAGATATAGGTCTAGATCCTCGTAAATATACGAGCGGGAGATGGCTTCGTCGTGACGAGCTGGAGCGCAATTCGCGAAACTTGAATTTTAACTTCGACGCGCTCCGCCATAGAGTTATCGAACTGTGTCCTGGCGCTACCTCCATTGCAAGATACGAGAAAAAGGAAGGAGGATACAATCGAATTTTCATCTTCACCTGCGATAATGCAAGGCGTGTTGTTGCGAGGCTACCTACTTCCGTGGTAGGACCAGCTAGGCTGACCACCAACTCGGAAGTAGCCACTATCACGTACGGTGAGATTGAAACCTCCTGGATAAAGCTTAGTAACTGAGGTCTCGCGTACTATCCAGTCCAGTCTAATACGACCGTGCCAACGCCAAAGATTCTTGACTGGAGCGACGACCCCTTAAATGCTATCGGCAGTGAGTATATTATTATGGAACATGCCGCTAGTGTTCAATTGCACCAGAAATGGCCAAAGATGTCTAGGGAGTAGTATATCGCTTGCATCAGGGCCATTTGTACAAGTATTCAGCAAATAGCGGCAATCGACTTTCCTGCGTATGGAAGCCTATACTTTGCCGATGCCCCTTTTCACTTAACCTCCACGCTGCCATTGACGCAAGACTTTTGTATTGGACCCCATTGCGGAACCAGGTATTGGGACTGCAATGTCGGCGAAGCAAGATTCTATAATTCGACGAAGCCCAATAGAGGGCCCTGTGAGTTCTGTCGTTCTAAACCTACGCAGCATATCAGCTGACTGGCCTGCGTAGGGTCTCATCTAACTGCATACTGTAACGGCCTCATCGACACTGGTCTTTCCCGTCTTCCATCTGGACCGATTGCGCTTGCTGATAAGCCGCCCTTTCATGGATCTGTGGCAACGCACACCCGTCTACTGAATGCTGGTCGTGGGGTCATCCAAAAGCTGGCTAAGGATCCTCGTATTCGGGGAGTAGCCACGGCCACCCTCTGCCATACTAATCTGCACAAAAGAAATATCTTTGTTTCGGACGACGACCCCTCCGTCATTACGAATCTCATCGATTGGTAATCATCTAGCATTGAGCCAGCTTTCGAGTACGCAGATTACGTACCAGATTTTGCCGCACCTATGACCGACGCTTCGCCAGAAGAAAAGCCCGCAGAAATATAGACCATTCTCTGCAAACAGGCTTTTGATGCCTACCTATAAGGTCTAATCCCAAAGCTCTACGCAGTAAGAGCACTTGATAATAACCTACTTCAACCTTTCCGTTACTGTCACAGGACATGGAGGGATGGTGCTGCAGCTTTTAGGCACGAATTGATCGATATCTCTAGCCGCTAGAAGGAGCTTGATCTCGCGGGCGCTTGCCCGTATGCATTACCCACGTCGGTTGAATTGCTCGAGTACCAAAAGGAGTTTCAAAGCTTCTACATTACGAATGATTTGAAACGGAGGTTAACAGATCTTCTGGACACCACCCCAGATGGATGGGTCCCGACAGACTCATGGGAAGTAACGGAAGTGGCGTACCAGAAGGCATTCGGCGAGTTAGTGCAGGCGATGCGAAGTGCTGAGAGCATCGAAGAACAGTCGATGAACGAGGAGGACTTGAGGAGAATATGGCCATTTGATATCAGATAGCAAAATGATAGTGGTCCGTGCCATCCAAAATCCAACGCTAATGACCAAAGTTGCATGAAAATTCAGACCTTGTGAATCACGAGGTCAATGGTATAGACTTTCCATGATGCGTGTACTATTAAATTCACGGATGAAGTTTTCACTCACCTTGAGCGCCTATAGAACGCTACCCGATCTTGAGATTTAAGAGGGTACATTTCAGGACTTAGAGGTTGAAGATGTAGCAACTAAGATCAGGAGACAGGAAGAAGGCAACTAGAGGTATCTAAAGCAATTAGCGGCACAGATTATTACTCCACCTCCTTACTACTGTACGAGCTCACCGTGTTCCAATTGTCTTTATGAAGAGTAGATTGAAAAAAACGCCTGCTTTGTTCTATAACATTACAACAACGCATAACTCTTGATACCCAAAGACTTCGGTCCAAATATCCATGATTATTCCCAAATTCGTCTGCTATATAACCGTTCATAGCATTTTTTGGGGCCTTAATGCCGTTAAAGAGATCACGTGGAGAATGCTTTATCTGGAGGATGCCTGATTTAACGGGACCATTTCCTTGATAACAACAGACCCGAGGGCCTACAGTCTATGGCGTCGACAGTCTTCGCAGGCCAGTATATGGCAGCGTTTGCAAGACAGTATATACTTGCGATGCCTCGTACCACACATCTCGCAGACCTTGCCGCGGCGCGATCCTTCAAGTTTAGTGAACTTGCCACTGTGCTCGCACTCATGGTTTATTTGTAGCTCCCGTGCCATAGCCACCACGCGCTGTTGACGAATAGCAGGTTCCAAAGGCCATGGAGCCTCTCTGTTAACAACCTGCTAAGCTCTTTGATTGAGTAGTTCCGGCACCCAGTCGCCACATAGGCATTCCTTCCACTTTACACTACATCTGTAGCAGAACTCGGCGCTGCATCTACAACTGTAATTTGGGTCAATTTTACTTACACGACGGGTAGGAGTAAGTATCACTCACGTCATGTGATCACAGCCCTCATACCGAAACACCATTTCACCGTATCCAAAACAGGGCTTCCAGCCTTGCTTATCCGCGAAATCAATGAGGCCCTGCCTTGCCTCATCTGCTAGGCAATCCCCATCATGTGCTAGTGCTTTGCAGTGCATACAAGTTTAACCACTACAGGCCTCACAGGAAGTATAATCTGGGGTTCGCTGCGGCATAGGAATAAATCTGGCGCACTTAAGGTCAGCGTAGTAAACTCTGTCCGTGCTAGTAAACTCCAGCTCAGCACTTCGATAGGCGGTTAAATCTTCAACTAAGAAGTCTACTTTAATGGTCGAGATATTAATTAGTTAGCGGTAACATTTTAATAGGAAAAGGCTTTCATCCTTAGTAACACGTAGGAAGAAGGACTTAAGACATGGCTTGCAATATATATCACTGTATACTAAACGTATTATGGAATAAGGATGAACGGACTATCTATAGATAATGTATTCGACTTTGAGCTAGGGCAATTTCTTAAGGACAGCTCTCTGGCGGTGAGCATAAGGGGCCGAAGAACCCGTATCGGTACTACAGGACTTGATACTGAAAGTCGAAGCTTCTATAGCTCGTAGGACATAGTCCTATTCAGCCGAGTCCGCTCCGATGCGAGACATCCCTAACATATCAGTAATATCCTGAGATAGCTGATTCTCGTCTTCATTTAAGCTTAGGGCGAAGTCTCGATCTTGAATAGACTATATTTCCTCGACCCTTAATTCTTTAATGGCTATAATATCAGAATTAACAGCTTTAGCAATACTATAACTGAACTTCAGATCCTCGACTAGAATAGTCGCCTTCTTGAGCTCGGCCTCGAAGTCATCGAATGCTAATATATAATCCGGAGGACTATCTTCACTCCATTTACCGGATTGAAGCTCGCGCTAAGCTTCGATCTCTTCGCATTGAAGCTGGAAAGCAAAGCTCTAGTCGTCGAGTTAGAGGAAAGGGTCAGCGCATGCCATGACTAAGGCTGTTACGCTTTATTAGTCTGGAATTGGTTATTAGATTATTGCTGTTGATCGGTGTCAGCCAATCTAAAAGTGGAACGATGTGTTTCAGGCGGGCGGCGGATGACCCCGATGACTCATGGACCAATTAGGTTAGTTACTGTGGCACCCCCAAGACTGTGCCGCCGCCAAGGCTTCGCTGCCTGCCGACCACCACACCTCCTGCTGGTATGTTCGTAACACCATCCTACGGCGCACCAGCGGCAATAAAGACGTATGCCTCCCGTCCCCTCATTCCCAATTATCATGTCCCTACCACGAGCAAAATCAGATGTTAAGAGATATGGGCGGCAACCTTTGCCAGACCCATTGAGAAACTAAGGTAAAATAGCTACTTTATATCTTAGACCGTTCTTTAGCTGACAACCTACAGCAGCACAATCACGCGGTATCAAACGAAAAAAGTCGGTTACGCCTGTTCGTAAGAGCGCACGTCTCCAAGAGAGATAACGCCTTTATCAATAACAAGAGGTTTAAGAACAACTATTTCAACTTCCTTCTCTAACCAGTCTTACGCCTGATAAAGAGGTATGTTCTATAATCCCTCGGCGTACAACTATGACTACTGACTTAGGCTAAAGCGTCCACAGGAATCAATTAACCCTTCTAATCTAGATCGAAAGCGGAAACGGAGTGAAGAGCTCAGACAGAATTACACAGCTGAGGCCAAAGTAGCTGCCTATATACCTTCCCAACGCTGGGAAAGCCCTACCTGAAAACGTCAACGAACCTCACCTATAAATCGTGCTGTTGTAACACTTACAGGCCTTCGTAGTAATACCAAGAACCGCGACGTCAACCCCATCCAGCGTTGGATCGAAGAAGGAAGCTGGTCTGGAGGACACTTCGAGTAAGATAGTAACATGGCTCATTCACTTACTCGGAAGAGGTCAACTCCATCTCTCAGTAAAAATGAATCAGATATAAGTAGTATTTCTCTAAGAGAAGGAAAGAACCCTCTCGTCAAGAGCCGGCGCTACGAGTAAATACTTGTATCTTCTGGCATTTATATGGATGATGACGACAAGGTGGCCGCTACAAAAGAATGCAAGGCTTTATGCCAGACCCTACTCAATGCGGACCAGGCAGTGCCTCATGATTCTCTCTTCAACGATGACTTATTCAAGAGGGTTTGCCAAAGGATCCGTAATAAAAACGAAGCCAGGGTTATCCGCGATCTCTCCCCTCTCCTTATTCCTTCCGCCGAAATCCTCTATCTTCGCGGAGCTACAGATTTCGAACATCTGATCGAGACTGTCGATAAAGGCTGGATCAAATCCATCCCCCTCGTCAAAGGTCCTCGCCTATAGCCTGACTTTGCCGTGGGGCTTAAATCCTCTGCATTCACCTCTGAGTAACTTAAGAAATTGCAACCGTCTATCGGTGATTAGTAGATGACGTCGCGTCTGGTAGCTATAGACGAGATATATTTCCTATTCTTAATAGCGGAGGTGAAATGCGGCAACGAAGCACTTAACATCGCGGATCGGTAAAACGCTTATAGCGCTGCCGTTATAGCAAACGCTGTCATCGAGTTATATAGATTAGTATCGCGTCAAGACGAGCTTAACCAGAAAATCCTCACGTTCTTAATTTCGCACGATCATCAGGCCGTGAAGATTTATGGCCACTACGCTGTGATTAAGGAAAAGGAGAGCTCCTTCTACCGCCACTTGATTCATCATTTCAGTATCATTAGCTAAGACGGAAAGGAGAGATAGACGGCCTATAAGTTTACGCTAAGCGTTTATAACGACTTTCGTCGGATCCACCTTGAAAGAATCAGTTCCGCAGCTGACCAGTTACCTAACCCAGAAGACTTCGCTATAGAGTCCTTCTCCCAGTAATTAAATCTTGAGTCCTTTGAATAAGACGATAGCTAATTAACTACCTCGTACTCACAATAGATAGAGCCGGAACTTCCGTTATCTTAGACCTCTGAACCTGTGTTCAAAAAACTAAAGGGGAAAGGCAAGAAGTAATTACATTATTAGGAAAATAAGGGAGTTTATCTTCACAAGTCTTCAATCTTGCTCTTAAGGCGGTATTGACTATATAATTAGAGAGATTGAAGGTTTTATAATCGATATTATCGAGACAATTATAGCATAATTCCTAGATATCTACTATCCACGCCTAGACGTCTTTCAACTTCCCCGTTGTAAGCCTATCATATAGCCCAGCTACATTATTATCGGAAATTTCATACCTTCCAACCCTCCTCGTAGTACTGACTTGTTCTGGACTGCAGTCAAGGTACGTCGACTAGTAAGGGCGCGATCTCCATTATATTCCCCCTCCTTGAGAAACCTTAAGCCGACTCGGCGTTCATCAGGCTAATTGACTTTGCGTATCCTCTGAGTTTCCCGTGGTTTAGGACCGTTAAAACCTACAGGACGTCTGTGACATTAGTGGTTGTGTGTCCCCTGTTATCTTCAGTAGTAGTCTGACTATAGTAGATCAGGCGACTCACGATTTCTCTTTCAGGAGGTAGCTAGTTCGATTCTTCCGTTGATTTAAATGTATAATATTTATCGTCATGTTAAATAACTATGTATATTTTCGAATTGGTCATCCGCGCTAACTCGTTCGCCTTCTTAAATAGATTTATCCTCCGCTTGCGAAGCTTTTCTCGAAGAAGCCGTTCACTCTTCACTATCGCCAAGCCTGCTGAATACTGTTGCACTTTCTGGGGAGGAAATTAATAACCTTGTGCAACGTCTCTAGGATGGTTTAATATGGAATAACCAAGGACTGTTATTAAGCACTTCGGAATTGGCTGCATTATTAGAAGCCGAACCAGATGGCGCCATCCATAACTGGTGGCATCCAGAATTGGCAGCATCCACAGCTTGAGGCATCCACAACTGGAGGCATCCGGAATTGGCAACATCCGCAACTAGCGGCATCCAGAAATGGCGGCACCCATGATTAGTACATGAGGACTGGAAGCTTCGGTATATATTTCAGCAAGTCCCACTGAAAATACTAAATTAGGGTATCTATTTATAACTTTAATAGAATAGCTTTAAGAAGATCCTTTTTTAGGGATATTAATTCTATAGAGTACTACTTATATACCTTACTATATAAATAAGTAGATAAGATATTAAGGACCTTATTATCTCTCTTAAAGGTAGTAAAGTCTTATAATCTATTAATAAGTTTATATATATCCTTATAAAAGGAGTATTATCCCTAATAAATAATAGCTTCCTTACTTTTAATATTAGATTAGAAGTATCTTATATCCTCCGCCTTAAGTAAGGTAGTAATATTCCTATTACTATTATCAATACTATTATTACTTAGAGATCCCTATAGGCTAGAGGTATTATTAGCGCTAGGAGTATTAGTAATATTAGGCTAAGGCGGATTATTTCTAATATAGGTAGTAATTATATATTAGATAATTACCTTAATATCTACCTCTAATATTATATCTTTATTATAAGGATTAATAGGATTATTATAAATAGCCTCCTTTATAAAGGATACTTAGATTATAATATAACTATTAGCTAGAGATTCTAATATTATTATTAACTCTAATTATAACAGCGGGATTCTAATTAATAAATTAGAATAAGATTTATCTTCCTAAAGTACTAAAGGTACCTATAAAAGCTAGTATAAATCCTAAATCTAAAGGTATTATTTAAAATAGGTAATTAAGGTATAAAATAATACTTAATTTATTATCTAATCTAAGGGGTATAGTAGCTTTAAGCTTATTAGGCTAATTAACTTAGTAGACTTAATAGAGGTAGATTAAGAATAATAACTTTAATCTTAGCTTTAAGGGAGAATACTAACTAGTCTAGAAGGTTTAAAGTTCCTCTATATAATAAGGTAGATAAGATAATAATTAATCTTATTAATTAAGTTAGCGTATACATACCTAATAGTAATAAAATTAGATAATTAAAAGGCTAGGATAATAGTAAACTATTTATAAAGTAGAAGACTTATAATTAAGGTATTATTAATAGATAGATAGTAGGAGAAGTACTCTAATAAGATATTTATAACTATTTAATAATAGGAAAGAGAGATTTACTTAAGGGATAAAGTCCTTAATAAAAAAGTAGTAATATAGTCTTAATGTCTTTAGATATACTTACCTCTCTAATAAGTTCTTAGTAGTAGTAATAGTAATTTACTAAGAAGCCTATTAGGACTACCTAATAACTACCTAATAATAAAGATAATACTAATAAGGTAGACTTAATAAAGAGGCTATATAAAGGACTTTATATTAGATAATATAACGTCTTAATAAGGTAATATAGAAGCGGGGGACTCTTAGTAAATTAATACTATAAACGACTAATTAGTAATAAAAACTATAGTTAATAAGCCTAGTTCACTAGATCTTAGTACTATTAAGTAGGATATAGTACTCTATAATAATAATTAGTATTACTACTATTTATTAATAACATAGTTTTATTTATTACATAGTGAAAGGATGATTAGCTATCTATAAGGTAGAAAGCTACTAAGTAGTATTACCAAGGCAATTGCCTTGGCAAAGCTGTTATATCGTAACAGAGTATAAGTACTAAGGCTACCCTTAAACTACTTACCATAGGCTTAGATATAGTCTTTTGATATATCTAATTTTCACGGCAAGTAGGAAGTCGTTGCGTACAACGAGAAAATGTAAGCACTGATGTAAGAATATTTTCCTCGTAGACTGTAGTATGAGACACTTGCCTTTGAGGAAATACATACTTGAATGGCATAGATTGATGTTAAATCGCCTATTACAACCGCCGCACCATCGTTTTTCTCTTCCTTCGAGCAAGTCTCAACAGCAACGTCGCCCTTCTCCCCTCTTCTCATCGCCATGGTTTCTTATCTTTGAACTCCAAAAGGCTTGACGGTATGCGATGTAGTAAGTACTTTGAACTTGTTTTATGTTAACTACACCTCCCCCATACCATCAAGACTGTAAACCAAAAGCCTAAAGACATAAACCACAATCAACGAATAACAAATCGTCTGGCTCCCCAAGACCATATCCTCCCCCGCCTCATCCACTTCATCTGGGTACGAAGCCCGCCGCACAGGATCCTTCTTTAGCAGCTGCGCCTGATTCGGAATGGATGGCGGGCGGAAGGCGCTGCGGATCGGGATGGCGAAGGAATTCAGGGAGATGAGCTAGAGTATGGGTGGCCAGGCTAGGTGCAGCATGGTATCTGTAGTGAGGTTTGCAGGTTCGGGTGTGCGCGTTCTAGGATAGTGGAGATGCTGTGTACGAGGGTCGCCGTGCAGCGCAGGATGTGGAGGAGGTGAAGGCCGACGTTTTCGCTGCAGAGGGTGGCCCATGTGCGGCGTAGGCCTCTAAGTTTGTTGGGGAGTTAGATTCTTGCGTTGGGGTCCGGAGGAGGAGCCCGAGGGGGTGAATTCGAAGGGTTTGTTTTGGAGCCAGGATGGTGAGAAGGCGCGGATGATTGTTGCTGAGTGATCTGTGGGAATGGTTAGGTATGTGATGGGGTTGGGTATGGAGTGCTGCTTACACTGTGCAATCCAGAGATTGATGTGGCCTTTGGATATTGCGGTTTAATAGTCTGTGATAAGTGCAACGACGCAGTCATCAAGCCACTCGGTGATGATACAGACACAGACCAGTTGGACTTGTGTGCGGAGCTTTTTTCTGTCGCTTTAGAGAATTAGATTCTTTCCGGTGGAGAGTGAGATGAGCAGTGTGACCATGCCGATGGTGGTGAGGATGTTGCACATAGATAGGATCACGTATATGAGCCAGGTCATACGTTAGCGGAAACCCATTCGCACGGCTTTGTCCCCATATATGTAGGACCGCATAGCGACCGCTGTCTGGAGTCGACCTACATGCTGTTCCTGTTAGCTCATAATTCTCAAATACATCGAATTGCCTACCCGTCGTGATTTTGGTTTCAGGTGAGCCTTGGAAGTCTCGGCTACCCGCCCACTCTGCAAGGTCTCATCGACGAGATTGCATCCCAAATTTCCCGAGGAGAACGTTGCTGTATTACATGTCTTCTCCAATGGATCCCGTGGGAAAAGTCCCTATGTCTTCCAATGCGTTGCCCCGTAGGATCAAGCCGGAACCTCCGCACCATGTGCTGCCCATTGTCTCTTTCGGCGGCTCTGTGATCTTAAAGTTGACATCGAGGCCTTCCAACAGCGGGTCATCTGCCGGAATAACACAGTAATTAGGAAACTGTCTTACTATAGTAATGCAGCACGTCCACGCATACTTTCTTTAGCTTCTCGTATTATCAACTTCTTGGCCCCTTGAAGGATCAAGCTCCGCTTCGAAATAGACTTTATCAGCTATGTAAGTATCTACTTTATGTAGGATTTTGTTTCATCACGACGCGTTTTCAAGTGGGGGCGGATGGTCGCGGTGACCCGCATTGCTAAGGTAGGAAAATGGAAGTTTTTAGACCAATCAGAGTCACCGTTACAGCCCTAAACATCTGTGGCGCTTCCCCACAGAGTGCTTGGCAACAAATACGCTACAACCCCAACCCAACCCAACCCAGCTCAGTCCCCTGATAAATCTTCCGTCCAGCAACCGTCGGCTCTCTATATCTTAATGAGTATATAGAAGAGTCGGAGATCGTTCTGAATTACAATCCGAGAAAGTTTCTCCAAGTTTCTCAGTTGAACTGACCTGAATCTGGAGGTGTGTGTAGTCGATCACTGCCAAGCATTCTAAAGTATATGCACTCTCCCTTTCCCATCACTGGCTTGCATGAGTTTCCTTAGTTCAGGTGGAAACCGCAGCGTACTAGTGCGTGTTCGTCTTAACATGATCACAGTGGCTGCTAGCGAGTGGCGTGCAGCCGATCACTGCCAGGCGTTCTGAAGTATCTGCACTTCTCCTTTTCCTATCACTGTCATGCATGAATTGCTTGTTTCAGATAGGAGCCACAGCGTGCTAGTGCGTATTCGTCTTGATATGATCATAGTGGCTGCTAGCGGATTGCCTTGCCATTCATTCCCACTTTGGTACAGTATTCATTTAGATTTCTACGTTCGGTATGAGCTTGTTTCAAGTGCGACGCTCCACAAGGCAGTCCAATCATTTCATTTCATTGATCAGCTGAAAGATTGGTATGTCACGCAAAGACCACACTTTATCAGTGTGCGAAAGGTCATAGAGCTACCGGAGCAGCCAAAAAAGTCGATCCTAAAGCGAAGATTGAGTTTTCGCAAGGAGCACATAAGTGCCAACAAGGCGGTATGATTATCTCAGATCATCGATTACTCGGCGACTGTTTATCCATCGTGCAGGATCCACACTTTCCGAGTGGACAGAATGCCATGCAGATCTTTGAGTAGCGAAAATAAAATATCCGGCGACGAGGTCTGAAATCTCCGGAAGGAGCAAAGAAGGCACTAGACAGAAACGGCTAAAGAGAAGTATCGGCAGATGTAATAGCTCCAATAAAGCCAACTGGAGACATTATTAATCACACAGAGACCACACCTTCATGCACCTCGTACCCCTCACGTTGCCTTATTTGGTAGTGCATTCAATAAAGCATATCGGAGATCTTCTCAGTCTCGCAGAGACCATATGCCTTGGCTAAGCAAGATGCCATACACACCCTCAAGTGACCAATAAAGTCTAACTCGAAGAGGAGCTTGAAACTTGGCAAGGAGCAAAGCAATACGAGAAGCAGAAGGCAAGTAACGGTGAATTACTACATTCAATAAAGTCTATTGTCGATGAGATCACGATCAGCTGCATGGCAGAACAGGCTGCGAACTCACAGCACAAGTCACAGCAGCGGAGCAATGGAATATATAATGGCAGTCCATTCAGCTCCAACGTTTCTTTCTCACCATCACTCGAATCATCAACAGTCCTCTCGACACTTTTACCAAACCAACATCTTCAATCAACACCCTCTACAATCTCCGCAACCATGAAGTTCTCCCTCCTAACCCTCACCCTCATCGCAGGCGCCGCCTTCACCGCCGCCGCCCCAAAAAAAGCACCCCCAGGCCCCCCCAATGTTACCGTCTCCGGCGCATCCCAATCCTGCTCCGCAAGCCAAAGCAGCATCTCCTGCTGCAACGCCAAAAACAACGGCAGCAACAAGAAAAACGTCTACTATGAAGGTGGAAACGCCGAGCTGACTTGCAGCGAGATCAACAGTATGTTTTGCTCCCTTTTGATGCTTCATTTGGAGTCGATGCTGACGAGGGGGTTGTAGCCAAGGGACAAGAGAACAAGCAGATCCAGGAGATTTGCTCTACGACCGTGGCTTGCTGCCAGGGCGATGGATGCACCGCTATTGCCTATTAGGCCAAACCTCTTTCAAGAAAAGGAAATCAGGGTTGCAGGAGGGAGGAGGGATTTATTGGTAGCAGGGGTTGAGCAAACAGTGCTTCTGGCTTGTGAACAGGACGTTCTTTAACCGCAGCGACCTGGTCATATCGGTGGACTTGTTTGAGTAGCGCGCTGAAGGGTTCACGTTCTTTAGGTAGTCTGTACGGGTGGATTTAATGACAAGCTTATTCACTCGCGCGAATTGTTGTCTCGGTGTTGTCAAGGAAGTGGGTTTGCTAATGGTAGAGTATGAAATCATTTGACGGGTTGTCTACTTTTAGGTTCTTCGATACATGATTATACGTTTGGAAGCAGAGACAATCCGCAAAAGTTCGCACTCTTTCCTTCTGCCATGGAGAAAATACAC
>JAABUK010004759.1_pt1 | contig 21791 bp, 21 predicted proteins | sample 5559141 | NCBI WGS metagenome assembly JAABUK01 (sample SAMN10711869, study PRJNA513367) | rock metagenome | isolation source: Antarctica rocks | place: Antarctica: Victoria Land, Pudding Butte nord | collected 2016-01-03
GTCAGACGCAGCTGCTGGACACCGTGGACGAGCTCAACGCGAACCCCGACTGCACCGGCTACATCGTGCAGCTGCCGTTGCCCAAGCACCTGGACGAGGTCGCCACCCTGGAGCAGATGGATTCGCTAAAGGACGCGGACGGTCTGCACCCGGTGAACCTCGGTCGACTCGTATTGGGTGAGCCGGCGCCGTTGCCGTGCACCCCGCGAGGCATCGTCGCGCTGCTACGCCGCTACGAGGTGCCGATTGCCGGCGCCAAGGTCGTAGTCATCGGACGTGGGGTCACCGTCGGGCGCCCGCTCGGACTGCTGCTCACCCGCCGCTCCGAGAATGCGACGGTTACCTTGTGTCACACCGGGACCCGTGATCTCGCGGCAGAGGTCGCCCGCGCCGACATCGTGGTGGCCGCGGCCGGTGTCCCGGGCTTGGTGACTGCAGACATGGTGCAGGCCGGCGCCGCAGTGCTCGATGTCGGCGTCACTCGGACCGAAGCGGGCCTGGTGGGCGACGTCGACGAGGGCGTTGCTGAGGTGGCGGGGTATCTGTCGCCGAACCCCGGCGGAGTGGGGCTGATGACGCGGGCCATGTTGCTGGTAAACGTGGTCGAGCGGGCCGAAGCGGTGTTGATGTCCGGGAAGGGCTGATGGCTCGGTTGCGCACCGTGTACTGGCCGTTCGCGCTGGTGGTGTTGATGGTGTTGACCGCGGGTGGCTTCGTGGTGGCCGACCGCTGGCGCAGGGGAGCGATCTTGGTGGGGATTGCCATGTTGGTCGGCGCTGTCCTGCGTGCTGTACTGCGCGATCACCAGGTGGGGTTGCTCGCCGTGCGCAATCGCCCGGTGGACGTCGTGACCTTTGCGGTCTTCGGCGTGGCCATCCTCGTGCTCGCGAGCTCCATCGACTCGCTCGGCACCGTGTAGCTCCGCCGTGCGCAGTTGGTAGCGGTTACAGACGCGCTCCGCCCAGTTGGTAGTACTTGCAGTACGCCCAACTCACGAAACGAGGGACCGGTGCAGCGTCTCCCCGATGAGCGCACCCACCGCATCGAACTCCAACAGGAACCCGTCGTGGCCGAACTCCGAGCTGATCACTCGCAGCCCGTCGCAGCTACCCAGGCTCCCCGCTAGCTCTTGTTGCAGCCGTAGCGGATACAGGCGGTCGCTGTCGATACCTCCGACCACCACCGGGCAGTGCGTCGCCGACAATGCCATCTGCACTCCGCCCCGTCCGCGGCCCACGTCGTAGGAGTTCATCGAGTCGGTGAGCAACACGTAGCTGCCCGCGTCGAAGCGTGCCACGAGCTTGCGCGCCTGATGGTCGAGGTAGCTCTGCACGGCGTAGCGACCGCCGGCGGCGGGGTTCTCACCGGTCTGGGCCGCGTCGCCGAAGCGTGCGTCGAGCTCGGCTTCCGCGCGGTAGCTCAGGTGCGCGATGCGCCGGGCGATGCCCAACCCGATGTCCGGAGCGCACCCGGTGCCGTAGTAGTCGCCGCCCTGCCAGTTGGGGTCGTTAATGATCGCCATGATCTGGGTGCACTGGATCCCGATCTGGTCGGCGGTAGCGCGGGCGCCGGTGGCCAACACCAGCGCGGCCCCGACCCGATCGGGGTAGGAAACCGCCCACTCCAGGGTGCGCATCCCGCCCATTGACCCGCCCATCACCGCGGCAAAGCGACGGATGCCCAGCGCATCGGCCAGCGCGAGCTCCATGGCCACCTGGTCCCGGACTGTGACCGCGGGAAACCGTGAACCCCATGCCTTCCCGTCCGGTGCGGCGGAAGACGGTCCGGTGGTGCCCCGGCAGCCGCCGAGGACGTTGGGGGCGATGATGCACCAGTGGTCGGTGTCGAGTGCGGCGCCTGGTCCGACCAGTCCGTCCCACCACCCGGGGGAGGGGTGGTCGGGACCGGTCGGACCCACCACGTGCGAGTCACCAGTGAGTGCGTGCAGCACCAGAACCGCGTTGTCGGCGCCAGAGTTCAGCGTTCCCCAGCTCTGCAGCGCCACGGTCACGTCGGGCAGGACGGAACCGTTCTCCAAAGTCAGACGGCCCAGTGCAATGGTCTGCACGGGGCCGTCTGCCTTCAATCCGACTGAGTGCAGCAGGCTCACGCCTGTGCTGCTGCTTCGAATCCGATCCGCAGGTCGGCCAGGATGTCCTCGATGCCTTCGATACCGACAGCGAGGCGGACCAGTCCGGGAGTGACACCGGCAGAACGCTGTTCGGCCTCCGAAAGCTGGGAGTGGGTGGTGGAGGCCGGGTGGATCACCAGCGAGCGGGTGTCGCCGATGTTGGCCACGTGGGTGTGCAGCTGCAGGGCATCGACGAAACGCTTGCCCGCTGGCAGCCCTCCGGCGATCTCGAAGGCCAGCACGGCGCCCGCCCCACGGGGGGCCAGCTTCTGGGCCCGCTCGTACCAGCGCGAGGACGGTAGCCCGGCGTAGGCAACGGACTCGACGTCCTCGCGACCGTCCAGGAACTCCGCGACGGCCTGCGCGTTGGAGACGTGCCGTTCCATTCGCAGGCTCAGGGTCTGCAGCCCTTGGTTGATGAGCCAGGCGTTGAACGGTGACACCGCGGAACCCAGGTCGCGCAGCAGTTGCACGCGAGCTTTCAGCGCGTACGCCGGAGCCCCCAGGTCGGCGTAGACCACGCCGTGGTAGCTGGGGTCTGGAGTGGTGAAGCCAGGGAAACGGCCGCTGGTCCAGTCGAACGTGCCGCCGTCCACCAGCACGCCGACGATGGTGGTGCCGTGGCCGCCGAGGTACTTGGTAGCCGAGTGGACCACGACGTCGGCGCCAAGTGAGAGCGGCTGAATCAGGTAGGGCGTGGCAACCGTATTGTCCACGATCAGCGGCACGCCCACCGAGTGCGCCAGCTCGGCGATAGCAGGCACATCGAGAATGTCGTTGCGGGGGTTGGAGATCGTCTCTCCGAAGAACGCCTTGGTGTTCGGCTGCACCGCGGCGCGCCACTGCTCGATATCATCGGGATCATCCACAAAGGACACGGTGAGGCCGAGCTTCGGCAGTGTCGTCGTGAACAGGTTGTACGTGCCGCCGTACAGGCTGGGGCTGGCAACGATGTGGTCGCCGGACTCGGCGATGTTGAGGATCGCGATGGTCGTGGCGGCCATCCCTGAGGACAGCAGCAGTGCGGCGACACCGCCTTCCAGGGCGGCGACGCGCTGCTCCACCACGTCCCAGGTCGGGTTCATGATGCGGGTGTAGATATTGCCCGGCTCGGCCAGCGCGAACAGCGCCGCGGCGTGATCAGTGTCGCGGAAGCCGTACGCGGTGGTCTGGTAGATCGGCAGCGCGACGGCGCCGGTGGTTGGGTCGGGGTTCTGTCCGGCGTGGATCTGCTTGGTCTCGAAGCTCCAGTTTGCGCTGGGGTTGGTGGTTGCGTCGGTCATGGGGGCTCCGCTTCAGACAAGGGGCCAGTCGGGTGACGGGCCCGCGCTTGACGACCGGCTGTATACCGATCGACCCGGTCATCACCCGGGGCACCCCACCGCGGTTGGAGGGTTGCCGTCCAGCAAGCCGGGGCTACGCGCTGGCACTCATGACCTGTCGCCGATCGTAGCGAAGCAAGCCCGCAGTGTGTGACGGAGGGCCCCTCCGATGGGCGTGTATGTGGCCTTGACGCCACATTTGCGCGCGAAAGCCACATTCACCCCAGCGGTGGCGTCTCAGCCGAGCAGGCCCAGCTCCTGCACGGCGTCGCGCTCCTCGGCCAGCTCTGCTGCAGAGGCATCGATACGGCCACGGGAGAACTCATCGATCTCCAGGCCCTGCACGATCTCGTATTTTCCGCCGGATGTGGTGACCGGGAAGGAGGAGATGAGGCCCTCGGGCACGCCGTAGGAGCCGTCGGAGGGAACGGCCATCGATACCCAGTCACCTTCGGGGGTCCCCGCTACCCAGTCGCGCACGTGGTTGGCGGCGGCGCTGGCTGCCGATGCAGCGGAGGAGGATCCGCGCGCCTCGATGATTGCCGCGCCACGCTTCTGCACGGTGGGGATGAAGTCGTTCTCCAGCCAACTCTGGTCATTGACGGCCTCGGCCGCGTTCGTACCGTTGACCTCGGCGTGGAACAGGTCGGGGTACTGGGTGGAGGAGTGGTTGCCCCAGATGGTCATCTTCTTGATGTCCTGGACGGTCGCGCCCGTCTTCTTCGACAATTGCGCCATGGCGCGGTTGTGGTCCAGTCGGGTCATCGCGGTGAAACGCTCACCGGGGATATCGGGCGCGTTGTTCATGGCGATGAGGGCGTTGGTGTTCGCCGGGTTGCCGACTACGAGAATCTTGATGTCGTCGGCGGCATGGTCGCTCAGCGCCTTGCCCTGCACGGTGAAGATCGCGCCGTTGGCGGCGAGCAGGTCGCCACGCTCCATGCCCTTGGTACGTGGACGGGATCCGACGAGCATCGCGATGTTCACGCCGTCTCCGACGACGTTGGCGTCGTCGGAGATGTCGATGCTGCTGAGCAGCGGAAAGGCACAGTCGTCGAGCTCCATCGCGACGCCCTCGGCCGCGCCGAGTGCCGGGGTGATCTCGAGCAGGCGCAGGGCGATAGGGGTGTCCGGTCCGAGGAGCGCGCCGCTGGCGATGCGGAAGAGCAGGCTGTAGCCGATCTGGCCGGCGGCTCCGGTGACTGCCACCTTGACTGGGGTGTTGCTCACGACTGGCTCCTCACGAGTTCTGCGCCTTCGCCGTTACCTGGCCTGGCGCACCGATGGCGGGTACCGGTGACGCTAGCAACTGGTGTGGCGCAGTGGGTGATGCGGATCTCAGCAAACGCCGACGCGCTCGACGCACTGTTCGCCGAGACGGCCGCGTCGCAGCGGGTGCTAGCCCATCATCGATACGGTCCACGGCCGCTACCTGCTGGTCACCAGGCCGAACCCGGACCGCACCCGCTGGACCACGGTGCTCCCAGGCACCGAACGCGCCACCCGTAACGCTGTCGCCGAGCTGCTGGCCGAGGCGCGCCCACGTCGGGAGTCCTGGCTGAGCTGAGCACCCCACCCACCAGTACGCTCGTCACGCTTGGGTTACGTCATCGCCGCAGGTGCGCCGAGGCCCGGCGAGCATCGAGAGGAGAGACCCACCGCATGGGCAAGATCAAGGTTCAGGGCACCGTCGTCGAGCTCGACGGCGACGAGATGACCCACGTCATCTGGGAATTCATCAAGGAAAAGCTGATCCACCCCTATCTCGACATCGACCTCGAGTACTACGACCTCGGCATCGAGCACCGCGACGCCACCGATGACCAGGTCACCGTAGACGCCGCCAACGCCATCAAGCGCCACGGCGTCGGCGTCAAGTGCGCCACCATCACCCCCGACGAGGCCCGCGTCGAGGAGTTCGACCTGAAGAAGATGTGGGTCTCGCCCAACGGCACCATCCGCAATATTCTCGGCGGCGTCGTCTTCCGCGAGCCGATCATCTGCAGCAACGTGCCCCGCCTGGTGCCCGGCTGGACCAAGCCCATCGTCATCGGCCGCCACGCCCACGGCGACCAGTACAAGGCCACCAACTTCAAGGTCCCCGGCCCCGGCACCGTGACCATCACCTTCACCCCCACCGAGGGCGGTGCACCCATCGAGCACGAGGTGGTGCAGATGCCCGAGGACGGCGGCGTCGTGATGGGCATGTACAACTTCAACAAGTCCATTGAGGACTTTGCCCGCGCCTCGCTGACCTACGGGCTCCAACGCGGCTACCCGGTGTACCTGTCCACCAAGAACACCATCCTCAAGGCCTACGACGGTGCCTTCAAGGACATCTTCCAGCGCATCTTCGAGGACGAGTTCAAGACCGACTTCGACAAAGCCGGACTCACCTACGAGCACCGCCTGATCGACGACATGGTCGCCGCGGCCATGAAGTGGGAGGGCGGCTACGTCTGGGCCTGCAAGAACTACGACGGCGACGTGCAGTCGGACACCGTGGCCCAGGGCTTCGGCTCGCTCGGCCTGATGACATCGGTGCTGATGACCCCGGACGGCAAGACCGTCGAGGCCGAGGCGGCCCACGGGACGGTGACCCGGCACTTCCTCCAGCACCAGGCCGGCAAGCCCACCTCCACCAACCCGATCGCGTCGATCTTCGCCTGGACCGGCGGGCTCAAGCATCGCGGCAAGCTGGACGAGACCCCGGAGGTCACCCACTTCGCCGAGACCCTCGAGCGGGTGTGCGTGGAGACCGTCGAAAGCGGAAAGATGACCAAGGACCTTGCCCTGCTGATCGGTAAGGACGCGCCCTACCTGTCCACCGAGGAGTTCCTCGCCGCGCTGGACGAGAATCTCAACGCCGCAATGCAGTAGGGGTCGAGCACCCTGGCCCGGTCGCACCTCGGTGTGGCCGGGCCTTTTCGTGCCGCGAGATATCGGGGGTTGTGGGAACAACGTCGAGGCCGTGGGAACAACACTGCCGCGCGCCGGGTTGCACCGAACCGTGTCTGCCCCTCCCGTTGTCGCTGACCGTCCACGACTGGCTCTGCTCGCGCTGGCCCTTGGTGGTTTCGGCATCGGCACCACCGAGTTCGTCGCCATGGGCCTGCTGCCCAGCATCGCGAGCGATCTGAAGGTGAGCGTGCCTGCTGCTGGCAATATCGTGACGGTCTACGCCCTCGGCGTGGTGATCGGCGCCCCGCTCATCGCCTCCCTCGCGGCCAGAGTGCCGCGGCGCACGCTGCTGGTGTGGCTGATGGCGGCCTACTCGGCGGGCAACCTGCTGACGGTGTTCGCCCCCAGCTATGCCACGGTGCTGATGGCTCGCTTTCTCACCGGGCTGCCGCACGGCGCCTTCTTCGGTGTCGCGGCGTTGACGGCAGCTTCTCTCGTCGAACACCATCGGCGGGCGCAGTCTGTGGCGATGGTCATGATGGGGTTGTCGGTGGCGAACGTCGTCGGGGTTCCGCTGGCCACGGGAGTGGGTCTGGCCATGGGATGGCGTAGCGCGTACGTCATCGTCGCGGTCATCGGCGTGGTGACCGTCGTGGCGCTGCTCGCGTGGGTACCGCAGGTCGGGGCGTCTCCGTCTGGGGGTCCGTTGGCCGAGCTCGGCGCGTTACGGCGCCCACAGGTGTTGCTCACCTTAGGCGTCGGGATCGTCGGGTTCGGTGGAATGTTCGCGCTGTATACCTACATCTCACCGGTACTGACCAGCGTGGCCGGCTACTCCGTCGGCGCGGTGCCCCTCGTGCTCGCCCTCTACGGCGGCGGCATGGTCGCAGGGAACTTCCTGGGCGGTTGGTTGGCCGACCGCGCGTTGATGGCCGGCCTCATCGGGTTGTCCGTTGCGCTGGCCGTCGCGCTGGCCCTGTTCTCGCTACTCGCCGCCCGTCCCGTCGCCGCGGTCGTGATGGCAGTCCTCGTAGCAGTTGCGGGTTCGGCGATGGTGCCTGGTCTGCAGACCCGTCTGATGGACACCGCCGCCGACGCGCAGACCCTGGCCGCTGCGCTCAATCACTCCGCGCTCAACGTGGCCAACGCCCTCGGTGCGTGGCTCGGGGGGCTGGTGATCGCGGCAGGTTTCGGCTACACCGCCCCCGCGTTGGTCGGTTCAGCGCTCGCCGTCGGCGGACTGGGAGTACTGTTTGTTTCGGTGCTGGCGCAGCGTCGAACGGACCGTCAGTCCCGGGCTGGCGTGCCGCAGGCGGAGCTGATCCGCGCCTGACCGGCCGCGGCTCCCCGATCCGCCGGGTGTTCCGTTCCACCATGGCTGCGTCGGTCGGGTGAAGAGAGGCAACGCATGGGTCTGACTCCAGAGGAAGTTCGCGACGTCACCTTCCCGCGCGCACCCTGGGGGCGGCGCGGCTACCACGAGGACTCGGTGGACGCCTTCCTCGACTATGCCTACGCGGAGCTTGTCCGGCTGCGGGTGGACGACCGCGACCTGGCCCGGTTGAGCGAGGAAAACTACGCACTCCGTGAGCAATTGGCGGCTCTCGGGGAACGGGCCACGCTGCCCACCGAGGGCGAGGCCGGACGTCATCACTACGCTGGGGCCAGTGACCGCGGCCGCTCAGCTCAGCATCTCTAGCGTCAATGTCAACGGGGTTCGGGCCGCCAGCCGCAAGGGACTGCTGGAGTGGCTGAGAGCCACCACAGTGGACGTGGTGTGCCTGCAGGAAACCCGTGCCGACGACGAGCAGCTCCGGATCGCACTGGCCGAGGCGCTGGACGGCGGCTGGCACGTCGAGTCCGCCGAACCGTCAGCCAAGGGCCGTAACGGGGTCGCCATCCTCACCCGAACGAGGCCGAGCGCGGTGCGAATCGGGTTCGGCGCACCGGAGTTCGAACACTGCGGCCGCTACATCGAGGTCGATCTTCGCGCACCGACAGATACGGTGACGGTCGCGAGCCTGTACCTGCCCTCCGGCGAGGTGAATACCGCACGCCAGGATGAGAAGGAACGTTTCATGGTGGCCTTTCGGCCGCACCTGCGCCAGCTCGCGGATCGGCACGCCGTGGTCTGCGGCGATTGGAACATCGCGCACACCGAGAACGACCTGAAGAACTGGAAGACGAACCACCGATCATCCGGATTTCTCCCGCACGAACGGGAGTGGATCACCGAGCTCGTGACCGGGCTGGGCTGGGTGGACGTGGTGCGCACGCTGCACCCCGAGGTTGCTGGTCCGTACACCTGGTGGTCCTACCGGGGCCGGGCCTTCGACAACGACGCCGGCTGGCGGATCGACCACCACATGGCCACCGGCGAGCTCGCCTCCACCGCCAGCTGGGCTCAGGTGGAGCGCGCCAGTGAGCACGCGTTGCGCTGGTCGGACCACGCGCCAGTCACCGTCGGCTACCGCTGGGCGGCGTGAAGCGAGATCCTGGCTCGGTCGCTCGTCATGGAAGGATCAACACCCATGTCCACCCCTGTAGCCAACGCTGCGCAGCCCCGCGTGCTCTCGGGCATCCAACCGACGTCCGACTCTTTTCACTTGGGTAACTACCTGGGTGCGTTACGGCAGTGGGCGCCGTTGCAAGACGACCACGAGGCGTTCTACTGCGTCGTCGACCTACACGCCATCACCGTGGAGCAGGATCCGGCGGTGCTCCGCAGGCGCACACAGGTGGCCGCCGCGCAAATCCTCGCCATGGGTATCGACCCCACCCGTGCCGCCCTGTTCGTGCAGAGCCACGTGCCCGAGCACACGCAACTGGCCTGGGTGCTCAGCTGCATCACCGGCTTCGGTGAGGCCAGCCGTATGACGCAGTTCAAGGACAAGTCGCAGCGCTACGGCAGTGACCGCACATCGGTCGGGTTGTTCACCTACCCGGTGTTGATGGCCGCCGACGTGCTGCTGTACCAGACCGACCGGGTACCCGTCGGGGAGGACCAGCGCCAGCACCTGGAGTTGACCCGCGATCTGGCCGGACGCTTCAACGCGCGTTACGGTGCCACGTTCACAATGCCCGAACCGCACATCATTTCCGGCGTGGCCAAGATTTACGATCTGCAGAACCCGACGGCGAAGATGAGCAAGTCCGCGTCAAGCCCTGCGGGCATCGTCGACCTGCTTGACACCCCCAAGGCCTCGGCGAAGAAGGTCCGCTCCGCGGTGACCGATGCGGGGCGCGACATCCGCTACGACGTCGGGGAAAAAGCGGGGGTGAGCAACCTGCTCACCATTCACTCGGCGTTGTCAGGTCGGAGCATCGCGGGGCTGGAGACCGACTTCACCGGGCGTGGCTACGGCGACCTCAAGGTTGAGGTCGCCGAGGTACTCACCGAATTTGTCGTACCGTTCCAGGCGGCTGTTCAAATCTATCTCGACGATCCCGCCGAGCTCGACCGCATTCTGGCCGACGGTGCGGAGCGGGCGCGTGCGGTCGCGGCGCCGACGTTGCGAACCGTGTACGAGCGTGTCGGCTTCCTCGGGGGTCCCCTGTGAACGATGGTAGGTCATGAGCTTTCTGGACAAGCAGCGGGCGGCTCGGCCGTGGCTGGACCACCTGGTGCGTGCGGGTCTTCGCTACAACGCCCAGAAGGGCGACTACTACGCCGCCGCAATCACCTACTTCAGTGTGCTTGCCCTGTTTCCCCTGGTGATGGTCGGTTTTTCGGTGGCTGGCTTTGTCCTCGCCGGACACCCCGAGCTGCTGACCCAGCTGCAGGACAGCATCACCAAAGGGGTGCCGGGGTCGATGGGAACCACGATCAACGAGCTGACCACCAAAGCCCTGGCGTCCAAGGGGGCGGTGGGAATCATCGGGCTCGTGGGTTCGCTGTACGCGGGCCTCGGCTGGATGGCCAATCTGCGGGAAGCGCTCACCCAACAGTGGGACCAACCGCACAAAACTGGCTCCTTCCTGAAAACCAAGGTAGCCGACCTCGGGGCGTTGGCCGGTCTGGGTCTCGCGCTGGTGGTCTCGCTGACGCTGTCCGCGGTGGGCGGTGGCGGCTCGCGGCTCATCCTGGACGAGCTCGGCCTGAACACCCTGCCCGGAGCCTTCATCGTCACCGACGTGGTGGCGATTGTGCTGTCCATCGCGGCGACCTGGGCGCTGTTCGTCTGGGTGATCGCCCGGCTGCCGCGCGAACCGGTGTCCGGCCGCAGCGCGATGCGGGCCGCCTTGCTGGCAGCCGCCGCGTTCGAGGTGTTCAAACAGCTTGGCGTGTTCTACCTGCAGAAGGTGACCGCGGGTCCGGCCGGAGCTACCTTCGGTCCCATCATCGGCATCCTGGTCTTCTTCTACATCACCTCACGCCTGCTTCTTTTCGCGACGGCTTTGGCGGCGACCGCGACGGAGAACGAAGTGCCTGCGGCGACCTCGGTCCCGCCTCCGGCAGTGATCGCTCCGCAGGTGAGTGTCAGCCGGACACCGAGCTTGCGGGCTGCCGCCGGCTTGGTGGGCGTCGGCGCAGTGCTGGGCGCGGGTTGGCGCCGGCGACATTAACTGCGCCAGACATTAGCCGCGGCGGCGGCGGGCTCGCCGTGCCGCACCGAGCAGACAGAGCAGCACCACCAGCCCGACGCCGAGCAACGCGAGTCGTCGGGTGCTGGTCGAGGAATGTGCTGCGGCAGCCGGAGCCGCTGCAGCAACGGGTCCGGGCGGGGCCGGTGACGTCGTGGTGGCTGCGGACGGCGGGGTTGAGCCGGGTACCACCAGCTCGCCGACGGCGGCACCCGGCGCGAGCGCGAAACCGTAGTCCAACAGAGCTGCAGCCTGTTGCTCGGGCGCCAACGGGATGCGCGTGCCGTCCATCAGCGTTGCCACGAGCCGGCGTCCCCCCCGTTGCGCCGCGCCGACGTACGTCTGCCCCGCGTCATTGGTAAACCCGTTCTTGCCGCCAATCGCCCCGGGGTAGTCCGTGAGCAGGTGGTCTTGGTTGGTAATGACGAACGGAGGCTTGTCAGCGTACCCAGGGAACAGCACCGTCGGCGTGGACGCGAGCTGGGCAAAGACGGGGTTCGCGATGTCGTGGCGGAAGATCAGCGCCAGGTCATAGGCCGACGTGCTCATTCCCGGCCCGTCCAATCCGGAGGGCGTGATGGCGCGCGTGTCGGTGGCGCCCAAGGACGCCGCGAGCGCGTTCATTGCCCGCACGGTTGCCGCGTCGCCGCCCATGCGAGCCGCCAAGGCATGGGCGGCGTCGTTGCCCGACTGCAGCAGCAGTCCCAGCATCAGCTCGCGCACGGTGTACCGGCCGCCCGGCCCCACACCGACTCGGCTGCCCTCGACGTCCGCGTCCGCTTGCGTGCCGGTGATCACCTCGCCCAGTGGTAACGCGTTGAGCGCGACCGCGGCGGTGAGGAGCTTCAACGTGCTGGCGGGCCGGTAGCGGCCGTGCGGATCTTTCGCGGCCAGCACCTGACCGGAATCAAGATCGGCGAGCACCCACGAGGCGGACGAAATGCCCTGCGGCACAGCAGACGAACCCGTTATCGTGACGAGGCCGCAGCGCGCGAGCTGACCTCCGCCGACCGGACTGGCAGGCCGGGCCAGCGCAGCGGACGGCCCCTGTCCTGGCTGAGGTACCTCCGAGAGGTCGATTACCGGCGGCGGGGTGAGGGCGAACGGGCACGCGTCGGTGTTCGGGGTAACGATCGGTGGTGGTGGTGGTGGCGGCGCGGGCTGTGTCAGGACCGGCTGCGCGCCCGCTGTCATCGTGGAAGCCAGAGCCAACGCAAGGATGACGGCGATCGCAGCCAGCAAGGCGAGCGGGCGCGCGGGATTCGTCACGGGATCACGGTAACCGCATCGCCTGCGGGGCACTCACCCGTCGTCGGCACTGACCGTCACGTTTGCGTTGGTGCGGCGTGCGATCCGTCAACGAGCCCGGTATGCCGTGTCAAGGACAGTGCCCACGCCAGGTCCACCACATCATCGATCCGCGCACCGGTTAGCCCGCCGACACGATGTGGCGCACCATCAGCGTGGTCGCCGACAGCTGCCTCCAGGCCAACACGCTTACCACCGCGGCGATCGTGCGTGCACTGAGTGCGCCGGGGTGGCTGCATCAGCACCGACTGCCGGCCCGCTTGGTCGACGCCGGGCAGGGAGTCACCACGTTATGCGGGTGGCCGGATGCCGCCAGGAGTGCTGTCTGATGGACGCGACGCTGTGGACCCTCGGGCGGGGGACGGGGGTGAGCGCCCTGGTTGTTGCTGATGGTGGCGCTGCTGCTGGGAAGTGCTCACCCGAGCAGGACGCCCCGCTCTGTACAATTGTGCCCTCGGGCCGGGCTTCGGTGACCATCGGTCACGCATCAATTGCCGGTCGTTCTCAGGCTTGCTTGTCCTCGATCACGGCCTCGGTGGGGGAGATGGCTTTCTCATCTGCCCGCGCCTTCGCCGCGGCCTCTCGCACCTCGAACACATCGGTGACGAAGCCACCGACTTCGCGGGTGATGTCTCGCACCGCACCAGTGAGGATCGTGGCGATGTGGCCGACGGTGTTCGCTCCGGAGTCGGTCAGCTCTTGAAAGGCGTCCTTGCGGCGTTCGTACTTCCCGACCATCACGCAACGGTCCCTCTCGGTCGGCGGCAGCATTGTTCGGTCGACGATAGCCCGTAGGTGCGGAACGACCCACCTGGTGTGGGCCCGGCGCCAGCAGAAACTGTGCGCCGCGAGGCTTCCCGCGGCGGTGATTGCCCCCGACCCACGCCACCTTCCGGCGGCGTGCCTGCGTTGCTGGACCGTCCGCCGGCGGCGGTGAGCTGCGCATCCAGCCGACCGATCAGTGAGTGCTGCAACGCAATCTGGGTGACGACGCCGATGGCGAGGCAGACCAGCGCAAGCAGGCCGACGACACCAGCCACCAGCCGGGCAGATATAGAACTCGACGACGTTGCCCTGGCCGCCGAGGTCGTAGTTCCACACCCGGTCCAGGATCTGAGCCTTCGGCAGCACCCGACGCGGGTTGCGCCTGAGGTAGCGCAGCAGCTCGAACTCCGTCGCGGTCAGGTCGATCAGCTCGTCGGTCCGCCGCACCTCGTGGCTGGGGGCGTAGCCGTCATCAGCGTCATGTTTCCAGTCTTCGGGCCGGACTGTGCGGATGCCCGGGTATTCCTGTGCACCCGCTGTGCGCCCGAGTCAGCGGGCGAAGAGCAGGGCTCGCTTGACCTCTTGGATCGCCTTGGTCACCTGGATACCGCGAGGGCAGGCGTCGGTGCAGTTGAAGGTGGTGCGGCAGCGCCATACGCCGTCCTTGTCGTTGAGAATCTCCAAGCGCTCCGCGGCGCCCTCGTCGCGGCTGTCGAAGATGAACCGGTGCGCGTTGACGATGGCCGCGGGCCCGAAGTAGCTGCCGTCGGACCAGTACACCGGGCATGAAGTAGTGCATGCCGCGCAGAGGATGCACTTGGTGGTGTCGTCGAAACGCGCCCGGTCGGCGGCGGACTGGTAGCGCTCCTTGGTGGGCTCGTTGCCCGATGCGATCAGGTACGGCTTCACCGCGCGGTAGGCCGCGAAGAACGGCTCCATGTCCACCACAAGGTCCTTCTCCACGGGCAGGCCGCGGATCGGCTCGATGGTGATGGTGGTGGTCTTGCCCTTGGCCTTCAGCATGTCTCGCATCAAAACCTTGCACGCCAGCCGGTTCACGCCGTTGATGCGCACAGCGTCCGAGCCGCACACTCCGTGGGCGCAGGAGCGGCGGAAGGTGAGCGTCCCGTCGAGGTACCACTTGATGTAGTGCAGCAGGTTGAGCACCCGGTCGGTGCGCTGGGCGGGAACCTGGAAGGAGTCCCAGCGTGCGTCGTCGGGGTTGTCCGCGTCGAAGCGACGGATCTTGACCGTCACCATCGTGGAACCCTCCGGCACCGGCGGCGGCTTGGGCCCGCTGGAGCGCTGGACGGTCTCGGTCTGCTCTGCAGTAGCCATCAGTACTTACGCTCCATCGGCTCGTAACGGGTCTGCACGACCGGCTTGTAGTCCAGACGAATGTCGGCCAGCAGGCCCTCGCCGTCCTTGTACGCCATGGTGTGGCGCATGAAGTTCACGTCGTCGCGCGTCTGGTAGTCCTCGCGCGCGTGGCCGCCGCGGGTTTCCTTGCGGGCCAGGGCGCCGACCACAGTAATCTCCGCCAGCTCGAGCAAGAAGCCCAGCTCGACCGCCTCGAGCAGGTCGGTGTTGTACCGCTTACCCTTGTCCTGCACGGTGATTCGGGCGTACCGCTCCTTGAACCCGTGCACGTCGGAGAGTGCCTGCTTGAGCGAGTCCTCGTTGCGGTACACCGAGGCGTTGTTGTCCATCGACGCCTGCAGCTCGATGCGGATGTCAGCCACCCGCTCGTCGCCGTGTTCGGAGAGCACCTGCGCCATCCAGTCCTCGACCATGGTGGAGGGGGACTCGGGTAATTCGGTGTGGCTGACCCCGTTGGCGTACTCAGCGGCGGCAATGCCCGCGCGACGGCCGAAGACGTTGATGTCCAGCAGCGAGTTGGTACCCAGCCGGTTCGCGCCGTGCACCGAGACACACGCGCACTCACCTGCGGCATAGAGGCCCTTGACGATGGTGGTGTTGTCGCGCAGCACCTCACCGTGCACGTTGGTGGGGATCCCGCCCATCACGTAGTGGCACGTCGGGAACACGGGCACCGGTTCAACCACGGGGTCGACGCCGAGGTAGGTGCGCGAAAACTCGGTGATGTCCGGCAGCTTCGCCTCGAGCACGTCGGCACCGAGGTGGGTGACGTCCAGGACGACGTAGTCCTTCTCCGGACCGCAGCCACGGCCCTCCCGGACCTCCAGCACGATGGAACGGGCGACGATGTCGCGGGGCGCGAGGTCCTTGATGGTGGGGGCGTAGCGCTCCATGAACCGCTCGCCGTCGGCGTTACGCAAGATGCCGCCTTCGCCTCGCACGGCCTCCGAGATGAGGATGCCGAGCCCGGCCAGCCCGGTCGGGTGGAACTGGAAGAACTCCATGTCCTCCAACGGCAGGCCCTTGCGGAAGATGATGCCCAGCCCGTCGCCGGTGAGGGTGTGCGCGTTGGAGGAGGTCTTGTAGATCTTGCCGGTGCCACCGGTGGCGAAGATGACCGACTTCGCGCTGAACACGTGCAGCTCGCCGGTGGCCAGCTCGTAGGCCACCACGCCGGTGCACACCTGCCCGTCCGGGGTGTCGGTGAGGCACAGGTCCAGCACGTAGAACTCGTTGTAGAACTCCACCTCGTGCTTCACGCACTGCTGGTAGAGGGTCTGCAAGATCATGTGCCCGGTACGGTCGGCGGCGTAGCAGGAGCGGCGGACGGCGGACTTGCCGTGGTCGCGGGTGTGGCCACCGAAACGGCGCTGGTCGATCTTGCCCTCCGGGGTGCGGTTGAACGGCAGCCCCATCCTCTCCAGGTCCAGCACCGCGTCGATGGCTTCCTTGGCCATGATCTCCGCGGCGTCCTGGTCCACCAGGTAGTCGCCGCCCTTGACGGTGTCGAAGGTGTGCCACTCCCAGTTGTCTTCCTCGACGTTGGCCAGGGCGGCGCACATGCCACCTTGCGCCGCTCCGGTGTGCGAGCGGGTCGGGTACAGCTTGGTGAGTACCGCCGTACGGGCCCGCTGCCCGGACTCGATCGCCGCGCGCATCCCGGCGCCACCCGCGCCGACGATGATCACGTCGTACTTGTGTTCCTGCATCAGCAGCTCAGCTCCTGGTCTTGTCTCCGGCGGCTTTGGGGCGGCTCAGCGGATGTTGGGGTCGAAAGTGAAGATCACGTACGAGCCGAGCCCGACGATGAGCACCATCGAGACCGCGAGCAGCGCCTGCAACCAGAACCTCGTCTGGTCCTTGCGGGCGTAGTCGTTGATGACGGTGCGCAGGCCGTTGCCGCCGTGCAGCTGGGCCAGCCACAACATGGCCAGATCCCACAGCTGCCAGAACGGACTGGCCCAGCGGCCGGCGACGAAGCCGAAGTTGATGCGGTGCACGCCGCCGTCGAGGATGTTCATGATCAGCAGGTGGCCGAGCACCAGCACAATGAGCGCCAGCCCGGACAGGCGCATGAAGACCCACGAGTACATCTCGTAGTTGTTCCTGCTCGGTGAGTGCTTCTTGTAACCCGCATGCGGTGCGCGCGGTGCGTCGACCGCGGCTGGGCGATCAGTGGTAGCAGACATGTCAGGAACCTCCCAGCAGATCGCGCACCGTGCGCTCCAACATGAAGTAGATGCCGGGAATCATCACGACAACCCACACGCCGACGATGACCCAGAGCATCGGGCGCTGGTAGCGGGCGCCCTTCTCCCAGAAGTCGACCAACATGATGCGAACCCCGTTGAGCGCGTGGTACAGCACGGCGCCAACCAGGCCGACCTCCATGAGGTTGACCAACGGGTTCTTGTAGGTGTCGATGACGCGGTCGTAGGTGTCGGGGGAGACCCGCACGAGCGCCGTGTCCAAGACGTGGACGAAGAGGAAGAAGAAAGTGGCGACACCGGTGATCCGGTGCGCGACCCAAGACCACATGCCCGGGTCGCCCTTGTACAGCGACCGGGTGCGCGGGGCATCGGGCGGAGCTGCTGTCGTGCTTGCCATCGCGTGCAACGCCTCCAACATCACTGGGTACGGCTCGGGGCGCACAGACGCACCGAGGCGGTTCCACTTCTCCACCCTGTTGAGCCGTCACCCAGACGGCAGGCGTGGTCCACGCCAGGAGAGATCAGCGGGTTAGTGAATCGTAAACCGCAGGTGAATTCGCGTGCCAGCGGTGTGGGCCAGTGTGAGAAAGCAGACATAACAGCGGGCAGAGCAACGGCTCGCGAATCTTCAGCCGATCAGCACGGCATAGCCCGGCTTGATGACCTCGTCGATGAGCTCCAGGCGCTCGTCGAAATGTAAAAATGAGGACTTCATGGCGTTGATGGTGAACCGTTGCAGGTCGGTCCACCCGTAGCCGAAGGTTTCCACCAGCAGCAGCATCTCCGTGGTCATCGTGCAGTCGCTCATCAGCCGGTTGTCGGTGTTCACGGTCACCCGGAAGCGCAGGCGGGCCAGGAGGTCGAACGGGTGCTCGGCGATGGAGGCGACGGCTCCGGTCTGCACGTTGGACGAGGGGCACAGCTCCAGCGGAATGCGTTTGTCCCGGACGTAAGCGGCGAGGCGGCCGAGCGTGGCGGTTCCGTCTGCCTCGAGGGTGATGTCGTCGGTGATGCGCACCCCGTGTCCCAGACGTTCCGCGCCGCACCACTGCAGTGCCTCGTGGATGGACGGCAGCCCGAACGCCTCGCCCGCGTGAATGGTGAAGTGGGCGTTGGCTTGTCGGAGGTACTCGAAGGCGTCGAGGTGCCGGGTGGGCGGATACCCGGCTTCGGCCCCGGCGATGTCGAAGCCGACCACCCCGTCATCGCGAAAGCGCACTGCGAGCTCGGCGATCTGCCGGGATTTCGCGGCGTGGCGCATGGCCGTCACCAGCACCCCGACCCGGATCTCCCGGCCCTGCACCCGTGCGGCGGACTCGCCCGCGCGGAAGCCATCAAGGACGGCTTGCACCACCTCGTCGAGACCGAGGCCGCCCTCCAGGTGCTGCTCAGGGGCGAAGCGTGACTCGGCGTACACCACGCCGTCGGCGGCCAAGTCCTGGGCGCACTCGCTCGCGACCCGGATCAGCGCTTCCCGCGTCTGCATCACCCCGACGGTGTGCGCGAAGGTCTCCAGGTAGCGCTCCAGCGATCCGGAGTCCGCGGCGGTGCGGAACCAGCGGGACAGAGCATCCGCGTCTTCGGCGGGGAGATCTGGGTAATCGGCCTGACGCGCAAGCTCAAGCACAGTCGATGGCCGCAGGCCGCCATCGAGGTGATCGTGCAGCAGCACCTTGGGTGCTCTGCCGATCGAACTGCGGTCCAGCGGCGTGGTCATCGACGTTGCAACCGGTCCTCGAACTCCCGCTCCAGGTTGCGCCAGGCTTCCGCTTCACCGTCGTAAGGCGCGCTCGGTGCGAGGCGGGTGGGGTCTGGGCGCAGGACGAAGGAGACGTACCAGCCCAGCGGCGCCGAACCGGCCAGCGCGGCGGCGACCCGATAGTCGTTCGCCGCCTCGGCGGCATCACGGATGAGCTCGACCGCCAGCTCGAGCTGGACGCGGTCCACCGCTGCCGGGCCCTCGGCGATGTCGTCGGCGATGCCCGGAAGCACGTACACGTTCTCGGCGCTGACCTCGATGTCCAACTCGCCCGCTATCGCGGCCTGCTTGACATCCTCGTAGGTGCTCAGTTGAGCCAGGTCGTTGTCATCGGACTCGGCGAGGTGCCGAAGGAGTGCGCGCGTGGACGTGAAGACGTCGATTTTGCCGTCCGTGGCGAGGAAGATCGGCGTGTCATCGACGTAGCAGCGCAGGGTGTACAACTCATCGCCGGTGGTGATGATGGTGATGGGATCAATGCCTACCTCGGCCCAGAAGCCGTTCTCGGTTTCGTCGTCTTCGTCGGAGTCCTCGTCCAGGTCCTCCTCGGCGTCCTCTTCCGGGTCGTCATCCGGCTGCGCGGCAAGCAGCTCCGCTTGGGCTACGGCAAGGGTGTCCGCATCGACCTCGGGCAGGAACACCAGGTTGTCCAGCGCGTCTACTACTTCGTCCCATCGGTTCGAAAGCACCGTTCCGACCTCGTCCCACAGCTTTTGTCCCTCCTTACCGAGGAATGCGCCCGCGCCGGAGGAGAGCAAGGCGAAGCCGTCTGCGGAGTCGAGCACCTCGATGACCGTGTCGAGCTCACAGACCTCTCCGAGGGTGCGCACCATCTGCAGGGTGTCGTCCAGCCGGTTGAGCGTCCACGCGTCGGTTTCGCCCGCGGCCAGCTCAGGCACGCCGATGATGTCGTAGCGGTGTGCATCGTCGGGTTCGAGCTCGGAGACCGCAAGACCGGTGACCGCTATCCACGCGGGGTGCTCGACCAGATCGTGCTCCTCGACCGTGCGGATGAACGTGGCGAGCTCGGCGACGTCGTCGAAGCAGTACAGATGATCTTCGTGGCCGAGGAACGCCTCCCACTCCTCGCCGTCCTCCCGCCACCGCGGTGCCCAGAGCGTGATCAGGTCACCCTCGGTGAGGACGAGCTCGACCGGAATGATGTCCTGTGCCATAGGTGCAAGCCTAACGGCGGCAACGATCTTCTGTCGCTGGGCATTGACGTGGGCCGCCCTATCCTGCGCTCATGTACGTGCAGCTGATCGACCACCCACTTGCGGCCGCGCGTCTCACGACAATGCGGGACGAGAACACCGACAACGCGGCCTTCCGTACGGCGCTGCGGGAGCTGACGACCATGCTGGTGTACGAGGCGACGCGCGGCGCTTCGTTGCGGGAGCTGACAGTGCAGACTCCGGTCGCCACCACAACGGGCGTACAGCTGGCGAACCCGCCGTTGTTGGTGCCCGTGCTGCGCGCCGGCCTTGGCATGGTTGACCGGGCGCATGCGCTCATCCCGGAGGCGCGAGTGGGATTTGTGGGCCTCGCCCGCGACGAGGCGACGCACCTGCCGGTGCCCTACCTGCAGTCGCTGCCCGCGGATTTGTCGGCGACGCCGGTGTTCGTGCTGGACCCGATGCTGGCCACGGGTGGCTCGATGATCCACGCGGTGCGACTGCTGGCGGCGCGCGGCGCGAGCGATGTGACGGCGATCTGCGCGCTCGCGGCTCCAGAGGGCGTCGAGCGCCTCGCTGGCGCAGGCCTTCCGGTGCGGCTGGTGACCGGCAGCATCGATGAACGGCTCAACGACGCCGCGTTCGTCGTGCCGGGCCTCGGGGACGCGGGTGACCGCCAGTTCGGTCCGCGCTAGCGGCAGTTTGACGCCGTCGCAGAGAGGTCACGGGGCTGCACATCACGGTGGCTCGTCGTCGCCGGTGTCGCTCTTGTCGCCGTGCAGGAGTTCGTCGGGGTGGTGACAAAGGTTGACGTGGGGTGGTTGTTGCAGGTGGGCCGGGGCGGTCCAGGCGCAGCGGCCGGGTTAGTTGGGGTCACCGCCCATTTTCGTCTGCCAGCCGAGGGGTCCGGGGTGCACGCCGGTGTGGTGGGAGTCGCAGGCGAGGGTGAGTTTGTTGATGTTGGTGGTGCCGCCGTGGGCCCAGTCGTAGTCGGCGTGGTGGATTTGGCATTGGTCGGCGGGCACAGTGCATTTGGGTTTCGAGCAGCCGCCGTCGGCGCGATGAGCGCCAATCGTTGATCCGCGAACGCGAGGCGACGTTTTCGTCCCAGGTGCAGGGGTCGGCCGTGGTGGTCGAACAGCACGAGGATGGGGTGGCTGTATTCGGCCATGGCCAACGCGTCCCGAAATTGGGAGGACTCCGCCGTTGGCGGTGGTGGCCTGTCCCGCGCAGCGTTCCAGGTCGGCGAGTGTCATGGTGATGATCGCCGCCACGGGCACCCCCCGATGGGTGCCCAGGGCGGGATCACCGAGCACCCGGTCGCAGAGCTTTTCGAGCGCGTCGTGGTTGCGTTGCGCTTGGCTGCGCGGGTCGCTCACGTGCGGATCGGCGGCATGCTCGGTGCCCGCGCCGGGAGCGGCCAACTTCGCGAACAGCGCATCGAGCTTGGCTCGACAACTCGGGGTCAGGGTTCCGGAGATCCCGGACATCAAATCCACCCCTTGGCGTCCCAGGTTCAGGCCGCGCCGTCGGGCGCGGTCGGCGGCATCGGTGAGGTTCCCATCCGGGTTCAGGTGCGCCAACGATCGGTGCCGACCGTCACCAACGCTTCCGGGCTCACGGTCGCGGCGTACCCGGCCAACGATTTCTCGGCGTGCGCCACCACCTCGGCGGGAACGGCGGCCGGGATCTTCCCGAGGATCTGGCCGATGATGCGGGTGTGCTCCACCCCGATCAACCCGTCGTGTGCGGCGGCGGCAGTACAGGGCTGGATCGGGGAGAGCAGCGGCCCGGTCAGCGCGCGCCGCGACCCGCTTACCCCCGCGGCGCGGATCCGGGCCCGGGCGTCGCGCTCGGAGATCCGCAACACCTGGTGCAGACGCCGGTGCAGCGTGCGGTGACCCAACTGCACCGCCACCCCTTGCTCCGCGGCCTGGCTGAGCACCTGGTGATCCACCGCCGACACTTTCCGGCGTGCCACCTCCAACGCCCGTAACGCGAACAACAATTGTGGCGTCTCCAACGGCGCAGCCGTCGCGGCGAGGAGTTCCTCCATACCCGCAGCGAGCAACGCCAACCCCCGTTCCACCGACGTCACCGACAGACCACCAACCATGACTAGGTCATACGTACTGCTTATCTGCTTAACTGGACTCCTTCTTAGAATTCGCCGAATGTGTTGCTGGGCAGGTCGTTAGCGTGTGCGCCTTTCCTCTGATCGGTGGTCGTGGTGCCGCCGATCAGTTCGGTGAGCGG
>JAABUK010004760.1_pt1 | contig 21790 bp, 26 predicted proteins | sample 5559141 | NCBI WGS metagenome assembly JAABUK01 (sample SAMN10711869, study PRJNA513367) | rock metagenome | isolation source: Antarctica rocks | place: Antarctica: Victoria Land, Pudding Butte nord | collected 2016-01-03
AGAAATGGAGGTGGTCTTCACTCTTCTGGCGGAGCGCTATGAGCGAGGTAGCGTTTTGCTGACCAGCAATCTTCCGTTTTCCAAATGGGAAGGGATCTTTAAAGATCCGATGACAACAGCGGCGGCGATTGACCGGCTCGTTCACCACAGCATCATCATTGAGCTCAACATACCCAGCTACCGGTTGGAACAGGCCAAGAACAATATCGACGGCTTAGAAAACCCTCACAAGGAGGAAAAGACAAACCCCCAAGACGACGCGGGTCACCTACCACCCGACCACGAGGAGGCATGACTGTCGTCAGGCAAGACGCCGGTAAATGTCGTTATCGAACATAGCCTTCGATAACAATTACCATAGGGCAACAATAGGGAAATATAGTTGTCGTCAATAAACCCAGGTACTTGACGCTGATCACTGGTCGTTAGCAACATCCCTGAACCGGGTAATTCCCCCAAAGCCAATGCCTAATCCCTCTTGGGCGACCAAATCTTTACCGTCAAGCGGCGAGCGCGAGCCACTCAATCGACAATATCCACAGCAGACGAGATCACTCTGCCCGGAATGCAATAAAGAATCAGTTAATGCAGTCCTAGAGGGAGATTTATCAGTTGGAGGTTTTCGGGACAACCCTGGCTTGATTGACGCGATGGTTCTTGAAGAAGCCGGACGCATACTCATGCGAAAAGCATGTAGCAAACATGGTCCTTACGAAGATCTCTTGTCCATAGATCCTGCTTTTAGCAAGCTGATGAACGCGCTTCACCCTGGAAAGGATTTACCTTGCGCAGAGGATCGCTTGGCCCACAACCATGGCCCACTTTCTACCAAAGTTGGCCGGGGTCATTTCTTGATCATAGATCTTACAAACCGATGCAATATGAAGTGCTCCCCATGTTTTATGGATGCAAACCATACTGCATACGTGCACGAAATGAGCCTGGAAGATTTAAGAAGCATTTTGACAACTGCAAGAGCAATTAAGCCCCGCCGGGAAATTAGCGTGCTTCTGTCCGGTGGTGAGCCGACGCTGTCACCCTTGTTCCTGGATGCCATCCGACTTGCGAAGTCCTTCGGCTTCAGGGTGCATGTGGCGACGAATGGAATCAAGTTTGCCGAAGATCCATCGTTTGCTCAGCAGGCCAAAGAGGCCGGATTGTGGGGCATGTTTTTGCAGTTTGACGGTATTGGGGAAAAAGAAAACGCCCATCGCGGTGTTGGCAACCTCTACGCGATCAAGCTAAAAGCTCTACAGAACATCTCAGAAGCAGGGATGAAGACAACGCTTCAAGTCACCATAATCAATCAGCAAAACAGTCAGGGTGTCGGCGAGATCGTTCACTTCGCGGCATCGCATTCCAACGAAATTCATGGAGTCATCTTTCAGCCCGTTATGTTTACCGGGCGGGACAGGGACATCGACGACGGCGATCGATATGAGCGCCGCTATACGCTGTCACATTTGGTGCACGATCTTCAGGAACAGTGCCATGTATCATGGCAACCAATGCGGGACTGGTTCCCAAGTGCCCTGAGCTCTTTGGGCGGTCACATTTCGGATCTGCTTCATCCCGGCAACCCAATTGGCAGCATTTCCAATAACAGCCATTCCGAAAACGAGATTGTCAGTCCAATCCTCGTTAATGCGGACACCGCTGAATGGGTTCCGTTGGGAAGCTTTTTTGATGTTGTCGGGTTCATGAATGATCTTGCTGTAATTGGCACTACGTTCCGTTCTGAACCAGCAATCAAATCGCAAATAGCAATCGCGGCAGCGAAGCACTTTCATTCAGCATCAGCGCCGGTAGGTTTCGGAATCCGTGAGTTATTTACAATCCTTCAAGAGACCTTTCACAAAGCAGGACCAGCCTCAAGTGACAAGTCTCGGGAATCGAACGACGGAAAAGAATGGAATCTCATAATGATCACTGGTATGTGGTTCCAGGATTTGCACAACTACGATCTCAACAAAATCGATATGTCGAGTACGCCGGTGGGCACCCTGGAGGGCGAGATTGACTTCGGAACATATAACGGAGCAGGGTGGCGTCAAATTGTTGAGTATCTCCATAAAACGGCGTCACTTTCCGAGTGGAACAAGACTCGGGGCCGGCATGCTATTTACGCACATGGACGATTTGTGCAGATTGCTGGCCTGCATCAAACAAAATCACAACGTGAAATGGTTGCGGCTAGCCCGGCTAATCATGTTGCTGTTCAAGACGCTCTTCAAGCAGCAGTGTTCACTAAGAGGTAAGGACAATTTCGCCAAGGCTTAAGCGTGAGAACCTCCCGCATACTTAGGAACGTTTTTATCGCAAATGGGCGTCGGTAGCCGGACGGCTCTTTAAGACCTGCCACATTCGTGTAAACCATCCTAATTGCCTGGCCCGCAAATTATGGCGGACTTTAGTCTGCTCAAGGAACTCACGATAGCACTCCGAGCAGTGTGTGATGTGATGCCACAATGACTCGTCTTTAATGCTTTTATCCACGGGGAGCATCGCCAACTCTTCTATGATGAGGTCGCTCGGGCATCCCTTTCGGTCTGGGTTCGGATACCCCTGAAGAATCGAATTCTGGAGCTTCCCTTTTAGATTTTCGAATTTGGTCAAAGTTTCAGGGGACATAGCAATTCCTCCATCCAAATTCCCGGCTTTTGCGTAATGCGATGGTCAGCCCGGCTCTGGCAGCCAACTTACTGTATTCTGCAAGGCCGCACATGAAATAATCCTACACCCTGGTTTAGCGGTTTAGCAGTTATAAAAACATGATGTACTCCCTGCCTTCTGCCTCATCTAAAAACCGATTACCAGCTTTGCTATAAAGCGTTAAAATCTCGGGGATCATAAAAGGGCAGAGCGCCCTTATGGACGTTTCCCGTTGACGCTGCCAACGCAACAACAGCCTTGCGGAGCAAGGCTGTTGCCTGACGGCAGCATCGGCACCAGCCGGTCTCCAGCGCGGTGCTGCTCAAATCGGCCCAAAATCCACGTAGCCGAATCGCAGCACGCTTTCATATTGCTCGTTCAACCCTCTTCTGCGTTTGGCAACAACTTGGCCCAGTTTATTTTGGCCCAACGTTTTTGCTGACGGTTGAAGGTCCGGGCCGTTAAAATGATCAGTACTACCGGGTGCTGCCGTCCCTTGAATGAATCAACTCCGGTCATCGGCATTGACTCCTTACCCTACCAACATGCCCGTCCCAAAGTTCGCAATGAAACCAATCTTCCTGCCACCTTGAGAAGCGGAGCGACGCCCTAAATATCCCGGATGAACAATTAGGCTGCGGACAGCTGTTGATTCTCCTGACAGGCATTACAGAGATAGCGCTTTCCCAAGCCAAGCCAGAAGGACCAAGGGATTACCCTGGGCATGATATTCTTCGGTAACAATTTAAAAGGAGCGTTAACCCGCCTGGAATGGCGGTTAAGCGACAACCATGCCCATGGTCTTTTCCTTCCAAGACGGCAAGAAGTATGCCGCGCTGATTGCAGAGCACGACATGCTGATGGTCGCGTATGAGGCAAAGGTGAAAAGGCTGGATAATGTAAGTCAGCACGCGAGAGCGGTTGGGCTTGAGGGCTGTCAGGCGCTTTTAAATCATGCCATCAAGGTATTGAAATCCGCAAAGCGGCATCGGCCCGGTGTTTAAGAAGGTTCGATCGTTTTATGGGTAGAGTGAAAAATCCGGTAGACCCAAAAAATGCCGAACAGCGTTATGCGACAGACCTGACGCAGCCTGAAACTCGTCGTGCCGCTTCTCCCAGGAGCGAAGCCCGGCGACCGACCGCGCACAACTGATGTTCGGGCGGTGTTGAATGTAACTTCTCTTGTATTGCAAATAGGCTAGGTCTTCGCTTACGCGAAGTAGACGGGATTTTGTGTGCCGAACAGCTTGACAAGCGTTTTCATGGAAGGACGTTATGTTGTAGTAATCCTGCCGATCCATGCTTGGGGGCTCACCGCGCCCTCAGGTCGGAGCTTCCGTAATAGGGGGTTCAAGCTTAACAGGATCCACGCCGGGAAGGTCCCTCTTGACGAGGGCTAGGCTTGGGCCTACAGTTAGTTTTTATCGTTACTAGGCTGAGCACGACCCGGAGTAGCCACGCGGCATCGACATTAACGGCATTACTGACATAACCGAGTCTAGAGAATTTTGCAGGAGAGCTAATAAATCGATGGCCGCACAAAAAATTGACATAAAGAAAGAACTGGATCAGGCTTTTTGCAGCGCCTTCCCGAATCCAAAACGGATTGACTGTCTAGAAGAACCGGAGCGAACTCAGTTTTTGCGCACTTTGGGTTACCGTCGACGCGATATCCCCATTAGTGATCCCCGGCTTGACCATTTGGCCTCTTGCTCGCCCTGCTTCCAGCAGTTTGTCCAGTACCGTGATGCGCCGCGGCTCTCGAAATTAAATTATTCAATACGAAAGTTCTTGACGGCTTGAACGGATAGCGATTCATTGACATCACCCCCGGGTAAGCAAGGAAACTATGCAGCAGATTCGACAGCATTTTTTTAGTCATCCTGGATCGGCCCTCCTTTCCGGTTTGGCTGAACTCACCTGGCAAACAGCGCAATTCATCAACCGTCGTATTCCCGAAGGGAGATTACCTCACCCCGTTTGGGCACCCAAACCCCTGATGAAAAACAAGGAGCGCTCCTCACCTCCGCTTGGAGTTCCCCGCATCACGAATTCTCTTTGTCCCAAGTGCACTGTAGAAACCCGTGACGCTATTCTTCGAGGTAGTCAGAATATCAAATCACTCACAGATACACCGGGTGTTATTCAGGCCGAAATCGTCGAGGAAGCCGGTCAGATTCTCATGCGTAAAATCTGCCTGAGCCATGGACCATTTGAGGATGTTCTAGCTACCGCCCCAAAATTTTTCCGGCTCATGGAGGATTTTTACCTAGGCCGCGACTTCGAATGTACGAATGACAAAGCTGTGCACAGCCATGGCGTGCACAGCATCCGCTATGGGCGCAGCGCCTACGTCGTGGTTGATCTCACCAATCGGTGCAACATGAAATGCAGTCCCTGTTTCATGGACGCCAACGCCTTGGGGCATGTACATGAAGCGACGCTGGGCGAAATTACGTCAGCCATCGATAGCACTCTGTCATTCAAGCCCCACCGAGAGTTCAATATCCTTTTTTCGGGCGGCGAGCCAACGATATCGCCTGTCTTCCTCGAGGCCGTACGCTACGCTAAAAGTCGCGGAATTATTAGGCTCCATGTCGCCACAAATGGGATACGCTTTGCCGAAGACAGACAATTTGCGCAGGATGCACGAGCTGCGGGATTGCATAGTGTCTTCCTGCAATTTGATGGCATAACGGAAGAGAAAAACCGGCATCGTGGTGTTGGTAACCTGGCAGCGGTTAAGCTGCAAGCACTGGAAAACATATCGGCTGCAGGCATGCGCACCACTCTTCAGTCAACAGTGATCCGCACCGTCAACGATGATGTTGTAGGATCCATCGTTGACTTTGCCGTCCGCAACATCGATAAAGTATCCGGAATCGTCTTCCAGCCAATCAGCTTTGTCGGACGGGACGAAGAGGTGGACGACGATACGCGTTACCGAAACCGCTACACATTGTCTCAGCTTCCCCACGATCTCCAAATACAGCTCAACCCACAATGGGAGCCGATGCGCGACTGGTTTCCTGGCTCGCTTTTTGGCACCTTGGGGAGCGTTCTGGATATCTTGCGCGGACCCGGCTCCAAAGTAGGAGCGCTTTTCTATAACGGCCACCCGAACTCTATGATTTTCAGTGCTCTGATAGTGAACCGCAGGACAAAGGCATGGGTCCCTCTAACTTCCTTCTTCGATCTAGAACAGCTCGTGCTAGATTTGACCGTAATGACGGACTCTGCGCGCGGCCGGATACTAACAACGACGCAGTTAGCCCTCTCGGTAGCGCGGAATTACCGGGCGTCAGATGCCCCGGCCGGCTTCTCGATATCGCACTTGTTGCCTCTTTTCCGCCAAGCAGTCTTGCGCTACCACCTGAATGACGTCTCAGAGGCTGGGAACATAAATGATGATGACGAGTGGACACTCTTCGTCGTTAAAGGTCTCTGTTTTCTGGACCTCTTCAATTGGCAATCTTCGTGGATCGATATGGATCCTGTCACAGTGATGGGCACCGGAGGCGAGATTTCCTTCTGCTTCCATAATGCCGGGGGCTGGCGGCAAATCATTGAAAAGAAAAATCGTACTGTTACTCTTTCCGAGTGGCATCGTGACCACGGACGGCACCCGATTTACGCCAATGGCGCGTTAGTTCCCCTAGAAAGTCTTTCACCCTCACCGGCTCTTTCGAAAATTCCGTGTACATCCGCTTCGGTAAAAGAGCATTCCAAACCGGAACCAGTAGTCTCCTCCGCTCAGTGAATCGACAAAAGAGAAATAGCTCTGACTCAACGCAGGATCCTGAGTCGAACAAGAGCATCTTCCTTGCAGATCTGCCGTGGCAGATTGACCTCTCGCTAAAGAGCCAGCAAATAGCTCAACAGCAAGACAACGCACGGGAGCTGAGAGAGTTTGCGATCTCGTTTTTGAAAACACTTACAGACAATGATGCGATCATTCCAGGGACTGATACTTCCCCACCGAAATTGTTGGCTTTGGTACTAACCCATCATTTGCGCAATCCCGACTCCTGCGTGGCTTGGTTAAATTTAGGACTGTCGCTCAGGCTGATGGCTGAATCCGACCAACATCCTGTAGTCGCGGGGAGACTTCAAAAAGCGCTTTTTTGTTTCGGTAAATCATTGGCCACAACTGAAATCACGCTCCCAGTTCGAATCCGGGCTTGGGTCGGTAAAGCTTTAACCTTTGCCGACTTTCAGCAACTGGAAGAAAGTGTGCAATGTTCACGCGAAGCACTCGAACTGGATCGCTCTGACCCCAATTTGTGGCTTCTTCACGTGTCTCTCCTCGAAAGGGCAGGGAGAAAAGAGAATGCCCTGGAATTGGTAGATGAAGCATATAAAGCGTACGTCATAGCTGGACGCCCAGAAGGTCTTCGGGATCTTTTTGACAGTGTTGTGTCGCCAGCAAATACACCAGACCCCGCGCAGCATTTACGTCACCTACAGTAAGCTGGCTGCTCGCCATGCGTTGGCTTCGGCCTCCCGCATATCTTCTCCGGAAGCCGTCGTCCAGGCAATGATTGATTGACCATCTGGGTCTTGCCAGCTCCGGCAGCTACCTGAGAGCACGGGCTTTCGGGACAAGTTGGCTGCTCATTTGCAGCTGCCCGGCACCGCCGACTATTGCGACATCGCGAAAGAATTTTTATATCAAACCGGACAATTTCTGACGAAAGTGAAGCGACAAGCGCAGCCCTGCTAAGCTGCGTGCAGCGCGGTTTGTTCATGAAAATGGCGGCCACCTGTTTCTTGTCACATGGGCCAGCACGGCGGGGGGTTGTTTTGGCCGTTGTTCATTGGAATGTTTTGACTTTTAGGAGTTTCCTTGTGGTTTAAGGTTTGCGGCTTTGTTGTTTTTTGCTGTCGTTGTGGTTTTTTTTCCGTTGTTTAGCTACTCCTTTTTTGGTGGATGCATTTTCCACAACCCTGGTATCTTCTACTACTGGTTTCTACTCGTATAGGAAAAGAACGTATCGAGACTAAATATTCATTACTATCATTAACTTACATCGGCAAACGGGGGCCACTTCACCGTAGGCCGGGGGCCATTTCACCGTCCAATGGGGGCCATTTCACCGTTACCAGGAGGGCCATTTCACCGTTCAAAACCCAACTATTCCCCAGCTTCCTGTGAAAATCTAACTGCCGTCCAAAAAGGGGGCCATTTCACCGTGGCTTAACCTTTGCTTGGTCTTAGATGGCTTCGGCGCATTTATATGCTGATGTTTAATCGGATCTGCAAAAGGGGGCCATTTCACCGTTACGGAAGGTTCTTCAAGGCAGTTATTGGAACGGAGGTGCGGCTTGGGTGAACGACGAGACCTCCGCGGGCTTTACTGACTTTGAAAGCAGGGTAAACCGCCTCGACCTGTTTCAGCGCAATGATGAACTTTTTTTTGAAGTCTTTGTTGTTGGCGTATTGCGCTCCAAATTGGGCTTGAAGGGCTTTGAAGCTGATAAATTGCGGCTCTCGCCTGCGGCTTACCGAATATGTCTTGTGGGTCGCCCAACCATAAAGATCGAGGGCCAGCGCGGAGTGATTGAGTGCTTTGAGGGCGCGGGTATCTACGGGGACTGGTGAGTTGGTAATTGACTCGAAAAAGTCCTCCCCTAGTTCAATCCAGCTCTCGAAAAGGTTCCCCTGGGCACGGTCCTTTGGATTCCACCAAAGTTGAGTTCGGCGGGTGACGTTCATATTGAGGCGTTGCTCGAAATGCCCATGCGTCATGTTGGCGTACTGGAAGCTGATCGTTGCGGCAAAAAGCCGGTTCATTTGCTCTTTTAGCCGAACAGCATCACCGCGCTTCCCTCCCCCGGTATCAGGGTTAAGACCCACTTCACGCATGAATTGGGAAAGAGAATTGCCAAGCTTTAAAACGCGCTGCTTTGTCCGAACGGCCTCACTGGTAAGCCAATATAGTAAAAGCCGGGGAATCGTTCCGTAGGGATAGCCGATAAGGTTACCGGTTCGAATATCGAGATTGGACCGGGTAATGACCAAGGTTAAATCGCCGTTGGTGCGCGTCCAGGCCTGAATATCGCCGGGGTCGCTATGAGGGAGGGTTACCTGAACCAAATGCTTGGCCATGTAAGCTAGCTCCTCCCGCCCCGGCCAGGACTCCATAATTTGGCTGGCTGCTTCAATTAGCTGCATTTGATGGCGGGTAAGGATGGCGGTTTCAGGCTTGAGACGTGAGACGCGTTTCGGAGGAAGAATCGCGTTAGTCTCAATTAAACTCTGTTGGTCGCCATCGCCCTTCTGGGCGGACCTCCGCTTGGGGGCTGTGCCTGCTCCCTTGGCTAACTGTCTAAGGATCTCGCCAGCGCTCTCCATACGCTCACCCTAAGTAGCTAATGACACGTAGTCTAATGACACTAAGTAGTCTAATGACACTACGTAGTCTCACTAGGGTGTTGCTGCTTCAATCTACCATCGAGCTGCGCAGCTTGTTGATAAGCCTCTAAGAGTTCCCCCCCTGTCTTGCTCATACGTAAAGCGGCTTTAATAACCATGCTGTCCGTGGGACGAAGTCCCTGCCCCGCGAGCCACGCGGCCAGTTCTCTGACGATTTTCCGATCTTCGTCATGGAGCCAGAACTGAACTGGCTTCCCTACCCTGCTTCTGGGTTCCCCCTTTCGGGCTGATTTGGGCTTAACTGGCGAGTTGTCTACGGCCCCAACGATGGACGGTGCCGGCGTAAGGCTTGTTGGAGTCTTGCGCTGGATCGCTGCAAGTAGATGGCTGACATTGCTCGATTTGGATTTGCTGCTCATAAATTTGTCTAGTGACACTATGTTGTGTACATAGTATACATCTCATCGCTTGATGGAGAGCAGGGCAACTGTGAGCTGTAAAACTTCTTCTCGGGCTGCGCTGTCGAGAGCTTTCCAGCCCTGAGCAACCGAATGCTGGTAACACTCGCGGGCACTTAATGAGACGGGCAGGGAAGGGGCGCTTACCTGCTTAGCGCTCTCGTCAATGAGGCGGCCAAGTACCGTTGTTTTACGAACCTTATTGAAGACGACTCGAACGACAGCCTGGGAATTACGTGAATTAACAAATTTGACCGCAGCTTCAGCCTCCCAAATATCGGCGGGGGAAGGTGACGTAACAATGAGAGCAATCTCAGCGCTGCGAACCGCCGTAGCTGTCGCGTTGTGATCAAGATTTGGTGGCGTGTCGTAGATGCTGATATCAGCCTTGCGGTCGATCTCATATTTTTGACTATTTATCAGCTCAAGTGCCTTAGTGCTCGTTCCTTGGGCGTCCCAATCGTAAAGAGAAACAGTTTTACCGGCTTGCCGGAACGCTTCGTAAAGGAGGATTGAAATGGTGCTTTTTCCAACGCCGCCCTTCTTTGCAAGTAGGGTGATGTTCACGAACACTATAATACATAGTCTCATGATACTATGCAACCTATGTTCAGTCGTCAGACTATGTTCATTCTATACCGAGGGACTAACATTGGCAATGGAATCGCACAGGCCGCGTATTATGAATCGGCAGTAGCGGAAGCGAATGGATTGAGCAACGCGCAGGCGAAAGGGGTAATGACGACGCTGGCGGAGTTAGCCGTGAAAGAGGTAGCAGAAAGTGGGGTGTTCTTGATACCGGGGATCGGACGGCTGGTACGGGTGGATCGAGCGGCCAGGGCGGGGCGAAATCCAGCGACTGGGGAAACTATACAGATTGCAGCGAAGCAGGTGGTGAAGTTTCGAGTGGCCAAAGCAGCGAAGGACGCAATCGTTCCGGTGAAAGCAACAACGAAGGCAGCAAAGAAGAAGGATTAAACGGTTAGGGAGAGAGAAATCTAAGGACTGAATCGATTGAGTTAACGGGGGAGGAGCGGGAACGAGGTTTTCACCTTGTAAACCGAGGCAAATTGCCAGATTTTAGGATCTTGGTACATTCTACAAGCAGTGGCAAGGTTCTGTCACCAAGGTCGAAAATACTTCAAAATAGCTAGTGATAATCCCGCTTATCGGAAGCTATAATTGATTTGTGGCCTATTTCCGCTGTCACTTTGCAAATTATTTGGCGTACCTTTGCACGCTATTTGGCGTAATGCCTCGCTAACAACCGAGAGACGGTCGCCGGGTGGACTTTAAACAGCCGCGCGGCATCTGCGGCGGTTTTGCGGCCTTTGGACACCATCTTTCGAATTTCAATCTGCTGTTGAGGCGTAAGCTTTGGACGGCGGCCGCCAACCCGGCCTTCGTCGCGAGCGGCATCTAGCCCGGCCTTGGTCCGCTCTTTTAGCATGGATCTTTCGAACTCAGCAAACGCCCCGACCATTTGCATCATCATTCGTCCGGCCGGAGTCGTGGTATCGATCGCCTCGGTCAAGCTGCGGAATCCTGCTTTGGCGTCCGCTAACCGTTCCATGACCGTTAATACGTCGCGGAGCGAACGAGAGAGCCGGTCGAGCTTCCATACAACAAGGACATCACGCGCAGTTGATCCAGAAGCCGGTGAAGTTCCGGGCGGTCCCACCGTCCGCCAGATGCCTTCTCGCGATAGACGCGCTCGCACTCGGCGGCCTTAAGCGCTTTTACCTGGGCGGCGGTGTCCTGGTCGTCGGTGGAGACTCGGGCGTAGCCGATCAGCATTGCACAAATGTATCGCCTATCAAATCGGTAATGCAATACCTTTTTGCAACGCCAGAATCCCTGCAAAAGCAGCTATCGCCAATTTGTTGTTGCAAAGACGCTCGTTTGCGCAACGCTCTTTCAGGCCTGGCCGATGACCAGGCTTTCACGGGCTGCTTCCACGACCGCCTTGGAAACATTCTCGATTCCGTTGATCTCAAGAATGCGCTCGATCTGAGTCAGCAAACGGTTCAAGAGTCGGAAATTGCCGCCTGTCATGCGGATAATTGCCGCAACCGTTTCCGAGGCGAGGAGCGCATCCGGTAGCTTGACCCCGGGCGGGGACCAGCGCTGTTCGAGGAGCTCTCGCATTTCGGTTGCGCTCAAAGGACGGAACTCATGGACAAAGCCGATCCGGGAGTAGAACTGCGGATACCGGGCCATTCGCTTTTCAATGCCCGGCATACCGATCAGGATGAGGGCGGCGTCCCCTCCGTCGAAGTTGGCCCGTATTTGTTCGAGGCTCGCCATTCGTAATCTATCCGCCTCATCGATGAGGATGAGCGTGGTTGGATTGGGAAGGGATCTCAAGAGGGCTTGGTGCTTTTCAAACACCTCAAAATACGTTGGTGCAAGAGGAGGAACTCGCGACGGTGGAACATAAGGCTGTTTCTGCTCCATCTCCTCCCGGTAAGCGTCATCACGGAGCCGGATCGCATCGAGCGCTTCCCTTGCTTGACGGCGAAGTGGCTTTTCCGCAATACCGGAAAGCGTTTCACAAGCCCGCTTCAGGTCGGAGTCGACCCTTGCGGGTGTATTGATGACAGAAGCGGTGTAGAAAACCGTATCCATTGCAGGTCCGTCGACCGGCTCGGAATCCGAGCAGTCGATGCTGGCAATTCTCTCCGCTGCACGGCTGTAGCGCAGCGCCGACAAAGTTTTCCCGACGCCCGGGATTCCGTAGCAGAGCCCGATATATCGGTACCGGCGGCAGGCATCGCAAAACTCGACGAAGCGCCGGTATTCAAGTGTCTCGATGAAAGCGGGGCCGCTACTCGTTGCGGTAACGCTTGAGCACGGTGTCTGTTGTTTGCTTGGAAATGGATGGGGTTGCATGAGCTTCTTCTGACACCGGACCGCGCTTCATTGCAAGCAGCGTGTCGACAGCCTGCTGCCGGTTGTCGATCACGGTTCGCAGCTCTTTCCGGCGACGGTTCCGGGCGCGCACAATCTCGCGCAAGGGTATGGTGTTTCCTGCCAGGTCGGCTGACACCGCACGGCAGAGAAACCGATCGCGATGGAAGACGCGAACCTCTCCCATATCCCGAGGATCGAAGCGAAGCATAACGTCTTCGCCCACGTAGGCCGCCAGCGTGGCTGACAGATACCGCAAGCCCTGGAAGTGGATGCCGTCCGGCCGGATTTTCCGTATCCGGGCCGAGCAAATCAGCAGCAGATCGAGTTGCTCGAGAGACTGAGGCATGCGGGGCAGAAAACCCTCTGCTTCCCATCGCTCCATCGGGGGCTTTCCGGTCCCTGCACTTGTCCTCCGGTGATACACGTCCAGGAGAAAACTATGGAATTGCCGGTCTAACTGGGCCAGCGTAAAAGTAGGCTTCCCGCGGGAACTTCCTACCGCTGTATCCAGATCGGAAAGAAACATCTGGTTCACGGTCCGAAAGAACCGCTCGATGCGTCCGCGGCCACGCGGCTTACCCGGAATCGAAAAGATCAGCCGTATCTTCAAATCCGCGGCGACTTGCTCGAGATGATGGGAGGTGAAATCGGAGCCGTTATCCGTATAAAGCACTTCCGGAATGCCCGACACCGGCCAGCGTGGATCATCCTTGCGCCAGATTCCCTGGCGCAAGGCAAGCGATGTGCGCAAGGAAGAGGGAGGATCGAAGGAGAGATAGTAACCAGCAATCGCCCGGCTGTAATCATCGATGACGATCGTGAGCCACGGTTTGGCGGGCGAACCCTCCTCCCGCAGTACCAGAATGTCTAATAACTCATGGTCAACCTGCCAGATCGCATTCGGCCCCGCAGCTTCCCGCCGATGAATCAGATCAAAGGCTTCGCTGTATACCTTGCCGCCCTGGTGAGCGAGAGTGAGAAGAGGCACGGGCAGCTCGCGGGTAACCCGGTATACCACCGGGTAGCTAGGAACCGGTTCGCCGATCGCTTGCGCGATCCGTTGCAACTGCCGGTACAAGGCCGTTGTAGGAATCGGCGGACTCTCGAGCGCCAGTCCTTCGATTGCTTCTTTGAGACGAGGTGAGACAACTCGCCTCGTTCCCTGGTCGGCCCGCTTCTTGCGGGCAAGTGCGGCAAGCCCAAACTCCCGGTATCGTTCGACCCACCTTTGCGCCGTGCGAAAGGGGATACCGGCTTCAGCGGCTACTGCGCGCAGAGGCCGTCCTTGCTCCAAATGCGGCGCAAGAAGCCGAAACCGCTCCAATGCTCCTTTTCGGGATTCCTCGGATAATGCAGCCAACTCCTCCACAACCAGAGAATACGCAAATACCGCGAACATATTTACGCCATATAATTTGATAATTGACATCCGCCAGAAATCGCTCTTCTGCCCCGATTGCGGTGGCTTGCCTATCATTGCCGGGTATTGCACCCCCTGCTATGCCCGCCGCCGGCGTTCCCGGATTTACTTCGCCGGGGTCCGCGACCAAGTGCTCGCGCGTGACGGCCACCGGTGCCAAGGCTGCGGGGCGGGGAACCAGCGGCCTGTTCACCACCGACGGCCGGGCGTGCACGAAATCGAGTGGCTTGTCACCCTCTGCCCCGGGTGTCACGCCGTCATCCATAAGCTTCAGGCCCACCGCCGCTGGCTGCCTGTTCCGCTTTTGGAACTGTGGCAGGAGCAACATCCCGCCGTTCCCCTGCAGCTACAGCTTTCGATCCATGAAGAAGTGCAGGGCAGGGAAGCTGCAGCCTGGTGACGGACAGCGCTCTTGTTCCCGTTTCAGAACAACCTCCTTGGGAAGCGTTACGAAAACTGGTGGTTGATTCCGTTTCCTCCGTGCACTCGCGCCGGGCCTACGGTTTTGCGCTTGATCGATTTTTCGGATGGTACCGTCTCCTCGATCGTGGCGCCTTCCGGAAGGCGCTCGTCCAGGAATACCGCGCTCACCTCGAAGTCGAAGGTCTGTCGGCCTCGACGGTGAATGTCCGGTTGGCGGCCATCCGGAAACTCGCGCAGGAGGCGGCGGACAACGGGATGCTTGCCCCGGAACTGGCGGCCGGCATCTCGAAAGTAAAGGGGGCTCCCCGGCGCGGCGTCCGCGTGGGTAACTGGCTCGAACAATCCGAAGCCCGGGAACTGCTGCGGGCTCCCACCGGCTCCAGCAAAAAAGCCGTGCGCGATCGCGCCATCCTGGCGCTGCTCCTCGGTTGCGCCCTACGCCGCGCCGAGCTCGCCCGCTTACAAGTGGAAGATATCCAGCAGCGTGCCGGCCGCTGGGTTCTGCCGGACCTGATCGGCAAGGGCCAACGCGTCCGCACTTGTCCCGATCCCGGCCTGGGTCAAGCTGCTTCTTGATCAATGGATCACTGTTGCAGCGATCGATTCCGGGCCTCTCTTCCGGAGTGTGAATAAGGGCGATGCGGTGAGCCTGATTGGCTTTACGGAAAATGCCGTGTGGTGGATTGTGAAGGAGTACGCCGGGAATCTGGAGCTGGGTGACCTAGCGCCCCACGACCTTCGGAGGACGTGCGCACGACTCTGCCGTGAGTCGGGCGGAGCTTTGGAGCAAATCCAACTGCTCCTTGGCCATGCCTCGATCCAGACCACCATGGACTACCTCGGGACCAAGCAGAAACTCACCGAAGCCGTCAACGATCGCTTGAAGAAGGCCAACTTAGGATTTTCAGCTTTCGCAAACTGGCCGGGTGGAAGCAGATTACCCTTGCTCATGAAGCCAGAGTTACGGAGCGAACTGTCCAAAGGGTTGAGCATGGCAAGAAGGTGGACGCTGAAACTCTCCGCCGGATCGGGAAAGCCTTGCGCCTTACAGAAAGCGCGTTCGTCGGACCTCGTTATATCCCAACTGAGCAAGAGGCTATCGCCAGAGCCGAAAAGGCGCTCAAAGCCATTCAGGCTATCGACATTCAAGCATTTTCAGAAGCCAGAGATTTTGCCGCCATTCTTTCTGTTCACGGCCATTTAATTGATGACTCTGGCACGCCAGAAACGCTGGCAAGCGAGATAGCAGCTTTTAAAGATATGGTGCAAGATTGGGGCGACATCTATTCAGATATTCCGCATTCTGGAAAGCTCGAAGCCTGCCGGGATCTCCTGGAGCACATTCGTGACATTGAGAGAAAAGGTTTCAAAGCCAGATTCGGCGTGTACACGACTGACGACCTCTTTAAAGTGGCAGTTGTGATGTTTGTAGATAAGGCAGACTGGCAGCGTTGCGTTCTCACTCAAATGATCGTTCCGCGACGATTCGATTCCTTGCTAAAGGGATGGCGACTGTGAGGGGGGGCGGGCAGAGGATTTGCGGATCCTCCAAAAAAATGACCCCGGCCACATGCTTGCGCAGGGGTGAACCGGGGTATACGAAGCCAGTATAGCGCATTGCCATGGAGAATGAGTCCCGGAAATTCGTGTATAACGCGGAGCAGATTGCCCGTCTGGAGCGTAGTCTATCGCCTGAGCGCCTTGCTCCCTATGTCACGCTAGCGGGGAACAATAAGGTGGCCGCCATTGGGCTTTACGAAAGGAATACGGCACTCTCTGAATCGCTTTATGGTTTGCTTCAAGGCCTTGAAGTCGCTGTGCGCAATGCCATGCACGAAACGCTGAAAACAGCCTTGGGTCGCGCCGATTGGTACGATCACGTGCCGCTTTATCATTTGCAGAGCACATTGAATCATGCCAAACAGAAGCTAACGGAAAACGGAAAAGCTCACGATCCCGGACGTATGGTCGCGGAACTGTCCTTTGGGTTTTGGACCAGCCTTACGGGACCGAAGTTTGCGGCCGGCTTATGGAACCCGTATCTACACAGAGCTTTCGCCCATAAAAAACTTCGCCGCAAAGAGGCACACCCGCGGCTAGACCGAATTCGCAAATTGCGTAACCGTGTTGCGCACCACGAGCCGATCCTCAACCGCAATCTCCAGCGGGACTTCGTTGACATTCTCGACACCATCGATTGGATTTGTCCGGACACTCGCCTTTGGGTCGAAGAAACGAGCAGCTTCCTGGAACGGTTTCACCGTTGACGAGGGCAGTTTGCTTTTCAATTATGTGTTGCTACAAACTTAATCTGATCGATCATCTCGGCGGCCCGGAGGGTGAGGGGGCGAAAGTTCCTAGTCTGTGGTCGCCGAGGCGCAACTATATGGGGAAGCGGCATCGTTCTTTAAAACGGCCTTTTTTGGTCAACAAGATTCATACAAGTGCCGAGCAATTAGCAGACCGAGGAGTCGACCTGAATGATCCCCAAAGCGCATGCCTCACATACGGCGGCGTCGTGCATTCCATCAATTCGTTTCTGTCCTTATTACCCAATATGGGTTTCTACACGATGGCTACAATGCGCCATGTGATTGACAATTTGGTAGTCGCGGCCGACCGCGAAAAAACTGAATGGCGGGACGAGATCGTGTACACTGCTGGCTCACTAGGGCTATCCCGAGAGGGCGTTTTCAAAATTGCGATCACAATGTTTCCCTGTCCTGGAGGCGAGAACTGTCGGCAGTTTTGGGGACACATCCACGACCGGCCTTATCTCTTATTACCAGCCAACGATTGGCATTTTCTGGAAGAACTATATCCACGGCAACTCAGGCAACTGCAGATAGCCGTTAATCACCCGCCAAACCTCCACAGTTTGCAATAGCAAGCCCGGCTTCTCCGCTTCTCCCGTATACCATCTAAATACTCTGACTATCAACCCGCTTTGATTTACAGAGCCACGCACCGGTCACCGGTCAACAAGGCAGCGCAGAAGAGAAAAGCGGCTTAGGCCGCTCCCAATCCATAACGCGTAAGAATGCCCGTGATAAAGCGCAACCAATCAGTGAGCGTTTACCAAAGAAGCCTTTGCGCAACCACCTATTTCCCTATTTCGAATTCACTCCTCGACCCAACACCCATGACCGCGGGCTATAGTGCCTGCATCACTGCGACGTGGCCGAAGAGGTTGACGTCGAATTACCGGTGCCACTCGGAGAGGGGCAGCGCTTCTAGGAGCGCACGCAGGACAAAGACGTGGAAGCCGCGCCTGGCAACCTCGCGGGCGGTCGAGGTATTATCGCCTTCAAAACAATAGCTTCCTTTAGCGAGGTTGCTTTGCGCGCTTGAGCTGGATATCAACGCCGGTTGTATTGATCCGAAATTGAAACATGTGAATGCTACATCCGAAAGTCGCGGCCGCTTCCTCGTTCGTCATACCGCGACGTCGTATAAAAAGGAGCGCCTCACGCGGTAACAGAAGTGCGGCAGCGAGCCAATCGGCTTCCTCTTCGTTCTGCTTGTCATAGCTACTGAGGATCATAAGACCGTCCGGCGTAACATCGAGACGTGCCGGTTTGTGTCCGATAATTAAGTGTGCCAGCTCATGCATCAGTGAGCTCGATTGACGTCTCTCCGAGTGGCTGGAGTTCATTACCACCAGATATCGATTGTTCCAACAAACAGTGGCCGCCGACCACGCCTCCGGGTCACCTACCGTGAGTTGCTCGAGCGTATCAGCGGCTAGGCCGGGGATTTGTTCTATGTTCACAACCACCACGCCCATTTCTTTGGCTACGATCTGTGGGTCCAGCCTGGCGTTGGCCGGCACCTTTAGCGCACGTCGCTTCTGTGCGGCGACTGTTTCACACCAGGTCTTGAAACCGCGCCTAAACAAGCGTGGCGAACTCCTGTCCTTCATCAAGCAAGACGAGGGCTTGATGCGCGTTTACGATTAAGTCTGCAAGTGCTTGTGCTGTTTTCGGGTTGACGGCATTATCTTTACGAAAGTGTGTCTGGATAGAGACAACGGGACGCGCCGCTGACTCTGTCTTAAATCCCAGGACCTCGCCAGGATCAATACCGAGCCAGCGACAGACTTTACTAAACGTGTCCAAGTCCGGCAAGTGACCTCGTTCGACGCGGGAGAGTGTCGCCGGGCTCGTACCAATCTCCTTAGCGACTTCACGTACACCACGATCTCCCCGCTTCTCAACAATTTTCAACCCTATGGCCTCTATTGTCAGGCGTGGCATGTAGCATCCTGTTTCATCTGTAAGCCGAAAGTTGAAATTGGATACAAGCATGCGTTACGCTGGAGGTGTTTCATCTTTGATCAGTTGTATCACAGGCTAAACAAGACATGAACGCTATCGCTACTTCGCCGCCGCAGATCGAAACCTCTACACTGGACGAAATTCTCTTGGATCTTGCGGCTCTCATCGAGCTCAGTCCCTATGATCGACGCATTACTGAAAACCGCTACAGGCGACTCAAAAGCCATGTCGAGCGGCCTTCCAGCCCTCTACGCCCCTATTTGATTAATGACGAGAGCCTAATATATGCCCAGGGCTCAGTCGCCACAAGCACTACGGTCCTCAGTGGAGACGATGACGATCGCTTCGATGTTGACGCCATCGTCGAAATAGACGTTCCAGCACACTGGACTGAAACAGATCCGCTGGACCAGCTTTACGAGACCCTTCAGGGCTTCCCAGGGGTCATAGAGATTGTCCGTCGCACGCGCTGCGTTCAGCTACGCTTTGCCTTCATGCACATGGATGTCACGATCATGGACAGGAGCAAACGTATTGCAGGGCAACGGCCTGGGCATATTTTCCATTCGCCGGATCGTGGCCCTGCCAGTCGCGTAGACTCCAATCCTTGGGGTTTTACCGATTGGTTCCGGGGGAAAGTTGGTACCGGTCAGCCGCTCTTTGAGGAGAAGCTCAATATGGCCCGAAAAGCTGCCCACGCCTCTCGTCTGACGTTTCTCGATGAGGCTGAAAGAGAGATCGTTGCAGAAGCTAAGCAAATCCCTCTTCCGCCAGCGATTCCGACCCGAATTGACGCACAAGAGGTTGTCGCGTTGAAACTGCTCAAGCGCTACTTGAACCTGCGTTATGCTCATTCTAATCTCAAAAGACCACCTTCGATTTGGTTAACCAAGCTTACCGGGGATATCGGACTCGACCCCAACGGGCTGACAAGCCAACTTTTTACCCTCTCGAGCGCGCTCTCGAGTAACCTGCGCCAGCATCTCGCGCAAGAAACTGTGCCTCGCGAGGAAAATCCGAGCTACCGGCGGGACAAGATCAATGATCGCTGGCCAAGACCTTGGCCAGAAGCCCGAATTGATATGAACGCTTTGGCGGATTATCTCGACGAACTGACCAAGGCACTTCAGGAGATGGTCCGTGCGACTCAAGCCGTCATTTTGAAAAAAGTTGACGATCTGTTTGGCGAACGCTTTGGACGTGAAGAGCGGCAGATCCTCAAAACACGTTATGACCGACGCGACGCTAATAGCGGACTTTTCATCCAGTCCGGAAGCGGAACCATTTTCTCACCCGCAATTGTAAAGTCGCGGGTTGACGTGCAATCTATTCCGCAGCATCATTTTCACCCTGTGCGTATGCCTCCCAGAAAAGATTAAGGTGGCTGGAAATCGACGCTCTACTCATGCCCAGCTCAAGGCTATGCGCCGATTATGGCCTCAACTTGGGGGCCAGCGGAAGGAAACCGGGCTTGTGGTCTGGCAGGGGGCATTAAAGCCCCACGCGCAAGTCTATCAAGTCATGATTTTGTGGTGGCCAGGAACACTCGACCGTCCATATACAGTTATTCTCAGTCCTGCGATAAAACCGCTGGAGGGCGGCACTTATGAGCAGGTTCCTCACCTGATGTTCGATCCCGATCGACCAGAAAAATCCGGATTATGTCTGTTTGATCCTGAGGGTTCTGAATGGTCCCCCGCCGACCTGATTGCCGAGACAACAGTGATGTGGACCTGTGAATGGCTGCATTATTATGAACTCTGGCATTTAACCAGTGAATGGCTTAGCCCGAGCATCGGCCATGAATCTGTGGCTGCTATGAGAGCAGCTGAGGCGCACTCCATCCGGAAGGCACTCGACAATGTTTACTGACCGGCGCGTTAATAGCCTTAGTACCCGCAGAGTTCGGCAGCCTTGGCCCCCAAGGCGCACCTTTAAAATACTTTCGCTCGATGGTGGCGGCATCAAAGGATTTTATACAGCGCAATTGCTTGCGCGCTGTGAGAGGGAGCTATCGAACGGGCCGCTCGTTAGCTACTTCGATATGGTCGCCGGTACCTCAACGGGAGGAATTATCGCTCTAGGCCTCGCTCTCGGTTTCTCAGTGAGCGAGTTACAGGCATTTTACGCAGAAGATGGGCGAAAAGTTTTTCCCCGAATGCCGGCAACTGCATACGGCACGGCCTGGCGAAACTTTGTAGGACTCTTCCGCAGTTGTCTTGACCACGAAGAGCTTGAAACCGCTCTCAAGAAACGCTTTCATGGCTGTCTGCTCGGAGAGGCCAAAACGCGCGTCGTTGTTCCGGCTTTCATGATGCCGAAGACGGAAATTGCAGTCTTCAAAACTGATCACCATCCCGATTTCAAGAATGACCACACGACTCCAGCTTGGAAGATCGCTCGCTCGACCTCAGCGGCGCCGACTTATTTAAAAGGTCACGAGCATACAGCCAGCGGCCGGATCTTTATCGATGGCGGAGTTTGGGCAAATAATCCTGTTATGGTCGCGCTTATTGACGTGCTGAGCGCCTACGACGTCTCCCCCGACCAGGTCGACATTTTGAGTATAGGCACCGGTAATCCCGCCTTCGAACTAAAAACGAACGCCGCACTGGGAGGCGTATGGTCGTGGCGAGAAATTATCAAGGCCGCAATGTTCCTGACGACGGACAACGCAACCGCCCAAGCCAAATTGCTGCTCGGGCCGGACCGTTGCCTCCGTATCGAGCCAACAGGCCAACAGGCTCACATCGAAATAGATGATTATGATCGCGCCTTCGCCGAGCTACCACCCTTGGCCGATTGCCACTTCGAGGAATTCAAGCCTGAGATAGTTCGGTTTTTTTCCGATACGGTTCTGCCCCGGGAGCGATATTACACCTAACCATGTGATTTTGGTTCACCCTCCAGCTTTGTCTACGTCCAGCATCTTTTGATCCTGCATTCTTGCATCGGTTCGCCCTGCTGGCCGCAAGCTTTGAAGGTTTTTAATGCGAAAGCACTTGGGTCTATTCAGCGCACCACTAAGAGCGCCGGCCTGCCGGTGATCCGGTTTCGATCTTTTCGGTAAGCGACTCGAAGTTGATCTTGCGGAGTTCCAGGTCAGCTACTAGGCCCACAAGATCGGCGAGGTTTCGGCCCGGGCTGATCAGCGACATCCATGATAAGTATTTGTCAAGGGGAGACGGAGGTCCCCGGTGAAAGCAGTGGCTGCTTCCAGTTGGCCCGACTTCAGTCAAACGAAGATCGCCAGAATTTCGCCTGCGCTATT
>JAABUK010004761.1_pt1 | contig 21790 bp, 17 predicted proteins | sample 5559141 | NCBI WGS metagenome assembly JAABUK01 (sample SAMN10711869, study PRJNA513367) | rock metagenome | isolation source: Antarctica rocks | place: Antarctica: Victoria Land, Pudding Butte nord | collected 2016-01-03
CCGGATCACCGGCTCGGCGGCCCTGCTCCGGGCCGGCCGGCCCGAGGAGGCGGCGCGGCGGCTCGAAGACCTGCGCCGCGACGAAAAGGCCGAGCCGCCCTTCGCCAACCTCTACCTGGCCATCGCCTACCGCAAACTTCGCCGGTACGGACTCGCCCAAGACGCCCGTCGCCGGGCGATCGACTCGGTCGACCGGTCGCCCAGGGACGCTTCGAGGTGGGACATCGCGCTCGGGCTCCGGGTCCTCCGGCGCGAGGTCGACGCCGCCTTCCTCGAACCGCCCGCGGAGCTGCCCGAGGACGTCTTCGCCCACGAAACCCCCTGAACGGACCAGGGCGGTTCACTCCAGGTCGGTCGCCTCCCCGGGGGGCGGGGCCTCGCCCTCGTCGTCCTCCCCCTCGGGCTCGGCCGCCTCGGCGTCGGGGCCGAGGACCCGGCGGAGGGCGACGGCCAGGGCGATGTGCTCCTCGACGTTCATCGCCTCGGCCCTCACCTGGCCGGTCAGGCCGAGGCCGTCGAGCAGCGCGTCGACGGCCTCCTTGCTCTCCCAATGGTCGCGCCAGAGGCTGTAGATCACCCGGCGGAGGTTCTTCCTCCGGTGCAGGAAGACCTTGCGGACGACGGCGTGGAACCAGGCGAGGTCGCCGATCCTGGCCCGCTTGGCCTCGTTGGGGATCAGGCTGATGATCGCGGAGTCGACCTTCGGCGCGGGCCAGAAGACCTTGGGGCGGAGGGTGCGGACCAGGGTGAAGTCGGTCAGGGCCCGGATCAGGACCGAGAGGGCCCCGTAGTCGGGCGAGCCGGGCTGGGCCATCATCCTCTGGGCGAGTTCGAGCTGGATCGTGGCGACGATCCGCTCGGGCCTCAGCTCGGGGTGGACCAAGAGGTTGCCGATGATCGGCGTGGCGACGTTATACGGCAGGTTGGCGACGAGCTTGAGCCGCCGCGACGGGTCGGGGGCGAGGCCGGAGCGGACGTTGTCGAGGACCACGGGGTTGAGCGTGTTCTTCCCCTTGAGGGCGTCGACGTTGAGGACGCGGACGTTGGGCAAGCCGGCGGTCGCCTCGGCGGTCAGGCCCGCCATCGCCGGGTCGATCTCGACGGCGACGATGGTGGCGCCCGTCATCGCCATCAGGCTCGTCAGAGCCCCCGCGCCGGGGCCGACTTCGAGGATCACGTCGCCGGCTTTGACGTCGCCGGCCTTGACGATGAGATCATGGATGTTCAGGTCGATCAGGAAGTTCTGGCCGAACCGATGGCGCGGGTAGATCCCTTTCCGGGCGAAGAGGCTCTTGAGATACGACTGGGTCTGGCGGGGGGGCGGGGCCATGCGATCCTCGGGGGCTTCTCCCGCGCCGGTCCGGGGTCGGATCGCGGGGTTCCGGCAAGGCTCGATTCTACGCCCGCCGGACCCGATCCGGGAAGCCGCCGCGGCCGATCGGCCGGGGCGAGTGCCACGAGCCCCGCCCGACGCGAGGGCGTCACCCCCTCGGGCGGGGGATGGCCATCTCGCGGACTTGCTTCTCGAGTTCCAGGCCGTCGCGGGCGAGGGCCTCTCGGAAGGCTTCGAGGGCCTCGGAGGCCATGATGGCGGTCGGGTAGGTCAGCCAGCCTTCGAAGCGGCCTTCCTCGACCTCGGCCTTCTTTTTCAGGGCGTGCTTGCGGACGCCCTTGGCCTTGAACGCCTCGCCGACCTGGCGGAGGACCTTGGCGGCGTCGGGGATCGATCGGGCTTGCTCGGCAAGCTCGGCGACCGGCCAGGTGACGTGCATCGAGCAGCTCAGGTTGCGGTCCTCGGCGCTCCTGGCGAAGAGGTCGACGGAGCATTCCAACTCGAAGCGGAGGATCAGCAGCTCGGCCGCGACGATCCGCGAGACCTCCCCGGGCGCCTCGCCGGCGTGCGAGCGCGGCGGGCCGCCCCAGCCCTTGATGTTGACGGTCGAATCGGGGTCGGTCCCCGGCCGGGGACTCGAGGGGCGGAAGCCGTCGGCCCAGGTCGCCCGGGGCGGCGGCTGGGGGTCGACCCGGGCGCCAGCCGGGGCCGACCTCGGGGGCCTGGCCGATTCCTCCGAGGCCCGGTCGACGACCCGCTCGGTGGAGAGGATCTCGTAGGCCCGGGTCACCACCCGGAAGGCCCACTCGTCGCCCCCCTTGTCGGGGTGGTGCTTCATCGACTTCTGGTGGTAGGCGTCGCGGATCTCGCGGAGCGAAGACCCCGAGGGGACGCCCAGGATGACGTTGGGGTCGAACTGGAAGGAGTGCGTCATGATGGGGTCGACTCGCCAGGGGGGCCTTCGGCCCGGATCGGATCGGGGCCGCTCACCCCCATTATAGTGGATGAGGGCGCGGCAGGCCCCCTGCCCCGTGCAACCTTCGGGCCGAGGCCCAGGCCTCACTCCGCGATCAGGGTGATGTGCGGCATCCGGTTGAGCAGGTCCTTGCCGAGAACCTCGACCCGCCCATAACCGGCGTCGCGGAGCATCGCCAGGAGGTCGGCCTCCCTGGGCCAGAACGAGACGGGGGAGACGCCGCTGATCGGGTCGGCCAGGCCCCCTTCGCGGTATTCCATCCCCCGGTAATTCTTGCCGCCCTCGGAATGCTCGGCCTCGCGGAGGACGTGGGGGAGGTAGCGTCGGCCTTCGAGCGGCTCGACGTAGTGGGTCCCCAGGAAGAGCCGAGGGCCCTGGGTCCGCATCCACTTCAGGGCCTTCGCGGGCTCGGGGAGGTGGTAGAGCAGGCCGAGGCAGAAGACGAGGTCGAACGGGCCCGAGTAGGCCGGCGCGGCCTGCCCCCGGTAGAGCGCCTCGATGTCCTGGCGGACGAAGGTGGTCCGGTCGAGCCGGTGGAGGGCCTTGATCCGCTCGCACTTCGCCAGGTTCTCCGGGCGGACCTCGACGGCCACGTTGGCGGCGACGCCGAGCTTCTCCAGGAGGACCGACCAGTACCCTTCATAGGGGCCGAGCTCCAGGACCCGGGCCCCCCGGAGGTCGAGGAAGAAGGCGCAATGCTTGATCCGGGGGTCCTCGCCGGACCGCCTCCGGTGGTATTCGAGTTGGGCCGGGCGATGGGCGTGGGTCGCCATCTCCAGGACATTGGTGGCCCACTCGCCGGGGACCACCTCGTCCGTCGGCCAGGGAGTCCCGGGCTCGGTCCAGGGGGGGATGTCGTCCTCGGGGAGCCCCCGGACGTTGCGGACCTCGTAGCCGACCCTCGCCAGCCAGGACTTCAAGAGCGCCTTCATCCGGCGAGGCCCCCCGGGGCCGGCCTCGGGCGGCGGAGGAGCTTGCGGCCGATCGCGGCGAGGTCGCCCCGGCCGGTCGGCGAGGCGGCGTAGCCCGCCAGGTAGGCCGTCGAGCCGACCGCGAGGTTCGCCAGGAGCGGCCAGGCCCCGGCCAGGCGGCCCCGGGCCTCCGGGTCGAAATCGGCCGGGAGGACCCAACCGAACGCCCAGCAGGCCGCCAGGAGCGCCAGGGCCCCGCAGGCCGGGGCGCCCAGGGCCCGGCGGAAGAACGTCGCGTAGCGGATGTCGAGGGCCCGGAAGAGGTAGATCGCCGGCACGATCAGGTTCGAGACCAGGGTCGTCAACACCGTCCCCCAGATCACCCCCGAGACCCCCAGCCGGCGGGTCAGGTAGTAGCTCAAGGGGAGGTTCACCAGGGCCCCGGCCAGCGAGGAGATCGCGACGACCTTGATCTGGCCCATCCCGACCGCCATCTGGCCGATCACCGAGAGGCCCAGGGGGATCGTCGCCACCAGGAAGAGGCGGAGCATCCAGCCGTAGGGGGCGTAACGGGGTCCGACCCAGGCCGCCAGGAACGGGCCGGCGAAGATCCCCGCCAGCAGCGCGATCGGGGCCAGCAGGGCGACCAGGAGCCTCGTCCCGTCGTACTTGACCCGCTCCAGGCCGTCCTTGTCGCCCCCGATGTGCAGGCTGACCACCGCCGGCATCACCAGGAAGACCAGGGTCCAGCCGGTCTGTCGGATCTGCAAGAATGGCTTGCTCACGTTCTGGTAGACCGTCAGGAGGAACTCCGAGTCCGGCCCGCCCAGGGCATAGCCGAGGACCGTGGTGTCGACCTTGTCGGCCAGGACCACGCTCCACTGGATCAGCGCCATGTAGACGCTGACCTGCATCATCGCCGAGTAATCCGCCCGGGTCGCCCCGCCGAAGTGGGGCCGGTAGCCCAGCTCCTTGACCATCACCCAGAGCGACGGGATCAGCGAGAGGCCGACCTGCAAGGCGACCTGCCCGGCGACGATCCAGAGGAAGTCGGCCCCGGTCCAGAAGCCGATCCAGAGCATGCCGAACCGGGCGACGATGATCGCCAGATCCAGCTTGGGGAGGAACTCGTAACGCCGGGCCGCCTGCAAGACGCTGCCGACGACGGTGGAGATTCCGAGGAAGGGCGTCGAGAGGATCAGGATCCAGAGCACGCCGAAGACCAGGGAGTTCCCCTGGAACCGCGCCGGGAGCAGGCCGGCGTGGGCGATCGCCCCGAGGATCAGCATCTGGACCACCGCCACGGCGGCGTAGAAGTTCATCCCGCAGGCGATCGTCCGGTTCACCGCGTCGCGGTCGCCCCGGGTGTAGGCGTCGACCATCTGCTTCTGCAAGGCCGAGCCCATCCCGAATTCAAGGAGGAACTGGATGAAGCCGAAGTTCCAGGCGAAGACGTAGTCGCCGTTGGCGACCGGGCCGATGTACCGCTGGGTCAGCGGGATGCTCCAGAGCGCGATGACGACCGCGATCGGCGTCTTCAGGGCCATCCAGAACGTCCCGCTGAGGACCCGGCCGAGGACCGAAGGGGGCGCCGGGGCGGGGACGGCGGGCGGCGATGCGGGCAGGGCGGCCGAGCTCACGGGGTCCTTCCTCAGGGTGTCGGCTCCTTGGTGAGGGCCTGGCAAAGTCGTCGGGCCCTCCGACGGCCGCCCATCATAGCCCGGGGGCCCGATCCTGGGTAGGCGAACCGACCCCGGGGCCCGGCCTCAGTCAGAGGTCGCCGACGGCCCGGTGGAGCCGAAAGTCGGCGTGGTTCTCGTCGTAGACCGAATTGTGGAAGTTGTTCAGCGAGGTCACACGCCGATTCTCTGCGTCCAGGACTTCCGTGTACGTTGACAGTTGCTGCCGGTAGCGGTCGGTGATGACCTTGACGTTCTCCTCCGACTGGATCACGGCGAACCGGGCGACCGGGACCCGCTGGCGGGACTGCTGGAGGTCGAGCCAGCGGGTGCGGACCTGGAGCGCCACGTCGGCGGCGAGGTCGGCCTTGCGGCTCAAGGCGGCGCGTTCCTGGGCGCTCAAGGAGGCCGCCTGGCGGCGGGTCCGGCCCGAGTCGGTGAACGTCCAGTCGATCAGGAGGCTGGCGAAGCCGTTCCCCTGGGGGATGAAGTTCTCGGCACCGAGGAAGAGGAAGCCGCCATTGAGGGTCACCTGGGGCCGGAGGTTCGCGCGGGTCGCGTCCGACTGGGCCCCGAGCGCCCGGGCCTGCTGGACCAGGCCGGCCAGCTCGGGGCGGAGCTGGAAGGCCCGGACGGTCAGGTCGCGGGCCTCCTGGTCGTTCTTGCCGGCGAACTCGGAGCGGTTGGCCACGACCTGCGCGGCCATCTTCTCCCAGAAGTCGGCGTCGGTCGGCAGGGTGGAGATTTCTCCCAGGTCGGCAAACTGGTCGAGGGGCCGGCAGAGGTAGCGGTTGTACGTCGCCCAGGCCGATTCGAGGTTCGTCCGGGCCTGGATCTCGTTGATCTGGGCGTTGGCCAGCGAGACCTGCGCGGCGAGGTCGTCGCTGCGGATCGCCAGGCCCTGGCCGAGGCGGTTGCGGACGTCCCTGGCGAAGGAGGCGAGTTGCTCGACGTTGCTCCGCGCGGTGTCGAGGTTTCGCTTTGACCGGAGGACACCGACGTAGGCCTCGGCCACCGTGAGCTTCAGGTCGATCGCGGTCCGCGACTCCTCGGTCCGCTGGGCCTGGAGCTGGAACCGGGCCGCGTCGACGGTCCTCATCAGCTTGCCGCCGGTGTAGAGCGGCAGGCTCGCCGAGGTCAGCGAGATCGGCAGGAAGGTCTGGTTGGTCCCCAGGGTATAAACCGTCGGCAGGGCGGCCAGCCCGGAGAGGTTGCTGGAGCCCCCGCCGGTCGTCGACCCGGTCCCCGTGGTCGAGCCGCTGCCGCTGGCGCTGGTGTTGTGATTGGAGAGGGTCGAGCGGGCCTTGGGCGACTGGGCGAGGAAGGTGTCGATGTTATACGAGCGGACGGTGAAGTAGCGGGCCGAGTTGGCCGCCTTGACCTGGAAGTCGGAGGCGATCGAGGTCTCTTGCTGGGCCTTGAGCCCCTGGTTGGCGCCGAGGGCGATCGACCAGGCCTGCCGGAGGTCCTCGGCCGACGCGCCGGCCGACGTCAGGGCCGCCCAGGCCATCGCCAGGCCGCTTGCCAAGCGGCGCGGGCCTCGGTGGTTCCACCTCGTCATCGGATCGGCCTCATCCTGGACCTCGGGCGGCGAGGGCGGATCCTTCCGGCCCTCATCTCCAGGTTTTCGACGCCCCGGGCCCGGCGAGTCGACGGGATCGGGTCGGCCCCGGCGCGGCGACGCCCTCGCAAGGGTCAGGGCCGTCAGGATGATCACGACCCGACCCGTCGCCCGTTCAGTTCGCGTCCTTCTTGGTCGCCGGGGCGGTCGGGGCGACCCGGACCGGGTTCTTGAGGATCTTGACCTCGGCGTAGTTGACCGGGGTCAGCAGGTAGCGGCCGTCCCACTCGTCGACCTTGACCTTGATCGAGGTCTCGAGGAACCGATAGACCGCGCCGGTCATGTCGGGCTCGAACTGGAGGAGCTTGTAACCGTGGAGGGCCGAGGGGAAGGTCTCGACCTTGTTGGTCCTCTGGTAGCGGCGGACGACGGCCTTGACCGAGGCCGGGCCGTCGTCGACCAGCGCGGCGGAGGCGGCGTCGCGCTCGCCCACGACCAGGTCAAGCGGGACCCGGGCGGCCAGGGCGTTGATCGGCCCCTTGATCGGCAGGTTCTGGGCCTGGGCGTCGACCATCGGCGAGACCAGGACCAGGGCCCCGAGGTCGCTGGTCCGCCCCTCGCCGGAGACCCCCCCGCCCATCGCCGCCCAGGTCGCCGCGACGTTGGCCCCCTCGCCCAGCGCCACCACGCCGAGCTTGGCGAGGTTCAGCTCGCCACGGTTGTGGCGATCGACCAGGCAGTAATAAGCGGCCTGGAGGTCGTTGACGACGGTGGGCCACTCGGATTTGGGGAGAGTGCGCCTCGGGGTGCTCGCGCCGTGGCCCCGGTAGTCGACGGCGAGAACGGCGTAGCCTTGCTTCTGGAGGTCCTCGGCGAAGGAGAACTTCTTCAGCTCGGCGATCGACTCCTCGAAGTCCTTGCTCGACCGCTCGCGCTCGTGGACCAGGAGGACGACGGGGGAGGTGTTGCCGAGCTTGGCGGGATAATAGGCGGCCGAGAGCGGCTCGCCGTCGCCGACGACGATCTTGAAGCGGTAGTGGAACTTGCCGGCCTCGGGCAGCGGCTGGCCGGGCAGGACCGGCGTGCCGTCGGCGTTGGCGGCGTTGGCCAGCGGGTCGGCGGCCTGGCGGGCCCCCTTCGCCGGGGCCTTGGCCGGGGCCCGGAGTAGCCGCCCCTTCCGGCTCGCGGGCTTCGCCTTCTCTTTTTCCTTTTCCTTCTCCGGCGCGGCCTTGGCATCCTTGGCCGGGGCCCCGCCGTTGGCCGGGGGCCTGGGGTCCTGGGCGACGACCGCGCCCCCCACCAGCAGGGCCAGGGCGATGGTCGCCGCGCCCGCCTTGATCCTGGGATCTCGCCGGCCTCGCATCCGAACCTCCCCCTCGGAGAAAACCCCGCCGCCGATCGCGCGAACTCTAAGGACCATCCTAAGATCCGCCGATCGCCCGGGCAAGCCTATCACTCCCGGGGCGGGGTCGATCGGTTCTTCGGATTGGCGAAGGGATCTCGATCAGGGGGCGAGCATCCCCGGCGGGGTCGGTTGGTCTTTCGGGGGGAGGTGGCGGCCGATGACCAGGTCGTAGAGGAAAGACCCGGCGACGCCGCCGGCCAGGGGGCCGACGATCGGGATCCAGAAGTAATGGTCGTGCGAGGCGAAGACCGCCGGGCCCCAGCCGAGCAGGGCCGAGGCGACCCGGGGGGCGAAATCGCGCGCCGGGTTGATCGCGTACCCGGTCGGCGCGCCGAGCGAGAGCCCGATCGCCCAGACCAGCGCCCCGAGCGCCAGCGGCTCCAGATAGCCGCCCGGCCCGGCGTTCCGGCGGTCGGTCAGGGCCCGGACCCCGACCAGCAGGACCGCCGTGCCGAGGAACTCGCTGAAGAAGTTCCGCCAGGTCGAGTCGAAGAGCGGGTAGTTGGCGAAGACCCCGGCCCCGCCGGCCCCCTTGCCCGCGAGCTTGCCGCCGTCCATCGCCCCCCGGACGATCCCCTCGCCATGCTCGAAGGCGCGGAAGGCCTCGGCATAGTCCACGTAGACGATCAGGGCCCCGAGGAACGCCCCGAGGAGCTGGGCCCCCCAGTAGGGGACGATCCGGCGGGCGGGGAAGTCGCCCCGAGAGGCCAGGGCCAGCGTCACCGCCGGGTTGATGTGGCCGCCGCTGAGCCGGCCGCAGACGTAGACCGACAGGGCGACCGCCAGGCCCCAGGCGGTGGTGACCATCATCTTGTCCGACGCCTTGTTGACCAGGACGTCGGCCGCCACCACCCCCTGCCCCAGGACGACCAGCAAGGTCGTGCCGAAGCACTCGCCGAGCATCGCCGCCCCGAGCGGGGGCAATGCCCCCTCCGCCGCTGGCTTCGCCATGAGTCGTCCGCCGGTCGAGGTTGGGTCGAGAGGGAGTGGTCCGCGAAGGCGGGCCGAGTCTCCCACGAGCCGGCCCCCCTGGCAAGGATCTCGGCCGGATTCCCCCCTGCCAATCGCCCGAGACATCGGCGATACTCTGCACGACGAGGCGGCGCGGGCCGCCCGATCCGATCCGCCTCGACCGACTCGCCGGAGCGACCCCGATGCCCGAGCCGACCCCGGACCCGGCCCTCGGCCGCCGCGACTTCCTCCGCTCGGGACTGGCCGCCTCGCTCGGGACGCTCGCGACGGGCCCCCTGGCCGGAACCTTCGCGCAAGAGGTCGACGCCGAGGCGGCGGCGAACGCCTTCCTCAAGGGGTACGTCGAGGGCTACCTGCCCCTCTACAAGGCTTCGTCCGAGGCGTCCTGGGCCGCGTCGACCGACGTCTCGGAGGCCCACACCGCCGACCAGATCGCCCGAGGGCAGGCGCTCAACGAATACGTCGGCTCGCCCCGGGTCATCGCCGGCCTGAAGGAGCACCTCGCCCCCGGTCGGAAGCTCTCCGACCCGACCCTCCGCCAGCTGGAAAAGGCCCGGCTCAAGGCCGCCGAGGCCCCCGGGACGATCCCCGCCGTCGTCAAGGCCAGGACCGAGGCCGAGGCCCGCCAGTCGGCCACCCAGGACGGGTTCGCTTACACACTCGAACGCCCCGGCAAGCCCGCCGAGCACCCCTCGGCCAACGCGATCGACCGGGCCCTGCTCGGCTCGCGCGACCCGGCCGAACGCCTGGCCGTCTGGGAGGCCTCCAAGGGGATCGGGGCGCCGCTCCGCGAGGGCTTGCTCAAGGTCCGCGACCTCCGCAACCGGGTCGCCCGCGAGGTCGGCTTCGACTCCTTCTTCGCCCTCCAGGTCGCCGACTACGGCCTGACCGTCGACAAGATGATCGCCCTCTGCGACAACCTCATCGCCGAGTCGAGGCCGCTCTACGAGCACCTCCACGCCTGGGCCAAGCACGCCCTCGCCGCCCGCTACAAGGCCCCGGTCCCCGAAGGGCCGATCCCCGCCCACTGGCTCCCCAACCGCTGGGGCCAGAACTGGCCGGGGCTGGTCGAGGGGGTCGACCTCGACGGCCCCTTCAAAGGCAAGACGCCCGAGTTCGTCACCCGCCAGGCCGAGGCGTTCTACGTCTCGCTCGGCTTCCCCAAGCTCCCCCCCTCGTTCTACGAACGCTCCGACCTCTACCCGGCCGACCCCAAGACGGCTCGGAAGAAGAACTCGCACGCCTCGGCCTGGCATATCGACCTGAAGGACGACGTGCGGAGCCTGATGAGCATCGAGCCCGACATGCAGTGGTTCGGCACCGCCCACCACGAGCTCGGCCACATCTACTACTTCCTCGCCTACTCGACCCCGAAGGTCCCCGTCCTCCTCCGCGAAGGGGCCAATCGTGCCTATCACGAGGCGATCGGCGAATTGATGAGCCTGGCGAGCGGCCAGCGGCCCTACCTCAAATCCGTCGGCCTGCTCTCCGAGGCCGCCGCCAAGGCCGACCCCGTCACCTGGCTCCTCGACACCGCGCTCGACGGCTCCTCGATCGTGTTCTTACCCTTCTCCGCCGGGGTGATGACCCACTTCGAGCGCGACTTCTACGAAGGCAAGGTCCCCGACGACCAGCTCAACGCCGCCTGGTGGGACCTCGCCCGGAAGTATCAGGGGATCACCCCGCCGTCCGACCGCCCCGAGGCCCTCTGCGACGCCGCGACCAAGACCCACATCAACGACGACCCCGCGCAGTATTACGACTACGCGATCGCCACCGCCCTCAAGTTCCAGCTCCACGACCACATCGCCCGTGTCATCCTCAAGCAAGACCCCCGCGACTGCAACTACTTCGGCAACGCCGAGGTCGGCAAGTTCCTCCGGGGGATCCTGGAGCTGGGCGCCACCCGCGACTGGGACGCCGTCCTGAAAGAAGCCACCGGCGAATCCCTCACCGCCCGCCCAATGATGGCGTACTTCGCCCCGCTCCTGGAGTGGCTCAAGGAACAGAACCAGGGCCGGAAGGTCGGCTGGGCGTGAGGGAAGTCCCCGCCGGGGACGTTGGCCGAGGAACCCCTTTCCTGGAGGCACCGCCGATGAAGCGTCGAGTGTTCCTCGTGGCCGCCCTCGCGGCGGCCGGCTGCAATGCGTCGAAGCCAGGCCCACCGAACTCGGTGGGAAGCCTGACCCTCCCGGAGATCGAGGTCCGGCTGAAGGCCAGCCTCAAGCTCTCCGAGATCCACCTCGCCGAGGAGGCGAAACGGCAATACGCCGGGACCGGCACCGGCCTCAACGGCGCGAAGTATCAGATCAAGGTGACGCAAGGCGACACCGATATCCGCAACGAGTGGACCGATGACCGGGGCGGCAAAGGTTGGAGCGTCGAGTCCTGGGGCGTCAAATAGCCGACGCCCCCGCTAGCCGACCTTGCCCGAACGGGCAGAGGTCCAAGACCACGCATTTCCCGCACTTCGGCCCTCGGGGAAAGCAGACCTTCTGACCGTGGAGCTGGATGTCACTCGTTTGAAGATTCTAACCGCAACCTTGGTTTGGTGGACAAATTTATCTTACGGTACTTGCTGTTGACTTCCCACCCAGGTACGATACAAACGGCTCAATCCGCAGAATTGGCTCATGCCGTCCAAGGGGGGGAATATGCGTTTCCGTTTCAACTTCGAGAAGAGTTTGCAGGCGGCAGGCGTCTTGCTGCGTCTCGAAGAGGGACGGATGCCCTACATGCGTTTGTTGAAGCTGTTGTACATCGCCGACCGGGAGATGCTGGCCGCAACGGCTTCTCCTGTCACTAGCGATCGGGCCTATGCGATGAAGCTCGGGCCGGTCCTCAGCCGGATCTTCGACTTAATCAGGGGTACCGACCCTAGGTTTGACGAATGGAGCGTGCATATCCAAACGCAAGGCTATGCCGTCAAATTGATGGTTGATCCCGGGCGTGGCCGATTGTCGAAGGGAGAGGTCGAGAAGTTGACCGAAATATCGGAACGTTATCGCAGCAAGGATCGCTGGGAACTGTCCGACCTCACCCACGATTTCCCTGAGTGGAAGTGGCATTGGCCTGACGAGGCCGATGGCGGCTCGTATCCAATCCCCTGGGAAGACATGCTCAAGGCTCAAGGGCACAACAACGAAATTGTTGAAGTCGTCGAGGCGGATGAAAAAAGTCGCAATTATATGGACAAAATTTTCGGATCGAGCCTGTGAAAGCTGGTGATACGTTCCGTCCCGCTGATCGCTCGGTCGACATCCATCTTTGGGTCGTCCTGTCGGACCCAACACAAGACGATTCTCGTGTCCTGATCGTTTCACTGACGACCTACCACCTCCACAAAGAAACGATCTGCGTGCTTGATGTTGGCGATCATCCTTCCATAAGTCATCGGACTTGTGTGGCTTACGGCTTGGCTAAGGCCCCCTCGCTCGCCCAATTGGAGCAAGCGAGTATTGCCCGTCTCTTGATCTCCTCAACGCCGGTGTCCGACGAGATTTTGGCACGCATCCGAAACGGGGCGGCTCTTTCCAAGAAGTTGGCTATTGAATATGGCGAGTTGCTCGATTCTCAGGGGCTTCTTTAGCGAGATCTGGTTCAATTGTTAAAGGTTTTGTCTATCCAGCGATTTTTGTCCGAAGGGGCATATATCCAATATCACGCATGATTTGCAGCGTGGCTTGGCATGCAGGCATACTTTTTGGCCGTGGAGCATCAGGGCCTCGTGGTTGTCGTAGACCTGCTGGGCCGACCAGTCGGCCGGCAACTGGGCTTCGAGCAGCGCGTGCGCCGGGCCGACGCTGACGTTGGCGGGGATCAGGCCGAGCCGGGCGGCGACCCGGTGGTGATGGCTGTCGACCGGCAGGGCGGGCCGCCTCAGGTTGCTGAAGAGGAGGACCGCGGCGCTGGTCTTGGGGCCAACGCCCGGGAGGTCTTCGAGCCACTCGCGGGCCTCGATCACCGGCATCTCGCCCAGGAATTCGAGCGACAGCTCGCCACGCTGCTCGGTGATCGCCCGGAGGATCGCCTGGAGCCTCGGGGCCTTTTGCTCGGGCCAGGTGCAGGGGGCGATCGCCTCCTCAACCTCGCTCGTCGGCGCGTCGCGGACGCTCGGCCAGTCGGCGAACCGGGCGCGGAGTTGTTTGAAGGCCCGGCCGGAGTCGGCGTTCCGGGTCCGGTGCGAGAGCAATGACGAGACCAGCTCGCTGAGCGGGTCGAGGTCGTGGAAGAACGGGATCGGCGCCCCGTACTCCCGGCAAAGCCGGTCGTTGACCAGCAGGGCCTTCTCGCGGGTCGCTTCCGAAAGGGGCGTCGCGGCGGTCGTTCGCACGGGTGCATCCTCCCCCTGGGCGGGTCGGGTGGTGAGGGTTGCACGCGGCGTGCCGGGGCGTTTCTGTCCACAATCGGCGGGGGAAAATTCGTTGATAACCCGTCGCGCCCGCCTTGATGGCCCGACGCGCCCCGATCCCCCTCGGGTCGGACGTTCACGTTCGATGCGCCGGGGTGCCGGCCCGTGCCGGGCGGCGCGACGAGGTTGTCCACCGGTTTTCCCCCGGCCGGGAAGGCGTGTTGTCGCCGAGTAAGTGGTTTGGTAACATGCGATTCGATCCGGTCGGGCCGGGGTTATCCACGGCCCGAGGGTCGGCTCTTCGAAGATGACGAAGGGGAATTTCCTCTTCTCTATCAATCCAGCATCCAGCAGCGGGAAGGCCCGGGGTCACCCCCCGACCGGGCCCGCACTCCAAGGCGGGAGATCGCATGAAGGCCCTCTGCAAGCGAAAGGATTTGCTCGCCGCGTTCGGGATGGTCAGCGGCGTCGTTCCGTCGAGGAGCCCGAAGCCAATCCTCCAGAACGTCAAGCTGGTGAGCGACCCCGACCTCGGCACGATCCTGATGGCGACCGACCTGGAAGTCGGCATCCGCCACAAGGTTCTCGGCGTCCGTGCGTATGAGCCCGGCTCGGTCATCCTGCCGACGGGCAAGATGCAACAGATCCTCGCCACCAGCGGTGACGAAGAGCTGGACGTCGAGACCAACGGAGATCGGTTGATTGTACGCACCCGATCCGCTCAGTTCGACCTGCCGACCGAGGACCCCAGCTTATACCCTGAGGTCCCGGACTTCTCGGCGACCAGCTACCACGTCGTCGCCGCGTCCGACCTGCGTAAGCTGATTCGCCGGACGATGTTCGCCACCGACGTCGAGAGCACCCGCTACGCCCTCGGCGGCGTCCTGATCGAACTCGATGGCGAGTCGATCACGATGGTCGGCACCGATGGCCGACGCCTGGCCAAGATGTCGGCGGTGGCCGAGTCCGAGAACGGGGCCCAGGCCCCGACCGGGAGCCCGGTGATCCCGGTCAAGGCCCTCAAGCTGATCGACCGCAACCTGGACGACCCGGACCTCGCCGTGCACATCGCCGTGCAGTCCGGCTCGGCCGTCCTGATCCGCACCGCCGACCAGGGCGCCGTGATCTACAGCCGGCTGGTCGAGGGCCGCTTCCCCCGCTACCAGGACGTCTTCCCCGCCGACGTCGAGGTCAAGATCCCCCTGGACGTGACCCTGCTCCGCCGGGCCGTGGAGCAGGCCTCGATCGTCACCAGCGACGAGAGCCGGGGGGTCGACTTCAAGTTCTCCGGCGACACCCTGACCCTCTCCAGCCAGGCCGCCGACGTCGGGTCCTCGCAGGTGACGATGCCGATCCACCACGACGGCAAGGAGGTCGAGATCACCTTCGACCCCCGCTACCTGACCGACGCCCTGAAGACGATCGACGACGGCACGATGATCACCGCCGAGCTGATCGACCACAAGAACGCCGCCGTCTTCAAGACCGAGGACCGGTACACGTACGTGGTGATGCCGCTGACGCGGGACCGTTGAGGAGCGGGTCGAAAAGCCGCCTCGCATCGTTTATGATGGGGGAGTGGGCCGGACGTCCCCTTCTCGGCGTGGATGGCATGGATTTCTTGAACGAAGAATTGAACTTCTCGCACCAGGCGTTTGAACTCCGGGCCGGGGACGTGGTGGAAGTGACCCTGGATGCGCCGGCCAACGTGCTCCTCCTCGACCCGGACAACTTCGCGAATTACAAGCGAGATGCCGCGTATCGCTATCACGGTGGCCACACCGAGCTGCCTTCGGTCCGGTTGCCCGTACCCCGGCCGGGGGTCTGGCACGTGGTCGTCAATCTCGGCGGCTATCCGGGCCGGGTCCGGGCCGGCGTCAAGGTCCTTCGCGATCAGGGGGTGCCCTCGCTCGCATGACGACCAGGAAGACGCCCGACTACACGCAACAAGTTTCCCTGGTCCGGGTCGCTCCGCCTGCGGAATTGGTCGCCTACACCGTCCGCGAGCACGAACTGGACATCATCGCGGCCGGTTCTCCGGCCAATTCGGCGTATCGGGGTGGTGCCGTTCGCGAATTCGAAGGGTGCAGGGTCGGATCATGAACGGGCAAAATCTCCTGGGCACCTTGATGGTTCTGTTCGGGCTGGCCCTGACCTGTGGCGGCGTCCTGGTGCTCGTCCGCGAGAAGGGCTCCAACCCCCCCTCGTCCGGGGGACGGGCCGAGGCCGGTGGACTCGCGAGCCCTCGGCCCGAAGGGCCGGACGAAACGGCACTGACGTCCGAAGAAAAGGGGCTGAAGTTCGAAGGGTGGGTGGCCCGGAAGTTCGGCCGGCCACCGTTCAAGCTCATGGATTGGCGGGGCGACAAGCGAGTGGATGGGATCAACGCCGAGTCATCGACTTATCCTGATATGGTGGTTGAGCTCCGGATGGGGGGCCGGCCGGCTTCCTTCGCGGTGGAATGCAAGTGGAGGCGGGCCTTCGTGTCGGGTCGGAAGTCGCCCGCCGGGATCGATTGGGCCACGTCCCGGCAAATCGAGAACTACGAGCGGTTTCAGCAGGACCGCCGCATGCCCGTCTTCGTGGTGATCGGGATCGGTGGGGAGCCCGACCGGCCCGCCGAAGTGTACGTCGCGCCCCTGGATCGGCTCCGATACCCCTTCGCCAAGGCCGAATACCTGGCGAAGTTTCGCAAGGCGGACCCGGAGAAGAACTTCTTCTACGACCCCGAGAAGGTTGAACTGCGATAAGTTTGAGGGCCTTGGTCATCGGTGCCAGGGTTGCGGCGGGGGGGCGGGCGGCGTATAATGATAGGACGTTCATGCTGCTTGCGAGCCGCGAGGGTCGGCGGAGGGTGAACGTCCCCATGCCTTCGAGCCCGAAACCGGAGAACCGGGGCCCTCGGCCCCTCTCGGAGATCCTGGGCGATTTGTTCGCCTCTCGGGGTTATGGTCGGCTGCAGGCCGTTGGCGAGCTGGAAGGGGCCTGGAATCGGGCCGTCGGAGAGCCGGATTGCCGGCAGACCCGGCTTGGCGGGGTCCGCCGGGGGACCCTGAACGTGACGGTGGCCCACCCCGGCCTGCTGGAAGACCTGGCGACCTTCCGCAAGCCGGCCTTGCTGGAGGCCCTGCGGAAGGAAGCCCCGGGCACCCCGATCCTCGACATCCGGTTCCGGGTCGGCCCGATCGACCCCCCCGCCCGTCCCAAGGATTGAGCGCCCGGGCGGGTCGACCGGGCGGACGGTTGGGGCCCTTGCCTCGCACCCCCTCCCTTGCACGACCGAGGTGATCCCGCGATGGCCTTGAACACCGAGAACGCGAATGCGACGGCCGAAGCCCCGGCCCGGAACGCCGACGGCGGCAACGGTCGGGCGGACTACACCGAGGCCAACATCCGCGTCCTCGAAGGGATCGAGGCGATGCGGAAGCGCCCCGGCATGTACATCGGCGACACCACCGGCCGGGGGCTCCACCACCTCGTCTACGAGGTCGTCGACAACTCGATCGACGAGGCGATGGCCGGCCACTGCTCGAAGATCGAGGTCACGATCCACGCCGACGGCTCGGCCTCGGTCGTCGACGACGGCCGGGGGATCCCGGTCGGCCCTCACCAGCAGTTCACCGACCAGAGCACGCTGGAAGTCGTCCTGACCAAGGCCCACGCCGGCGGCAAGTTCGACCACGACACGTACAAGGTCTCCGGCGGCCTCCACGGCGTCGGGATCACGGTCGTCAACGCCCTCTCGGAATGGCTGGAAGCCGAGATCCACCGCGACGGCAAGGTCTGGAAGCAGGACTACAAGCAAGGCGAGCCCTGCGGCCCGATCCGCGAGGTCGGCCCGGCCCGGACCACCGGCACCAAGATCCAGTTCCTGCCGGACATCGCCATCTTCCCGGTCATCGAGTTCTCCTACGACGTCCTGGAGAAGCGGCTCCGCGAGCTGGCCTACCTGAACAAGGGGGTGCGGATCGCCCTGGTCGACGAGCGCGGCGACGAGCCGAAGCGGGAGGAATTCTTCTCCTCCGGGGGACTGGTCGAGTTCGTCGCCTACCTCAACCGGGCGCAGACCCCCATCCACGCCCCGGTGCTGCTTTCCGGGAAAGACGAGGAGCGGGGCGTTGAAGTCGAGGTCGCGTTGCAGTACAACGAGTCGATCGGCGAGACGCTGGTGACGTACTGCAACAACATCAACACGGTCGAGGGGGGGACGCACCTCACCGGATTCCGGGCGGCCCTGACGAGGACGTTGAACGTCTACGCCAAGCAGGCTGCCCCGGCGAGGAACAAGGACCTGGAGATCAAGGGCGAGGACTTCAAGGAAGGCCTCACGGCGATCATCAGCGTCCGGGTGCCCGACCCGCAGTTCGAGGGGCAGACCAAGACCAAGCTGGGCAACAGCGACGTCGAAGGGGTCGTCTCCAAGGTCGTCAACGAGAAGCTGGCCGAGTTCCTGGAGCAGAACCCCCAGGCGGCCAAGAAGGTGATCGCCAAGGCGCAGCTGGCGGCCGAGGCCCGCGAGGCGGCCCGCAAGGCCCGCGACCTCGTCCGCAACCGCAAGGGCGTGCTCTCCGGCGGCGGCCTGCCCGGCAAGCTGATGGACTGCACCACCCACGACCAGGATTCGAGCGAGCTGTTCCTCGTCGAGGGCGACTCGGCCGGCGGGACCGCCGAAGGGGGCCGCGACCGGCTCTACCAGGCGATCCTCCCGCTCCGTGGCAAGATCCTCAACGTCGAACGGGCCAGGCTCGACCGGGTCCTGGGCAACGAGGAGGTCCGCAACATCATCACGGCCGTCGGCAACGGGATCGGCGACGAGGAAGACCCCGCCAAGCGGCGGTATGGCAAGGTCGTCATGATGAGCGACGCCGACGTCGACGGCTCGCACATCCGCACCCTGCTGATGACCTTCTTCTACCGCCAGATGCCGCGATTGGTGGCCGAGGGGCACCTCTACGTCGCCCAGCCGCCGCTCTACATGCTGACCCAGAAGAAGCAGAGGCGCTACGTCCAGACCGAAGGCGAGATGCAGGGCCTGCTCAACGAGGCCGGGCTGCTTGACGCCCGGCTCGAGCCTTACTCGGCCAAGGCCCCGGCCGACGCGGTTCCGGCGATCGAGGGGGCGCGGCTCAAGGCTCTGCTGGAGATCGTCACCGGGCTGGACAACGGCCTCCGCGCCTTCGGCCGGCGGAACCTGCCGATCCGGCCGTTCCTGGCCAGGGCCCACGCCGAGACCGGCCTCCTGCCGCTCTACCACGTCCAGGGATTCGCCGGGGCCGACGACGCCTGGCCCTACTCGGCCGAGGAGCTGGAGTCGCACCAGCTGGCCCACGCGTCGCCCTCGGGCGGGGACGAGCCGGCCGACGGCTCGGGCCTGGAAGTGGCCGAGTTGCACGAGGTCCGCACGCTCAACAAGTGGCTGACCAGGCTCCGCGACGAGTTCGGGTTGAGGGCCGACGTCCTGCTGCCGATCGAGGTCACCGGCGACGACCCGCCCCCCCGGTTTGTCCTGCATCGCGAGGGCGAGGAGCATCCTTTGCTGGACCTCCGCTCGCTGGTCGCGACGATCCGCCACCTCGGCGAGAAGGGGATGAAGATCACCCGGTTCAAGGGCCTGGGGGAGATGGACGCCGAGCAGCTCTGGGAGACCACCATGGACCCCACCAAGCGGACCTTGATGAAGGTCCAGCTCGACGACGTGGCCGCCGCCAACGACCTGTTCACGACCTTGATGGGGGACGACGTCGAGCCCCGCCGCAATTTCATCGAGAAGCACGCGCTGGAAGTCAAGAACCTGGACGTCTGAGCTGAGCCCGCCCCCCCGGTCGGCGTCGGGTGGCGAGGCTGGTCCGCGGCGGGGGCCGTCGCGGCCGGATCGGAGTTCGCGCGGTGGGTTGAGGGTTCGGGTTGAGCATCGGCGGGCGGGGTGCGCCGACGGCCCGGATGGGTTTCGGTCGGGCCTTCGCGAGTGACACGGGGGGTCGTCCCCCGGGCGTCGGGTTTCGCAGCCGTCCCGGATGGGAAGCTGATGATGGGGATCGCCCAGAAAGTGGCCCGAGAGTTCAGCGACGCAGTGCGTTCGCGCGGGCAGTCGTACTTCGCCAAGGGCCGGGTGTCGATCACCGCATCGTCGGCCGGCGAGGTCGTCGCGCGGGTCCGGGGCACGGAAAAGTACAAGGTCCGGGTCCGCCTGCGCGGGATCAAGCTGATCGCGACCTGCACCTGCCCGTACTTCGGGCCCGACGGGGCTCCCTGCAAGCACCTCTGGGCGACGGTCCTGGCCGTCGACGCCCGGGGCCTGCTCCCCTCGGCGCCGACCCGCCCGCTCCGGCTGGTGACCGCCCCGGCCCCCCGGCCGTCGGGGCCGCCCTACGACGCGGCGATCGAGGGCCCGCCGCCTCCCTTGCCGCCGGTCGAGTACGAGCCCCTGCCCTTCCCCCTGCCGCCCGACCAGCGGAACGGGACCTACCCGCCCTCCCCCCGCGACCGCCCGGGGCCGCCGCCCCAGGCGAGGGGGCCCAACTACGCACCTCGCGAGCGCCAGGGCCCGCCGAAGGTCCCCGGCCAGGGGCGAGGGCCTGGCCCCAATACCAACGGCCAGCACCGCGGCCCCGGGCCCGGCTATCCGCCCCAGCGCGGCCAGGGCCCCGGCCAGGTCCCGCCCGGCTATCCGCCCCAGCGCGGCCAGGGCCCCGGCCAGGTCCCGCCCGGCTATCCGCCCCAGCGCGGCCAGGGCCCCGGCCAGGTCCCGCCCGGTTACAATAACGTGGCCAGGGGCGGCGTCCCCCAGCGCCCCGGCCGGGTCAACCCCAAGGACCGCCGGGCCCGGGTCCCCGGCGGAGAGGGCGTCAACGGCAACCTCTACCCCGGCCAGCCGCCCGACCCCCACGCCCAGGCCAGGGCCTACGCCCAGCAGCAGCAACAGCTCAAGGCCCAGGCCCGTGCCGCCCGTGCCGCCGCCGCCGCCCAGCAGAAGGCCAAGCGACTCCTGGCCTACGTGCTCGACGTCCCCTCGGCGCTCTCGGGCAATCAGGTCGTCATCGACCTCGCCCGCCGGGCCCGCCGCCCTAACGGCGACTGGGGCCCGCTCAAACCCTGGTGGCACGCCGCCAACCTCCCCGTCGTCCGTTACGACCCGGAGGACCGCGAGTTGCTGGCCGACCTCGTCGAGGCCCAGGTTGCCTCGGCCTCGAACCCCGGCGCCAGCGGCCTCGGCGACTCGGCCGGGACCCGGCGCTTCCCGCTCCGGCCCGACGCGCAGGCCGCCGTCGTCGAGCGGCTGGCCCGGTCCGGCCGGCTCAGGCTCCGCAGGACCGAGGGGGAGGACGACCCGCCGATCGTCCGCTGGGACGACCAGCCCGCCTGGAAGTTCGGCCTCGACGCCCGATCCGACCCCCAGGGTAAGCGCTGGACCTGGCGAGGGGTCCTCCGAAGGGTCGACGCCCGGGGCGTGGCCGACCGGATGGATCTGGCCGAGCCGATGGCCCTGCTGCCCGGCCTGGTCGTCCAGGGGGTCGGCAAGGTCGGCCGGCTGGAGGACGCCGGGCTCTTTTCCTGGGTCATGCGGGTCCGCCACGAGAAGGAGCTGACCTTCTCCGACACCGCCCAGCAGGACCTGATGCTGGAAAAGCTCCTGGAGGAATCCCAGGTCCCGGCCTCCGAGCTGATCGAGTCGGAGACCCTGAAGCTCCGCGAGGTCAACGACGTCCCGCAGCCCTGCCTGACCCTGCGGACCCCCCGGCAGAACTGGGGGACCGACCGGCTGATCGCCGAGCTGGGGTTCGACTACGCCGGGGCCTACGTGCCGATCATCCGGCCGGGCAACATCGCCGTGAGGACCGACCTCAACCTCGTGGTCCACCGCCAGATCGCCCTGGAACAGGCCGCGGGGATCCAGCTCTACGAGCTGGGGTTCAAGGATGCCAAGGACCACCTGCTCGACCCCGGGAGCCTGGAGCTCCCCGCCAAGCGGGTCCCGCAGGTGACCAAGGAACTCGTCCAGGCCGGCTGGCGGGTCGAGGCCGAGGGGAAGCTGATCCGCCAGGCCGGCGAGTTCAAGCTCGCCGTGACGACCGGGATCGACTGGTTCGAGCTGGGCGGCCAGGTCGACTTCGGCGGCCAGAGCGTCCCCCTGCCCGACCTCCTCGCCGCCGCCAGGCGCGGGGAGACGATGGTCACCCTCGACGACGGGTCGATGGGGATGCTCCCCGAAGACTGGCTGAAGAAGTACGGCCTGCTGGCCGACCTCGGGACCTCCGAGGACGAGAACGGCCCGCTCCGGTTCGGCAAGGCGCAGGCCGGGCTGCTCGACGCCCTGCTCGCCTCGCAGCCGGAGATCAAGCTGGACATCGGCTTCGGCAAGGTCCGCCAGGCCCTCCCCCGGTTCGAGGGGGTCCACCCGAAGGAGGCCCCGGCGGGCTTCCGGGGCGAGCTGCGGCCCTACCAGTGCGAGGGGCTCGGCTGGCTCGAATACCTCCAGAAGTTCGACTTCGGCGGCATCCTCGCCGACGACATGGGCCTGGGCAAGACGATCCAGGTGCTCGCCCTGCTCCAGAGCCGACGGGCCCGGCGGCTCTCCAAGGGGCCCAGCCTGATCGTCGTCCCC
>JAABUK010004762.1_pt1 | contig 21789 bp, 30 predicted proteins | sample 5559141 | NCBI WGS metagenome assembly JAABUK01 (sample SAMN10711869, study PRJNA513367) | rock metagenome | isolation source: Antarctica rocks | place: Antarctica: Victoria Land, Pudding Butte nord | collected 2016-01-03
CCAGTGCCAGTGCCAGTGCCAGTGCCAGTGCCAGTGCCAGTGCCAGTGCCAGTGCCAGTGCCAGTGCCAGTGCCAGTGCCAGTGCCAGTGCCAGTGCCAGTGCCAGTGCCAGTGACAGTGACAGTGACAGTGACAGTTGCAGTTGCAGTTGCAGTTGCAGTTGCAGTTGCAGTTGCAGTTGCAGTGACGGTGATGGTGACGGTGACGGTGACAGTAACAGAGTAACAGTAACAGTAATAGTGACAGTAACAGTACCAGTAACAGCAACAGCAACGGTGACAGTGACAGTAACAGTAACACAGTCACAGTGTTACTTAGTCAACTGAAGATGAGTGCTCCGTCGCCAAAAGGCACTGAATGCTGTCCTGTGATGCCAGTACTCAACAGTAACAGTAACAGTTGTACGTAGTTACCTGAAGATGAGTGCTCCATCTCCAAAAGGCACGGAGCGCTGTCCTGTGATGTCAGTACTCAACAGTAACACTTACAGTCACAGTAATACTTAGTTACTTGAAGATGAGTGCTCCGTCACCAAAAGGCACAGAGCGCTGTCCTGTGATGTCAGTACTCAACAGTAACAGTAACAGTAACAGTAACAGTAACAGTAACAGTAACAGTAACAGTAACAGTAACAGTAACAGTAACAGTAACAGTAACAGTAACAGTAACAGTAACACTTAGTTACCTGAAGATGAGTGCTCCGTCTCCAAAAGGCACCGAGCGCTGTCCTGTGATGTCAGCAATGGCAGTCATCAACATGTGGTCCTCCACATATCTCAGCCGCTTCCATGTCTTGAAGTACCGGCTTTCCCTGGATTAAGGTCAGAGAAGTTGGTGAGCGGTGAGACAGGGGTCAGAAGGGGTTGAGAAAGGGGTTGGAGACACAGTGGGCATGCAGTACTGGCTCTCCCTGGCATGAGGTTAGAGATGTTAGAGAGGTTGGAGAGAGGTGAGAGAGAGGTTAGAGAGAGGATACAGAGAGGTTAGAGACACACTAAGCATGCAGTACTGGTTCTCGTTGGCATGAGGTTAGGGAGGTTAGGAAGGGAGTGAGGCGCAGACTAGACATGCAGTAACAGCTTTCTCCTGAAATGAGATGAGAGGTAAAACGGGTTAGAGACTAGTTGAGCATACAGTATTGGCTGCCCCGGGCATAGAATTTGAGAGATTACAAAGAAGAAGGGACAAACTGGGCATGCACTACCAGGTCCCCCTGGCATGAGAGGTTAGAAAGGAGTTAGAACAAGGTTAGCAACAAAATAGGCATGTCAACCAGCTTGCCAAGCAACAAGTACAGGACGTGAAGGTCCGGGTACAAAGGTGTGGGCAAATGCTTGTCTCAAGAGTCACAAGGCATGAGGCACATGGCATGAGGCACATGGCATGAGTCACATGGCATGAGTCACATGGCATGATCAATGCAGACTTGCCTGTAGTTGCCATCATCTGCCATGGATAGCTTAGGGCGGATGAACACAATCTTGCGGTTCAACAGGAATACTCGGCAGTTGAAACGTACACCCCTGCAGCAATACAAGCATGATTCAGAAAACAAAACCTTGATGTGGGTTTCTGGTGCATATTCTGTGATTGCTTGGCAATTTGTGCATCTGCTTTTCTGCTATGGGTGCCAAACTTTGTCATTATGTGGGCATTGTGCTTGTCTTGTCTTGTGTCCTGGTGTTTTGTAAGTTGCATTGAGATATCTAGACAGTACAGCATGGACAGCTTTCAGAAACTTCGGCATTTCAGCACTTTCAGGAGCTTCAGAAAAGATCAGGCATCATCACAAGGAAGAAGAAGGCATTAGGCACGATCACAAGAAAGAAGAAGAATAGGAGACAACAGGAGCAAACAGAAGCACAAGGAGAGGGCATCAGGCATGGTGACAAGGAAGAATAACAGCAGGAACAGTATAGCAAGGAAGAAGAGAGACCACAAAAAGTATAGCAAGGGTGAGCTGACCTGTGAATGACTGGCATGCCAATGTCGCAGATGATGTCATCAGTCAGGTCCCCTCTCAAAAGCTCTGCACCGGTACAAATATGGGTTTAGAGTTGAGTGTTAGGGTTTCACACACCCTAAAATCCGCATACAGCACCAGACAGCGGTCATCTGGCAAGTTACAAGTGCACATCATGCCAACACATTGCAAAAGCATATTGCTTGAACCTGACAGGCACACAAGCATTGCTGACAAGTGTGTTTGATGGAGATTGTGGCACAATGGAATGTAAAGCATGTTAGTCTGCAAGGCAGCAGGAAGTTCCCTCATCATGCTTTCTAGCATCGCTATCAGACTGTTGGCTGTGCAACCAGCAAAGCACAAGTGGCATGGTTGTTGCTGTCTTGTGCAAAGTCAACATGACCACCATCATTGCTGTCAAATGTGCACATTTCAAGCAATTCTGGCTGCATATCCGCGCATGCAGCATCTGTGCACTGGCTGCATGTGTGGTCACAGCACAAAGCTGCTCTTGTCGCAAACCAAGTGGTTGATTGCTGATTCTAGGGACACAAATTGGCTTGTTGTGGGATTGGGACAGGTCGCTTCTGGGATTGCAAAGGTGGCTTCTGGGATTGGTCAGGTCGCACACAAGAGCCGATGCCCTTTCACGGAGTAGGGCTTAGCCTCGGCAGGACTTGCTGGCAACCATGGAGGTATGTCTTGTACAGTAGGCCTATCAAGACAAAAGAAACAAGCTGTGTGTCAACGCTTGTTGGACAGGTCGCTTCTCACCTGAAATGCACTCCCAGCAGTGCTCAACAGTGTCTAGCTCCTGAAAATGGTCTTCACAGCCGTAACCTGGAAGCTCTAACTCCGGTCCCAACTGCAAGAAAAAATAGCTTTTTGCCTTTGGAACCTTGTCTCGATTGTCCCACAAAAGAAGCATTTGGCTTGTAAAAAAGTCAGATCTTTGTGTTTGTTCGGTTCAAGAGAAATACATACTCTTTGGAAAACAAACAATTTCATGCATGTCATCTTGGAGCCTGGGCCATGCTCATCTTCTCTGTGTCTGTACGGTTGTCAGATGTGACCGAAATTGTGTGTACACTGTAATGTGAGGTGTTTGCAGCAAAACCCACATGCCCAATGTGGGTGTGCATCAAATCAGGTCTGGTTATAAGGATGCAGAGGTCATGCACACTATGCATGGACAGCATCAGCAGCATTGCTAGCGTAGGCAATGCTGTGGCAGGGCACATGTGTGTGAAAGATTGTGAAGTAGGTGAATTGCGTACGCGGTATGTAGCGCCTCTGTCTTTGGCAATCTGAATGGACTCCTTGATGCGGCGTAGGTTGCCTTCAAAGTCCATGGCCCATTGATCTAGGTTACAGGTAGCCAGGGTGATCAGCCGGTGTGACATATTGATGGCAGGCATGCTGAGGTTGTCTGTGTGCTGCAGGTTACCTGCGTTACAGTGCTCTGCATGACAATGCATTGCAGTTGTCCAAGGCGGAGAAGACAAGGTAGGTGCCACTTACAGCTGGCGGCTCTTGATCTCCTCTTCTGCTTACACAAGATGCGTCTGGATTGCTGACGCGACAAAGTTCTGGTTAGAAAGCCACGTCCTGGGCGAAGCGATGCTGTCCTGAGTGAGTTGGTTGAACCTGGGATCTGCCGAGAAAGGGGCTTGTTGATGCTGTAACTACTGTGCATATATGTGGGCTTGCCTCAATGATTGATTAACGTCCCTTTGAAACAGCCGGAAGAACTAGGAGAAACGGATGACTTGAGGCATGCAGTCTGTCAGGATCGCATGCAGCATGCAGGCGCCAATATACTATGGTGACGTGCAGCCAATAGCTGCTTTGCTCTTAGAGCAGTTTGTCCGTGTCCACACACGATGTGGCACGGCTTGTTGGGCTTGCCGGCGTTGTTCTTTTGAGCGAGTGCTCTGCCTCATGTTGATTCTTAAGGCCGGTCAACGCGTTGACCAAAGGGCAAGGCTCTGGAGAATCAGGCGCTGGAGAGCAATTTGGCCAAAGCAGAGTACTGCATGTGCATTTGCCAACGCACACAACCTGTTACAGTCTTGCAACGATAATGGCAGCATTGTCAGCACAAGAATGGACAAAATCCCGCAAGCGAGCTCGATATTGGTACGCGTCGCAGCCTTCCGCCTGTCCTGTTGCACCGATTTGGTGGCACCTTGAGGGTTAACAACCGTCTCAACGAACGTGTAATCGATGTTCGCACGGAAACAAGGGATGGCGTTGAATGGGCACTGAAAGCTGAGCCACAAGGTGGCAAAGTACCAGTTGGTGTGAGTTTCTTCCACATCCAACAGCCGTACTTGAAACACCAGCATGATTATCACTATCAAGCAAAGCACGGTCAATGCTATACAACTAGTCCTTCAGGGCTCCTGCCTGCGGGCGTAGCCATGCTGGAAGATAGCATGCTCAAGTTTTCTTGGAAAAACGGGCAGCTGGTGATCCAGGGTCAGCATTACAGCTTGTACCCAACGAAAGACATGCTCTTGACAGAGTTTGAATCAAAAGTCTGCAGACTCGCCACATGGTATGTGACTTCAAGGCTGTGGCAGAGCCGGTTGACATTCCAGATCCCAGTTGGCCGACTGATCTGAGGATGTGCATTGTTGTGGTCGCTCTCAACATTCTATCTGAGACATACAATGAACCCATAACAGATTCGTTAACATGGGCATACAGTCACCACATTGGCTCTACAGACATGGCATACGATGAACTTCTTGAAGACACAAGAGTATTGCCGTTCCTTGCAGCAATTGCAATGGAGCAGCGATCGCAACCTGAGACAGTGCGGGAAATTGATATGTGCAATGATATCAAGACAGACCTTGGCTCAGTTTTGGGATACACCCCTGTTTTGTATGGAGACAAGGTATGACATTATTTCTTCCATGTATACTTCAACACTGCAACATGTATCATAATCGTCCCTGAATGGTGATTTCAAGCATCTTTTGTCATAAAGCTGTGTTGATACGCGAGCTGCAGCACTCAAGATTCAACTGCACAACAAACTGTCAACAGCACCTGAATTGCGTGACGCCTACCACATATATTTGGCACAATTCAGCACTGCAAATCAGACCGAGTGTACATGTTGACACCCGATCTGCCTTGATTGAATGATCTCGGCAACCTTAAACTGTCGAACTCAGACTAGCGCTATATAAACTCAATGGAGCTCAAACAGGGGTGCCACTGACAATTCAATCTTGGCAGATTAAAATGTGCCCGGGCACAGTAAGGCAATCTCAGGTCACACCTCTTAGGCCTGCAGTAAAGTATGCATAGTAGCCACGTGGCTGTATAGTAATAATGTAGTGTGTTAGGTGTCTGGGATGGTACATTGGCACTAGGGACTACACATGCATGCATGCAAAGTCAATATTGTATCAAGCACATCGAGCAGAGAAGTTGCCATGCACAGCATCGCAAAAGAAAGAATGCACCTTGGAAGGTTTCAAAGACATACAGCAGACCGTATTAAGTGTTGTACACGAAATGCCAATTGCAATGTCCGACACCGCGCCGGGGCAATGACTCACAGCAAGCTGGGGCCAAGCTAGGTCCCCATCCCTTCTTCTATGACTTGTCATTCAAATGGCTGAAAGGCCCAGGGAACCTTGGGCCCAACTCAGGATTATCTCAATTTCTTGCAATCTTCTCTTTATTGAGCGCCTGACAGCACCGTCTTTTCTTTTCTTCCCATGCATTGCGAGGGCTATGATTTCATCAGTCAAGACGTGGGTTGCATCCAGCGACACGTAATGGTTACAGCGATCTTCCAGCCTAGTCAATATCATCTTGGTCATCCACATACTCGACAATATGCAGATGTCGGGCAGACTGTACAAAAATTTTCAAGTGTCCTTTCAAGCTGTAACATGTAGGCAAAGTCAGCCTTTCCAAATTTGTGCATGGATCCAGACAATGCCAGTCACAATAGTCCACAAAAGGATGTCCAAAAACATAGTCAAGGTCGTAAACGTAATTGCGCTCATCTGCCCATAAATGCAGATGCCGAAGGGAGCTGGGCAGCAGTGGCAAACGCACAACACCAGCTGGTGATCCCAAAGCACGCTGAAATGCACACCTACCATTTGGCCCATCTACACCAAGAGTCAACCTTGTCAAATGACTGAGAGGCGCCAGCTGGCGTTCGTTCACCTCTATTCCAAACAGGCTATCACCAATAAACGTAAAGCTTTGCAAGCTGCTTGGAAGGCCAAGCTGGCATGGCAGATTGCAGCTATCCACTGTGATCAAACTGACAGTAGACAATGACGTTGTGAAGGACAAATCAATGACAGAAAACCAGAGATCATCTAGCACTAGAGTTTGCAGCCGAGTCCCAATCCCTGCTGGCACTGCAATCTGTGCATAACCCTGTAGAGACCGTATACCTTGATTACTAAACTGCAAAGTCTGCAAGCACACGCAACTGCGCACAAGGTCCAGCAGAATGTCAGAAGCCTCAGAGGACAAAGTATAGGCAGGCAAAGCTACCCTCACCTCCACCAGCAATGCAGAATATGGTAGGCTGAGCATGTCTGCTATCAGTTTGGGACAACGGTCTACGTTCAAGATGTGGATCTTTGCACCAATCATCCCAGGCGTCAACCAGCTAGCATACACCTCATGCACCCAAGAGACATCCAAGACCTGAATGTTGCTAAACACAGATTCTGACAACAATCTTTCACAAATGTTCAGAATCTTCAGCAAAGGCCATCCAACAAAAGACTCTAGATAGAGATATTGATCGTCTTCAACCAGCCAAGCTGCCTGAGCCAGATCCAGCTGCAACAAGTTGGTGAGTTGAGTCACGGTGAAGTCATTGTCCCCATACACAGTACTCTCGCGCAGACTCAAGCTAGTTAGGCCTTGCAGGCAGTCAGCAAGGGCTCCTGGAATACACCTGACTGTGCAATCAATAAGATTCAGTTGCGTAAGAAGTCTTGCAGTCAGCATCTGCGGTATCCCCACACTCAAAGGCAAGCACTGGCTATAGCCCTCTACTGCAAGACTGTGCAGTGTGCTGGGAGTCTTGCTCAAGCCACAAGGCAAATGATCCAATATCCTAAATTTGTCGGCAACAACCTTCAAACGCAGCTTTGTAAGCTGTTGGAGGTGTTGTAGATCAGGTATGCCACTCCACAAATCACGGGAAGGCAAGAACTGGCGGCCTATCCTTATAGTCAGCTCTGACAAGGCAGCAGGTGAATCTGTAGATATCTGTCCAAATGCATTTGCGTAATAGCCAGTGGCATCGACACTGCTGCAGCTCAAGGGCACCCCATAGAAAGAGCTTGACAGGGCAAGACTGCTGATTTCCTCCTCTGAGGTGTGTTCTAGCTTAGCCTTCTGTATTGGCTTAGTCTGTTCAAAAAGAGACGTAAGCCGCAGGTGGTGAATGTCAGATCGTGCCGTGAGAAAGGGCGCCCAACGACTCGCGGCAGAGGGTGAGGTGGCATGCAAACGCAGATCGTGGATCTGGCTGCTATGCACTGCATCCCTCCAGGCCTTGCAGGTGCAAGCAGCTGCACAGTTGTCCAACGCATTGACCTGTGTCTCAAAGATGAGCTTCAGGACGTCAACCGGAATCTGCTCCCAACAAAATTGCTGCTTCTTTGCAAGATCTGCATACCACACAGCTTGAATACAGTCAATACTTCTGACTATATTCAAGTGCCATCGGGCAGCTGTAAGCTTGCATTAGCTACCTGGCATATTGTTGCCGACGACCAGCCAATTCTCGAACCGCTCATATTTGTTGTGAGGCAAAGTTGGTCTGTGGTGAAGCCCAACTCTCCCCAGTACCCCCCGCCAGGGAGCCAGAACACGTGTCGCTCTTAGACTGGCTGACAGACTGGCAGACAGAAATCCTGTTACAGGATGACACTTTCATAAATTGCTGCATGTAATGCTCACACAAGCAGCTAAGCAGACCTGGCCATGAGTAATGGTAACCAAATCCGACTTGAACACACCAGCTGGAGCGTTGCAGCGTTCGGCCCAGGGCTCAACAAATTTCACTCCACCCCAGCGCCATTGGGAGCCAGCAGGAGAGGGAGGGTGGCACAACTTTTTCAGGCCCAACCTTTAGCCACCAGGTATGCTCAAATTGATTAACGCTACTTATTGAATGCTGCAACAAAATGTCTAGCTGCTCTTCTGCAAAACAGCATGTTAGTATCAGTCCAAGCATAGTTGCATGTGTTTCAGCATTTTCCTGTCTCAAAGGTTCCAAAACATTTAAATGGTGTGTTACCAAACCTGATATAAACACACCAGCTTTCAGCCTTAACAGATCTCATCCAGACCCCCAATCGCAGCTACAGCTACCAGCCGTGGTAGTTGCAACCCTTGACTGACAAGAAGCATCAGCAGACATGGGGACACAAGAGACGATTGACAGGTTTCTTGCATCACATTCTGCAATGGGACAGCCTCCATGCGATTACTCCATATATACACTGCAAGCACCTCCAAGCCTGGTTGCTAGAGTTTCGACTGACCCTAACATGCAGCGATGCATCTCGTTTGCACTTGCCATGCTGGCATCAATCATACGAGGTGCGCAAAAGTTACAAAGCAACTTAGAATCTAGAAATGCTGTTTGGGATCATGACAAATGTGCGCACCGTGTGAGACCTTGAGTTGACTCTGCAATGGTTCGGGAGCAGCAATCAGTGAATGACTTGCTGCGCAACAAGTTGCTGACAGCACCAATCTTGCGTGACATCCGCACGTAGAACTGTCACAAGTCAGCACTGCAAGTCAGACTCCGTGTACACGTTGACACCTGATCTGCTTGGCTGCATTCAGTGAGCCAGGCAGTCTTGAGCTGTTGAACCCAGAATAGCGTTGTGTAACAGACTCAGTGGGGCTCAAGCAGTGGGTGCTGCTGACTATTCAATTGGGACAGAAGTCTTTCTTAGATCTCAAATTTCCGGGACACACAACACTATAGGTCATAGGTGTATAGGTCATAGGTGTATAGGTCATAGGTGTATAGGTCATAGGTGTATAGGTTCGGTGCAGTCCAGGGTGTATAGATTCAGTGCAGTCTGGCCGTGATTGCTCTCTTGTGAGCTAACTGTATTCAGAACATGTCTTCTCCACCTTCAGCTTGTCCCAGGTTACCTAGCCCAATTGCAGCAAATAGAGAAAACCCAATCCAGATAGCCAAACCAAACCCTGCAATCACAGAATCACGTCAGCATACACAATGTGCTCAAGCAGATCTGATCATCTAGACACAGTTGCAAGTGCCAGCTGTTTGAACAAATTTGTGCTGTTTAAAAAATTTGTGCTGTTTAAACAAATTTGTGCAGATGTGCATTTACCCCACAGGACTTATCGTAAGTGGTACAAGCTGTATCTCTTTTCAGTGAACACAACAAGAACCGCTCAGCTGCCAACTGCAGCTTTGCTAACAGGACTTCACTTAAAGCATCAAAGCATCAACCAGGCAAAACATGCGTGAATTTGAGGGAGCACAACACTTTGCCAAGAAGGGTTTGTGCATTCATGACATATGGAAGCTACGCTGATAGTGCATTCATGACATATGGAAGCTACGCTGATAGTGTCACAATTGTACATGCAAGATTATGGCAGCCATAGCAGCAATGGCAGACGTTTTGCAACAATTGTTGCACCCACACTTTGCAAACTGTGTATGACAGGGTGACCCCAAAGTGTGACCCCAAAGTATAACAGGGTGACCCCAAAGGATCTGGACAGCCTGCTTGTTCAGATGTTGAAGAAAAAGTAGTGGATCATCCTGTACCATGGACATGGACATGGACATCATGTACTCTGTTAGACAAACTTCCAAATTTGAAATGCAAACATCCATAATTTACCTGTCTTGAGATGACTTGTGGACTGGACATATGCCTTTGTCCAACATAGTACAACTCGTGACAGGTTAATTAGCTTGTGCCAGATCTTAGTGTCAAACCTCCCAATCAGCAGGTCCCTCTTTCACAAACTGTGAAGTGGAAAAACCATATGCAGCCAATATATATAACAAATCATCTTGCCGAGGAACATGACATGCAGGCCTACCTGCAAGCTGAGAGCCTATTGGTGTGTGGATGGGCAGGGCCAGTTGGCCCAAAGGGCTCTTGCCCCCGGTCTGCACCTCACCAACAAGGGCTGCTGCGAAACCAATCATGGCAATCCTGCCTACAAACACCTGCACAACAGCGATAGTGGTTGCCAATTTTCCCAATCATGGCAATCCTGCCTACAAACACCTGCACAACAGCAACAGTGGTTGCCAATTGTACCAATCCTGGCAATCCTGCCTGCAAACACCTGCACAACAGCGGCAGTGCTTCCCGACCGTGCCAATCATGGCAATTAAATAATGCCTACACACATCTGCACAACAGCGACAGTGGTTGCCAATTGTATTGTGCAACCTGCAGTTGTTGCACTGGCAGAGAAGGTTTATCTTTTAGTTTATGTTGTCAAATATCTGAAATCAGCCCCTTGAAGTGCAAGGCAAGGTGAAGAACACAAGGCCAAGAAGAAGCAGGACAGACAAGAAGATGCAAGGTAGAGAAGAAGGTGCAAGGTAGACAAAAAGATGCAAGGTACAAAACAAGCAAAGTGAAGAAGAAGATACAAGGTACAACAGAAGCAGGGCATTTTGGTTTATTGGTCATGGTCGGCCCCAAGACCTTGAACTCAAATGATTGAATGATTTTAGGAAGACTGAAACATGCTTTCTCAGTAACAGTCTTTATCTGCATCCAACCAGTGAACACAGCAGGGCAAAAGAAATAAAAGGTCACTGTGTTGAAATACTGAATACCTACATACTGAAGCAAAAGGCAATGCAGAAAGTGGCAAGCATGCTCGTATGCAGACACATGCAGACATGCGCAGCCGTTTGCCCTGATCCATCTGCTCATATGAAAGCGCATCTGTGTTCCAAATTGCGCATCACAGCAAGGTTAAGACAGAACTAACGCGTTCCTGTGTCTTTTGCATTGCCAATGAGTCATTGGCATGGACAGCTCAGCATTGCCTACTCACCTCGTTGCGCTTGGTGAAGCCAAAGGCCTTGCTGATGCCCAACAGTCCCTGGGGGTCAGAGACAGCGTCCTTTTGGGGGTTCTGGACTGGGCCTGGGGGCCTCTTGCGAATATCCTTCTGGTTCTCGAAGCTCCAGGTTGGTGACCTGTCAAACACGAAGATGAGCGGTGGGAGGGGCAGCAGCAGCAGCAGCAGCACATGTGCAGAGCTCTGAAGATGTTGACAGAGGGAACATGACAGAGGGAAGAATTGGCAGGCAGCAGGGCAGGGCTGCAGCAGGGCAGGGCCGCAGCAGGGCAGGGCAAGGCCGCAGCAGCAGCAGGGGGAGGGCACATTGAAGCACACTAGCACTAGAGCTTGTAGGCTTGACATGTCCAATGTGAAAGGATTGTAGCATCAGTTTTGTGTATGCAGCTTGATAACGCAAGCATGTAGTCATGAACGCTCAAAATTTGACAGCTACAGATTTGACCTTGATTTCAGGCACTCAGCAGTCATGACATGTAGCTACAGACTGCTCAGGAGCAGACAGCATGTAATGTAATTAAACTCAGTACTGTACCAAACACACCCAGCTGCATAGTGTTGCAAGCCACCAAAGCTGAAGTTTGCACTCGTTGCAAGTGAACACAGATGGTGCCCGCATCATCAAATAGGCAAGCCATGCAAGGCAAAACGGTGTGGTAAACATTTGGCAGTCAATTGACTTGCAACTGCAGGGGCTGAACGGAGAAGCAAAAGTTGAACATGTGTATGTGACAGTTACCTGGGATTGACAGCTGCCAGGTAGTTGAAGGTAACAATGCCAAACACCAGCGCTTGGACAACAGGGCGACTAAGGCCGGTGTACAATCCAACTTGACCCAACACTCCTTGTCCAGTCAGAAGCTGTAAGCAAAACACAGATCAAATCACTTCGCAGACGTTTCTCTTTTTAAGCCTGGTGATAACACATACTCACATAGACACAATTGATAAGGTGCCATAGTATCGTTTTATTTTGCCAAGCTAGTCAACCTCATGCATGTCAGGGCTTATAATGGCTGCCAGACTTGTATACGTGCTTCAGACATGTACCCAAAGAAAACGGAACATTATGCATGCCTTATGCATACTAGAAACCGGGGGACAGACACTGTCTGGGACTGTACAGGTCTGGGACGATCACTACTGGATCAGACCATAGGACAGGCCAGGTATTTACGCAGCTGCACATCTGAGCGCTGCACTGGCAAAAGGTGAAAGCTGTACAATGCACAGACGTCTGCATGCATTGGTGTCACACATTTCAAGGCAGGAACACAATGGTGTAGATTGCACCCAGCATTCAGATGCCCTGTGCATGATTGCTACAGCGTAAATATGCTAGCACTCACACAGCATTCATACAAGATTTTGAAGTCCCTGAGCTGATCGCAATTGTGCCAAGTGTAGATAGTTTTATTGGCTTTTGGGCAAGTCAAACGAAGACGAGAGACCTACCTCACCAAAAACAGCACTGACAAAACCAACCATGGCAAGGCGTCCGACAAACACCTCACGCCTTCTTGTGAAAGCTGGCTGCAAAAGGTCCACCTCGGTGGCTTTGCTGTCTGAGCAGAAGCAGAGCTGCATGAAGCATATCAGAAGTCAAGCTGCCATGGTACGGATCGCCGTTTGCTTCGCCTAGGATGTCAAGGACTAAAAGAAACATGGCATACATGCACTGCCTGCAAGCAGCAAGGCGGTCTGACGGAATGATCATGAAAGCACCACGACAATGTTGAATCTTCTTAAGCAATGGCTCTGCTCATGCTTGACGGCAGTTGACAGATTGAAAGGAGAGACAGAGAGAGCCACTGCAGGTGATCACTGCTCCGGGTACATACTCACCTTGCCACCGGTTTCGGTGATATCTTTGCTTTCGGCATTGCTTGTCTCAGTCTTCTGGGCCCGCAAACTTCTGCACATGCTTTGACGTCTAGTGCGGTGGTGCTGCACCGCTGCGCCCCTTGAATCATATGCCCGGCGAAACGCCACACCTCTGCAGCCTGTCTGAGCCAAACTGACTGTCATTTTGCGATGCTGTACAACAGAGTACCGATGCTGAGACAATCTGTATAATGTTGCGTACCCGGCTGCAGACAGGGCAAGGCGTGTGAGCACTGGATCGCGGCGAGCCTGCAGCATCAATCATGACTTGAAATTGACCAGGAGTCGTCTGTCCCGTGGACGCCACATGCGTCGAGTTTTGGTAACAGCCACGACATCGCATTACTCCGCCGCGGATTTAAAATGGGCCCATTTTAAATCCGCGGCGGAGTAAAACTCAGATAGATTGGACCTCAAATGCACGTCCCACTGATCTGCAGAGCCCGGTAAAACTCTGAAGCGCGATCGTGTGTGAGCAGGGGCTCGGGGACCACGCCTGAGTATGCAATGCATTGTGAGTCAGTTGGATGGACTCATCTGCAATGCCCGGTAAAACTCAGCATTCTCAGAGAGTTTTGCAGTTATTGTCCAGATCTGGTGAGTTCCCTAATGATTTGAAAAACAGAAAGTGGTTGAGCAATAGCGACCATGCGCGTGCACGGCTCGACAGTTTGCAATTGCCCATTTGTTTGCAGCCGCACAACATAGCTCAATTACACATTGGCCTTTTCTGTTTTGCCACTTTCCCGCAGGGCATTCTTGCACTCACACATATCTAAATAATCATTTATAACAGCCCATGCGTGCCATTTCTTAAAGTTGACATGATTGTTTTTGCGGGTGAACGCGGATCATGTGCAATGGACACTACACATGGATGAGAGCTTTGATGTACACCGATGCAGCATTTTACTGTCACACCGATGCTCGCCTCCAAAAGCCAGCTTCATCGTCAGCTTCAAACTCTGTTAGGGTCGACGCAGGTGGGTAGTCATGATATCCTTACGCTTACGATTCACGTGAAGGCGCTGCACTGGGCGCTGCAAGAAGCTATCGCACACTTGCCGGCTTGTTTCCTTTGATTCCACGTTTGCCGGCGAACATTGGACGAGTCTTCATGACGCACATGTATACCGGCCGATTTGCTCGTAGCGTACTGCACTTTTCGCTTCTGTGTGCATCTGTGACCAGCGTTTTCGCAGCGTCCACGACTACCCCACAACTGTTGCTGCAAGGTCGTTTCGGCGACGTCAACGGGTTACAAACAGCCAAGTCCTTACCCGTGCTCTTTTCCTGGCCCTCCAGTAGCGTGTTCTTGACGTTTCAGAGCAGTAGCATAAATATCACCCTTACAGCACTTCAGTCCACCGTCCAGTATTCCACTTACAACCGTTTCACTTTTTGGCTAGACTCCAAGGAAGTGGCGATCCAAACATCGAACCCCAACGACACCTCGATCAACTGGAGCGCCACAGGACTGAGCTCTGCAAGTCATAATTTAACCATTACCAAGCTCAACGAGGCAACCTATGGAGAGGCGACTCTGGACTCCATAGTACTTGGTACTAATGGCAAGTAAGTGTGGCTGGTTTACAAGCAAGGACTGCTTTTGTTAATGTATCAGTGACAGCAAATGTACACACACACAAGGCGTGTTGCTCTCACTTTCTGCTTCTGCACACTCAGCCTGGAGGGAGCAACTCATACTAGTCAGTGAGTGTGTGAAATATGTTTTATGCAGATTCTTGTCGCCTACAATGCCAGCAGAGATGACAACAGGGCGCCGAATCCAATTCATTGGTGAGTCCAAGGCTGCCCGTTACCAATCTGTGCCCTGCCCTGCCCTGCCCTGCCCTGCCCCGCCCCGCCCCACCCCACCCCGCCCCACCCTGCCCTGCCCCGCCCTGCCTCCAACCGTTTTCATTTCTGTTCATGTCAAGTCAAGCCCATGCAATCTCAACTGTCAGCAACTTTGTGCCAATACATCTGCAATATCCATATTGCTGCATGTGAGCACCTGCAGCAAGTGTATAACCAGAATGTGTGTGTGTTCTCTTGCAAGTCGTGTCTTAGCAGGCAGTCTCAGAAAGTCCTCTGTCATACCTTCCCTCTGCATCTGTAGCAAGGCCTTCTCAAAACTCACTGCTGAACAAATGTATGTAACTAGTATAATACACTATTACACACAATATGGCTGCTTTATATACATTCTTATACATATTATGGCTGGCATTCATGTCCACCTCATGCAAAGCTGTACCATTCCTCTTGACGCTAGGACCAGCACTTCTAAAGCAGGCTTTCAGGAGCACCACTCATGAGATGTCCACTCATGAACTGTCTACCCATGAGACTTCCACCTGAACATGCCACCACACACACACTCACTGACAACTGACATCCATCTGCAGGAGATTCTTTCCTCACGGGATACGCCAACACAGGCGGGACCGACAACTGCAATTACGGTGCCTGTACAGTGTATGGCTGCCTGCCAAGCCTTGACACACAAGATGCAACTCTTGCTTGGGGGCCCCTGACTGCCTCCAATCTACAGGCAGACTACCAAGTCTTAGCTTGGTCAGGCTCCGGTGTAGTCACATACGACGTGCCCATTGCAAATGCCGAGGCAACTGCTGCAGCAGATGCTGAAGCATCTCCTGAAGCAGCGACCGAAGAAGAGCCCTTGGCAGAATGGGAATATGAAGCTCAGTATCCCTTGGACAGTGACTTGTTTAACAGACAGGTTGCCGGTGACAACTCCACCATCATTACTAATTTCACGCAGTGGGTGCCACAGGTGAGTCATCGTTACTAAGCCTAGCATTGTATGCATGTTGTGATGATGCTGGAGGCTGCTGGCATGTCAGCCTTGCTTGGTGCAGTCATTGACAGCAGTCTTCAATTTGCAGTGAATGTCTGTACAGAGCTGATCTTGAAGCAGAGACCAAGCTCAAAAACACCACTTTGCCATATGCAACAACTTCTGCTCAACAAGGGTTGTGTTGCAAACGTTCATGCATGATTTCAGTGTCAGTAGATGTTGGCGAGCACAAAACAATTAGGTTTAGACACAGCACTAGGTTTACACACAGAAACTAGGCCTAGAAACAGAACTAGGTGCAGACACAGCAATCAATTTTTGACACAGAACTAATGTAAGATAAAGAAACTAGGTTTAGGCATCCCTAGCAGGTGTTCAGCACAAAATAACGGTTATCTTACCTGCCACTGTCATGATTGCATGCAGTGCAAAGCTGTTCAGAGCATGTAAGTGCTTGGCATGCATTTGGTTTATCTCTGCAGGCTGTTGTGATGGCTGGTGGAGGGATTGATTACATTTTAGGGTTTGTCTCTGCAGGGTATGACAGCTGGTGGAGCAAATGACTAATTTAGGGTTTGCAGCTGGTGGAGCAAATGACTAATTTAGGGTTTGTTTCTGCAGGTTGTGGTGATGGCTGGTGGAGCAAATGACTTTGCTCTTGATGCCACAGACCTAGAAACCTGGCAGACCCCATACTTGGCGTTCATAGATCAGGTGAGCTGCTGCAGAAACCCTGTCTTGACATGAAAAGCCTGAAGTATCAACATAAAGCAGAATGTGATGTGGACAAACGCAAAAACGAATCTGTTCATGCGTTCACAAAGCACATGTCTTCCCTTAGGGGCAGTCCTGAGTGGCTTGCTGTATCAGATTGTTTTGAGTTTTGAATTTTGAGTTTTGAGTTTCAGTTTTGAGTTCAGTCAGATGGTGGGCTGGTCAAAATATTCCCTTTTTTTGCTCACTGCTTTGCGATCATTTGGTGGGCTGGTCAAATATTCCCTTTGTTGCTCATTGCTTTGTGTTCATTTAATGGGCTGGTCAAATATTCCCTTTGTTGCTGATTGCTGTGTGATCATTTGGTGGGCTGGTCAAAATATTTCCTTTGCTGCTCATTGCTTTGTGATCATTTGCTGCAGGCAAAATTTAGCTGGAACGCCTGTAAATTGTTATTATTATTATTTGCTGCAGGTCAGCAAAGTATACAGCTCTCCCCAGATAGTCATCCTCACCTATCCCTTGGAGTCTGCACCAACAGCTTCATACAATCAGACCACATACTACCTACAATACATGACCAGTTTGTATAATTCAGCACGCTTGCAAGGGTTGTCCAACGTGCAGTTAATCCAGCTGAATGGCATCAACTTTCCTATAGACAGCTGGTGTGATGGACACCCAAGTGTGGCTGCACATGCCAACATTGCTGATCAGCTGACCGCGTATCTGAAGGCTATTCTGCCACAGTGGGCCAATAGCACATACCCACTGATTGCTACCAGTTAGAGAAGGAAAAGAAAGGAAAGAAAAGAAAATCTACGCTTTTCAGCGATCATAACGGGAGCCTCTTGAGGCAACAGCCTGAAGCTACCAGTTGCAGAACTGTGTTGGGTCGTGTAGAAAATCTAGTCATTGATCGCTTGCTTGAATGATTTAATGCCTCACTTATGCTTCCCACGTTCTCTTTTGTCAGTCAAGGCCTGGAAACAAATGCAGCATTGGTCAGAACTGCAGCAGCTATTTGATGTTGCAGGCTTTGCAAGTTTGTGTTTGGGAGGTTGAATCTATTTATCAGGACTTTGATGCTTGTCAATTCTGACACAAATGAACTTTGTTCATGATTGACAGCCATCAAATGTTACACCTGGTTTAGTGAGGTAGTGTAGCACATTTGAGCAGCTTCAGCAATGCTTGAAATAAACAATAACGTTGTGCACATGTACGCAAATTAAAGGTGCCAACTTTCACCTGCCTAGCCCTAAGGCCTTTACAGACTTTGCCATAAGACGTACGTCAAATACGTGTATTCGAACAGAGTTGTTATATATTACCATCCCCTGGCTATTTTACATGAGACAGGGCATCAAGGGAATGACTGATTGTCTTCGACAACGTGCAGAGACATCCAAGACAACATCTGGCGTTTCAGTTTGTAAGCATAGTGCAAGGTGCGGCAAGTCTGTGGACCACCAGGTTTTGCAAGCATTTGCTGGTGTGCATTGATGAATGTTGATGTACCTGAGATGCTCGAGCTGAATGACAAGACTCTGTTGAATATGTGCAACAAATGCCATGCATGGACGCCTAGACGCATGAGAAGCAACACTGTCTGTCCTGCCGTTGTGCAATATAAATCAAAGTTGTGTGGGTGAGTGTTCAGCGTGGTGTGTGTCTCGTTGCACCACACTGCGATGACATTAGACAGGCTGTGCAAGGCGCTACCAACGCCAGCCTCTATGACAAAGTCGTGATTTTTGCAGCATGTCTCTGGCTAAGTTCATCCGTTGCTCCATCAGCAAGCAGTTTGCACCACACTGTCTTTCTCAGTTTGTTACACCGAACCGTATCACTGGCTGGACCTGCGTAGAATTGCCATTCAGAGCTTGTCACTCCGAGCGCCCACTCATCCGCTGGGTCAATACTTCAGCAAATTTGTGTGCTTCTGAGCAAGGTCAGCATCAACCCAGGTGCTTTAGTTGTCCGTGAGGGACTGCTGCTCAAGTTGGTCGCTCGAGCCTGGTCGCAGTGCCGTATTGTGCTTGCAGTGAGAACTTCCTTTGTACAGGACAGGGCTTGCCACAAGTCCCTCCAGCTTCTCGGTCCACCAATCCTGAGGAGATCAGGAAGTTTGCTAAGCTCGCCAACGAATGGTGGAACCCTCATGGAGCCTTCAGGCCTCTACATGCCATGAACCCTGTGCGATGCAAATTTTTGCGAGACGCCCTATGTCTTTCGTTCAAGTGAGGACTTTAGCCCTCTGCACTGTGCCATGTGCTGTTAAGATGCTTGTCTTGTCGCCTGCAGCCTTAGTATGCATGACATGTGATATGTCCATAGGATCGACCCAGTACAAGCTGAGCCTTTCAAGGACCTTTCCTTCCTGGATGTTGGCTGTGGAGGTGGCATCCTTACAGAGGTCATACATCCCTTGCACACATGAGTCCTGTCTCTGTTGCATTTCTTGCCAAACATGATGTACACGGAATCATTGCGCATGTCAATTATGCAATAATGCTCGTGCTCTGCAAACCGTTGTTTGCTTCAGTACGAATGGTTCAGAGTGTCAGGCATCCAGACACATGCATGCACAGCAGAACTTGAGGTTCCTTGAAAGACCATTGCGCAGGTGCACTTGATTACTCACCGGTTCCCTGCATGTGGGCATGCTGCTGTACATACATGTGAACATTGCTATCCAAACGGCATTGAAGCTGAGCAAGGACATTGACTTGCCCCGCACGTACCTAGCTCATCATGAGCTGGAAAGCGTTATTATTATTAAGGTTGTTAAGATTATCAAGATGACGGAAATTGCAGGCACTGGCAAGAATGGGTGCCAACGTGACTGGCATAGAGCCACAACATGATAACATCAGCGCTGCCATTGCCCATGCTCAAGCAGACCCAGTTGTTGCCAAGAGAACAACCTATTTGGCTGTGACTGCTGAGGAGCTGGCCAGCTCAGGTTCGTTCCAAAGCAGGTTGCCTGTGAAAAGCATGCTAGGAGTTCAAAGCTTACTCATGCTGTGACTTCTGAGGAGCTGGCAAGCTTAGGCTTGTTCCAAAGCAGGTTTTTCTGTGATGGGCATGCTAGGAGCGTGAGAACTTGTTCATGCTGTGACTTCAAGCTACCATTGATGGGCTCAAGCTGTACATGCAATGCAAGCAGCTGATTGAGTGATTGATTGATTTTAACCTGTGCTAGCCTTTGCCACAAGCATGATGCCTGTGGCGGCCACGCTAGCATTGTGAAAGCCTTTTCATGCTGTGACTTCGACCCTGACATTGGTGGGCACGAGCTGTACATGCAATGCGAGCAATCAGCAAGAGCTAATCTCCCTTGGCGTCTGTCTACTCTTGCATCATGCTGCACCCGGCTCCTGGGCAGCCCGATATAATACTTGGCTTCTCATTAAATTGACGCTGAAAGGCACAGTCTTTGTATTTCATTTCTTTTCTGCTGCACCCTGCTGCCTGCTTATATTGTCGGCAGGGACCACCAAGCTGCCAGATGTCTGCATAGTGAGACAGTCAAGGGATGATGATTTGAAAGTGTGTGTCTGTTGCCAAGTTTGGCCAATTTCGCAAGTCATCACATCTGCATGCTGAGATAGCTTCTGAGAGATGTCTGCCAGATGTGGTTGTAGGCTAAGCACTGACGTGCATGCAGGTTCAATGATGTTACGTTTTGTGATGGTCAAAGTGTCGTACTAGTAGGTCTAGGATAGGGATGCACAAGACAGGCTGCTCTGGAAAGACAGGACTCGTCCTGCATGCACCTAGCTCATCCTGAGCTGGAAAGCTTTGTTATTTTTATTTTTATTATTATTATTGTTGTCATCATTAATTAATATTAACGTTATCAACATGCATGCAGGTGCCCAATTTGATGCTGTCATGGGTCTAGAGATCATAGAGCATGTGGATGAGCCCCAGCAGTTTCTCAAAACTCTGGGATCCTTGACAAAGTCAGATGGAGCGTTGTTCATTTCCACGATCAACAGGACGCCTCGGGGGTATGCACTGGCAATACTGGGGGCTGAGCACTTGACAGGGGTTGTACCCAAGGGGACACATGACTGGAACAAGTTCCTTACTCCAGGCGAGACCACCTTGTGCTCAGCTTGTCAAGGAAACCCTGATCCTCCTGCCCCCGCCCCACCCCACCCCCCACAAAGTTGTGACCAACATTGATTGTTGTCTACTTGTAGCCTGATGTGCATGTACCATGCCTGCTTGTAAAGCACCTTTCTGGACTCTGGGTTTAGATGCAGCACTGTCACACAAGCTTGTCTGGATCCAGTGTCTTAAGCAATCTAGTGAATGTTGCCAAAAATGACCAGGACGCAATTGGCAGCTGCTCATACTGCAAATGCATGACTTCACCCTGGTTCAGTGAGACCAAGGTATATGTCTTCATCAGCTTCTGGCACACTACAGGCATGACCTCAACATGGGAGGCTGCATCGTTCGCTGCTCTGCTTGTTCTTGTTTTACTTGTCGGCATCTCTCACACCACACAGAACACAAAATGGAAATGGGACATCAAACACTATACAAATCACAAATACAGCAAATACAGCATTCTTCGCTCCCAACTTTTTTTTAATCGCTTTTGTTTTTCTAGTGCATTCTGTTCTTTTTTTGCCCAGTTTCATTTTTGGAGTGCTGTGCAGAGGAGCTTTTTATGCTGACAGAAGGCACTGGACTGGAGCTGGAACAGGTGGCTGGCATGGTCCTGAACCCCTGGAGTGGCACATGGGCACTATCCACCAGCACCGAAGTCAATTACATAGCATACTTTTCAAAAGTTAGCCTGGCAGACAGGTTGCAACAGAAACAGCAGCCTGGATTGAACAGTATAGCAGCAGATCTTGCCTCTGTATGATGTGTTGCTGCGGCTGGGCACATTATCTGCTGGCTAACAAAACTCAGCGAGGGATCATGCCCAGGAGATGTTTGCATACTGTTTGTTGTCACAAACGGCAGTTCTGAGCTCTTTATGTGGCCTGACATGTATGTGTAGGCCGACATTTGCTAGGGCTTCTGCCCATTAGCTCATGGCAGGATGCTGCCAAAGATATGATTTTGACGCGAAAGTCTGTTGCTGGAGTGAGAGATGCATGCCTGTGACGAAGCATTAGATATGCAGTCAAGTCCGTATAGTATATACGGATAGCTGTATAGTTATCAACATAGCAACAAGCAACAGCCACCCGTTAGTAAACATCACAGCTATTAGTGATGAGTCCCGGGATTAAGTTGGTCAGATCATCGCATCTTA
>JAABUK010004763.1_pt1 | contig 21788 bp, 26 predicted proteins | sample 5559141 | NCBI WGS metagenome assembly JAABUK01 (sample SAMN10711869, study PRJNA513367) | rock metagenome | isolation source: Antarctica rocks | place: Antarctica: Victoria Land, Pudding Butte nord | collected 2016-01-03
TACCGTGTGAGGGTAGCGATTGAGTTCCTGGATTATGGGATGGTCAGAAGGTAGGTCACAATCTGGGTTAAGGCCTGCTGCATATGCATGCAATGACTGGAGTATGTTAAATGCTATGCGTGCATATGATGCAAATAATGCTGCAGGTGAAGAAGATTCTCGCTTAGGTCAAAACTTCCTTAGTCATTTTGGGTGTTGTTGAACGCTGCAAGTCAGCGTCAGAGGACAGGGGCTACCTATACAAAGCGATGGAAAACACAGCATTCCCCTGACAAGAGTTGACAAAGTGTGTTTGACATGCTGACACCTTCTGTCGCGATCAGCATGCCGGCTGACACCAAGTCAACGCAAGCCTTGCTGGGTCACGGCACAGTCGCACTGTCAAAGTGCAGAGCGTGCTTCGTTCGATGTGCAACTCGTAGACGGCCCTTCTTGCCCGACAAGTCACAGAACAAAGTTTTCAGGCACAGCAGGCACAGAACAAACAAGTGTCTTCGCGCACCAATAGCACAGGTGATTTGCTGTCAAGCTGTCACACCTCTGGCTTTGCAGACACGTTACTGATACTGGTGCAATGCTTCTGCTGTGCTGCGTAGGCAGCAGCTGTGCATTCGCCACAGAACCTCTCAGAACTTGACCAAATATTGGTGAGTGCAAGTGCCTGGCACGTCATCTCAATCAATAGCTAGGGGCATGTAGAACATTGCTGACATTTCGTTATGAAAGCAGTGTAGTTCTGAGCCTGATGCTGAGGCCAAAGCCCTTGAACTCATCAACAAGTTGAAAGAAAATGGTGTGGTCAAGGCATATGGTGGTGCGCAGCAGGTAAGAGCTACAGTACCTGGCATGTGTAGCGGTGAAATCTGCTGTGCTGCAAAAAAAATGATCAAATTGCAACGAGCTCAAATGATCGCGACAGTTACTGTAGAAACAGTGCAGATGCTCTGTTTTCACATGTGCACCGCAACCTCACCCAAACATGTTTCTTGTAGTTTTCCAGTACAAGCAGAAGGCTGCATTGCTGCTTCGATTGCCTGCTGTGAAAGCAGTTGATCCATACGTGGCCATGCAGATACCAAAACGCTTGTATACATTAGAAGAGCTCAGACTCAACAACCTGAGACCAGAAGAGTTCCTTTCCCCTGAAGACAGCACCCTAAACACAGTACGGACCATCCTGCAGGTAATGTGCACAATAATCAGATGCTCGGCGTCCCACTTGTGCAATTACAGCAGTTGTACAGCAGCATTCAGACTGTCTGTGTTCCTGAAAAGAAGCTAAGTGTACAACATGAAACAGTGCTGTGCAACTGATGCTGGTGCTTGCAGGCTGGAGGGCTAGCTGGGGTGACAGCTATCTTTTTTGCCTTCCACTTGACAGTCAGTCAAGCTCTGGGGTTAGTGGTGGCAGTCATGTTTGTTGTGGTGGGCGACCAGGTGTGTCCATAGCATACTGATGCTACAAATATCAGCAACACCGCCTGATGGCTGTGGGATGCAACTGTTGACAAGCTGCTTGAGTCTAATACAGCAAAATGCCAAGCGTGCTCTGTCACATGTCAACATGGCATGTGCAATGTCTCTGTGGCCAGCCTGCATTTGACAGGCTGCCTGGTTTTGCTACCTGCCATCAGCAAGCCAGCTCTGCTGCAAAGCAATTTGCCGTGCACAGAGATAGCTTCAGCCAGTCTGAGTTTAGGCTTCATGCTTGTTATCTAAGCATGCATCTGAGCAGAAGTGCGCATTGTCATCCTGCAGGTTGGCAACAACGGAGGAATAGAGGGTCTTGTTGTGGATACTGCTGGCCGGTATCTGAACAAGACCTACGCACAGAGGATAGCTTTGCATGAGGCTGGCCATTTTTTGATTGCCTACCTGGTGGGCCTGCTACCCAAAGTGTACACACTGTCTACGCTGGATGCTGTTCAAAGGTAAACGTCACTTTGGCTTCAGTGTAGCAGACTTGCATGTCAAATGCAGCTGCATGTGCACGCGTGACATTGTTACATTCCATGTTCACGTGTTGCACATGTCTACATGGCCTGCTTGTGCAAGGTATAGCTGTGTATACGACTTGATGTAGCGCGAATGTGCTCATTGTGCTTGTCCACAATCATGATGTTCAGCATTCAGAAATGATTTTATGACAAACAGTGTGCTGGGGAAGTTCCAGCCAGATGCAGATGCATTTTTGACAGACGCCAGTATTGTACTCCCTGCAGATATGGCAAGTTCAACATCCAGGCAGGGACGCAGTTTTGTGATAAGTCGTTTTCAGAAGAGATTGCAAAGGGTCAGATCTCAAGCACAAGCTTGGACAGGTATACATGTGTAGCGCTAGCAGGCGTCTCAGCTGAGTACCTCAAGTTTGGGAGGGCTGAGGGCGGACTAGGGGACGTGCAGCAGCTGGATGCCCTACTTCGAGCCATTGGGGTAAGAACAGCCACTGTTGAGACACACTCACCAGCCAGCTTGCATCAAAGGGACACCTTGAGATACTTTCCAGACGCTTTTGGAAGCTACTGCTTTGCGACCTATAATGCACATGGCATGCCAATTGCTACTTGCATTTGACACGTCAAGACAACTTGTCATGAACTTCTGATGCTGCTGCAGTTCACTCAGAAGAAGACAGATGGACAGATTCGATGGGCTGTACTCAATGTTACCTCATTGCTACGAAGGCACAGCAGGACTCATGAAAAGCTTGCGCATGCCATGGCTGAAGGTAGCTCTGTAGCAGCATGCATAGGCGTTATTGAGAGTGATATGCAGGACTCTGCAGACATCTAATTACTTGTCATGCTGATCAAGCAGGCAGGAAAGCCATCTTTGTCAAAGAGGTAGTACAGTGTTCTGACCTCGCTGCAGCAATGATGATACAACTGGAACAGTACACCATGCATATGCCGCCCATTTTGCACTGCCGAATAGGGGGCTGATACCCTTGTCAGAACAATGAGTGAAAACCAGCTGTCACCTCAGCTTTTTGCAAGACACACCTTACACCATGATGAAAGTGCAAATTTGCAAGCATCTGTTCACGCCTCAGCATGCTGCACAGCACAGCACCACACCCTACGCAGCGTGCTCATCGACTCTTGTGTCGTTGTGAAATCCGGGATCGACCCACTTTACAGTTGTCAGGACCTCAGAGATCCTGGCCTGTAGAATACGGTTGGTCTTTCAGCAAGATGAGCAAGGTCCCAGGCAAGGTCTCACTCGGCACGAAGTTCAAACAACCGGTACGTCTCAGCAGCGCTCGAACAAACCCGTCGGCAGGAATTGACAGCGCTCCGTGCCATCGAGCATTTTGCAAAATGCGCAAGCTGGATGCCTACGTTCCTTGTGATCTTGAGTGCAGAAACTGTCGTTCGGTCCTAAACCGGCAAGCACAACAAGCACTGAGGCTTTTGAGGTCCCACGCAGTGCTAGACCTGATGTGTTTGATGCGTATTACACCACTCAGCTTAGTAGTGTGTACTCGCACTACGAAGACGAAGTCAATAAGAAAAGAAAGCTTCGCGCAGCGCCTGTTCGTGCATACGGCACAAGACGTGCAGCAGCAGATGATGCAGCAATCGAGTGTGAGGCTGCGTCTCTGTCAAACAAAAGGCGAAGGTCTGCTGGAGATGATGAAGGTATTTTGTCTTGGCAACCCTACAAGACAACATGTACTTGTGTCTGACTGTGTTTGGTGCATGACGCTCCTGGCTGCTGGAGTCATGTGGTCAGTTGTGATCCTGCTTCTGCAGGGCATCGCTATTTGGACTACCTTTGGCAGCATGTCAGCAGACAAGCTGTGCCACCTGAGTAAAATTCTGGGCTTGCCACCCTGCTGTAGACTCTATCCTTGCATCAAAACATTGCAGTACCAAGCTGCATGCTTCCTGTCTTCAGGCTTGATCTGCAGCGATTGACTGATGTCATACGGTTTCACGGATTCCATGGCTCCAAAGACCTGTCAATCATAGCCCTTCAGTAAGCTCCTCAGCTTGGCAATGCCAGCCACTGCTTGTTGGCCACAAGTGAAGCAGCTCACTGGAAGATGTCTGAGCATCAGTGACAGCACTGCCTTGATATGCCTGAATCACAGCATCCTGGGGGGTATCTTGTACCACCCCTGGATGCTTTTGGCCCTATATCAACCTGCACGTGAATACACCATCTGTTGTTGCCAACGCGCAGCAATCCTCTATCGTCACAGCTCCTCACATGCTATGCAGGATGATGCAGTACTTAGCTCACCTGCATCCCGTTTCAGAGAACACGGTACACACCAATGGTAGGCACCACAGGACAATGATATGCCTACATGAGGGTAGTTGGTTGCAGCCTGTTGCAAGGCCATTGTGCATGACTAAGCAGGCTTTGGTCTGTTGCCACAATGCACATCATGCTGTTCCAATGAGTGGTGAGATGTTGCAAATGCTATGCAGAAAGTAATCAGCAGAAGCCTGTCATTGCCACAGCAGATTTAGGGACCGAAATCAATGGTAAACCCTGGATGTTCCTAGACAGGTGCAGCAAGTCTACTGACAGTGTTGATGACTTGTATCGCTCAAATCACATGTTGTTCTGAGCATTGCATGTTCTTCTGTCTGTATGACGCTGTTGACCTGCGTAATGCTGCCTGTCATCAGCAATGCGTACTGAGCATACTGTGAGCATGGAGGGGCCCAGCAACATAGGCTTTCAGAGCCAACTTCTGCTGATCTGCTAATGTACTCTTTTAGCATGAAGATGAGGCATGCTGTCAGCTTTGAACAGACCTTGAATCATTGCACATGCATGAGCAGTATACCATTTGTACATTTGACCTTATTTGTCTGCCATACCTGTGGCCTCACATTGCATTTGCAATGCTGATTGCAACAGTGTGCTGCAGAAAGTTTCACGTGGACATCAGGCATAACCCTGACCAGCAGGCAGAAGGTGCCATCATCTACTTCCAGAAGGTGATCAATGTCTTAGCAAGCATTGTGACACCCATTGGGGTCAGCAACTTCATTCTGCCAGTCCATGATTTGCCAGTCCTAGCTGCCGCCATTCCTGCTGCTGCCTGGAACAACACACACAGGAGACATTAAACATAAATACTGGCATCAATGACGGGTTTAGGAGCTCGTGCATGACGTCATGAGCCAAGGGCCATGCAACCGTGAGCAGACTTGCCCAAGCAGGCCTGCTTGGATGCTGCAGGTTTGGGAACATGCGGCTGAGCAAGCTGAGTTTTTGGTCGGCAGTCGTGAGTCTGATGATTTTGATGCTGAAGATTGCTATAGGCAAGCTGCACATGAGCCCAAGCAGCTGTTGCTCATGTGTCACCTCATGGGTGTTGCTTCTGTATGCGCCAGTTGCAACCATGTCTACCTACAACGCCTAGCTGCCCAATTCCTGGCGAGAGCACTTGCAGCGTTATGCACAACATGGTCTCGACCTGCTCTGAGAACACCAACTGCTCGGTGGCGCTGATAGTTGGCAACTGCTGTGCTTTGCAATCTCATGCGAGACTTCATTATTTGGATGACATTTATGTCGCACCTGACAGACATTTGCTGGTGGCTGCGTACCCAGAAACACGACCATGTATGCTGCAGGAACTTTGGCGAGCTATGCTGTATGAAGCTGATCCTGTCAGAGCTACAGCGTGACTTGCGTCATCGCCTGGCTGTGTACGCAAAGACCGAAGGCACCAATGTGAGAGTGGCAGACAAGAGGAATGCTTTGCTGGAGAACAGCCAGCTCTGGCGCCTGTTGCAGGTCAGCCTTCCACACATGCAGGTCTTTCAGGCACAAAAACAAGCCTGCGATGTGACTGTTCATGACACACACTGTGATGAGGACTTCTTTGCTACGCTGCAATATACAACTTACAGCTGCTTGCCTTCTGGGTTGATCAAAGATGGCCCTCATCAGGAAGTTGGGCTGTGTGAAATGAACAATATGGTAGCAAGACTGTACTTGCTGGTGATTTTGAGTTTGTTTGTCCTGTTTGTCGGTTCTGATGGCATCTCTGCACACTGAATAACCTTGAGCTCTTCTTGCATCTTGGTAGTGTGTGATTTTGCTGTCGAGGCGAGAACAGTTTGGTGTGCATGCAGAATCAGCGGCCATACCTGATTCACTCTGAGCTGGTGCTGAACCTGATGAGGTGCATTGGGCCTGCAGCGACAGCAGAGGACGATGAGGAGCAGCTCAATCTGCATAGCCCTGCAATGCTGAAGAAGACCAGACCCATAAGCAGCAACTCAGACACACCTGCTGGTGACTCGCCATCAGACACAGCAGGCAATGGCAGAGCACCAATGCAAAGGAAGCAGGTGTCTGATGAGCTTGAGTGGCCGGTGGATGCTGAGATGTTTAGCGCAGCTGAAATCTCGGAGATGGCATCTTTGCTGCTGCGCATGATTCTGGAGCTGTGTGGTGGGCACTCCCCTCTGCCATGTTGTGTTTCTGCGCTGGAAACCCTGCAGCTGAGCACAAGCTATGCTGCATGCAGTCTAATGGCAAAACAGTGTGTGATGGCTGCGGAAGTGTTGCTCTTGCTTATTTGACAAGAGACGATGGTCAATGGCACCAACATTGAAGTGCATCCACCACATGGTCTGGGATTTCAGGCTGTGATCTCAGATGATCTGGAGCTAACCATTGATGACTCTGTTGCACTGTCCCATGATACAGCAACATTGTCAGGCCATGTTTCGGTCATGCAAGTTGTCATTCATATCTCTAGGTTGCTGCAGGCACAGCTGAGGAAGCCGGATTCTTCCGCATAACAGGCAAAGCAAGGACTAACATGAGCAAGTATGACTGCACACGCATCAAGCTTGATGGATTCATGGTGCGTCTTCTCTGACAGTGTGCCTGAGGCTTCTTGCACTCTGATTGTTTACTTCAATTCATTTGCATGATGCAGTGTCACTTTCAAAATCTCCCCATGCACTTTTCCTACCCACTGAGGTTGCAACTGCTATGATTGTAGCTCAGTCGCAAGTAGGATTTATGCACATCCTAGTGTCACGTGTTGGTTTGACAATGTGGGATTGGGTATGTAGATTGATGGCTTGGTGGGCGCCAAGGAGGTGCTCAAGACCGTTCCTGAGAAGGCAACTTTTTTGCAGTCGCTGCATCCCAGGGACCGCCTGAGGCTGTTGGGCATGGTAGAGATCCTGTGCTGCTGCGTACAATTGTTACATGAGCTGCTGCAGTCACATATCCAGCAGTGGTTTGGCATCTCATGCAACAGACAGTGGCACAATGTTCAACAAAACTCTTGCAGCACCTCACTCGACGACCATACCAGGCAGACCTGTCTATTAGCACGTCGTATTGATTGTGACCTGCAAATGCCATGCTGAGCATCTTGAAAGAGCATGTCACAAGTGGCTGCAAGTGGCTTAGTGCAGAGTTGCAATGCTTGCAGACCGTCGGCAGCCGGCTGTCAATATCTGAGTCTAGTAGGTATCCCATACTGGCAGAGTACAGAGCCATCCTCAGTGGTAGCAAAGATATAGAGGGCTACTTGAACGTGGACCCTGTCAGTATCTTGAAGTGTGTGCCTGACACCACGTACCATGCAGCAAAGCTGCTACACAAGGATGGCAGTCTGGATTCCCTTGCCATGCTGACGGCTGTTACAGTTCAAGCAGCTCTGGCTCTTGATGCTGCGGTACGTTTCTTGCTCTCCTGGCAAGCAGTTTGATGTTAGGGTACAGCCTCTTGATTTGTCATTGCACGCTTATCCAAGTGCATTGTGCTGTGGTTGTCTGTTTATAAGCGATTTGAAGGCTTCAGAAAGGCAATGTTCTTTTGACAACCAGGTGATTTCTGTGGATGTCCAGGAGGACATGCTACAGAGCCTGCCCAAGCTATTGGACTTTTTCAAAAAGCAGTAAGTCTTTCCATCTGTTGGGACTTGTTTGCAGTACGCTCATCTTTGTGTACAACAGAAGCTGCGTAATACTATGTCACACTCTGCCGTCCATTGCACAAACTGACTTTTGCTCCTCATGCAGGGGAACAAGTGGATCTGAGCGGTACTTTATATCAAACAATTCGTGGGCTCTTTTGGCAGCAGCCAGCTATGCTGTCAAGGCGAGGGCTGGCTAAAATTGCTCTGTTATCAAATTTGCTGCTTTCGCTTTGACACTCAACATAAATATGGTGTGATGTAGAACTGCAAGATGCAAGTGTGTGACACATGCACCATGATGATTGCAGCTTTTCTTAGACTCTAAAGTCAAGCTTGTGTCATCTGACGAATGTGCATGGACTGGTGACATTTATGATGGTTTTCACTTGAATGAGGAGGTGTTCTGTAAAGAGTATGCAAATCCATTCTGTTTACTTGTATAGAATATACTCTGAGTCAGTCCAGCCAACACACTTCAGGTTGCTCTCACACATCAAAAAGCCGTCATCAGATTTCACAGAAACGCCCTTTGCCCTGTTGTACTGCCACCAAAGCGCCCTGTGAGACTGCCGGCTTTTTTCAGCAGCTCATCTTTATTAGCAGGCTTTGAGGCAATGTTCAGGTCCTTCTCTCGATCAAACGGCCGCCAGGGGTGCTTGCCCTCCCACTCGCCCTGCCTGTCTGCCACACTCTTCCCCTCAACCGCTGCAGCTTTCCTCTTCTTCACCTTCTTCTCGTTATGCTGCTCAACCAGACTCTTCTGCCTGTTAGCTCCAAGGTAGGCATCTACAGCAGCTGCAGTCTGAGCTGCCTTGCAAGGGTCTTGCTCCCATGAGGGACCAGCCGCAATGGCGTTATGTCCAGCAGAGCCGCCTTGCAATTGCAGAAGCCTCTGAGCAGGAGTCATTGTCCAGTCAGATGTGTCCCCTCTGCTGCGGATGCCCTTCTGACTGAATGTGTTCTGGTTGCCCTGTGGGGCTAGTGTGGTGGGCACCCTCTCTGGAGGCAGATCAGTCATCCAGCTGTCCCTTGGCTGTGGGCCTCGCCTCACAGGCCCTGCTAGATCCTCTGCTGTTGCCTGCAAGCAAGCTCATCTACCATGACATAAACATATAACATTTGATCGTCTGCTGTTGCCTGCAAGCCAGCAAGCTCATCTGCCATGACATATATATAACAGTTGGCGTCACAAGGGTATCACAAGAGGCAGCTTTGACTCTGCTCTTGCACAGAATGAGGCAGAACCATGAACCAGACTGTCATAAAAGTATGTGCGTATGAGTTGTTCTACCTTAACGAGGTATACATTTCGTATGCACAGCCAGCAAAAGTGTAAGGTCACAAGCCTATGGCCAGAACCAACCATGAGCTAGAAAAGGCGCAAAAGGATTCTCAGCAAAGATGAGCCTACCTCTCCTCTAGCAACACGCCATTGCCGCTTGCGTTCTTCGTCATCAGCCAGCTCAGATGCAATCTTGAACAGGCGGGCATCTTCTCGAGCGTCATCAATGGCTTTTCTCTTGCTCACATCCTGCAAAACAAGCACATTGGTTAGGCACATTTGCAGGACATCCATGTATCAACATGCATCATCAGACTGTAGTTGCAGCTCAAACATTATCCAAGAATTATAGACAATTTATGGTTTCAGTGGAGGCTTGGAGCTCATGCAGCTGTCTGAGCAGCACTGTATGCTCTCCATTCTGGTAGTTCCACTGAGTATCAATGACTTTAATTGACACCAAAGCAGAAAGACGGCAGGCACGGGCTGTATCATGATTGTCTACAGTTTTGCTTTGAGTCATGCGGTGCACTAAACACAAGAACAAGGTGCTTGTGTTGATGAAGGACAGACCTGGAGCTCCTTGGACACTTTACTAACGGCTTGAAAAGCATCATTGGCTCGAGGGTGAGCACACTTGTCTGGGTGGATCAGCAGTGACAGCCGCCAATACCTCTTCTTGATCTCGCCTGATGTGGCTGACGGCTCCACACCCAAGACGTCGTACGCATCTGCTTCCTGCCCTGCTGGCAGATTACTGAGCAGCCTGCAACATTTGGACACACATCTGCCATGTGCATTGACTGCTGTACCTCCTTGCACAACAGATTGTAGGTGGCGAGTGCAGATCAGTAACACACCACTGGTATCTGCTGACAGAAAGTCAGCAACAACGGGGCTCATTACTTCTTCACCCAGAAACAGATGTACCACACTACATTTGCAACAAACAGTGCACAAGCTGGCAGCATCCCATGATGCTAAAGCAGTTGATTGCTGTCAAACATGCACTGCAATGCATGCAACACTGTAGACTGCTTTACCTGATGACCCGAGCAACCTCAGCCACGCGCTCATCCCCTCCAACACCATCTAGCTCTTCAGCCATCTCAGGCGGAGCAGGGCCAATCAAGTCTTCTACATCCTCTTCGTCCTCCTCCCAGGGAAGCTGAGCAGCTGCAGCAAGCAGCTCTGGAGGGGGTGCAGCTGGCCCAATTGCCACCCTTCTTGGCTCTGAACAGGGACATGCCAGACTTTGGTGACTGATGTATGCAAACATCAAATGGAATGCGATCTGAGCAAGTGGCGTTTGCCGACTACGGCACACTACTTGGCCAGTGATAGCAGCAGCAAAGATATTCATCCAAGCTCTTGGGTCTGAAGACACATTGCAGGCACACATGCAGGCTGCAGGGGGACTCTGCAGCAATGAATGATGGGATGCAAGCAAGTCGCTGTACAGTGGTAGACGTAGGTGTTTGGCAATGAGTCCTACCTAATGTAGGCTGATTAGCATCATCATCATCATATGCACTGGGACCTGTAGGGTCCCCCTCACTGGTAGCAGCAACTTCACAGTCTGCAGCTGGGGGCATGCTCGGCCCAATCGGGCCACTCTGGGGTTCTTGATCATCTGCTAACGCATGATGTATGTGATTAAAGCTGCTGTTCAGCTGCACAGTGGGCGCCTTATGAAGGTCTGCAGGCTCCACAGGAGGCTCTGCAAGAGTGTGCATGCCGTTCCCTGTACCTTGTGAGACTTCTGCAGACAATCAGACATCTGTTGGGACATATGCCCACTGCTTGCTTGCAGGTGCACCATTGGCATACATACCTGTAGCCAGCTCTGCTGGAGTCTCTTCAAAGACAGGGCTCAAAAGCAGTAGCAAAGATCCCACATGTGATGGCTTAGTATACACCCCCTACAAGACAAAGCATGGTAAGCTGAGGAAACAATTGTGCAACACAATCTAAAAAGGGTGTTGACTGAGTTGTAAGGAAGACTGGTTGACTGCTGGATCTGTGTGCACCTGCCTGTTTGGTCTTCTTCAAAAGCAAGTTGTCAAACAAACTGGCTAGCAGATGCTGCAAATCCTTCACTAGGATCTGGTCAATGGCAAAGGCTGCCCCTCCATCGATTCGCGCGAGCAGCTGCAGCAGCACCTCAAATAGTTGCTGGTGCAAAGCTTTGCTGCAGTATGTGCTGTCTTGTATGTAGCTGTGAGAACAAGCACCTCGCGCAGATCTGCCCGCATATCAGAGTAATTGGTTAAAATTCGCCTTGTGACACGAGCAGCTTCCCTGCCTTTAGCAAGCTGAGTGGAGAGATCAATGTGTTGTGCAGCATCATCGCTACTTTCATCTGACGATGAGCTAGCTTTTTTGTGCTTTTTGTGTGAAGCTTTCTTGTCTTTTGAGATGTCCTTTGACCTGTCCTTTGACTTCTTATGCTTCTTATGCGACTTATGCTTGCTAATTTTGCTACTGCTGTGTTTGCTGCCTGAGGATTTTGAAGCTTGACTGGCGGTAGCAAAGCTTGCAACGTTGGCTAGTGCTTCTTCCAGCGTGCCATGAGCCCCCATTGCGCAAAAAGGGTGTCCGTTTTCGGTGTCACTGTTCGCTTTCGAAGGTTTTGTACCGTCATGAATAGTTTACCACAGTCACAAATTGCAGATCGTCACGAGCTATCGCTGGCAACGGTAGACTTAGACTTGTGTCCGCATCTTGGGAAACAATCAGATCAAGGAATCATCCAGGTGATATCCTGGCGATAGCTCAGACCTTGCACCAAGCTCGCTCAGCCAACTTGTTCTGAAATCATGTCCAAGAAGAAGCAGACAGCCGAGCCGGCTGGAGCCGTGGATTCGGTCGCACAGGTCTGCATCACTAGCAACTCCTTCTCGTAGTCCTGTTGGCTGCTTGGCCGCCAGCATGCTGCTGCCCCGAGCGGTCATGCTGCAGGCTCGTGCTGCAACACCAGCACTTGTTCAGCCACCGGAGGTGTGGCGTTATAGGACTGCATATTTACCTGTGGTGTGATTTTTCGCAGCAAATATCCACGTGATTTCTGCAATCTGCAGGAGAAGAAGTCTTCCAAAAAGAAACGCAAGGCAGAGTCAGCACAAGCAACCCAGGTGAGAACAACCACTCAGTCACTTAAAGATGCGATGCCGCTGGGCCTGTGTATGTGCCCTCACAGACATGCATGGGTTACCTCACTCAGTGCATGTTGTGCAGGAGGGCAATGGCCCTACTGAGCTGGCAAAAAGCCTTTCTGAGACTGCAGTCACAGAGGTTAGTCAAATTCCCCTGTCTGTCAGCTTTGCCCAGCTTCACGGCATGCAATTTGCTGCATGGTCGCCAGAAGCACTACTTGCCTAATCGCTGCAGCTCAATTTACCCACCTGTTTCATGACAGATTCCTACCCATGTCAAGGCCAAGAAGCAGAAGAAGGTCACAGCTGTAGCAGCTGAAGCAGTACCAGTGGCATCAGCAGGAAAGCCCAAAGACAAGGTCAAGAAGAAGAAGGACACCTCCACACCTGCCTCTGCATCAGCTCCTCAAGAGCTAGCAGCAGTATCTGCAACCCCAGAGAAAAGCAAGAAAAAGAAGCAGAAAATAGCAGCAGAAACTGCAGCAGAGGCTGTACTGCAAGCTACAGCTGCAGAGGCTGATATCAAATCAGACAAGAAAAGCAAGAAGGAGCCAGTGGCTGCAACAGTAGAGCCAAATGCACAGCCTCAGGCTGCTGCAGTTGCTGTTGCAGTAGAGCCCAAAACAGACAGCAAGAAGAAGAGCAGCAAGAAGCGCAAAAGAGATGGAGAGGTGACAGACACACCAGCAGTCGCAAACGGCAATGCCGCAGCTTCCGCAGAGACTGAGGAGGAGGCTGTCAAGCCAAAGAAGAAGGTAACGACCTGACAGCAGCATCACACAGTCAGTCAGCAATGCACAGCAGATCATCAAAGTGATCACTAGACAAGCTGTATTCAACACCCATGCTACATGCACTCAAGCACAGTAGATGCATCATCAGCTTAGCCAATGGCAGAAAGCCAGGTCACCTTTTTTGTGACATTACACACACACACACCATGACCGGCAAGTCCACCAGCAGTTCAAACAACTACATGCTGTTCTGCTCCTGGACAGTCCCTGCTGAATACAAACATGTCTGTGCAGAAATCCAAGAAGGCAGCTCCAGCATCAGAGGCAGCAGTCAGCCTTCCACCAGCACCAGTGGTGGTGCCCGCAGTCATGGTCTCCCCTGATGTGGTCATCCTACCTGCTGCTTCCATGCAAGCTGCAGCAAGCAGCCAAGCAGATGCCAATGGCACTGCCCAGCCACAGAGCACGGAGGGGGCTGTTCTTGGAAATGCCTCAGGGAGGGGCTCCACTGGAGCTAGGGCCTTCAAACGGGTGAACGATGAGGAGTGGCTGGGTAAGAAGGGGGCTTGGGATAACTCCTACGAGGCCAAATTTGGCAACTCGGGCTATGGGGCTAAGGCGTCCCAGACACTGCTGCAGGTGACAGAGCAGCATGCTCCCTGCTTGCTGCTGTGATTTGCACCCATGTTGAAGGCTGCACTTTGGCTGCTGCATTAATGGAATGTTCTGTTGTCAGTCGGTGTGATGCTAGGATAATCTACATTCAAGTCAAGTCTGGCTTGTTGCTCAGTCAGTTCTCATGAGAATCTTGAGTTCGTGGTCTCATCATTGTTCGCAGTTGGGCCATCAAGCTGACAATGCGTACAGCAACAATTAGCAGATTTCTAAACCTTCTCATGACCGTACAGCAGTACAAGCATGACATGTAACTTGTCATGCTTGTACTGCTGTTGTCATACCCATGCTGTGTGCATATTGTAAGCAGTTGTCGTGTGTTGATGAACCAAGAAGATGTTGGGCATGTTGCAGGTGAGGGGCAAAGACTTTCGCCATGAGAAGACCAAGAAGAAGAGGGGCTCATACAAGGGCGGCATCATTGACAACAATGTCAACTCCTTCAAATTTGAGAGTGATGATGAATGAGGCCATGCTGAGCAATGTTTCATGCTTGTGTCTGAATTCCCGCATGTGTTTGAGCTGCTGCAGCTGCCCTATCATGTACAGAGTTGGTTTTTTCCGAATGTTCTACTTCCTGAACTGTGATCTGCTGCAGCTACCAATGACTTCAGCCTATTGCTGTACACTCTTTAGCTGTGACAAACATGTAGTGAAAGCAAGCAAGTACACATAAAAGTAAAAGTGTCAAATTTCTGTTGTCCTACCATTCAAAGTACAAGCACTCTCGGTTACACAGCATGCTAGGCAAGCAAGAGTTCACAAAATATGTGCCTTTCACTCTGTTTTCTTGGCCAGATCCAAAGCCTCAGCTGAGCTGAAGTCTTCCATGTTCAATGGCTCTCTGATTCGCTGCACATCTGCACGAGAGAAAGGGTTGACGCTGGGCTGCAGACTGCGGATTCCTGATTTTCGAGGGTCTGGTCTAGCCACCAGCTTGCCCTCTGCTCTCTGTCCTACATGACCTGCCAGGTCCTTGAGCTCAGCTGCCACACGAGCTAAGTGCGCCAGCTGTGTGTTCACACCACGAGACACCTGTGGCTTGAGCACAATGTCGATTGGCCCTGACCCTGTCCTGTTGATGTCCCCCAAATCTAAATCCGGAATGACCGCTGTTGCCTGTTTGCCTTTGGCAGCTGCCTGCCTCTCTTGTCGTGACCGAGCTGCTTCTAAAGTAGACATGTAGTCACCCAAAATGCCTTGCGGGCCTTGTGTGCTGAGCGGCGGCGCCTGATTGCTGGAACCTGCCTCTTCCATTTTTGCTGCAGCTGCTACAATGGATGCAGAGGCCGCGCTTGCCTCAATTTCGTCTGGCTCTTGCATGTGCTGCTGTCGCTGCATCTCTAAAGCTTCAGCTTTGCGCTTAGCAGCTTCAAGCCGTGCCATGTAATCAGCCATGACCCCTTTATATTGGGGCAGGGCAGATTTGAATTCTGTGACTTGGGTCTCCTGTGGGGGGAAGAGGGGGTCAAAAGAGCCTTCCTGCTCTGCTTGAGTGGCCTGCACAAGCAAGTTGGGTTCACCAGCATTCGCCTTGTGCTGGAGTGTCTACACTCCGCTGCAAATCCTACATAAGTTGTTTGATCATGGTGGGCATGTCATACACACACACACAGACTGATCAGGGACACACAGACTGATCAGGGACATTGCAATGTGCAAAGAAATAAGACAGCGTGTCAGGATGAAATGCCACATGCCACATGCCTCATGCCTCATGCCTCATGCCACATGCCTCATGCCTCATGCCTCATGCCTCATGCCTCATGCCTCATGCCTCATGCCTCATGCCTCATGCCTCATGCCTCATGCCTCATGCCTCATGCCTCATGCCTCATGCCACACATGTTTTAGTACCTGGCTAGTGGGCTCCTGTGGCCCAAAGATGCTCTGCCTGAGGTTACCCAGGACTGCAGCCACCACACTTCTCTTGGGGCCCTGCATCTCCCTGTAAGCATTGTCAAGCACACTTAGAAATTTCGTTTAACAGTCATAGGCAAAATGTCAGCATTGTCAAACACGGTTAATAGTTTTCTTTAACACTCATGGGCAAATTCATCAACACCAACCACTGACTAGCACTCAGGCTTGCAGCTGCACTCACACTGCAGTTATTGCGCTTTGCTTTTTGCCAAGTGGCAGCATGAATCCAAATATTTGACTGTGCCAAACATGTCCTTTGTGCGACACACACTCACACGTTTCACATCTTTGCAACAGGGGTGCTTCCAAAGCCTGTGACACACTCACAAACAGAGGCAGCACAGCTGCGAGCTGTGCACAACAGCAAATCCAACCTTGCTTGCTAGCTGTTGCATTCCATGCTGCCATGTTTGTTTGCGTAGAACCACAGACGTAGCTACAACAGCAGTGTGCACAGTTGCGCAGCCAGAGTACCTGGCCACTTGTTGTTCTCAAACATGCTATGCTGCCATCCCCACATAGGTGCACAGCAGTGTACAGCAGTACCTGCTTGTGCTTGGCTCTTCAGCACTACTGGCCACATCATAAGTTTGCCAGTTGCCGGCAGCGTCAAAGTAGCCAGACCCCAAAGTACCCCCCCTGCCCCCTAGGTCAGGCACATTCAAGCTGCTGCTGCCTATCAGCTCCCCTTGGGCTTGTAGCCCTTCTGCCTCTTCCTGTTTGGGATCTGCTTTCCTGTCCACTTCACCATACTGCCGCTCACGGTACTCCTCCTCCTGAACAAGCAGGTAGAGCTTACGGAACCTCCAACAGAGCAAGAGGCTGGACCACCACAGCATCATGGTGCTGAGCCAGCTGTTTGCCAGAAACAAAGTCAACTCCAGCAATTGTACAACTTGCATGATTGGTGATGTCCATTTGCCCTGACGCTCCTGTCTTCACCGCTGGTTGAGATGTTGCTGTTGCACCTGATTGGGGCAGAAGGCATGTTGCTGAGTCAAGATGCTGCAGACTTGGAGAAAAGCACAAGTGACCCTTTGGGCCTGTGACCACCACTCATAACCCGCCTGCCGGCTGTCACTTGTCAACCCATATGTCGCCTGAGCTTTGCAGAGAGACAAACAGAGTTGTTAACACAAAGTAATGTGTGCCTGACCCCTGCAAGCGGGGTCAGCGACATTGTCTGGGCAAAAGTAACCATAGTGTCTGTGAAGCTAAAGGACTCTGGCAAAGCAGGACATGCCCAGTCAGAGCGTGAATTATCTTGCTCAGAGACATTGTCACACTGCCTCCTCTCATGCGCATGTCCTTCCACTATTCAAAGGGTAAAAGAAAAGAAAAGTTTATGCTTTTCAGCGATCATAAGGGGAGCCTCCAAAGACGGCAGCCCTGAGCCATACAAAGGGGATATGGCAGAACACACCTGGGTCTTGGACAAGAACAACGTAAAGAAGCAAAAAAGGGGCTATGCTCGCACAAGGCGAGGCAGGTCTTGGGCGGGGTATAGCGATAGACCCCGTCCCAAAGTGCCAGAAGGAGGGTGGCGCTTGTTGTACAGTTGGGGATTCTGGGTGGGTCGAAACTTGTAGCTGGGGCCTGGCCTGGGCCCCGTGGGTGCATGCTGGGGAAGAGGAACCACCTGAGGGCAGACACACACACACAGTTGGATGAGGGTCGCTACTGCAGGACTCACGTGAACACACACTCAGAGGGATGTGAGTCCTGCAGCACTGTCTCATCCTGCTGTGTGTGTGCTCATGCTCATGCACTGCCTGACTGTGTCTGCTAAGGGACCATCTGAAGCCTTAAATACAACAACTGCATCAGCAAGTCAAGGGCCTTGTGCTGCTGCCTGCTGCTCTTGAATTGTCTCATACCTCCATGTGGCACTACCTTTCATACCCTGTCTAACCTGTTCTAGATCAGACTTGGTCTACCAATGCCTAGTGACTGAAAGTGGTCAGACTGCGAGCATACAAACTTCAGTGAAATGCACCACTCATGTACATGACCAAGGGCTGTGTGATACAATGATATGTTTTCCTCTGTAAGACGCAGCCTTGGTGCACCTGACCTCAAGTGAACGAATATGCTTCCGCAGCACCAGATGCTTTCAGGCCCACAGCAAGATCTGACAGAGAGAAAGATAGTAATAGTAGTAATAGAAATAAACTCGCTTTTTAGCTCATGATGAGGTAGTTACGTGCGGGAGAAGGAGAGAGAGAAAGAAACTGTCGTCAGTGATCCTTCTAGCAACATAAAGAAACATGGCCTAATGCATTTGGCATTTAGAAGTGATCCCTACAGTTGAAGCCTAGTCAGCGTAGCATGGTCTGTCTGATCATTGTCTATCTGACAATGCATGCATGCAGTTATGGTGCTCAGGGCAACAGCAGGGTTTGTTGCATGCAGGGCAGGAAAGACAGCGCACGAAGGCTGACCTCTGAAGGAGACCTGTAAGCACTCCCCTGGAAAATCCTGGCGCATATGTTGAAGTGGTACAATGCATACAGCAGACCTGCAACATCAAACATGCGGAACTCGACACCTTGAACCTGCCACCTGACTGCTGCTTATCACAAGCTTTGCTAAGTCTGCACATTTGCTGTGATGAGTGCAGCCCAAAAAAACACCGTTTGCAATGGTTCTGCCTCTGGTGTATTGGTCCAGTAATCATGGTAACTGCAGTCATAGTCATGGAAATTGCAAGTGTAGTCATGGTAAATGCAAAACGTGCGCTTTGGGGTGTGTACACAGCAGTCAGGATGTGAACCTGGCAAAAGACAGCTGTCATGCCATGACAACAAAGGTCAAGAAAGCCAAGCCTGGACAGGGACCCAGCAAGCATAGCGTGAGGACTGAGGAAGAAGCAGAACTGACCTAATACAGCCAATGCCGTCCCCACCGCAATGCCAACAACAATGCCAGTGCTCTTACTGCTGCTGCCACTGCTAGTGACTGCTGCTGGCGGTGGCGGTGGTGGTGCCTCTGCCACTGCCTACATCACCCACAGCATGACTCAGCCATACTCGAGTACACCAAAGATTCTTGCTGCACATGTAATGACATGTAATGACATGTAATGGCCAACACTCTGGCATGTGACAGTGCTGGCATCTGATGATGCATCTAAGAGGAGTGACTCGTGTGACACATCTGCATGGGATCAATGTGACCTCAATATTGCATGTATACAATGGCTGCTCAGGACATGACTTACCATGCCGGCTGCAAGTTTGCAACCACAACGCAGTCGTAAGGCTTGTTACGTATGCAATCTGAGTTTTCTGATGTCAAGTTGATCTGTCAACATGTTGTATCATGCTGGACAGCAAAAGCATGCTGAGTGATATCTGCAATGAAGGAGTCAGCAAATGATGCTGGGAAGCAAGGGAGGCGGGGTAGCTGGGTGCAGGTGCTACTGTCAGGGACTGTGAGGCTAGTCAATCAATCAATCAATCAATCAATCAATCAAACAATCAAACAATCAAACAATCAATCAATCAATCAATCAATCAATCAATCAATCAATCAATCAATCAATCAATCAATCAATCAATCAATCAATCAATCAATCAATCAATCAATCAATCAATACGTTTAATGTCCTGGGGGGCAACTGGGACCCAACAGACAAGAAAGTCAGTTCAGTGAATTCTTACAGACAAGATTTGCTTCCTACATGCAAAGCATTCCTCCAGGAAACCACAACATGTATGCACCACTGTAAGGCTAGTAGTGCGTTGTTAGTGTATATTGTTTTCCCAGTTATTGTCTATTGACTCCCCTGATGAGTCCTAAAGACAAGAAATGTAACTGATTGATTGATTGATTGCTGAGGTGAGCTGACCTGCGTGGTGCTGGTGGTGCAGCAAGGCCTGTCTGCCAGCTTCCTCCTTCTGGGCTCTGTTGACTTTGAGCCTGCCTGCCAGGTGTCAAAGAGGGCCACACCAAGCGTTGCCCAGGGCAATGATTCGCCAAGCAGCTTTCTGCTCGATGCTGGAGTCGCCACACAAGTGGGGTCACACGTCTGCAGCAAGGCACATACACACACCTCACAGATCTGCGTAGACGATAGCTGCAAGGAAGCAGACTGTGAAGCATCACACAAATAGAGCTTGAAATACAGCTTGGAATGTGGCTGAAGATTACAAGCCATGCAAGCCCCCAATTGTAACTGCTGCAGAGCTCAAGGGTATTTGGAAATCCATGATTGCTGGGCACATTAGTACCTCAGTTCTTGAAAGCAAATGTGGGCAGTATTACGACCAGGCATTCAAGCTGGTTGCTGACCCAGCGTATTGAAACTTGTTTCAGGTTCAGCGCTGACTTTGATGAGTGTGCTGGGCGCTGTGACCACCATACAAGACATCCATGTTTGACAAGACAGGCAGTGTGAACGAGCATGGAGCTGTCACAGCAGGTGATGAGTCACAGCAGTTGATGAAAAGGCTCACCAGATTGGCAGTCAGCAGATACTGCACAGGAGCAGGCCCTGGCCCTATCTCAGCCATTGGAGTCTCCAAGGAGGTGACCAAGCTTGTAGCCTGAGTCACATTAGTGATGGCGACTGTAGCTGAAGCCAGCAGAGAAGCTCCTGAGGCTGTGTACACCTGCCCAGGATTGCTTGACAGAGTGTTAGTCAGGCTGGAAGCTGCAGCAGTGGCTAGGGCGCTGCCAGCTGTCGTGGGGAAGGTCACCTCGGTGTTCAGGTTGATTGCAGTCACCTGCATGGTAGTGCAAATTCTGTCTCTCATTCAACTTTCAGAACACAGATAGTTGCTGGATATCGGCTCTTCAGCTGACATATGCACGCGAGGAACCAAACAACACACACACACAACATACAGCTGCATCGAATTGGCTGCCAGACACAGCGACACCAAACATCAGTAGGCAACATATATGCCATGAAGCTCATTCTTGGTTGGCTCAGTTTGACAGACCTCAATCTTGGGCCGTCAGAGAGCCTGCTTTGCATGACATGAGTCACAGCTTGCACACTGTATAGCTCAAGGCAATGGCCTCTGCGCTGTGGAGCTGCTGTCATGGCGCTGACAACACGGCCAGATGCAACAGATATATGCAACAGCCATGAATTTGACACAGAAGCTTATAGCAGTTGCTCATGTGATGCAGCGCTGACAGCAACAAAAGTTGGCCAAATAGCCAACATGTGTTGAAGATCGCAAATAAAAGCATCCAAAACTGCTTGCACCGACCTGAAGAAGAGTTCTGGTGAGAGCTAGCTGGTAGGATTGCTGCCCAAATCCACCCACTTGCACAATTCTGACATCCACATCAATTGGAGCTGTGAATGCTGTGATGGACTGGCTCAGATTCCCCATGATGTTGTTCACAGCTGCAATGCTGCTGGCATCCACTCCACTCATGTATGTCTGAAACCTGACCACTGGCTGCTGTGTGGGAGGTGGGGGTGGTGGGGGTGGTGGGGATGGTGGGGATGGTGGGGATGGTGGGGGTGGAGATGGTGGTGGGGACTCAGGGGGTGGGCTTGGAGGTGGGGAGGGTGGAGGGGGTGAGGGAGGAGGAGGTGGTGACACTGGAGGGGGTGGGGGTGGTGCAGGTGGTGGGGGCTCGTTGAAGTTGATGAAGTATGGGTTCTCTGTTGGTGTAGGTGTGGGAGTGGCTTCAGCAGTGACCTCTGGAGAAGCTTCTGGCACAGGTGGTGCTGCTGCAGCAGGCAGGGACTCAGGAGGTGAGGCAGGCAATGAGTCAGGGGCTGGACCAGGTACGGCCTCAGGACCATATGCAGGCAAGGTGTCGGGTGCAGCAGGAGGCACAAGCTCAGGGGAGGGGGCAGAAGCTGCAGGCGCAACTGCAGGCATCATCTCAGCAACAGACTCAGGTGCAGGTGCAGGTGCAGGTTCAGCTGCAGGCTCTGCTGCAGGCTCAGCTGCAGGCTCTGCTGCAGGCTCAGCTGCAGGCTCAGCTGCAGGCTCAGCTGCAGGCTCTGCTGCAGGCTCAGCTGTAGGCTCAGATGATGGCGAGGCAACAGGTTGTGCAGTTGGGGCCAAGGCAGGGATGGGCAGGGGCGCACCTTCTTCTGGGGCTGGGGCAGGTGCTGAGACTTCCTCTGGTGG
>JAABUK010004764.1_pt1 | contig 21775 bp, 33 predicted proteins | sample 5559141 | NCBI WGS metagenome assembly JAABUK01 (sample SAMN10711869, study PRJNA513367) | rock metagenome | isolation source: Antarctica rocks | place: Antarctica: Victoria Land, Pudding Butte nord | collected 2016-01-03
AGGGCTGTGATGGGTCCAGAAGGGCTGTGATGGGTCCAGCAGGGCTGTGATGGGTCCAGAAGGGCTGTGATGGGTCCAGAAGGGCTGTGATGGGTCCAGGAGGGCTGTGATGGGTCCAGGAGGGCTGGGATGGGTCCAGCAGAGCTGTGATGGGTCCAGAAGGGCTGTGATGGGTCCAGGAGGGCTGTGATGGGTCCAGGAGGGCTGTGATGGGTCCAGCAGAGCTGTGATGGGTCCAGAAGGGCTGTGATGGGTCCAGGAGGGACGCCATGCCATGCAACCGCTAATATGATGCAAAAGTTTGGGTTACACTGAGATCAGACTCTGTGCACAATTGTTGCAGGTACAAAGTGGTGATCAGTCGACTATTGATAGCTGTCAGCTGTTCAGCAGGCACAGCTGCGGGCAGATACAGAGTTCTTACTGTGGACCTGCTCAGCATCTCACCAGGCTGGAACACACTGCAGGTGTGATGAAGAAAAAGACTACACCCTTTGACGTCAATGTAAAGAGAAGCCAAGTATTGTAACGGGCTGCCCAGGCAGGCATGATCACATGCTGCATGGGCTGACTCTCTCTCATGTCCATGGAAATCTGTGGTGTCGTCTCTCTATATCCTTGGCATAAGTCAATCAGTGAAAGGCACACTGCTGCTGCTAAATCCTTCATTGTGTTAGTCCTGGAAGCAGCAGCAAGCAGGCTCACCTGCAAGCCATGCAGAAGCTGCTGATTGTGTTCCATCCAGTCCTGCTGTTCCCTCACCACCGCCGACTGGCCCTTAACCTCCAGGTAACTCCCATTCCAGCAGTCCACCCGGCATACATCCAAATCTTCCACACCCTGCTGTGACTCATTGCCGTCTCCGCTCTGCGCAGTGGTGCGCCTGCTGCGGAAGCTGCTGCCCTGACGAAGGCTGCGTCCATGTGATCCGGCAGCCAAGCTCTGCTTGGGGTCCAGGTCAACACCCTGCATGACTCACCACCAAGGGCATGAATCAGCACCAAGGGCATGAGTCAGCACCAAGGGCATGAGTCAGCACTAAGGGCATGACTCAGCACCAAGGGCTCACCACCCAGCACCATGGTACCTACATGGTACCACTATGCTATGGGCCTCGTTGCCCAGATTCAGTCAGCGGTCTATGCAACATTTTAACTGTTCCATTGTGTGGCTTTACCAGGGAACAATCAAGTCCATCAGATGACAGCCTGTGAGGCAAGGCAGAGGCGTGATGCCTGACTGGAGTGTGCTTTTGTTTGCCTGTTTGTGCTTGCGGCGTAGCTCCTATTGAGACTCAGCTAAGGTGACCTTTGATGTCTGCAGCCATGACCTGGTCTGTCACCTTGCATGCAGAAGAGCGCTGATGCCAAGCCCTCACCATGATAGTATCCGTGAAAACATGTATCATGCACTGTAAGCAATCGGCCAATGACTGGCCAAACCTTCCAGCGTGCACATGGTGTAACTCAGTCCACTGCATCACCCACATTACCAGTGTGAGTCATGTGACGTAGGCCAGTGTCAGGTGGTCTTTAACCTGCACTGATACACATCAAAGAGACAGAGCATCCCACGCATTACTAAATCCGACGCACTCATGCCATCTGACATTAGTCATAAAACCAACAGTTGACACATGGTGTCTGAACCTACTTCACAACTGATGCTAAGCATGCATGTTGACCTGAAACACATCCACAATGTAGAAACATGTTGTTACTGTCCCCAGACGTCTCTGAGTGTAGATTCCCAGCGTAGGGACGATGTGTAGAATAGGCGTTTCGGGATTGAAAGAGCTCACCTGCACGTCTTCCTTAGTGAGCTCCCCTCCAAACTTCTTGTCCAGCAGGTTTAGCATGAGGCACGTGGGCAACAGGTTCAAGGAGTCCACTTGACGAGCCCACTCCACCCTGTGTAAGCCTACCACCCGCCTCAGCCCCTCCACACACTCCTTACGCACCTTGCCTGCATGACACTGCCATGCCTCAGGTATTGTGACATGGTATGCACCTATAACATCTCCCCAGCTTGCCTGCATGGTACTGCCATGCCTTGTGCATTGTGATATGGTATGCACCTAAAACATCTCCCCACCTTGCCTGCATGGTACTGCCATGCCTTGTGCATTGTGACAAAGTATGCACCTAAAACATCTCCCCAATGTAGAAACGCGTTTCTACTGTCCCCAGATGTTCCTGAGTGCAGATTTCCAGTGTAGGGATGACGTTTCTGAATTGGTATAGACGTTTTGGGATTGAACAGAATTTGTAGTGCTGCCATTAGCAGGATGCTGGGGCTGATGAAGATGCCTGTCACATACGTCATGCTTCTTGCTGGAACAAAACAGTCTTTGTATTGATTTGTTGGTATGTCAATTGACATGGGCACAGATTACACCACACACAGCCAAAATAGACCTGGCCATAGCTATGACAGGTGCTTGCAGTTGGTGAGGCAAGAATGGCACATCCAAACTTGAAGAGAGTGCATACAGAGAGTGTATGGTTCAGTCATGCATATAGCCTTGCTCATCAGGCACAAGTTCACTGCTGTTCTCCAAAGTAACTTGGATGAGCCAAGAACTGTGCATAACAGCAGATAGTCTTGGGCTCGTTGCAGACAGCCCTGTTCTCAACACTGGCCGATGCTTCTCATTGAGCAGCATGCCATCTTTCACATACGATGCAAGCACTAGCAGCCCACAAGGGCTGTGTCTTGGTTTGAGGGGCAGACAGGTGAAAGGCAAGGGTACCTGTAGCATAGGATGCTGCTTCCCCTTCAATGCTGCTCAGGGGAGCCCGCATCTTGATGATCCACAGGTTGGGGCCCAGCTCACTGTACAGCCTGGAATCATACCTGCAGACACAGCAGTTCATTCAGCAGTTGATGAGCAATTGTGATAAGCCACAGAACCCAGGCCACCTGCAGACACAGCAGTTGATGAGCAATTGTGCTAAGCCACAGAACCCAGGTCACTTGCTGACACAGCTTTCAGCAGTTGGTAAACGATTGTAATGAGCCAGAGAAGCAAGGCCACCTGCAAGCAGCTGATCCATCATGATGACACCGTGACCTGCTGCAGAACAGTCTTGATGGCTGCATTGCTATGAGGCAGCATGCAGATGCATGCAACTTGTATGTCTGTCTGTGTGAGATTGCCCAAGTCAGTTCTGCTGCTGACATTTCTGGAAATCTTCTTCTTCTTGCAGTTCAAGTTCCTCCTAAGCAGAACAGGACTTGTAACATTGTACTGCAGCTGAGCAAGCGATGCCAGGTGCAAGATGCAGCTATGCCAACAGGCGTCTGAAAGACGCATCAATACGAAGGCGCTGTCAGGGCTGCAAAGTGTGCTTTGTCAGGTACATTTGACCATGTCCAAGCAGTTGTGTGTCTGTGACCATGTATAAGCAGTTATATTTCTGACCATTCAATCTGTAAGAACTGTTTTGGGTAATGTAGAGTGATACCTCAGGCCTTGATGCCAGTGAACTGCCCTCCTGCAGGTGGCATTGGGCTGGGGCAGGGCCCCTGTCAGGGCTTGCAGGGCAATGCCCTCTATGCGCTGCATGGCCCCTTCAGCTAAGCCTTCAACTACAATCATGCGCTCCTTGCCGTCCACCAACTGAAATCCTGCAGCGAAGACTGCACAGTTGACACAGCTCAATTTTGAAGCGCACAGGTTGGGCAAGGCACTGCAGCTCGTGGATGTTGCTTGCTTAAGATGTTGTACCGTTTTGCGGCTAGTAGACAGACGGACGGACGCACGGACAGACAGACAGACAGGCTGCCAGACAGATAGACAAATGGAGCACACAAACAAAACGCATTAGTGGGCGATGCCAAGTATGCACCTGTCAGCAGATCCAAAGTGTTGTCGGCGGCCTGCTCAGCAGTCAGCTTGTATGTTGACAAGGCTTGCAGCACCTGCAGGTACTCATGCTGTCAATTCACACATGCATAGACACTTTGACTCAATAATAGTGCAGCGCATACTGTTCATATGCTCTAAACAAGCCTGTCTGGAGGGAACTGACTTGCATCGCACGCACCTGATGCCTGCTGGCTAAGTATACGTTTTTATTACTATTATTATTATACTGTTCATATCACATTCAGTCGCTTGCGCCAGTTGAGGGTCAAAGAATCTCACAGGCCCTGGGTAAACACAGCATGATTGGCTTGCCTTCTTAAATTAATATCAGTCACAGAAGCAGGCAAGCAATGCCGATGGCTGTTCAATGCATCATGTTGCAGTGATTTGCACATGCATCCTCTCTCACATGGTTCTCAGCTGTTCTGCCTGATGAAGACTCAAAACTGGCAAGCACAAAGCTATTGATAAGCTCTGGCTTGTTGCTACCATGCCCTCTGCTTGGCTTAGCGCGGCAAGCACTTACGTGACAGCATCTATCTTGCTCATGCACACTGATAACACCTGAAGCTGAGGTCAGGGCCATCCTGATATTGCTGGTGTGCAAACAAGAAGAATAACAGTTGGCTTACAGGCATGGGCACCTCCTCAAGCTGCTGCTCTGAAGAACCTGAGCCAGACCCAGAGAGTGTGTGCGAGGCCGCAGAGGATGCAACAGCAGCCTGCTTGGGTCCGCCCTGAAGACCTGACACAACGTGACTCCAAATCAGTGCATCAGCTTTTGCATTATGCTAGGGATGCAAGGATGTGAACTGAACGCATGTTACAACTAAGGGGACTGAGACAATCTTAGCGCCACATGATGTGACCCATTCCTTGGTCAAACATGCTGATGCAGATCTTGCACAGGTCAAGCAAGGAAGCGTGTGCAATGTGCACTGTCAATGCATGTCAGTTCAAAGAATGCAGGCCGACTTAGCCGGTACCTAGCTGAAACACAACTGTAGGACAGATGAAGGGAAAGAAGCCCATTCTATCAAATGTCAAATGCCACACTGCAGACAAGCCGGCATTAGTCTGACCATACCTGCATCAGTAGGGGGGCTGCCTGCAACACTGGCAGCCTTGGCTCGGGCAGCTAATGCCCCAGGAGATTTGTGCAACCCCAAGCATTGCGCATTCACTACCCTGAACGTGCTCTCAAGGCTGTGTAGCAACTCGCTGTCAGCATAGTCAAACAGGAACACTGCCCTGCTGAAGGGCTGTGGACTTGGCAGAGCTGCTTTCTGGCTTGCCAGCGTTTGTGTCAACGGCAGATGACTCCTGACCATCAGCTTGAAAGATGCTCCAGCCTGCATGTTGTACAGACTGTCTCAAAAGCAGGGCACATGTGTTAGACATGTTCAAGGTGAAGATGGTACAGATGCAGACCAGGACGGCTTTATCATTCTCACAAACACAGCGCTGTCACATGTAGTGCCAGGACACACATGGTGGCATGTGAATGGTTGCACCAAATACTTAATGCAAGTTGCTGTCACGACTGTAGTGCACGCTGTCAAACTCTGTATCCAGACAGTCTTCCACTGATGAAGCACCATGCATGAACAAATGCTCAAGCCTCAGCTGTGGAGAGGCATGCTGATTTTGCATGGGGCTGATGCTCAATCTCAGCCCACTGATTGCATCTTTTCCCACATTGCTTCATAACAGATCAATCACTGAGCTTCCTGCTAGCCAAAGACGCCGTTCAACAACATCCTGTTTCGACTTATGAAACGGTATTGGGGAAAAACTTGTCGACCAAATTGGCTCAAATGCAGCACTGATTTGTCCCTGTCTGTCACTGCACATGATTCTATATGCAGTGATGCTGACAGGCTCTACATGTTGTTGATGATACCACACAGTGTCTGCAAGGGCCGTGGTGTGAAGGCAATGCACAGCATTGATTCCAGACAGTTGCTTCAGGGCTGACCTCAATATATCTGCCTGGTCTGGTGTTCCATTCCAAGCCAGCTGCTCCTCTGACTGTGGTAAATGGCATCACGTTGGCCCTCACCTCCAACCGCTTTTCCCCACTGCTCAAGCCTGCCAAGGAGCATTTGGCAATGCCACAAACGTACCTGCAGGGCATGCATGGTGTCTTGTCTGTGCTTGTTCAGCATCTATGGGCATGCTGTCGCAAGCGCTGACCACAAATGGGCCTTGGCTGATATGAAGGCTGCTGCTGGCTTGCAGTTCAGCATCCATGTGCATGCTGTCCCAAACGCTGACCACACATGGGCCCCAGCTGATACAAAGGCTGCTGCTGGTTTGCAGTTCAGCATCCATGTGCATGCTGTCCCAAACGCTGACCACACATGGGCCCCAGCTGATACAAAGGCTGTTGCTGGTTTGCAGTCCACACATGATCCCCATTGATATGAAGGATGCTGCTGATTTCTAGTTCATCCATCATTGTGCATGCTATCCCAAACGCTGACCAAGCATGGGGCCCGGCTGATATGAAGGTTGCTGCAGCTTTGCGTTTCATTGATAAACTATTCTTTCCCAAGCTGCACTGAGCTGTAGCCAATGGGTTGAGGACCAACCTTGCCAATCACAGAAATGACAAATGGTCATGAGCAGGGTCATACTCCACATGCAGACCAATATGCGTACTCCAGCTTAAAAACTTGCATAACAGTGATGCACTCAGGTAGGCAAAACCAGCTGACCAGGTGAATCTGTTTGTTTGCAGAGTGTGCGGCAAGCAACTGGTCTGGGAGAATGTTTCAGAATAGGCATACACTACACAGAGATACTATGTTGCAAGCTCAGTGCAATTTCTGATGAGCAAAGGACAGAACAGGCATAAGCTAAGCAGACACACTCTGCTGCAGGCTCAGCAAGGGGCAGACTGGTCCCTTCAGCCTGGACTGGAGGCTGCCCTTTGTTTGCTGCAGCAGAAGGGGTTTTGGGCTTTGCCACAGGGACCTTGACTGGTGCCTTTCCCCCTTTGGCGGACTTGGGTGCAGCAGCCTGTTGTTCTGCCTTGACCTCTAAAACAGGTGCTACAAACTGTGGCTGGGGCAGAGCATCTCTGTCATGCACCTGCAGTTGAGGTGTGTAGCTCAGCAACTGCAAATTCACTAAATAAGTGTTTCAAGACTTGTGCACATGCGAAACACACAGCTGATGCCTTCAGCTGTACATCAATGCCTTCATGTACTACATCTGCACAAGCAGCAGGGAGGAGGGCTTATGAAGCGGAACAGGAAGACAAAGAGGACTAGGGTAGCAAAACAGAGAAAAAAACAGGGCAGCAACACAAGCATGAAGGACCTTCATTGGACATATTTTGCTCAGTTAATTGCATGTAGGTTCACGGATGCCTCCCAATCACAACGAAAGCACCAATGTAGACCGTGTCAAAGCCCCCATCTATAGATGACATGCTTGCATGCTAAATTACCCATTGTGCTACGCCAAAGGAGTAAGGTTGGCACATGCATTTTGGTTTTTTCTGAGCAAGGTGCTCAAGTATGGGGACAATATTGTTCCCAAGGGTCTGGCCATGAACATGCTGCTAGAAGCATCTGTTGTGTTTGTCGTGCTCTGTTTTCATCTCAGCTGCATGTACAGTGTGAATTTCAAATTTTCACTGCATTGTGAGGAGAGAAGACGCTGTGGTGATAGTCGCAAATGATGGCATGAAGATTATGTATGGAGTTGACTTTGATGAAATCAACTCTGCTACTGGTGGTATGCTTGCTGCAAAAGCAGAGTTTCACGCACACAGTCACTGAGCACTGTGTGTGGGACCATGCAACAGACACAGATGCATCAACAGCAGACATATATATCGCATGGATGAGCAAAATGGGCTGTTTGTTTTTACACAGCACAAGTAGCCGACTGACCTCAAAGACAACAGGCTGCTCTCTGCAAGCTTGCAGGAAGTCATCCATTTTCAGGCTGCCTGCTGGCAACACTGTTGAGCCCTTGAACAGCAACTTCCGAGTGGACATTGCAATGCCGCCTGCTGCCTTGCTTGACTGCCACTCTGTCACCTGCAAAATTGCATAGCTCCTTTCAAGCACACTCTGTCTTGAATGTGCTACAGCTGCCAATCTCGCCACTGATCAGACAAGTTGTGACTATTTGAACAACAGCAACAGCTCTCTGCATCATGTGGATGCACAGATGCACAGATGCACATGATGCCTTGTTGGCAACAGGACAACGCTATGTTCACAGCATAAGATGTACAGTAGGCATGAAGTGTATCCACAGGTGAAAGAGACATATACAGCACGAAATGCCCAAGAAGCTGCTGCACAAAGCTGCAGTTCCTTTACTAGCTGCACAGGGCATTTCATGCTGTGTACATGCATGACAGGAGGAGCATCATCCAGCTTTGTGGTGTGACCTGCTCTGAACTGCAAAGCCTGCACACCAAGGTGCACAGCAATGATACAACAGGTGTGGTGCTGACCAACCTGAGCAGTGGTCCTGACTGGGCTGGTCTGCAGAGGCAGCCTGTAGCTAAGCGTCACAGGATGGCACAAGCAGTCAAGCTGATCAAGCGTTGCTGGTGCATCTGGCACCCTTGTCACCTGCATAGTGAGTTTCAACAACACAACTGTAGCATGGTTGTGGTGATGCAGGAAACATTGCACTGATATGCTGTGCGCGTGTCTGCAGATGCAGAGCATGTATGTCCTGATGTGTACAGGTTGCAAGGCAAGCAGGTGCAGAGAAGGTGCAGCCAGCCCTGGTGCAGTGCAGTGCTACCAGATTATGCTGGAGCAAGTCAAGGGTGTGTTGCAGGACAGGATGAGCTTTCTACCCAAGTGCACACGCACCAAAGCTTAGTCAACACGTGCCAGAAGTGTACTGCTGTGCAGCGTTGATCTCTACACACAGATAATGGGACATGCTGCTATGCATCACTGCGCAATTGCAATGAACAGGTTGTGGTGTCGACTAATCATGTGCACATCTTTGAGAGTAGAATGGCCTGCGTGTGAATTTAAGCTGATCATGCAGTGGGAGATCTGTGCAAGTGCAGCACCTTGCAAGGAGTGAAGATGACAGGATTGAGCTGAGCTGCTAGAGCAGGGCTCAGCAGTGAGCAAGGCTGAAGGGGAACAGCAGCCAAAGCAGCAGCTGCCTCAGCAGCTGCGGCAGCTGCTGCCTTGGGATCTGCTTTGGCTTTGGCAGCAGCTGCTTTGGCATCTGCAGGGGACAGGACGGGCGGACTAGCAGGAGCTGCAAACACCTGCCGTTGGCAAAATTGTCTATGATCAACATATGGGAATGGCGCTAGGATATTTGCACAATGGCCCACTGGTGTTGCAGTGCAACCTCAGAAGCTGCAGACGTGTCTTGAATTGCAAATGAGAAGGCATGTGCAAGTTGGAAAGCACAAGTATTGCTGCTGCTGCAAAAGCAAAATGGAGATTGCGAAGGCCTTCCTGATCAAGCAAAGCTTGTTGCTTGAGCAGTACCTGGTCCTTGAAGAATTGTTGCTTGAGCGGTGTGTACAGACAAAGGGTGAGACAGGCTACAAGAGGTATGAGCTTTGCATCAACCAGCTCAATGCTAAACTCCACTCAGCATAATGCATTCAATCTTCTGGTGCAGCATGTTCCCAAATGCCGGCATTGCATTGGTTAGGAATGTATTTCTGGGTCATTGCAGCTAGTGCCACGCACACTGTCAAAACTGCTGTGAACTTGGGTGAAAGCGCACCTCTACATGAATCTGTACGGTGCTGTAAGCCTGCAGTTGCAAAGGCATTGCCAAGCCCTTCTGCGGCAAGGCACAGACCAATGCTGTATCACCGACAAGCAGAGGCGCCAAGTCTACTGCTAAAACATGCTGCTGATCAGCCTGCCAGGGCACTTCATCTGTCACAACACCCTTGATTGCTTTGGCAGGCTTTGCTGCTGCTGGAGGAGGAGTAACAGCTTCTGCTGTCTTTGTGACAGTGCGGCTGGCAGCAGTGAAAGTCATGGCAAAAGCTGCATTGCTGCTAGCTAGATTACGCACAATGGCTTCGGTGACAGCAAGAGGGTGAGAGGAAGACCATTTCAAACTCTGCTTGTCAGGTGTTGCTGCAGATTCTGCAGCAGCTGCTTCATCTATGGTGGTACTGGGTGTGCTAATGATCTGTGGGGAAGAGACAGCTTCCCCAGTGGGAAGGACATACGACACTTGCAGCCTCTGCTCCACTGTTACTGCTGCACTTCTGCTGTTGCCACCTTCAGCAGTGTCTGCCAACACAGCTTGGCCTGTTTGTTCAGAGGTGTCAGCTGCTGCAGGAACAGCCTGTTCACGCTGCAAAACGGCCTCAAAAGACACCCTGCAGCAGCAAGTTTTGCTCCATGCCACCAAGACAGCATCTCAGACCGTTGATGCCCTGGTCCTAAAGGTCCTGACCTGAACTGAACTGCGTGACTGCCAGCAGTACCATCCATGACTTGTATTTCTCCAAGCGCACCGAGATCGGGCAGCTCTCCCGCGGCCGCTCCTCGAGACCTCCAGGTGCATGCTTCATGCAAGACAGAGAAGCTTCGTTGTTCTAAATCCAGTGTTTCGTTCGTGTTGATGAAGACGTGGCCTTCTCAGAGCCAGGATGTTGGGAATTACCGGATTTCGCAGCAACCCGGGTTCTCTGGCTTCGTTGTGGTTGTAGACGACATCCACAGACCTGATCAAGTTGCGCACTTCGATTATCGAATCTGCAACATACACACCGTAGCTGTCGAGCAAAAGTTCACCCACGCGCTTCCCTGTCTACCAATATGACGAGTCAGATGGCGTTCAGATCAGGACCAGTGCAGTGCAAAGCAGGTCACACATACCCAAAGTCAGCTTTGTTGGGTCGTCCCAACCTTCTACAAGGTATGCAATATTTGTGGTCAAGTTTGCCGCCAGCAAGCGCGCGCGAGCGCAGCGTGCTGACGCGTTGTTGCTGTGCAGGCAAGAATGCAAGGACAGCAAGGCACCTCACGCCTGTTCAAGCTAGCTCGGTGAGTCACAAAGCTGTCGGCGAGAAAGCTGTGCATGCAATGGTTCAAAGCTTCAAGGCATTTTGAGCTTTGGGACACGAAGTGACAGGCCCAGCTTTGTTGCAGGACAACAAGGACAACTCAACAAGCCGCAGAAACTTGCTGCAAACGTGAGCTCAGGCAGATCACTGTTGCAGACTGCTGACATCAGTAGGCATGAGTATGCTGGCATGCGCATGCTGTGACTGAACATGCTATTTGGTTCTGCAGTGCTCTTGCAGCAAGTGTTGCAGCACTACCTGCTTTTGGTCGAGTGGGTGCAGCCAAGGCAGATGATGGTCAGGGAGTGGCCTCCTCTCGCATGTCATACTCCAGATTCTTGGAGTACCTTGACATGGGTCGTGTCAAGAAGGTGAGTTATACTCCTTGCTGTCCTTTCTCAACTGCACATACAGCTGCTGGGCAGCCGTTGATAGCTCAGCAGATATGCTACAAATTTTTCACAGCAGAGTCAGTGTGTATAGCTGTTGACAGCAGAGTCAGTGTGTCACTTCAAATGCAGGTTGACCTCTATGAGAGCGGTACTATTGCAATTGTAGAGGCAGTTAGCCCAGAGCTTGGTAACAGAGTACAACGTGTACGCGTACAGCTACCAGGCACCAGCCAAGAGCTGTTGTCAAAGTTCAGGGAAAAGAAAGTGGACTTTGCTGCCCACACTGCTACTGAGGATGGTGGTGCTGTCTTTTTGAACCTTCTAGGTGAGTCATGTGGACTTCTGTATGTCAAGCTGCCTGTGCGGACGTTTTTGTGTGTTGTGATGAAGATCAGGTGGTGGTTCTGTATCTGTCAGGCTTGGCCAGGCCTGCAATATTGCATGTATATCTTTGCTCATGGCTTCTGTCGTATTCGGGCATCTGAAATAGGGCCTATTTGCTGCAATTGCTCCAGCACCTGCTGTCTCGACCATGGTCAGCAAGGTGTTGACCAAGATGCCCTCTTTTTGTGCATTTCACTGACATAAGTTGAAATATGTGAGTTGCGGTGCCTGCAAATGTCACGTGCACAGCATAACAGACAGAGTTGGGATAGTGATCTTCATAATTGCAGGCAATCTTGCATTCCCACTACTGCTTGTGGGGGGTCTGTTCCTGCTGTCTCGCCGGCAGGGGGGTGGCATGGGCGGCCCAGGAGGCAACAACCCCATGAACTTTGGCAAGAGCAAGGCCAAATTCCAGATGGAGCCTAACACCGGCATCACATTTGCTGATGTGGCTGGTGTGGAAGAGGCCAAGGCTGACTTCATTGAGGTTCGCTTCACTGTGTCTAGATTCAGTGGGCCAATGCGTATTTGCCTGCCTGGTCGGCCTGAAGCTGACATTGGGTACAAGCATGGTGTTTGCCCCATCACTTGCCTGTAGCTGTTTGTGAAGTTCTGGGTTCATCAGCTGGTGGGTTCTTTTGGTCTATGCTACTGAGTGCATTTGCCATGCAAGTGTGAAGCGTGTATAGTCATCTGGCAACAGTCAATCCTCGTGTGTATTGTGGGCTTCAGGTGGTGGAGTTCTTGAAGAGGCCTGAAAGATTCACAGCAGTGGGCGCCCGTATCCCCAAGGGAGTCTTGCTGGTGGGCCCCCCAGGAACTGGTAAGACCCTGCTGGCCAAGGCCATTGCTGGAGAGGCTGGAGTGCCCTTCTTCAGCATCTCTGGATCAGAGTTTGTGGAGATGTTTGTGGGTGTGGGTGCGTCCAGAGTCAGAGACCTTTTCAAGAAGGTGAGTCATCTCTTGCAGGCTTCAGATGCTGTCATTGCTGTACAGCTATTGCGGCATCCAATGCCAAGATGACTGGCTGAGTCTGCTCTGCAATCCTTTCCTGATCCACTGGGCAACCGTCATACCTATTCACAATGTTCTGTACCGACTCTCCCCGGCTGCTCTCCCCCGGCTGCTAAACTTCAACATGACTGATGTGCTGTTGGTTACCTGATTCTGTAGCAATTCTCCCCCTGCTTCTAAAGTTCAACTCGACTGGTGTGCTGTTGATTACCTGATTCTGTAGCCCTTCAAGCACTTGACAACAAGCCGACAACAAGCCTGTGTTGTAGGCCAAGGAGAATGCACCATGCATTGTCTTTGTGGACGAGATTGATGCTGTCGGTCGGTCCCGTGGAACTGGTGTTGGAGGAGGCAATGATGAGCGTGAGCAGACTCTGAACCAGCTGCTGACAGAGATGGATGGCTTTGAGGGCAACACTGGCATCATTGTCATTGCAGCCACCAACAGAGCTGACATCTTGGATAACGCTCTGATGAGGCCTGGACGTTTTGACAGACAGGTGGGCAACTTTGTATCCTGGTTGTCACGGTGAATTTGTGGCACCATAAGCAAACCTGTTGTAGCTTGTCTGCAATTGTGATAAGCAATGTCCATGAGCGTGATGCCATCGGGTGCCTTGCAATTGGCATTTTGTCATTTCTGTCATTGATTCAAACAGCGAAGTGCCTTTGCTGTCTTCACCATTGTAACATGCATTCTCATCCTGTTGCTCATGTCAAAAACTTGCCTCAAAAAAGTTGTATGGTTGTACAGGTGTCTGTGGACGTGCCCTCATTGTGATCAGCATTGTGGCAGTGGTGCCAGTCATGTTGCAGCAATGCAGGCTCATGTGAACAACTTGTCTCAAGCTCTGTATGGTCGTCCAGGTGTCTGTGGATGTGCCTGACCAGAAGGGTCGCCTGGAGATCTTGCAGGTGCATGCTCGCAACAAGAAGCTGAATGAGGATGTGGACCTCAAGGAGGTTGCCTCCCGTGTTCCAGGATTCACCGGAGCTGATCTTGCCAACCTGCTCAATGAGGTCAGTCAACCTGTGCAGCACATTCTGATAAAATGATCTGCTCACTTGACCAATCTGTTGGATGTTGTATGCTGGTGTGTGTCTGCTGGTGTGGGCAGAACTTGGCATTATGTCTACATTTTGTCAAGCACATCAGGGTGGCTCAGGATGGTAAGCCAACCTTGTCTGTGCAGTGCCCCTGTTGTGGTTTGAGTCTGAGTCACAACAAGTGATCTGGTGAGTGTTCTACGGTCAGCAAAGGATGTCATCACACCCTGTACAAGCTGCTCTGATGCATAACAGCACTGCTGCTTAGGCTTGCACTGCATAGCAGCGTCCCAGATGTGCTGCTGTTAGGCAAAAATCTCATCTGTTGTCTCGATGAGTATTAACTTTAGACCAACTAAGCCTGTTTTTGGGGTTTATATTGTTACGCTCATGTTTTGGGTGTTGTGCAGGCTGCCATCCTGACTGGCAGGCGTAGCAAGACTGGCATCTCAGTGGCAGAGATTGACGACAGTGTAGACAGGATTGTGGCTGGCATGGAGGGAACCCCCATGGTTGACAGCAAGAGCAAGTCACTGGTAGCATACCATGAAGTTGGTCACGCAGTCTGTGGTACACTCACTCCAGGTACTTTTTTTGACACAAAACTGCTTTCAGTTCACTTGCTCTTGCTGTCACTAGTAGCATACCATGAAGTTGGGCATGCAGTCTGTGGCACACTCACTCCAGGTACTTTTTTGACACAAAACTGCTTTGAGTAGAACAGCTGAAGCAGTTGTCAGATGGCCTGCAAGGCATACTGACATCTGATGTTGTGCAAATGTTCCATGCAATGTTGAGCACTCACTGCCATGCCGAGCAAGTATTGCATGTCATGCTTCTGATTCGCAACATGATGGCCATGTCACTTTTGTTGTGCTGCTCCTCTATGCCCGCCATGCAATTGAGGCTGCTGGGTCTTCCATTTTCAATGTCTATCATGTCTATCATCTCAGGCTGCTGGCTATCTAACTCAAAATTCCCTTGCCTCAGACTGCTGGCCACTGTCTCGAATTTCCTCACCTTGAAACTGCTGACTACTTATCCCAAATTTTTTCATCTCAGGCTGCTGGTTACTTATCAAAATTGTCTCATCTCAGGGTGCTGGTTATGTCTCATGCCTCAAGGTGCTGGCTTGCCTTTCTCATCTTCCATGACTGCTACCTGATACCTACCTGGCTGGTGCAAGAGCAAAAGCTGGCACAGGTGGAAACCAATCAATCAATCATGACTGCGCCCTGTGCAGGTCACGACGCTGTCCAGAAGGTCACTCTGATCCCCCGTGGTCAGGCTCGTGGTCTGACTTGGTTCATCCCCGGGGAGGACCCAACCCTCATCAGCAAGCAGCAGATCTTTGCCCGTATTGTTGGAGCCCTTGGTGGGCGTGCCACCGAGCAGGTCGTGTTTGGAGATGCTGAGGTCACGACTGGAGCGTCCAGCGATCTGCAGCAGGTATGTGCGTCAGTGCTTTCGCTGGTTGTGTTTTGTGTAGTGTGTTGGCAAGGCTGTCTGAAGTCAGCCTGTGTCAGATGCATCACAATCACAGATACCTGTCAAAGCCAGCTGCACATATGGAGGTACATGTTGTGTGTGCTCACGCAACTTTGCCTGCGAGTCACAGACACGAAGTTGCAAGTCTGTAGCAAAACACCTTTGCAAGCACCAGTTTCTGCTCTGTAGGTGACGTCTATGGCAAGGCAGATGGTTGTCAACTATGGCTTCTCCGACATTGGCCCCTGGTCTCTGTTGGACCCCTCTGCACAGTCCCAGGACATGATCATGCGCATGATGGCCAAGAACAGCACCTCTGAGAGCCTGCAAAGGAAGATCGACGAGGCTGTGAAGAAGATTGCAGATGAGGCATATGAGGTGGCTCTAGGACACATCAGGTAGTTGTTGCGCATTTGAGTATCATGTGTACTACCGATATTTTGGGACTTTGTAACGGTGTGGCTTGTCCCTTTCTGCCATTGCTTTGATGTCCTTGTGCACTGGCTGCAGTGTTGGTACGTGCAGTTTAGGTGTGTTGGTTTTGCTGCAAGTGTAGTTGCCAGTTGGCTTGACTGTGTTGTTCTGCACAGGGAAAACCGGGAAGCAATTGACAAGATTGTGGAGAGGCTCATTGTTGATGAGACCATTCGTGGAGAGGACTTCAGAAAAATGCTGTCCAAGTACACCCAGATCCCTGAGTCTAACATGGCCACCCCAACGACGGTCGAGAGCAATATCCCAGCCAACATCTAGACTTGTTTTTTAAGAAGCTTGACAAGCCTACATCGTTGACAAATGTACAGTATTGCAAATTGCACAGCTGATGTTGTTGACCTGGCCCTTGTGTTTTAGTGATCGTCTTCAGTGATGAACAGTGTATTCAGTGCAGCGGGTTCCCGCATTGTAAGCATATTGCAGCTCCCTGTTCTTGCTGCCCGTTGTTGCACATATTGCATGTCTTGCATGCTGGTACAGCCTGTACCACTTTCGTTGTTTGTACAGACCGCTGCAGTCAGCTGCTTGCTGCCAGACTGTTGCAGTTACCCCCTTAGTGTATGGGTTCAAGGTCATTTTCTCATTGATGCAGTCACTCACATAATTTGGATTGTGGTCACAACAGCCTTTGTGTGTGTCAGTGAGATGTGTGTCTGTGTCAGTGTGACTGCATGGTGTTCATGTCAAGTGAATAGAATAAAATCAAAACCAACATATGTAAATATGCTCTGCATGGTCTCAAGGGTGCACACAAACCCAACAGCAGGTACACACTGTAGACAGAACAATATTGAATACTCAATCAGCAGCAAACAGTCTGTCGTCTGATGCTGCAATTGCAGTGCATTTGAATTGTAAATACAGACAGGATTGCCCAAGAGCTCAGCTCTGCAAATGATGGTGTGTCTGCTGGTAGTAGGGACTAAAGCTCCATATGTCAATAGCCGTGGTGCTGTCTAAAAATGAAGTGTACAACTAGGCCTGGGACACTTTGCAGAGCAAATTGCTTCAGATCTGTACAACCAGTCATCAGGCTTGTAGCTGCGGTGTAATGAGAGGGTGCATTTGTGCCATGTACACAATCGCCCACCTGCAGGTGTGTACTCAAGTGAATTAGGCATAAGAATATGATACTTGCCGCACACCATAGACAGCCAACAATGACGTCAAGAACTTACAGCATCCAGCAGCACAGCACAGCAGTCCCATATAACGTGTGTGTCAACCTGCATCAGCAGTGACACGGTTTTCAGACCTTAAAAAAGAGGCCAAAGGTATACCAAGATAGTGCAGAGCACCGCGGTGGTACACACTTACCCCTTGCCTCCTTTGCAGAAAAACTGTATGCCGAACCAGAACAATATTTCCAAGGCGATAAAGAACGCTGAGCCTGCCACGAGACCAGAGGCTCCGGCCATATCGATCACAAGTCCGAGCACCGAGCGGGACACTTCCAACCCTCAGGCAACAACTTAATACGATCCGAACCTCCTCTGCAAGCTTACGCTGCGATGCCTGCTTTATTCGCAAAGCTGATCAGGAAAGGTCCCAACACTGGTTCCCAACAATACGAAGCACCTGTTCATCTTCCAAAGCCCAACTGTCTTCTTCCCATGAGCTGTAGCTTCCGTCACAGTGCGTCCATTGCGTACACATCGTTCCGTCAGGTCAAGCTGAAAGCGGTGATGTTAATTAAGCCAATATGCGTGTGTACTTCATCGCAGGCTCTGAGCTGTGCTTTATAGTGACATACAAAGTTGTCGTTCCACATAGATAGAACCATGAGCCAGACTCACGAGCCGGACCTCACGGCAATGGAAGGCCCTGATGACTGGGTGTCACTCTTTCTGGATGGAGCCAATGACGACATGCTGAACGATTTGGAGGTTCGTGCGCAAGTACCCGGCTTGGACCTCACTGAAAAGCTGTTTCGTACTGGAAGTTGACGCTGAGCTGGCTTTGCAGATGTCAGACTTTTCCGTCACACCCCCCACACCAGCCGGCAACGGCAACAACGAGGAGATCGCCAGTGTCGAGAAGTCTGGCAGGTTTGTTTCTGCGAACTTTCTTGCATATCTCCCTGGTGCTTTACTTACCTGCCCAAACTGCGCCAAAGTAGAGGTTGGCAAAGCAGTGCAGTGGACATGAGATGCATCGCACACAGTCAACCTGCAAGCATGCCCCAATGTATGAAAAGCATTATCAGCACACCTGCAGTGAAGTATGCCTGATTTCCAACCTGCTTGACCTTAATCACAAGTCTTTATATTCTTGCAGGATCTCAGCACCAGAGCTGGAACAAGCTGTCAGCAGCCTTAACACAGAAGACATGTGTCTACCTTCTCTTGACGACCTCCTGGCAGACTATCCTGCAACAGTCCCAGTTGATGGTCTGTTTTCTGGCTTCCAGTCTCTTGACAACCAAGGCCTAGATCTGCTGGTGCTACCTGATGAGTCTGCCACACAAAGCCATCAGCATAGCAACAACATGTCAGGGAGAATCTCAGAAGACCACAGCTACTCAGCTGGCTCAGAGGGTGAGTTATCCACAGCTGCAGCTCAGCTCAACTCAGTTGAGTCTACGCCTGGCTTCCCCAGCCAACAGCCACAGCACAGGACGCCAGTGCAACCAAGCAACAGAGTGATTCCAGCTCCCACAACAGCTGGCAGTATGCCCTCTGCACCACCTCCTCTGACAGCAGGACAGGGTGCATCTCCAAGCCTGGTTGGCATGACAGCTGCACAGGTTGCAGACGCACTTGGCTACACCAGTCAGCCTGCTGACGCTCAACAGGCACAGGGCCTCAGCAATGTGAGCACTGTCAGCAAGCAGCCTGCTGTCAGAAGGCAGGCAAATGGAAAGAAGAAGCGAGGGCGTGAGACAGAGACTCCTCATCCAGTTGCTGCTGTCAGGGATGCGTCTGTGCAGCAGGCAGTGTCAAGTCAGGCAGCAGAGGTGGCCTCAAGGGCTGGGTCTCCTGGAGTGAGCAGCAGCAATGATGCCAGCCAAGCTGACCTCCCTCACGAGCACAGCAGCGGTCAGAGCGCTGCTGGAGAGGATGAAGAGCAGAAGCGCATGGTAGGCTTGAGTCGTATGCGTAGTTGCACCTAGATTGAGTCTTACGCTGTTCCTTGAGGAGAAATCGCACGTTAAGTTTTGTGCTTGCGGCAGCACGTGTGCAGTAATTCTTCACTTCAGAGACAATGCAGTAGCCATGCTGAGCTCAACAGTCAAGCAAAAACTACCACTGACACAATATGCTGACCACTGTAGTCTGACCTATGCCTCATACTCGGCACACCCACACCAGACAAAACAGTTGCACTGACAGTCTGTGGTCTTATATGCAGGCACGCATGCAGCGCAACAGAGAAAGCGCTCACCAAAGCCGGCAGCGCAAGCGCATGCAGATGGACGAGGTAGAGCAGCGGTGCGAGCAGCTGAAGCAGCAGAACAGCCAGCTGAACCAGCTGGTCGGGCGGCTGACAACTGAGAACATGGGCCTGAAGCAGCAGCTGGTGAATGTGTGTCACGAGACTGGGCGGCCCCTGCCTCCCCCTCCCCTCTCGGCAATGCACCCCTTTGCCTTTGGTCAGATGGGGTTGCCTATGCTGATTCCCGCTCCCAAAGTGGGTGCCCTCTGTCATTGCCTGTGTGCATGCCAGCTAGATACTGATGGAGTGAAATCCTGCTGGTTCATCTGTGTCAACACACACATTAGCCTGTGCATCATTGCCTGGCTCTATGAAGTCTGTGCTGTGTAGAAGGCTCTTTCCTGTGTCAGGGTGACATTTCACAAACGGCCAGTTGATTGTACACTGTGATGTTGCTCCTCTGCTAGACATGTTTTCAGGGTGTAAGCTCACTTGGCGCTGTCTCAACATTCACTTGCTCAGTAATGTGGTGCAATGCACCCACACCCATGAGGCCTCACTTGCTCTGTAATGTGGTGCAATGCACCCACACTCGCAGGGCCTTCACACAGTACCATTGCTTGCACCTGCTGGCATCATGCACTGATGCTGCATGAGTCTGACCTCCTGCATTGCTGTGACAGGTGCCAATCCAGAAGATGCCTGCCTCTCGCCCTGCGTCAGTACCATCCGGCACATCCAGTCACCAGTCCAGTCAGCACCCTGCCAACATTCAGATGTCAGGTCCGCCAGCCAAGGCACGCAAGAGGGCCAAGCAGGCAGCCGGCGCTGGCACAGTCCTGCTCGCACTCTTCTCCTTCGTGGTTTTCCTTGGCCCTTTAGGCCCCATGGCAGGCCCTTCCCTGAACACCCTGGGGCAGAGCCATGGCCTCCAGGGTCCCGTCACCCACATGGTGCTGCCAGACCCTGGATCACTCATGGACCATCCCTCAGGCGGCGGCAGAGTGCTCATGTCTGTGACTGGGGACAATGCAACTGATGCGTCGCCAGTCAGTAATGAGACCCAGCTGGTGCTGCCCGTCAATGCCAGCTTCAATGGGCAGGCCATGTCCCTGGCAGAAGGCAGCGGTGACAATGGTGTCCTGCTGGAGGTCCAACAGGATGATGGTGGTGTGGTCCAGAGTGGGGCTGCTGGCCAGGGCTGGTGGTCAGGGCTGTTGGACGCAGCCCATGTGGAGCCCTCCAAATCCATTGTGCTCAGACCAAGCAACAGAGAGGCTGAGAGCCAAGCTCTGCAGGGTCTCAAGGTACCATCTCTTGTTTTGGCTTTGCAGCAGTCAATTTTGTCACGGTTGGCAAACACTGCCCAGACGACATTTGCTGGTTCAATGAGGACTGGTAGTTGGATTTCTTTTGGTCTGCTTTCGATGCTACGATGCTAAGGTGTACTACGTGTTGAGCTGATGCTATTGCATGATTGATGCATTGCCTGCTGCAGCATGCTTTCAGCTTATTCTGTCACTGCATATGAACAAGTAAATGCATAAGTCAATGCATGAGTTAATGAAAGACGGAATGAATGAACCGATGAACAAAGACTATACAAAATAAGAGCATTGCCAGCGTGACGTTCACAATGGCTCTTGTTCTGCATAGTCTTCATGTGTTCATGCATTCAACAGTTGTAATATAGAACAAGATCATTCATGTGCAATGTGGCTGAGCTGCATGTGGCAGCTGCAGGACCTAGCTCCCCTTGTGCTATACTCACGCTGGGACCAGGGCTTCAGTCAGGCCAGGCTGCCCTCAGGGCAAAGCCCTTGGCAGAAGTCCCTGCCTGGCGCTGCCAAAGAGGAGACATCAGAGCTGAATGGCTTCCACAGCCCCAGCATGTGCAAGGAGGTCTTTCAGTTTGAGGCTCAGGAAACGAGCGTGGTGCAGGCCACACAGCATGTGCAACGGTATCTGGCAGGAGGCACCTCCTCCATGAGAGGCTCTGGATCCATTGCTCTCCCACCCGTCCCCCAACCCTCTCAGGTGCAGTAATCCGTCACCTGCCTATACCCAAAAACTTAGGAAAACAAGTCAACTTGTTTTCAACCGTTGCTCTCCCACCTGTAACCCAACCCTCTCAGGTGCGGTAATCCGTCACCTGCCTGTGCCCAAAAACTCAGGAAAACTAGTCAGGTTTTTTTGTCTTTTGTGTACCTGCAAGCCATCCTTTTGAGCATTTATACTTTGGCCTTGTCATTGTGTCTCCTGCATCTGTGGGAGTGTAATGTGGCATTTATGCCAAGCAACAGGGCAGCTGCCTCCTTTGCCAATTTTTTGGTGCTCCTGTTAGATGCTGTGCTCATGCTACCTGCATGTGCTGACTACAGACATGCTGTCATGCTGACTGGTCTTGAACACAGATGGAACCCATTTGACCCATGATTTTGACTAGTGTGTTGTGGTTTGACTGTAGGACGTGCCCAGCAGCAGGTCAAGCAAGCGTCACAAGGCAACAATTGGATGTGGGGAAGATGACCCAGATGTGGTTGTATCTGTGATGCTGCCTACAAAGTCTCAGGGCGCTGCTGATAACGAGTTCACTTCACTGGATCAGCTGTATGTCGTGGTGCTGACACCAGGCGTCAAATACTCAACCTACTCCTGCCTTCT
>JAABUK010004766.1_pt1 | contig 21766 bp, 30 predicted proteins | sample 5559141 | NCBI WGS metagenome assembly JAABUK01 (sample SAMN10711869, study PRJNA513367) | rock metagenome | isolation source: Antarctica rocks | place: Antarctica: Victoria Land, Pudding Butte nord | collected 2016-01-03
GTTAGTAAACATCACAGCTATTAGTGATGAGTCCCGGGATTAAGTTGGTCAGATCATCGCATCTTAATTTGAGATCATCCAGGAGCAGTTGCTGTATAGATGCATTCTGGTCTCTTCACAACTCCTTAACCTGGTATAAATAAGCTTCCCTAGCTCAGACCTCAACACAATTCTCGGACATAGTCGACTTCAGGCATAAGCGCAAGCTATAGCCAACCACCCCTAGCACACAGTCTCCCACTAAAAAGTTTCACCTTCGGTGTGTGTATACGCATCTGCACGACATCGACACCTACGCGTCACATGCTGCCTGTCTGCAGCTTGTTCAGCCTCAGCATGCACCATTGAGCGAATGACAACAAACTTGATGCAAGCCAAAGTGCATCAAGGTCTCATGTTTGATTTCTTATGGCCCTCTTGCGCAAAAAGGTGCTTGTACAATTGAAGTAGGGCGTAAATATCTATATGCATACAATGCATGAGCAGGCGACTAACACGATTTCGCATGATTCCAAAACGTATACGCACCTTGCCTGCCGTTTGCCGTACTTGTAGCCGTTTCTTGTAAATCAGATTTCACAATGCACCGATGATTTACACTTTTCAAGCTGGATATCGAAAATCGACAGCAGCAAAATTTGATACCCACTTGCAGGCTTCAGCTGGTTAATTCGCACCACAATCAGGTAGAAGTGCTGAAAGAATAACAATCAATGATACAAGCAGCTGTTGATGCTAAAACAGCTGTTCAACACAAAACACAAACAGCAGAGTCTGGCAAATGATACTCACCCAAAAACAACATGCAATAGGCTACAGGTCTTGGATGTGTTTTATAGCCAGGCGTCAAGCATACAAATACTTCATATTGTGCTGGTCTTACGAGCTTGTTCATTGAGCTTGAGTGCCGTTCCTTGAGACAATTCGGTTGTCCTTGACTAAAGATGCTTCATATCATGGACAAGGCATTGCCAAACTAGGCATCTGAACTGGAACGCTGTGACCTGTTTCTGCTGCTGATCTCTTCAGTTAGATCGCTTTGGCTGAGCGCCTCATACTTCTGATGCTTGGATTGCAGAGCCCAAGCAAACAAGCCAGCTGCTGCAAAAATGACCAAACTGCCGACAAGGACTACGGTTGCAAAAACAGTGCTACTTTTTCTGTTGGCTGGCATTGATTCTGGATCAGCTGTTTCGTCAATGCCGCGAGTGTCTCCTGCAACAATACATCATTCAGTTTAAGCAGTGCCATAGGTGGAAATCATCTTTGATAGGCAACTGTGCAGCTTGGTTTAGGGTTCAGGTGCAAATACAGTAAATGTACTTGAGCTTACAGTCAATATAGCCTGCTACTGTTCATCAGCTAGAGCCTAGCCACAGACAAGGCTAACACAAGCCTTTTGCCACACACCCCTAGCAATTGTTGGAATATGTAAGCATCAACATCATCATCATCATCAACAGGTTCAAGCAATGAGTGGACTGATGTGGGCCCTGCATGAGTAGACATTGACATGGACCCTAGGCAGCAGTAGTAGACCTATGACTGCTTTTTGTTTGCACATTTTGACTGTACTGTCGAAAGCCTGTATCTTTAACAATAAAGGTGTTTTGAAAGCTGATTTTTTTCCCGCCCCCCCCCCCCTTTTTGGAAAAGACGCAAGGTTTACAAATATAGTTCTTGTTTCAGACTGCCATATTGGTTGAAATGTCACAACAGGCCTACCTGGATCTGCTTGCAGCTCATCACCAGATTGCAGGTGCCCAAAGCCACTTGCATAGAAGCCAAAAGCTGTGCCCTCCTGATGTGCATAGTCTGGTCCAAAAGCTGAGCCTACATTGCAGCAATCACAAATGCTGCTGAGTCATCTGAACCATACCAAGCAGGAAGGTTGGATTTCTGCTGTAACATGCACATTGCCAATGGCATGACTGTACAGTCACATACATGCCAGCGCATGCTTTATCTGTGATGAATTTATACAGCAGTCAAGACAGACTTGCAGCAATCCCCTGGCAGTGTGTGACAATTGAAATGGCAGGAATTGTTTGCTCATGAGTATTGCTAACATCGCTTGCAAATGTGAGCAAAAGCTGAGTAAACAGTCAGTGTTTGCAGGTGACATGCATAATCCATGTTCCATAGTGCATGCTGCATCTTCAGTAGCATGCAGTGACCATATCATGCATTGAAAGAAGGTGACATGATGGTGGCAAATGATGCACTGGAATGCACTACCTGTGGTGGCTGTGACAGGTCCTGGACAGGAAGCGTTGAAGTCCACCAAATCCAAGAAGAACAGTGCCATCACCCCAAAATGGTTTTCGGAAGGATCGTAGTCTGATTCGATGGTCACATTAGTTCCAGGCTGAATTTGCTTGGGCTGGTCGAAAACAATCTGCGACATTTTCACCAGGTACCCAGACTCTTCGCCGACTGTTTCGCGGCTGTCAGAGTTGCCGTAAGACGGGCGTGAGCTGCAAAGTTCCTCGCCAGTGTCCTGGTTGATCAGTCGCATACACTGACCGCCGATGTGCTGATGACCGAGGCAGCGAAGGAGACCGAAACTGCTCGTCTGAGGACACCTGGCGTCCATGGGTCCCGACAGAGATAGCAGGGCCGTCTGTTTATCTGGCTGTTGTACAACGTCGTATTCGATGGACCCGTTTGCTGCGTCCATCATGTATGAGATCACTGGCTTTACAGGTGTGCTGGGCTCTAAAACCCTGCAGAAGATCAAAGACATCAAACATGCAAGCCTCAACGTCTGCTACATGTTTGCAAGCTCAGTTTTGGTAGGCAGCGGTGATTCAGTGAATGTAAGGACAGCAACAGCGGCTTGCTCAAGCGTGAATCTAGCATGCACGCAGCACCATGAATTGTGCAACTTGTCACTGATGTTGTGATCTGTGTAGATAGAAACGGCAAAAGACTGAGGTAGGCTGCTCTACCTGTAAGTGACATTGAATTGCAGATGGTATGTGTTGATGGTGGTGTTGGGTGCTGATGAGGGGCACTGTGAGCAACAGCTGCCTCCGCCATGCTTTCCCTTCAGCTCATGCTCCGCATCTGAGCACCAGCACTCTATACACCGAGGCACATCTTCTGTCGCTACACCAAGGGTGTTGATGACATGAATGTTGACCAGCCTGCATAGCAATACATTCCATGTCAGCACACGCGCCGATAGAGATGCGCAAGACAGACAGCTTTCAAGAGACAAGACTTGTCCTACACGTACCTAGCTCATCATGAGCTGGAAAGCATTGTTGTTATTATTATTATTATTGTTATTATTACCATTATTATTATATAGTTTCATTATTGTTTCTGCTGCTGCTGCTGCTGCTGCTGCTGCTGCTGCTGCTGCTGCTGCTGCTGCTGCTGCTGCTGCTGCTGCTGCTGCTGCTGCTGCTGCTGCTGCTGCTGCTGTTGTTGTTGTTGTTGTTGTTGTTGTTGTTGCTGTTGTTACATGCTTCATCTGTGAGGGCAGCCAATTGCCACAGATGCCTCATTAAGGGATCTGCTGAACTTCGCTGTCCTCACACATGAAGCATGTGCAGGCAACTGCAACGACACTGTCTGCAATGCATGGCAGCAGCAAATGAGGTGACTTTTGACTCAATCCCGACAACAACATGATGTTGTGATGATGTAATGAGGTGTTGCTTACGCTCACATCCTACCTTTTGACTTTTGCTTGGATCAGTATGTTAGTCAGTGCAAATCCAACAAGCAGTATGCAATGAAACAGCAGCAAATGTGCATGTTGTCACTATGCAGACATGCAAAACCCACTGGCAGATGTGATGGTCATCAAAAGATACCTTGACATGTCAGACACAAACTGGGGCCCCAAAAAACACTGGCAGGTGTGACAGCCATTGACACATACTTTGACATGTTGAACACGAAGTGGGAGCCCAAGAAACACTGGCAGGTGTTACAGTCATTGACACATACCTTGACATGTCAGACACAAATTGGGAGCCATTGACAACTGAGTGGAAGGGCTCAGCCAAAGGTGGTTCTGCATTGCCGCCTCTAAACTCAGCGCCTTCGCCAACAACAAGATTTGAAGGACCAAAAATGTGGTGCAGATAGAGCTGCAGCAGCAAATCTGATTGTCGACATGGGTAACATCTTTATGCAACGATAGGCAATGATTGTGCAGTGAGAAGCAATGTTGTTTGCAAAGGGGGTCGAGATTGTACATACATGCTTCTTCCAGGCTCTGCATATAGCACCCGAAAAGGCTGTATCAAAAGCACGGAGCCAACTCAAACAGGAGAAAAGATGTTACATGAAGATGTGACTTCAACAGCAAAAAAGATATCACACGAAGAAAACTGACATAGTTCAAACATCATGAGATACATGTTATAAGAGAACAAAACATACTATGAGAAAAAGACAGGTGTCATCTTTACCTCAGATAGAGGCACTTGGCGACTGGAGCCATCAACCAGACCTAGCGTCTGTTTCACAACGCCAACAATGTTCCCCACAGGAAAAGGGTTTGGCAAAAAGTAAAAGGCATCCTCAATCTGCATCAACACGGTGGGTTGACTATGTGTAGAGTTGATGCCAATTTATGCCAAACTTTAGAGCAAACTGCTGATCCTGTGCAAGACTGGAACCCTGCACTCGATGCTAATCATCAGAGACAAAACATGCAAAACAGCTAACAAACTGACAGAGCATGCACAAGCTTGACCTGACAAAACATTTTGCATCCTGCATCATCACTGCACAGTCAAGAAATGGTGCAACTACAAAGAAGCTACAAATGCTCGCGATCACTTGTAGGCATGCATGCATAGGACTGACGCATGCATCATGTGTGGGAGTGTTCAGGTTCTTTGGTTTGATGCACAGACTGCCTGAAAATCAGTTGTGATCAGGCTGTCAATGGAGGCGTCTGTGCTGATGTCAACTTAAAAGTGCAGAGTTGTGCAATAGTGCATGATAGTGAGGCATCTGCTAAATGTACACAATACACGTATGTTGCTTTCTTTCTGTAGGAGACAAGTGCCTTGGAGAGTACAGAGATCAACTAAACATCGCCTAGGGACAGGCAAAACAAAGTGTCCACAATGGGGAGACATCTTAGAGGGAAGCACCTGACCAGGCTTCAGTTGCATTGCAGGGCTGTAGCAGACAGCCCTGAACAAGCTGCTGTCAGATGCATCTTGCGTCGGCTCCATGCAGTTCCCAACACCATCCCTGATCAAATCCTTGAAGCTGCCTCCCCGCTCTTCTTCGTGTCTCTTCTTGGTGTCCTCTGTAGTCACATGTGCGGTGTCGGGTGATACTGAGGCAGATTGGGCGTGGCTATTTGAAGGTTTTTTGCATGCAGTGTTGTTCGCTGTGACTAGCAACAATTGTCATTCTGACACAGCAATTGCTCTGCGCCACAGCAAAGTACTGCTTGCTGACAGCTGCGTCTCTGCAGAGCATTACAAGCAAGGCCACAGCTTTGGCATCAGAGCCAGGCAAGCAGCCAGCGAAATTTTCCGTGCTGTGCTGTGCAATGCCATTTGGATGATGAGCAATTGTTGCTTGCATGGTTGCCAAGCTGCATGCACCAAAATAGTGTGTGACAGCAGTTGGGTTTCATTGATATTGAATCGCAACCTTGCTTGAGCTTCCAGCAATGGGATGCAACATTGAGTCTTTTCTTGAATAACACTTGAATCTAACAATTGAATCAATGCACATGCTTGAGAGCTGGCTTGAAGGTAGGCAGACCATATGCAACAGTTCAGCAAAACTGTCAAGATGGAGGGCAAGAACACAGCAGCAGAAGTGCTTGCCTGTAGTTTCATTCTTGGGTGTCACTGACACAGCAAATAGTGAGCCAGCTGCACACTGACGATTCAAGCTGGAGGAAAAGAAGAAAGTGCCACTATAGTTCAGGCTGACGGCAATAGGACTCTCCAAAGGCCCCGCGATCTGCACCCCACTCTCGACGTTGTCACAGCTGCGCTTCGGAAGCGTCACGACGTTCTTGTGATCTCCAGTCCAGTCGAACACCTACAATGCGACACAGGCGTTGCAAGATATGAGTCACACAACATTTCAACCTTAATTTGCAGCGACAAATACCAGGCGATCTCCAACAACAGCGGTGACATCGTCAAACTTGGCTGCGTGCGTCCAGCCGGCCTCTCCCCCAACTCTGATGTCAATGGCGTCGACAAGCTGAGTGATTAGGCACAGTGTCAGAATTCCAAATTTTGGTAACGTACACCAGGGCCTGCAGGACAGTGAGGTTGTCCTGCTGTTGGCGATTAGGTCATGCATGGCGCCCGAACACACAGCCGGGACAGGCTAAGATCCGAAACAAACTGCAGTGTGGAACCAAACTCGAACTTGAATAGAGCATTTTCAGGTTGCACACAGCTGCTCACCGTGACGCAGGTGCGGGATTCATCTGCCCTTATGCACAGGCTTAGGCAATCGATAGGGCTACTAGTACGGCCCCACCCTGCTGGGGCCCTACCCCCATGGCCCCGCCTAGCTTCTGGAGTCGTTACTAACTCGTCGATTACCCGTTACAGCGCAGCGGGAAATAGCTTGCTCGTACATAGGTGAACAGACAGTGGAAGCTGCCTGGTGCTGTAGCCGTGAGATGGCTAAAGAAGACACTGAGAGTTGCCCCGGGTGCACGTGCCGCACCACAGATCAGACTACGTACTAGTCTAAGATCTGCTGCACGAGCCTTGTTTGTCAGCTTAATGTTTGGTCGGCTAAATTCCATACGTTGCGACTATCGTGTGCAGCTATTTCTCCTCTGGTCAGCATCCATTGTCCTCAGTTGCTTTCTGACTCTGCAGTTGACACCGTGTTCTTCTGTTTCTTCAAGCTCCATAGACACGAAAGTAGCGAAATCCCTAACGGAGGACACAACAGCATCCAAATCACACATATCTCGCGCCAGACTTAATGTTATGCATAGTTCTGCAAGTCACCATCGCGCTGTTGAGGATACTGAAAGTGGATCACCAGCTCAGACACGAGTGCCAAACCAGTCTTGGCTTCCTGCACTCGAGTACGACAAAGATCTGCCCCCCTTTGCCCCAATATTCATGGCCTTTCAGTTCAACTATGAGCTCCTCAAGCAAACGCTAATGAGCTACAAACTGGCCAAGGTTCACAACATCATCGTCTTGGACAACTCACTTGGCAGGCACGCCATAGGTGACGTCAACACTCTCAAGTCTACATATGGGGTTGCTCAAGTCATTGAGATGCCTTTCTCCATGTACTTCACTGAACTTCAAAACCTCATGGCATTCATGGCCCGCCAGACGGCATCTTCCACTCTATTACTGGAGTCACATGGATGTCATGGCATTGCCACACTCAAATCGTGCAGAGGACGCAATGGGTATGCGCATGAGTCACTGTGCAGAGCAGGCCGCCATCAACAATGCCAGCTGGGGTGTCATTTTCAACACAAATGATTACCTTTCTGCCAACAAACTGGAGGCTTTTGACTCATGTGGAGGTTATGACACTTATGGTGAGCACACTATGCCATTTTTGACTTATTGCAGAGGAGTTGTCCATGTGCTCCGCATCCATATGACAAGATGATTTGAACCCTTGCTTTTGTGTCCCTATAGTGACAACATACACCGCAGACTGCGACTTCTACGCGAGGATGAGAGGCAATGGCTACGTAACAGTAGATTGCAATGTGGGATACATCTTTGATGCAACACTCAACAATGCAAGTGTGACAGAGGCCATGAATGCACCAGCTGATCAAGTAAGTTGGCAGCGTAAAAAGGAGCTGATGGAGGATATGTCGTGGAGGAAGTCTAAAAGCAGGGGAGCGTGGAGGGAGGCAGATTTCACCGATGCTGACAGGGCCGCTTGGTGGCCACTCTCAGAAATGGGTCAAAACTACTATTCTAAAAAGTTCAGGGGAAAGCAGTGTGATGATCCTGCAGAGGGGTTTATTCAATTTGACCGTGTGGCTGTGCCCCTGGCGCAAGTACAAGCAAACAATCAAGGGTTGCTTGATAAGTACACTAAGTTGTACACTGGTGAAGGCAAGACTATCATGTAGATGTGTGTACACACGTTCTCATGATCATGTGACTGAAAGTTTCCTGAAAGCATAGCACTGAGTAGTACCTGTGGGCATGAATTGTATTTGCAATGTGTCTGGACCTGTCCAATTTTTTATTTTTTGCTGTGTTCTTTTGGATGCAAATATATAACTGTCATGAGTATGTTGCATTCATGGCATTGCAGCTCCACTACTGTTGAGGGCGTCTTGCATATTTGAAGCTGACATAGATTTTCCCAACATGACATCTGCCAGCTCACATTCGGTTTGTTTAACCATGTTTCTTGTGTTCTCATGATAGATTGGATCTCAGATACACTTTCCCACGGATACACTCAGTTGCTTGTGTTGGTATGAGCGTTATGTCTCGAGACCACAGACTGCGACCGCCATTGTGCATGCAATTGCCATGCAATCGAATCATATGTGCACAGCCTGTCTTCCAAACGGATCGTCAGCTTTATACTTGTGCAGGCATGTCAACCAACCAGCAAATTTAGAGCCGAGACTTTGTAGTCAGGCTGAGGGACAGGATTAGCTGTATACTGACCTGCCCTGTCTCTAGCTGCTCTTTGGCATTTCTTGCCATTTTGTCATTGGGCCAGTAGATAAGCTGATCAGAGTGATCTGCAAGGCTTTGTCGTATCCAAATCAGCAGTCGTACAGGAGAGACTACATCTGCGCAAAAGGTGTACGCTGCGCAGCATAAGTCAACTCACCATTGCAAAGCATTCCTGCATTAAGAGCGAGTTTCGCAAGCGCGAGCTTGTTTGTGCTGACACTTTGTCATGTCGCAGGCTGTTGCATTTGCAGTTATTTCATCTACCACTTTATAACAGAGACATAATGCTACTGCAATATTCTGCTTCAATAGCAATACTCATATTCCAATAACATCATCTACGCATTGCCCACATGCCAGAATTTGACGGCGCAGCAGGTTTAGCTGGGGCAGGGCTGCCAGCAGAAGCCCCAAAGCCCCCAAATCCTCCTCCAAACCCTGTACTCTGCTGAGGTCCTCCAAAAGCGCTTGGTTGCTGAGCTGCACCACCAAAGGCATTGCTGCCCTGCTGTGCTGCTGCTCCAAAGGCATTGCCTGTTGCTGCCGCACCAGCAGCGCCGAAAGCCGATGATTGCTGTGCAAACCCGCTGAACCCTCCGCCACCTGTTGATGCATATAGCCTTGATCAGCTTGCCTGGCATGGTTTGTGTAACTGACAATGGCTCAGACATGACAGTAGTCTCTGTCTGACCAGCAATGATAGCAACAGCAACGTTATGATTCAGCGAGGCTCTCAGACTCAGCAAGGCTCTCAGACTCAGCAAGGCTGATTGAGCGCTGGCTTAGAGAGCAGATCTCAGCATTACTACTCAAATCACAACGTGACATTGTGGTCTGTACACATGCTGCAGTCATGACTGATCTGAATCTGCTGAGTCTTCAATGCACTGCACAATGCCGCCAAGTATGGCAGCTTTTGCACTCATGCAGTAGCAGTCAAGGTGTGGTGCATGGAGGCTGGTTTGTTTATAAACGATATTTATCTAAGATTTAGGCTAGCTTTGTTTATTTAGGGTAGGGCAGCCACAATCTAGATACTGGTGATGTAGACTGACTTACCAGATGCTCCACCACCAAATGCAGATGATGCACCAGGTGTGGCAGGTGCTCCAAAACCAGGAGACCCCATCTGGACATTGCTGCCGAACCCTCCAGGGGTTGCAGGGGCCCCAAATGCTGCTCCAGGGGTACTTGGGGTCCCAAAGGCAGCGCCTGGGGATGCTGGAACCCCATAGCCGCCACCTGGGGATCCAAATGCATTTCCAGGAGTTGAGCCAGTCCCAAATGCTGGTGTTGAGGTCGAGGGGTTTGCAAAGCCTGCACAGAATGTTAGTGAGCATGGAGATCATTTGACACCCACATCTCCAACAACCTTTGACCACAGATGCAAGGCCATAGCGTGAGACCAAATGACGATAACCAATGAGACTAAGCATTAAAGCATAATGGCAAGGCATTTGTCAGAGGCAAAATGACATCGGTTGGTAGATGTTTGAGGGCAAAGACAAGAACTACAGCAGTGCAGGCGCAGCCAATTTAAATTTAAACCAGCACTGTAAGAGATTCAGCATACATGGCCAAAAACACTGGACTCTAATAATAGACATAATAATAACAATAATGATGATGATGATGATGATAATAATTAAAACGCTTTCCAGCTCATGATGAGGTAGGTACGTGCAGGACAAGTCTTGTCTCTGTCATGACACAAGTCATTGCAAGTATCATAGGTGCACAGTGTGTCACCTGAGGGCTGATTGCCAAAAGGGGAGGTGGGGGTGGAGGTTTGCCCAAAGGCCCCCCCCGGGGTGCCAAAGCTGCCGAAAGGGTTGGCGGCGCCTGCAACCCCAGAATCCATACTAGGGTTTCAGCCTATTCAAACCCTAAAGTATAGTAAATATAAGTGAATGCTGTGATGGCAAAGCCAGGCACATGCATGCAGATGCAGAGATACATTGCAGCACCTGCAAGCATGCATTTCTGATGACTCATTCACAGAGCTATAATGGCACACCTTGTCTGTGTGCTGCAAGCTTGAAGTTTTGTACATGACTGTCATTGTGAATTTGCTATTCCAAATAAAGAGCAGCAATGTAGTCACACCTGAGGGTTGAGATGCAGCAAAACCCTGCTGCCCAAACCCTCCCACCCCACCAGAAGAAGATGTAGGCGCAGCAGCAGCAGCAGATGAAGACGACAGGCTCCCAAAGCTCAATCCCTTCCCAAATGGGGATGCTGCTGATCCCGAGCTACCACCTTGGGATGCAGCAGAAGAGGATTGACCAAAGCCAAAGGATCCAAATGTCGATGCGACACCAGAAGCTGAGGAAGCAGCTGTCCATGGGGCAGAAGAGGAAGAGGAAGAGGGAGCAGTTGCTTGGCCGAAAGGGTTGGCGGCTGGGGTTTGTCCAAAGCCTGAGAAGAGCTGAATGCCGGATTGGGGTTGGCTGAGAGCAGGGAATGCGGACTGAGACGATGAAGAGCAGCCAAAGAGGTTTACTCCTGTACCATGCATGCATTGCTGCCTCAGAAGAAGAAGAATAACAAGAAGAAGAAACTGCCAATACAGCAAATGGTGTTTCAAGTACTGCAGGTATGCTAGTGAGACATTACATGCAATGCACAGACACACTGGCAGACTTGGTGTGTTGAGCTTCTACCTCCAAAGGCATTGCTGGGGGAGGCCCCAGTCTGCCCAAAAGGCCCTGCCCCAGGACTGGCAGGAGCCCCAAACGCTGGGAACAGCCCTGGACTTGAGGCTGCACAGTCAGAACAATTTTCAGAATACATGCTGATTTTGTTCAGATGCACATGGCAAATCTTTGGTTGTCTTAGAATCCAGTTCAGGTTGATGCGATTTTACGCTTTCTGACATTGCACTGCTGTATATACGCTTGCGTATCAACCAGAAGCAAATCATGTTTTGACACGTCAAGAGAAACAGCACGTCAGCCTAATGCTGACATGTTGTATTTGCATCTGACTGAGCACAAGAGTCCTGCTCACCAGGTGCTCCAGCATTTGCCGCAGCAGCTGCCGTTTGACCAAACCCAGCAGAAGCTCCAGAGGCAGCTGACAGGCCTGCGCCTGCTGCTGCAGCTGCTGGCTGACCAAAAGCTGACATGCCTGGCAATGGTGCTGATGTGGCTTGACTGCTTGCTGGGGTGGCTCCGAAACCAGCTGGTGCTTGCGATGATGACACAGCAGCAGCGCTTGTAGTGGATTGAAGTGGGGGTGCTAATGCAGGTGAAGAAGATGTAGGGGGAGCTGCGGGAGGGGCTGCCTCTGGTGGGGGTACAGCAGGGGGTACGAGACTCCCTAGGGTAGTGGAAGGTGCCTGTTGCAGTCCACCTGTAATAGACAGAAGGTATTTGGCAGATTTCTTGCTTTGTCAGGTCAGTCAAAGGAAGGTTGTAAGAAGAGAGAATACAAAATGTAACAAACCTTTGGAAATGCTCCAGAAAAACTCAAAAAAAGTTCAGGAAACATTGTATAGCGTAACAGGGAGTTTCTGAATCGAGATGTCACTGTTATTGTCACCCATGCAACAGAAAGCTGGTAAGCTGGGAGCTATACTCAACGATATTTTGACGTGTCCACATGCATGACATGTGCTGAGAATGTGTCATAAGGCACAGCTTCTCACCAGATGGGGCTGGACCACCGCTGGCTGCAGCTGTGGAAGCGCTGCCCACAGCTGTGCATGCTGCAGATGCTGCAGCCAGACTAGGAAAGGTGAAGGGCTGTGCTGCTTTAGCAGAAGAACCAAAGGCTGTGGAGCTGCCAAAGGGAGTGCTGCTGCCCATTGAGCTGCTGCCAAAAGGGAAACTGCTGCCCATTGCGCTGCTGCCGAAAGGCATACTGCTAAAGGGGCCGCCGCTGGTCATGCCAAAACCACCACTGCTAGCTGCGGAGGTGGTGGTGGTGGTGCTGCTGCTACCTGCACATAAGGGTGTGGCAGAATGAACAGCAGTTCAGAATTTGAGAGGGTTCAAAGCATAGCATAGCCGGATGTCTGCCCATTTTTTACTCTGGGCTGCTGCCCTAGGAGGTTCCCGTCACGATCGCTGAAAATGTGAATCCCCCCCCCCCCCCCTGTCTGCCCATTGATTTTACACGGATTTATCAGATGGTTGATCTTGTCAAGATTTCAGCTTTCATCGCATGGCAGCCTTCTTCAGCAGCAAGAATGCCTGGTGAAGAAGGAAGTCATGCAAGGCAGAGCAGCTGCTACAACCAGTTGCAGTCAATTGAATGACCATGCTGTCATGCTACATATTAAATGCAGGCCATCCGCCAAAACTAAACCAACAGACTTGATTCTCGGTCACTCAAGATTGTGATCTGTCTGTGGCAATTTTTATGCAACAATGACTGCAACTTGTTTATCATATTGTTAATGTTCTCAATGACTGCAATGCATGGCCTGCATGACAATACACACCTGCAGAGATGCCAAAACCTGTGGCTGAATTGGGAGCTGCTGGTGCAGCTGCTGGCGCAGCTGCTGGGGCTTTTGGCGCCATGGCAGCAAGCTTCTCGTTTGCTTTCTGCACAGCAAGCATGAGTCATAAGGAGATGAAGTCAACAGCAGGACTGAAGACGCATGCTGAAATTGTGTGCCTGCCAATCACGACTTTTTGTGAAGAGCCGCAGCGTCTTTGTGTGATCAGCAATGCATCATTACGCAAGTCACTGACTGTTTACGAGCACCGTTGCAATCCATAAACCACATGTTACACACACATGAGTAGTACCATATCCCAGATTTGGCAATATTGCTCATGTGGGTGAGTGCGGATCATGTGCAAGGAGTACTAGAGTAGTACCGCCATGACCATTATATGAAATGGCGTGAAACTCGCAATGTGAATGCAACAAATCAGGTCAGCTCACCTTCTGCTGAGCCATGGTTGGCATAGGAGGCATGGGAGCCCCACCCTTCTTCTTCACAGGGGCAGGGCCCTTAGCAGCGTCCTGCTTAGGCTCAGTGCCCTCGGCAGCGCCTGGTTTTGGCTCAGGGCCCTTGGCAGCATCCTGCTTAGGCTCAGCAGGGGCTGCTGCCGTCTGTGCATGCTTCTTCCCTGCCTCCTGTGCAGCCTGAGGAGCACAGATGGATTTCTCAGATATCATTTCTGGTTTTGACAATGCAGGTTTGCCTGACATCGCAAAAAAAAATGAAACAGCTTTGCAGACTTTCAGTCAAGATGTGCTGCAAATGTCGGCATCATAGGCAAGATTTGAGGGTTTAGATGTACGCTGAATTTACTGTGAAACCTCTTTGTCCTCAAAACACCTTTCATTAGGAATCTGCCATGTACATATGGCAGCAGACTCCTGAAAAAAGGCACGTGAAAGAGAAAGAAGAGGGATGGAGGAACAAGAAGCCAGTAGACAGAAGGGGGGGGGAGAAGAAGACTAAGGCAGGAGGAAGAAGGAGGAGAAGAGGGTCAATACACACAGAAACTGTAGTGACGCAACAGACAGACAATTGCCCAGCAAATCTAAAGATGGGACACTTGTGTTGCTGGCACAGTGATGTTGAGAAAAGCACAGCCAGACATACGGAAACTTGAAAACGGCGACACATCAGAAAACTCAGGAGAAGAAGAGGAAAACCCAAAGGAAGGCAAAAGTCAAGTATAAGGCCAAGGAGGACAAGAAAAACGAAGAAGAAAGGGGGAAGGGATCACCTTGGCCTGTGCTAGAGTGGGCATGGGAGGCATGGCGGCCTTTGGGGGGGCACGGGAGAAAGAAGAGGCAGATGAAGAAGAAGAGGTAGGCTTCAGCACTCTACCCGCATTCTCATTGGCAGCCTGCACACACAAACAGCGAGTCAGACACCCACAACAACACCAATGATGACAACAGCAACCACACAGTATTAACAACATTGACAGTGCTACTACAAACAATATTATGAATACATCAAGGTTTGCGCTTTCTGGCTCATAATGAGCTAGGCACATGCAGGGAAAGTCTTCATAAGCGTGACAAACAGCTTCTAGTGAGAACAGGAGACAGTCAGCAGCAAAACAAAATCAAAGGCATGGGGACAGCAATTCTTGTAGCAGAGCTGACTTCTGGCTCTGTTTGCTAGGAGACAAGGCTCGCACAAGCAATCTTACCCATGACCAAAAAATGTTGGTAAACAAAACCACTTTAGGAGCAGCAACTGTTGGAGCCATAGCAGCAGTTTCATTTGCCAAGTTGGCATATGTGACTACAAGATGCCTCAGACAAGCAGGAAACACAGTCAGTCATGTGTACCCTAAACCTTGAATCCTGTGTAACCCTACACCCTTTGAACTGTAAACCCTAAATATATGCAGCTGCACACAGGCGCACACATGGGCTGCACATGGGCGTTCTGCAGCAGCAGATACAGGTATGCCACTCTTCTTCCTGTGCTTCTTCTTGTTCTGGTCCTCTAGCATGGCACCCATCTCAATGCAGCTTGCATGCACAATTGCACTTTGGATATGACAACCAAGCAGACTTAACCTAATGCAACAAGGGTAGCAGACTTGAGCTAATGCAACAAGGGTGACAGACTTGACCTAATGCAACAACGGTGGCAGACTTGACCTAATGCAACAAGGGTAGGTGCAACAAGGGTAGCTGCAACAAGGGCAGCTGCAACAAGGATAGCTGCAACAAGGGTAGCTGAGAAATGACCTGTTGTTGTGCCTTTGTGGGCATAGGAGGCGTCTGAGCCTTCTGTACTGTTGATTTGGGGCTTGTAGCAGCAGCTACAGGGCTGTTGGGAGCAGCCCCTGCCTGTGTGGCGTTGATTGGTGCCTGAGAAGGCCCTGCAGATGATGGAGCCCCTTGGGGCATGCCCCAGGGGGCAAAGGGGGCAGGGCCGCCGGGCGCGGCCCCTGGCTGACTGCCCTTCTGTTTGGGCTTGCCAGCAGGCGCTGCTTGGGACAGCCCAAAGGCTGGGAAGCCTGAAGAAGGGGAGGAAGGGCGTGCCTGGGCCTGACTTGCTTCTGGAACAGCCCTGACGGCAGCTGCATTCGACCATAAAATGATGTTGTGAGCTGCTGTGACTCATTTCCCAACCAAGGACCTCGGCATGCATGATGAGATTTGTTTTTGCATCATGAAACCAGATCCATATGTGTTTTAGACCCATCAAAAACGCAATGCTGGTGACAAACGATCACATATACAATCACAAACACAATGCTGTTCACAAGCGGGCACACACACAATGCTGGTGCCAAGCAGTTGCATCAAGCTGTCAATGCATGATGAGTTCTGTGGCATGATGATTGACACACAGCAACAATCATGCATCTGTACTGCTGCAGGAAGTTGAGCAAAATGAGTCAACCCACAAGGAGCAAACATACAAGAGTGCTTGCCGCCGAAGGATGGTGTGGCATTTTGGGGAAATCCCAGAAGGCCTCCTACAGACTGGAGTCAGCATCAAGGCAACATGAGTCATCCCACGTACTACCCTTGTCTGATTCCCCAGGGTTTTGGATACAGAATTCCAGTAGTAACCCATGGTTTGCTACCTGCAGTACCTCACAGGGTTTTGACCCAAAAGCCCAAATTCCAAAACGTGAACCCTAATGTGCTACCTGCTGTGCCTCCTCTGGGGGTTTGGAGGGGTGACTGGACAGACGCTCCAGATTCCTGCCTGGACAGCCCCCCACAGGGCTTGCCCCCAACCCCAGACTGGCTGCCCTGCATGTGGATGCTGCCCAAGCCTGCCTGGCTGCCCTGCATGTGGATGCTCTGCATGGTCACTGCACTACCTGCATCCACTCATTTGTTCATTCCTTCATTCATTCGTCCATTCATCCATCCATCCACTCAGTCAGTAGGTCAGTCACTCGGATGGTCAGTCATTCAGTCATTGAACATGTGTCTTGCCCCAGGGTCAGGTATCTACAGCCCTGCATAGCTGCCTGTATGTGGTCCTGTTTTGGCAGTCAGCTACAACCAAAACAAACAACAGTGTGGGTTGACATGTTATATATGAGACTCAGTGCAGTGCCGTGCATATGCCCTGCACGACAACAAGTCGAAATAAAATTCTTCATACAATTATGCTACACACATGCTTCCATGCAATCTTTCACAAAATGCTGTAAGCTGCTGCCAGTGCATGTCTTGCTATTCACAGGCTTAGGCTTTAGAGTTAGCGCATGCTTGCAGATCGATGTCACCCAACTGGCTTTACATGTAAATGCTCTGCAACCTTACTACGTTGGCTGCCGAGAAAGCAGGCTGCTTCTCATAACAAACTACATTTGAAACATGAACATGCTGCAACCAGCTGCCTTACATATGGGCAATGTTCCTGATTTGCTCACGACATGTTGTATATGAAGAGGTTGCTATACAGAGAGGAAGATCAATGGCATGCATCACACTGCTGTACCAACAGGCAGGACGTATAGCACAAAGATATAGCAGCAGCTGTAGCTGTGTGTGTATTTTGCCAAGACAGTCCAGATCTGGAATGATTTCGTGATGTCTGATTTTTTTTTTTCTGATTATCACATGTGCATACCATGATGCTCAGGACAAGCCAGCCTTGCAAGACAAGATTTGTGCCACTCAAACCTAGCATTTGCTGAAACATGTAACTACTATCATTGTTATTGATGATGGTATAGTCCACGTTTGCAGAGTTTACCTTCGTTTCGTGAGGAAGATGCAGGGACAGGGAAGGTGATGTTTGATGGTCCAACCTTGTACCCAGCAGCTCCTGCAAGATGGCATGACCTGTGAGTCATGATCTATCGAGAGAAAGGTGGTCAGTGCAAAGTTTAGCCTTTGAAGTTCACAGGTAACCTAAACAAGCTAGTTCATGCCAGCATCATTCATCACAATGTCAGGATTCACAGCCCCTGGCACTGCGTTTCTGGTTGAAACACGTTCGCAGACGTTTGCTCACAGCAAAAGATGGTGTTTAGACACGCTTGAGAACCAGGCCACTTGTGTGAGTGGGGGAATGTGAAACTTTTTCAACCAGATAATCAGATAGTAATAGTGAACAGCTCCTGGTTTGTTGTCTGGCCATGGCAGCTGGCGCACTGACAATTGCGTGAACTGGTCTTGCTCATTTGAGCAGTGCATCTGGTAGAGATCACCTGGGGTGGTGAGCAGACCCTTGGTGGGGGAGTTGTTGCCCCTAGGGGCCTTTCGGGCAGCCCTCCTCCTCACCTCTCCAGCATCACTCTGCAGAAACAACATGAGATAGCACTTTATGGCAGTGAGGGCTGCAGCAAGATGCCCCTGCAGCATCACTCTGCAGAGACAACATAATATACCATTGCACAGAAGTAAGGGCTGCAGCAAAACGCCCCTGCAGCGTCACTCTGCAGAAACAAGATGTGATACCATTTCATTGAAGTGAGGGCTGCAGCAGGATGCCCCTGCAGCATGCCTCTGCAAGATGAACTTCTTGAGATACAATCTCACGGAAGTGAGGGCTGCTGCAAGATGCCCTTACAATATCCCTCTGCAGAAACAGCATGAGGTACCATTTCACAGAAGTGAGGGCTGCAGCGAGATGCCCCTGCAGCATCACTCTGCAGAAACAACATGTGACATTGTGCATGGCAGTGAGGGCCGTAGCAAGTTGCCCCTGCAAGGGCTGCAGCAAGATGCCCTTGCAGGGGCAACTTGCTGCGGCCCTCACTTCCACGAACGGTGTCACATCTTGTTTCAGCAGAGTGATGCCATTTCATTGAAGTGAGGGGCAGCAACAAGATGCTCCTGCCACTTTTGACTGCTGGTTTGCAGAACATACTCATTCTCATCTTCTTCCCCCCCCCCTTTCCCCTCCCCGCCCCCCTTCCACAAGTGCTAACACCCAACACAACTTCTTTGCATGGTCCATGTAGATTCAAGTGTCAAGATCTGACAGACAGTGACACAGGCCAAGTTGTTGATTGACCCTTTGTGAGGCACTTGGCAAGAAGGGGGAAAGCTAAAACAGCGGTGCCCGACCTGCAGTTGCTGCTGCAGCTTCTGTGCACTAGGCCTACTCCATATGCTCTGTACATCTTCTTTGCCAGAAGACCCCTGGCGGGGCTCGACCGAGCGGGGCCAGCTGGTGTGGGGCTTCTGCTGGAATGCAGGACTCTTCTTCACTGACTGCCACGGCGACAATGGCGACCTGCAGCATTGGCAATTGTGAAAAAACGAATAAGTCACAAAACAAACTGAGCGTGCTTAAAAGTTTCTGCCCGCTCCTTTGCCAACTTCTTACTCAGATCTGCAGCACAAATGTGATTTGTGCAACTGTTAGTTGTGCAGAATTGATGTCGTGGTCGTCTCGCTGCTGTTGCGTTTGCTGGCAATCTGGCTGCTGAGAATTTACCAGAGGTGCTGTACATGAAATTTACATTCTTTGACTGGGCAGGTGTTGCAATGGACAGCTCTGTCGTCACAGTAACAACATGCATGCTTCAGATTGCCAGTTGTGACTTAAACACTAAGGGTGTGACTAACCTGGGGCTAGCAATCTGGCTGCTGGGGGATTTGCTAGGGATGCTGTACAGCTGGTGGACATTCTTTGACCGTGCAGGTGTTGCAATGGATGGTTCTGTTGTCACAGCAACAGTACGCATGCTTCGACTTGAATACTGAGGGTGTAACTAACCTGGGGCTAGCAATCTGGCTGCTGGGGGATTTGCTAGGGGTGCTGTACAGCTGGTGGATGGTCTTGAGGCGCTGCTGTGCAGCTCTCAAGCCAACAACCCTGTCATCATCTTCTTCATCGGAGTCTGAGGGAGCAGTCAGGTCGTCTACAGGCAGGCTGTGGATCTTTGCGTGATGCATCAGCTGCTGTAGTTTTGATATCTGCAGCAGATTGAAAGTGACTAACAACAATTGCTGATAATACCAACATCATTAATGGAGAAAAAGGGAAATGCATGGGTGTGTCAGTTGCAGACAGGCTGTGGACCTTTGCGTGTTGCATCAGCTGCTGTAGTTTTGATATCTGCAGCAAATTGACCATGACTAACAACAGTTGATGATAATGTCAACATCGTTAATGACATATATGCAAATGCGTGGCTGTGTCAATTGCAGACAGGCTGTGGATCTTTGCGTGATGCATCAATTGCTGTAGTCTTGCCACCTGCAGCAGAGCAACAAGGGTGTACAATGGTAATGACAACAATATCAACAGAAGTAAAACGAAAATAAAACTATTACTATTAATGACAATGACAGGATATGGGTTTATGTCATTTCCAACTGCAGACAGGCTGTTGATGTTTGCATGATGCATCAATTGCTGTAGTTCTGCCATCTGCAGCAGATTCACAGTGACCAGAATAATGATCACAAAAGCACAGATTAGTTTTTATGCATAGTGCACCGGCAACCTTTTTGTTTGCATAAGCGTTTTGTCTCCCTATCCAAAATGTGTTATGGAGTATACATTGCATTCACCCCTCAATGACTTCCACACAGCAAGTTCAGCCAGGAACACTTTGGAACTTGCTTTGTGGAAGTCATTGAGGGGTGAACGCAATGTGTACTTTATAACATATTTTGGATTCCTGGCCACTAGGCAAGCCAAACTGCAAACTGCTGCAGCAGCTGCTGCCGAGTTTATCATCAGCTTCCTTGCCAATGTGCACAGGTGTCAGTAACAGTTACAGGTGCATCAGATCTGTGCTTGATGCGTCAACCCTCCCACCAAGTCTCTCAGCCTCAACAATGCGTGTCATCAGAGCAGGGCGTATGCAGGAAGATTGACTGGTGCAAATGATAATGACTGATGCAGCTATATATGACTGGTGCAGCTGTGAATGACTGATGCAAACAATAATGACTGATGCAGGTATGAACAATTGACGCAGATACCTGAGACTTGACCACATCAGTCTGAGCATTGATGACGGTATACAGCTGCACAGCAGCAGCCTGAGGGCTGTGTGTCACAGCCCTGCCATCTCTCCTCGCCAACTCTAATGCCTGTGCAGCAGACAAGTCATCTAATAACAAGGCAGATGGGGTCACAGACAGGGGCACTTACAGCAGCACAGGACAGAAGGGGCCAGTTTGCAGCACAGAAGAGGGCAACTGCAGTACAGAACACAGTTGGACATCATCCAGTCAGGGAGAATTCAGGCAGGGCAAAATAGGACATGCCAGGGCAGGGCAATGCAGGAAACAGCAGGGCAGGGCAAGGCAAGGCAGGACAGTCCCTAGACTCTGGATGCAAGGCATTTCAGATGCCAGGGCATCACCGGGCAGGGCCATGCCGGCGGGCGGGCAGGGCAGAACAGGGCATCACAGCAGACTGAAGGGCAGCGCAGGGCAGAGCAGGGCAGCAGGGCAGGGCGTGATGAAGCAGTGCCCAGCCAAAACGGACTTCAGCTATACCTGTAGAGAAGCATCAAGCTCCCGCACTTTGCTCTGCAGGCCAGCTGTGCGCTGCAGCGAGTCCTTGCGTGAGTTGTACAGAGCAGACTCCAAAGGCGCTTCCCTGAGCTGCTGCTGTTGCTGCAAGCTGGTCAAGCTGTCGTCAGGGTCATGGAAGTGCACCAGAGCACCGGTCTGCTGCTTGTCTTCCTGCACATCAGTAGCAAACACTTAAACAGAAAACAGCACAAGGTAAGCAACTCCAAGGGTGCTTCCCTGAGCTGCTGCTGTTGCTGCAAGCTGGTCAGGCTGTAGTCAGGAGTGCGGAACTGCACCAGGGCACTGGTCTGCTGCTTGTCCTCCTACATGTCAGTGGCAAACCCTTGAAACTGGAAGCAGCGTAAGTTAGGTAAGCAACTCCAAGGGTGCTTCCCTGAGCTGCTGCTGTTGCTGTAAGCTGGTCAGGCTGTAGTCAGGGGTGTGGAATTGCACCAGGGCACTGGTCTGCTGCTTGTCATCCTACATGTCAGTAGCAAACACTTGGAACACTGAAAACAGCGCAAGTTAGGTGAGCAGACTCTCAAGGGCGCTTCCCTGAGCTGCTGCTGTTGCTGCAAGCTGGTCAAGCTGTAGTCAGGGGTGTGGAACTGCACCAGGGCACTGGTCTGCTGCTTGTCATCCTACATGTCAGTGACAAACACTTGAAACCGGAAACAGCATAAGTTAGGTAAGCAACTCTAATGGCACTTCCCTGAGCTGCTGCTGTTGCT
>JAABUK010004767.1_pt1 | contig 21762 bp, 28 predicted proteins | sample 5559141 | NCBI WGS metagenome assembly JAABUK01 (sample SAMN10711869, study PRJNA513367) | rock metagenome | isolation source: Antarctica rocks | place: Antarctica: Victoria Land, Pudding Butte nord | collected 2016-01-03
CTGGCACTGGCTATGGCAGCAACACAAGCAGTGGCAGCACCGGTCATGGCCATGGCAACACTGGTCTTGGTGACAGCAGTGGCCACTCTGGCATTGGCAGCGGCCAGAGCACTGGCTACAGCGGTGGCGACACTACCACTGGCAGTGACACCAAGACTGGTGGCCTCATGAGCAAGATTCCAGGAACCAAGGCACATGCTATGGCTACAGGCACCGGAACAGGCTCTGGCACAGAGCCTGGAACTGGTCTTGCATCAGGCACCGGCTCTGACTCTACATACACAGGCCAAGACACCACTGGAGGTGAGCTGCAGTTCAGCCAAAGCTACAGTATGCTGTACCTGTTGCTACTGTGCATGGCATTCCTGCATGCATGGCGTGTCACTAGCTAAGGACTGCAGGGAGGCTTACACGTCGCGTCACTATTCAGCCCTACTGCATTTTAGATTGCACATCTGCATGATGCAGCATTCAAGTAAAGTGTCATGCAGGAGTGCAAAGTAGTAATGCAACACACGCTGCGCCTGTTTGTGTATTGTGCATGCGTGTGCTGCAAGTTTGATCTACAATCTGTTCTTTGCATAGCAGTATTGCGTGGTTGCTTGTACTTAAGTGCAGCACAGGTAGGGAAGTGTAAGCGCTGCAGCTAAACAGCATGTTGTGCACAAAGCGCTGCTGACATAGTTGACGCAGGGTCAAGGCCATATGCAACTATATGCCTTCTTGTCTGTAGTATTCATCTCACCAACAACAGTTGTTTTCAAGTCACTTGGGGTTACCATTGACACTTTTTGTGCAGGTGGACCAGCAGGTGGTGGAGGGGAATACACTGGTGGCCGCACTGCAGGCGGAGACAGTGTTGGGTATGGCCAGCAATCCAACAAGTACACCACATAGAGCTCCAGCATACTCTGGACAAGGCCTGGGCAAAGCATGTTGACTTTGGCTGTGGCAATGGGCATGATTGAAGTTTCATGCAGAAGGCTGCTGATGCTGTTGAGTCATGAGACTAGTAGGATACATGCCTGTGTTTACATTTGACAAGGGGCCACTTGCATCGTTTGTATGGTCTTATTTGGAAGGCAGGACGGCGCCATTGCGTCTATGTTAGTCTCTTGACGACTGTTTCACATATTCAGACTGCAGATCATTGACGTTATGCCTTTGCTGTGGTTGTTCGGTGCACACGAGCAAACTGATATCATTACTTACAGAGTGTGTATCGAGTCCTACTGTTGTAACATACTGTTTGACATGTGAAATATCACAGGTTTCCGTGTCAGCGAAGGCTCAGGCTGTGGTCATAAGCTACCAAAACCAGAGCACATGGTCTTGCTTGCAACCACATTCAATTTAACATGTGTGCAGCATGAGTGCTTGATTACAGCTTGTGTGGAACTGCGTGAAATTGCAGTCCGACTACAGACACCTTTCGCTTCCAGGCTGATAGTCCATTTGCAAACAGTACACAATCCATACCTTGTTATTCCGCAAGCTGTCAAAAGGCAGTAAAAGCGGCATGCAAGCCTCATACCTGCATGCAGTCAACACTGAGTCACCAGCAGCATCCATTGCTGTACATATGACAAAAAAAGATTCATCTAATCAAACACAAGCAAACAAAACTCACAGCTGAGGCTGTGGAAGAGCATTTGCTACCAGGGACAAAAGTGCACATAAAGGGCAGTTGCTGTTCAACTACTTGCATGGACAGAGAGTCACATGTACAAGGGTATAGCACTGTAGCAAGATTTGTTTTTCAGGTGAGTGCTTGTTCACCGCCAAGGTGCTGGCTTTGGCAGCGCTTTGCGTGTAGGCTTGAACTGCAGCATGCCATCTGGCACTGTGACATCAGCGCGAGTCACTGCTGAGAATGCATCAGTGTTAGCATCATTTGATTCGTTTGTGACCTCTACCTCCCCCATGCCGTCAAGTGATTCATTTGTGACATCCACCTTCCTTGTGCTATCAGGAGCAGGATTTTGATGGTCCACCACTTGAGCTGCAATGCCGGCATCCAGATCAGCAGCCTCGGCCTGTGCAGCCACGCCTTGGTCAAAGACTGTAGCTGCCTTGCGCTTCCTTTGGCTGACATCTTCACCATGACCAGGCTCCATAGCTTCAGCAGCAGTGGCAGCAACAGTTAGTATAGGACTGTCAGCTGGATCAGTAACCTTCTGCCTATCTTGCAGTTGACCAATTGGGTCTACAGCTGCTTCTGAAAGTGACTCCATGCCAGGCTCAGTCTCAGAAACACGCTCTTGACGCTGACATGCTGCCGCGTCTAGCGACTGGACTGCAGCTGAGTTTGACAGCTGTGGAGCAGCCATCTCGCTTCCAGCACTGTTCAAGTGAAGTATGCCAGCGCCATGTCCATTGTCAGTAGCTTTGGCCCCACCATTAACAGCAGCAGTAGAAACATTAGCATCAGCAGCTGCGTGGAGAGTACCGTTGCTATTGGCGGGTTGTTTGGGACTGTCACCCCTGCTGCCTGGTGCTTTGCTGATCACCTCTGCATGCTCGTCAACAGCAGTGGATGCATGACTGGCAAGTGATCCTGCCTGACTGCTGGCTGCACTCATGTCACTGGCGCTGCCATGCCCAATTGACATCTCCTCATCAGAGTCTGGCACATCCTCATACTCATAGAAAGCTTGTGCCTGCGTCAATCATATCAGGTCATGGGTACGGCTCAATGCATGGCTTGGACGCAGCAATACGTCCCTCAAGGGCACTGTCTCACACATGGGTGACTGTGCTGATGCAACAGCAAAGGTGTGGTCTGTTAGGTGATGATGTTGTCACTGGAACAATAACAGTTCTGAGACTTTCAAGCAGAGAGATTGGGCAGTTTGTCATTCACAGTGTGCTGCTGCAACCTCAGAAAATAATGTTGCAACCAGAATCTTGTCCGGACACATACCACATGTGCATCACCTGAGACGCAGACACAATGCAGCATGGCCACTGCTGGTTGGCAAGAGACTCCAACATTGCGCTTTGTGACATGATGTAGCATGACCACTGCTTGTCTGCAAATGTCTGGACAGCATGGGCCGATGTCCATGCCAAGAGGCATAACATCACCAAGGCTGTGATGCACACAGGTGAAGGTGTACTCTTCTGACATATTCCAAGGAAGGATCACTAACCTGAGGGCGAGGAGCTGCTGGATATTCAATCATTTCAGGTGAGGCATAGTTGTCATGGCTGCCCCTCAGCACTGCCACAGCCCCTAGGTTGTTGAACCTGTCCTCTCGGCTGGGCTGAAACTGAGGGTAGTCTGGGGCACTGAAGACCGTCACCAGCTTGCCCTCTGCAAAACACCAGCTCAAGAGTGAACAACACAGGAATGTAGCTTGTGTTGCAGAGCTAATATGCACAACCCCCTTCAGGGCCCCTTGTCAACCCCTATCAAGTTAGCCCGCATTTCTCAGGGGCTGGAAAGGTGTCTCAGCTATGCTTAGCTACAGCAGCAGCTCTCTTCAATCCCAAAACATCTGTTTCAATTCAAAAACGTCACCTCTACACTGGAAATCTAAATAAAGAAACGTCTGGGGACAGTCAAAACGCGTTTCTACATTGTGGAGATGTTTTAAGGTTGCCCAACCATGTATGCTGTCAAACTCCCATGCTGCGCAGGTCCATGAAATTCTGTCCGTGAGCTGATTCTGCATGACCTGTTGCTAGGGAGGTTGGCTGTTGACCTGGTGTGGTGTGATCTAGGGAGTGGCCTTTGGCCATGTCTTGCATGCCTTCACGCTTCCAGCGGGCGTCTGGCCCCTCATGGGACCGGATGATCAGCTTCAGTTTGTTGGCCTCCAGAAACGCCTGAACCGCAATAATAATAATCATCATTAAAACGTATACTTAGCCAGCAGGCATCAGGTACGTACGACGCAAGTCGGTTCCCTCCAGATAGGCTTGTGCAGAGCATCACGCGTGAACCACAATCAGGCACACTGAGAAGCAACTAGCACCTGTTACAGAAGGCCAGCACCTTTGTCTGTGTCACAGTTCTGTCTGGAGTGCATTGAGAGCAGGCAAATGTTGCGGTCACAGCAACACCGTACTGTCAGCAGCAATGCTGCCATCCAAAAACAAGCCTGGAGAGTGCGTGAGTGAGTAAGTGTGTTGGTGAGTGAGTGAGTGAGTGGGCGAGTGAGTGCGTGAGTGAGCGCTTGAGTGAGTGAGTGAGTGAGTGAGTGCGTGAGTGAGTGCGTGAGTGAGTGCGTGAGTGCGTGAGTGAGTGAGTGAGTGCGTGAGTGCGTGAGTGAGTGAGTGAGTGAGTGAGTGAGTGAGTGAGTGAGTGAGTGAGTGATTAAGTGAGTGAGGGAGTGAGTGAGTGAGTGAGTGAGTGAGTGAGTGAGTGAGTGAGTGAGTGAGTGAGTGAGTGAGTGAGTGAGTGAGGTGAGCGAGTGAGTCAATGAATGATTGAGTGAGTGAGTGGGTGAGTGTGTTGCTAGCCAAGCAGAAGCCTGCCTGGGCTATTGCAAGAGCTCAAATCAAGCTTGTGACATATGCAACCATCTGATAACATGGAGCAAGCATCCCAAAAGGAGCTGCCCAATCTCAGCATGGCTTTGCATTGAACTGAAACCTGTGCAATTCCTGCAAACAATATCACTTACTTCTTTCTAAAGCAGATCCATTCCATTTTTGCCCTACAAGCCTAAATCATAGCTTGTATTGCAGAACACAGGCAGCAAAGAAACTTGCTGTTGCTACCTGAGTGACGTCTGGGCCGAAAAGCAGGCCCACCCCGCGGGCTTCATTCTCCACTAGGCCTGGCTCGGGTGCAGGGTCTGACCACAGCACATCTGTCGCAATGACTGACTTGCCAGCACCTACATGACACCAAACTCTCACATGCAGTGGGTGTTGACACTGTTCACAGCATCTGAGTGATGCCATTGGATGCTCAGCAAATCTGCAGGGCATGCTGCAGGTCGTGACGGCTGCATTGTCAGTTTGTGTAATATGCAAAGCAGTCTGTTGATGCTTTCTGTCGCACAATGCATATGATAAAAGCGGATATCAACATCGGGCAGTTGCCCAATTTTGACTGACAAGGACTGCACAACATTCAGAAAATCATGCGGCCAGCACAGCATTCAGACAAGCATGCCCACAAGAGAGAAGATGAAACAGCATCACCATTGGGGTCTAGCCCACCCTTGCCTGCTGCTCTCAAGTCTTGCAATGAACCAATTTCCAAGGCGTTTCCTGCAACAAATTTGGTGCGTGATTCATGCTACAGCATCTAGGGTTGCAACACCTCAGCAGCTCTTCGCTTCAGAGTGTGTCATAGGTGCTGACTTAGCATGACATGTCATCCTTCACAGGCATGTTATGACGGAATTGACGTTGGTCGCTCAGCATCATGCAGCTGACAGGCGATATATGATTGTTGCACACTGTCAACATCAGCTGCCATACCAGGCAAGGTCTTTCGGCGCTTCTTCCTCCTGTGTGTGCTTTGCATAGGCTTTCGGAAAAGACCTGCAATGACACATTTTGCCTTCAGCGGTTTTGGTCAGGGCAGGATTGCCACATGCAGCCAGCTCACAAAAACTGACCTGCACTTATCTGGCATGCATGCAGTGGATGTGGTTCACACTGGTTCAAGCTGGATGCTCAAAGCTTCACACCATGAGCATTGAAACATTCAAGAAAACCTTTCTCAGCAGGAGTGCTGTAGGGACAGGTGGGGATTTGTACCTCCATGAAGAATCAGTGTCTGTCCACCAACCACAGCAGCCAAAGGTAGTGCAGCAAACACCTTCTTACAGACTTTGAAGACATCCTGCAGCCAGACGCAAGCGTGGGACACCTTCAAGGGGATGCAAGGTCAAGCCGTGTCCTGAGTGCGTGCAAGCAATGCACTGCTGCAAGCAATGTACTGCTGCAAGCAATGTACAAGCAGCACAAGATGGGTGATTGATGACCATGACTCAGCTCATCCAGCAACAGGCAGATACTGTCTGCACGCCGAGAAGCCTACCTTGAAGTTCTTGGGTCCGTACTTGGACAGTACCTCTGTCCTGAATCCATACATGTGGGTGCAGGTTGTGCATTCATGGTTGCCACGGAGGATGGTGACATGCTTCGGGTATGCTAGCTTCCAGCATGCAAGCAAAATGAGTACTTCTAGACCCCAAGCGCCCCTATCAACAAAGTCACCTACAGGAATGTCACATCAACTCTTTGCCATGCAAGCAAGCAGCTTGTACAGGATTGGCAAAACTCACTTATCATGCATGCAATGCACTCCTCTGCATGGTTGTGGCTGTAGGTGACCAGCTAACGCAGCAAGCGGGACGGAGGAAGAAGCAGGACGTACCATTGAAGACAAGCATTTGTCGCTCTGAAGGGTACCCAATCTTCTGTAGCCTACAATGACAAGGCAGGCTTGAGACAATCAGCACTTGCAACAGCATTTCTAGCCGCTGTTGACAGCAGTCAAAAACAGCAGCAAAGAGCAGCAGCAAGATATGCAGCCATCAGCAACATGCCAGAACAGGTGATGGAGTACATACATGGAGCAGACATCATGGAGCTGTCCATGTGTATCGCCAAATACCACGACAGGGATGTCTGGTGCTGCTGGTGCCACCTGCATACAGGCAAGTGATTGCTGTGAAAACACACAGCATGGGCTTGCAGGCAGCCATCAAAAAGCTCCTCAACCCTCACATCAACAACAGTCGGCTCCTGCTTAAGCACGTTGTACAGAGCCTCCAGTATTTGTTGTGCAACAGCATGGGGTAGAACTTCCTGGGCCGCTTGTAGTCCGCCTTGAGTGGAGGCCAGCAACTTTTCTGTTACTTTCAATACCCAATCCGCATTGACCTGACAGCAGCGGTTAACCTTTTGGATGTGTTGATCTGACTTGCCAGTAGCCTTTCAAATGTGCTCCTCAAACACACCTGGTCCGACCGGAAAGTGATGTAGCTCGGGGCAGCATTGTCAACCGCAGGCGATGTAGTGTCGAGCATACACCAGTCGGACAGAGCACACCTTGTCACAGGCACTGATCAGCACCTAAAAACCTCCTGTCAACTCCACTCGGGTCACAAGCAGGTACCGAGTTCGGCAATGCAAGTCATTGTTCTGACAAGTGATGGCACAGAAGTGTTCTTTGAGACCGTGTGCCGCCTGAGGGAAGTGGGGACTGAGACATGCAACAGGACATGCAATGCATGCCATGGATTATCTGTTGATCTTTTCGCTGATCACATTGTTGCGGGAAAAGCAACTGTTGAACGCGTTTCTGGAACCCACATCAGGATTGCATGCACGCACGAGTCGTAGCCCACGATGGCAAAAAGCACTATTTCACCCTCTGTATTGTATAGCTACAACTGAGCGTTCACCAAGGCAGCCTTTCTAGGCAGATTCAGCTGATGGCCGTGTCCCACCTTGCCGTAGGCCTCTCAGTAGGGCAACTACATAGGCCAACATCCAGGGGCGAGCACAGAAGAACCCTTGTACATGTAACACCGTTCAGCCCTGTCTACTTCGTCTGGATCAGTTTTGATGATCCGCATGCATCTGTCGTAGAGCTGTTCCAACTCGCAAGGTCAACTCTGATAGGTTCATTGCTTTCACATATGCAACTTCAATGCTCAATTGGCTATCTTGTAGGCATATACCTGGAGGCGTCTTTTAAACCAAGACAGAGCGTGCATACATCTTGCGTGTGCAAAGCAAGCCTCTGACAGCCTGACAGCAAAGTCGAGACATTGTCATCCGAGAGTGACTCGTAAATGCTTGCCGACGTCCCCAATAACAGCTGCCTCGGTCTCCAGCACCAAAACAGCAAAGGCACCAGTGCAGACCTTCCCAGCCAGCAAATGCATTTTTTGGTCACCACAAGGATATCAGGCGAGCCTGCAACAACAGCATCTGACTGAAGGCTGCTGGTTGATGTGGCTGCGTCAAAGTTTTAAGCAGACATGAAATGTGGTGCTGATGACTACCTCTACCTTGGGCACCACATGAAGAATGAAAGCCATCGCTAATTATCAGATGCAATGCAGGTACAAACAGCTGTGGAGAAGCGCAAGGATACCTATGTTGCTCAGATTGATATTTCAGTCTCATCCAAATCAGACGATAAAGAAGTGTACATCAGCTGGTGAGTGAACCTGCTTGTGACGCACTGTCAAGACTGCGTCAGCCAGCCAGCGTAGCTCAAGCCATCTGCATGATATGAACAACTGCAGATTCTTGCTGGGCTGCAGCCTGTTTGCACTGTGGACCGAGTATGTACCACAAAGTGTGAACCATGTAACATGCCAACAGGGGAGCATACAGGGCCTCAGCAGCCAAATGGTTCCATCCAGATTCCATCTCTGCTGATGAGTCTGAGCCAGATCCTCACTGTAGCAAAGCAAAGCGAATCAAGCTCAAGCGGGGCTTCAGAAGCGATGGCAGCAGCAGCAGCAGGAGCTACAGGATGCAGTTTAAGGTGCCACTGCAGCTTGCCCCTGTCATGCTGGGCTTCAGACTATATATTGTAGGGGAGTCTAGCAATGGCAAAGGCCAGTACCTAGCTCCTGCCGGAAGCAGGCATTTCACCATCCCTGTTGGCCTGCAAGCTGGTCACCCATTGCCTCAAGGTGCTGCTACATATAGCTGAAGACATGGCATTCATGCTGTTGCTTGCTGCTGCTGCTCATCCACAACGTCATTGCACACTTGCACAGCTCAAACATAGCAAGGCTGAGGCTGCTGACAATGCTTTTGTCACTCACAGACTAAATGCAGTATTTGTCATAATACATGAAAGCCAGGAAATGTCTCAATGTTGCTCTGGACCATTTTGTTGATGTAAAAGAAACTGCAGCTTGAGTCTTGATTACCCAAAGAACCAAGCAGGCCTGCTTTGTCCAGGTCCAGCGGCAGCAGCTATTTCAGAGGATGGCACTACTTGCGATCTGAACTTTGCTGTGAGATCCAGACATGCAGCTTCCATGTCGCTGTGCTTAGCGCGTCAAACTTCAGACCCTGAAGCCAAAGTGGGCTTCCTGGAGGTTGCGCTTGACCCCTTGGTCAACAAAACAGGTGACATGGCTACTGCGACTACGCCAACAATCTGACTATGTCAATATCTGCAGCACCACTTGCCTCCCAGATTGCATGGCCTGATGTCACAGTGCAGTGTCACGCAAACAGCGTTCAGCGTCCACTCACCCTTGCGCACCTATAACATGCATCATAAGCACTTGCTGTGTCAGTAAGAGCTGACAGAGCTTTGTGAAGCGCTTGTTGGACAACAGGCAGGTGTGGAGATGTGCAGGGGACATGTGGCATGTGTGCCTGGAAGGACTGAAGGATGTAGGCAGCTTGTGCTATGGCTGGAGAGCTGAGGCTGATGTTGCCTGGGAAGGCCGTAGCAGGTTCCATCCAGGTGACATGTTTGCTCATCTGCACAACGTCTTTCCAACGACCCTTGATGACGGCTAGGTCAACCCAAAAGTGCAAACATCTTTGTCAAGCCCTGCCGTGCAAACTGCAGAGCTGTTGTGAATGATGTTGTGACTATGTGACCATGACTCCTGTAGATAGTTGATGTCCAATGTGTTTCAGACAATGCTGCAAGGCTGTGTCTGGTGGTACTTGCAGACTCAAAGTGTCTTGTTTGCATACATACATTGGTCCTGATTGCGTCACACAGGCTGACATTGATGCATCTCACAAAACGTATAAGACGATAGACTGGCCACCAAGCACAAAAAAAGTGCACACGCTCTCATTATCCCTAGTCTCTGTCCATTCTCTGGTTTCTCACATCTGTCCTTTTCTAACCCCAATGCCTTTCCCTCTGTTCCCACCCAAGGGCCTCTCTCCCTCTCTCTTTTTACCTTGACCTGTACCTATGCCTCTCAGGGCAGGTGATGATGGATCCATACTGTCCATTGGTGGCCCATACCAGGCTGCCAGACAATGCCAACCTGGTTGCTCCCAAGGGCGGGGCTGCTGGCAGCATGCCCATCAACACGCCAGAAGTGCCCCTCAGCAGTCTGGCCTTCCTGCTGGATGACTTCAGCTTCCAGGTCAGCGTGCTTGCTCTCTCTGAATTAATCTCTGAGCCTGTCTATTTTGCAGTCAGACTGCAATATAGTGTTTGTCAGAAGCCATCATCTCAACTGTATATCATCTTGATTTCAGATCATCTTGGTTGTAGATCATCTTGACCGTAGATCATTTTGGCTGTGGATCATGGCTTTAAATCATCATGCTTGTAGATCACCATGTCAGTAGATCATCTTGGCTTGGCTTTGAATCATCTTGGCTGTAGATCATCTTGGCTGTAGATCATCTTCACTTCAGATGATCTTGGTTGTAGATGTCTTGTCAATAGATCATCTTGGCTGTAGATCATCTTGATTTAAAATGCTGCATCACAGCCACATGTGAAGGCAACCTCAAGGTTTGGCCATGCTTCCCAGACTCACAGCAGGCTCACTCAAACAGTCACACAGGGCATCTGCATGCCATTCAGTGCACCAGCTCAGATTTGTCCAACATGCAGGGGGTTGAAAGGCCTGGCCACAGTCTGCATGACACTGTCATGCTGGAGCTGGATGTGGCCAGCTTTACATCTGGTAGGCAAGCAGAAGAGGCAGGAGTGCCACCTCAGCACCAGGGCAAATACGTCGGACTGCTTGACCGGCTGGAGCTCATTCGGTGAGAACTCTGATGGGGTTGAGGCTCGTGACAGATGGCTAGATGGCAGCTCTGTGGTCTTGTCAAATGCTTGTGAAGCCGAAAAGGGCTCAATGTGATGACATGCAAGCACTGTTTTTGCTTGCTGTGGTGTTGAGCACGCCCAAAATTGGGTACTTGCACAGAAGCAGCTCTATGCCACCCTTGAGCTGTGTCTTTGCTCAGTCCCGACCAGAGGCCCAGCTATTGACAGCTCTTTGGGCTCAGTCAACATTACCCTCATCAGCATTTTGATGAATTTGATGAATTAGGCTGATATGGCTGGGATTCACCACAGGTGAGGCAGAGAGTGCCAAGCACAGGAAAGCACATGATTGGATTTGCACTCAGCTGAGTCAGCTGCACTCCAGCTGATCGCTTTTATATAAGGCAGCAAAGATTCCATCATTGCTTCAGGCAGGTGGGCGCAACAGCAGTGCTGCTGACCCCAGTGGTGATGACAGCAGAGGGGGATGGGCCCATGCGGCAGGCCCCAATGTCCTTCTTTGCCCCCAATCCAGCCCTTGCTGTGGGCAGTCACCCTGCTGCTGCCTCTCAGGAGCTGAAGCACGTGATCAAGGAGCTGCATGCCCATGGCATTGAGGTCATCCTGCAGGTCTGCATGCATGAAATGACAGAATGCAACACAGCAACAGTCAACTTGCAAATCTACAGCTAGCCCAGCTCTTATGTCTTTTGCCTCGGCGCACACATTTCTTCACCACACATTTGCTTTGACGTATTCATAGTTGTACTGCTGTGTCAGTATATACCCGTGTGTCCTTGACTGCTAGCGCAGCTCTCAACAATAGAGCAATTGGCGGTCAAAGGACCTACAGCATCACAAGTTACAGGACAAACAAAACAAACTTTGGTTCTGCTGTGTCAACACACTAAAGGTACCTCCTGTTGCTTCTGAGACAGGTGGAGTACTGCTTCACCAGTGAGGGCTCCGATAAACAGCCCCAGGCCTCATCCTTGAGAGGCCTGGATGCAGCCACTTACTACCGTCACAATGGAGTGCTCAACTGTGGCCATGCAGTGGTGCGTCACCTCATCATGGACTCCCTTCATCACTGGGCTGAGGAGTACCAAGTCGATGGCTTCTGCTTTGTGAATGCTGAGACCCTGGTCCAGGGTTAGTCCCTCCTTGCCTTCCCTCTCTTGGCTTGTTGCATTCACTGCTGCATGTGCATGCAGATGCAGGGCTGTTATGTCCCACATCACCTTTCTAATTGCTTGCAGGCAGTGTCTGCATCTGCTAGATGCAGGCTGCACAAAGATTGTGCAGGCTGCCGATTTGTGCACAATGCACATTGGGCACAACGCCAATTATTGCACAATGCACATTGGGCACAAAGCTCCCTTGTGGACAACCTTGCACTTTGCCATGACTTGTCTGAGGCTTGCACAAGTCAAGGTTGCAGCATGGTCATCTTGATAGGATGGCAGCCCCAATTGCAAACAGTCAGCACAACTTCCGCCTGTGTGTATGCAGACGCTGATGGCAACATACTGGATAACCCACCCTTGGCTGATGACATCGCCCAAGACCCCCTGCTGCAGAGCTTGAAGCTCATAGCCTGGGTGGCAGATGACAGCCTGCTGCCCAGGCTGGGCGAAAGGGGCTTCCCCCACTGGGGCGTCTGGGCTGAAAGGAACAAAGCCTTTCAGAGGGACATCACTTCCTGGCTGGCCCATAACCAGTCAGGCCTGGCAAGTGCAGTCGCCACCAGGTGATAAGCCTACCTGACAGATCCTCTGCCAGCTTAGGCTTTGGAAAGTCCTAATTTCCAGTGTAGGGATGATGTTTCTGCATTAAAATAGACAATTTAGGAGTGACAAGTCCTAAAACATCTGCACAATGTAGAGACATGTTTTTACTGACCCCAGATGTTTCTGAGTTTAGGTTTCCAGTGTAGGGATGACGTTTCTGAGTTCAAGTAGATGTTTCAGGATTGAAAAGAGTGCTTGGTACATGCCACATCAGGAAGACAGCTGGGCATCCCACCTGGCTTGGCCACACACCATTGCTGTTCTACCTGGCAGGGGTTGGCATCTGTGACAGGATCAATCATGCTGGTCCTGTCTGTCCTCTGACTGACGCATGCTTCCCTTCAGCAAGCTCCCAAGTGGGTGTGAATGCTTGTGTTAGCCTTGCCTCCAGGGACCCTCTTATGAGAACGCACTCTCAACTCTTTTTGTGCCTCATGGGTGTCATGACTTCATTCAGCAGACAACTCCAAAAATGCAGAAGCGACTGCATTTGTGGAGCTGTCTGCTGAATGAAGTCATGGCATGTCTAGCAGAGGCTCCATGCCACGCCACGATTGCGTCAGAGAAACTGTAACCTCAGCTTCTGCTTGTGCTGTGATAAGATGACAAAGAGGGAAGACTTGAAGTTATGCAATGCCAACACCCTTCTGCCAGTAAGCTTTTCTCATGGCTGCTCTGGTATTGTGTTGTGGTTGGTACATAACATATTCAGTACATTCAGCCTGATCTGAAGCTTGCGCAGCTCCAGACAGCCCCAGTGCAGCAACTGCTATGTCATGTCACCAAGCTTCTGAATGTCAATCTGTTGTGTGACAGGATGACAGGCAGTGCAGACCTGATGGCCAGCAGGTCAGCAGAGGGCCTGCTGCCCAGCAGCCTTGCCACAGGCCGCCCCCCTGCCTGGGGTCTCAACTCTGTATCTGCTGTTGGAAGTGACAGCCTTGCCAGTCTCATATCACAGGTCCACTGGGACCAAGGTAGCCTCTGCCATAGCATGTATGCAAACAAACAGCTTGTTCTCAGCTGGTGACTGTATGCTGTGTTTTGGGTCTTGACCTGCACTGTGTGTTTAACAGCATTCATGCAGCCCATGAGTGGCAGGACAATACTGGTGTGGCATGGAGAATGCTGGATCTACCTTTGCTCCGGAGTGTTGTTTTCATCCCATACTTTAACTGCCATGCCAGACATGGGGTAAGACCAAGAATCACAGCCAGAGAATCTAAATGCTGCATCAGCCTGTTACGATGTCTGAACCCCCCTTTGATTTTTGCAGGGGAGGAGGGGCAGCAAGGAACCCTTGCCAAGAGCCTGTTGACAAGCAGTCTGCTGTGTCAGGGTACAGCCATCATCTCCCAAGATGCCATCCAGGAACCAAGCCTAGCTCGCTTTGTGGCAACCGTTGTGCACTTCAGGAAGACGTATGCTTCCTTGCTGCAGCCTGCTCACTTCACCTCCTCTCGTGAGCTGCGGTGGCATGGTGCTACCACAGGTCAGATTCCTGCTTTGTGATGTATCTTGGTGATGTGACCACGGGCTTGTTTGTTGTTGAGTGCCTGTCGTGCATCAGGCTTGTTTCTGATGAACACTCCACACATTGGGAAAGTCTTGCTGTGTAGTCGTGGCACAATGAATTCAGGTCAAGATGGCTTGTGACCACCTTGTTGTGTGTTGACATATCAGAACTATGCTTGGCATCTTGGCATCCATGCAGAAAGCATCATTTGGCCTCAGAGACTTACCCAAACGCCCCATCCATCATGGCATGGCTTCATAAAGAGCACACAGTTGGACAGTTTGACGCAAGGTTGGCGCTCATTGCATGCATGCACAGCACGAATACAAGAACATCATAGCAAAAAGGTTTTTGCATGCGCATCAGTCTTGCAGACCTTGACAAGCAGTGGTCTGCAGGATCTGAGCCCGACTGGCTTGGGGAAGCAGCTGCAAGTGGGTACCACGCTGCAAACTTCATTGGCTATTCTTTGCACAGACCAGGGGAGCGAAGCATTTACATTGCCTACAACCCGTACAAGTACCCAATGCAGATTGACATCCCAGATGCAGCCAGTGGTAAGGACCCTTGCCTTGCCCAAAGAACACATTGGTTGTGGTGCATGCTCATCTTTCCTGGCGTCAACTGCAAAGTAGGTCGTGTATTGGCTGTCTCTATTGCTGTCTGCACTGGCTGTTGTGAGTGTGTCATGCTTTGTTCTTGTGAATGGTGCATGAGGCTTGCTTGTTGTCATGCCATTGCACCAGATGTGCTGAAAATGGCGCCATCATGCAGGTCACATTTGGAGACAAGTCGTTGATACAGCAGAGGCTGTGCCCCTGGACGCAATGACCCGCCTGAATGAGTTTCCTTCGTTGCTACAGCATAATCAGTATCACATTCAAGCCAAGGCAGCCATTGCACTGATATCTGAGGCAGTGAGCTGACACCATTGTAATCTGCGGTGTGGTGAAGGTACTGTAGCATAGTGCTACAGGAAGTACACATGGTGTCAGATGCTGATGCGATGCCATGCCGCTGTTAACTACTTCAAATGTAATGATCAGCCGACTTATAGACTGCTGATTAGTAACAAGCGTGCAATAGGAAGTCCGGAGTTGCAATATCATATATGATGCAGTTGGATTGCAGTGAACCTGGCAAGTTGGTTTTGTTGCGCAGTCAGCAATCCTCAGATGTCTGGGACACAAAATTCTTCTAAGAGCAGCAATTATTCTTCATACAAAATTGGTCTACACAAATCCACAACAAGATCACTGTCACGACACACTAAACAGGACAGAAACACTACTTTGCATTCGTTATAGCACAGATTCGTTTGGCACAGCTGAGAGTGAAAGCATCAGCACAGAAGCTAGCTCTCGATCATATCTCCTCCTCAGACCTCAAGTATTCACCTGCAGCAAGACAGAGCTTGGCCTCAATATCTCGCAACAGGAGACAAAACACAGGATCAAGCAACAGGACAGGACGCAGGGCCTCACCAACATCAGCCTGATGAAAGACAACAATTCCACTGGGGTCCATCTTTCTGCAGTCTGCTGTGGACTTGGCGGTCACGCCGAATCCTAGTGGGATGTCTGACATTGAGTAGATAACGACGCCAGTGTATGCTGGTGTGTTCTCTGTAATCCTACCCAAGCCTGACTTCAGCACATGATTTCCATACATGTACTGCATTTCAGCCGAGGGCTTCACCCATATCTGCAGTCAAGCACGCATTGACATTTTGGGAAGCAATGTACAGGATGGTTGCTTTACCAGACTTCAGGCGCATGCATTGTGCAGGGTGAACATAAAATGCAAGCCCTCAGCATAGCGTATATTCTTTATTCCTCATTGATTTTCAGTTTGAAGACTGAATGTTTAGCATCAGGGGGCAAGACGTGCAGCTGTGTGTTTCCTGTAGGTATGCTGGCAGATACAAGCAAAAAGGGCTAGACTCAGGTCAACTCTCAGTGGAAAGATGAAAAGATAGTTTGGCCCACACGGTGATTCGAGCCTTAAGGTGGTCATCCTTGAGTTGCAGGAACTGTGCATTTGTGCATTCAATGGAGTGTCAACAAGCATGATTGTTGACACACCTTATACTTTGCATGAGAACCCAGGACATCAAGCGCTCCAATGGTCAATCTAAATTTGCCAGAGTGTGTAAGCTTGCCTATACACTGCCCAAGGGAGACAAGCTGTTCTCTGCCTACCTGCGACAAATATCTAAGTTCCAGTATTTCGGCTTGTCAGCAAGGCGACGTGCATTGTCATGAAGATGGTGCATGATAGTGTTCAACACTCACGTTTGTGGCTCGGCGCATGAGGCTCTCCCTGACATAGTATACTCTGTTGCTGTGAAGACGGAGGCAGTAAGGCTCGTCAGATCGGTCTATCAAGTTCTTGATGTTCTTTCCTATGTATTTGTACAGCTTCTCGAGCACAGCCTTCGTCTCCTGTCAAAGTTCGAAAATAGTCAACTTTCAAGCATTGTTTCTGTGAACGCAAGCACTGGGCGATGGTCACCCACCTCCTCTGTCAACGGCCGCATGGGCAACAGTAGCCTGTGTCACGGACTCGTCAGTAGCGTCCGATCGGCATTCAGCGCAAGTTGGCAGATTGCGACTGCAAGCTGCAATCTTAGAGTGCGGCCGACAAACCCTAAATCAGCATTACACCCTAGCCATCAACTTAGTTATTAGGCCTTGGCCATCATTAGCTATTACACCTTATCAATCTTCGTAGATGCAGCATGGCTTACTTTGTGTACGTGGCATGCTACTGTGCAAAGGTGAAGTGATTGCACTCATGAACCTGCAAAATCTGATGTCTGCCACCATCATTACAATGTATGCCACGAGAAACTGAAACAACAATTTTGCTCATCACTACTGATGTTATTATCAGAAGTAGAAATACGTGCAACAAAATAAAATATGTGCTTGCAAGCTAAACCCAAAATTGTTATGAAAGGAGGAAAGGGGCTAGGGGAAAGAGTCTACATTTAGCGTAGTCAACAGAAACGTGATGTAAGAATCATCCATTTGCATGGCTATCCATGATCTAGGCTAGAATCTGCAGAGCTTGTGCTGTAGAACCCACAGCTGGTCTGCAAGCAACACGGGTAGATAGCAAACATCTTACTGACCATGCAACATATGCTGTTGCATGTGTCACGCTCACACTCTGCCTCTCATTCCCAAACAGTCATTCCCTCCTTAACGGTCACTGTGCTGAAAAAGGGATACTATCTCTAATCATCACTCGCTGCAGCTCAACTGCTCACGCTCCTAAACATGTTCATGCATTGTTGCTCTGTCCAACTTGGAGGTACCATGGTCACAGACAACACCAACTGGAATAGCGGGGATAGGTTGCACAAGTGTGCAGGATTGGCGGCATGCCAGCAAAGTGTGTAACAGCATCTATACAGAGCTGTACATGTGTGGGTCAGCGGTGACCCCCCCGTGAGGGCAATGTCATCCAGGCAGAACTGCAGAGCCCCAGCATTGGTGTTCTGGAAAGACAGCTCATCCACAAGAGGCAGGTTGCAGTCAAACTGTGAGATGGCCACAGTCAACTGGGTGAGTCCGTTGCTGACAACACCAGCTGTCAGGCTGGTCAAGGGCAGGCCAGTGCAGTAGTAAGCTGTCTCTGAGTTTCCAATGGACACAGAGAGACCGGCTGGCACACCAGAGCCAGTACCAATGTCGGCCGCAGTGGTTTGCTTGATGTAGAAGGACAGCGTGGTGGCATTGTTGGCAATAAATGGCTGGTAGCCGGCAGTGTTTGCCAGGCGGGAAACCAAGGAGAGTCCTCCGTCTGAGTTGACATCAACACATGTTGCATTGCTGCCACCAACACCAGCGCCTTGCACCTGTGACCAACACAACATTGCTCAGGCATGCAGCAAAAACCCCATTAAGTTAACACCCTATGTCCAAGAAGCGTCATGAAAAAGTACAAGCAAGCATATCTGCGTCTTGGGCTATGACAAAGTCAGGCATGGCTGGACAGCAGATGATTCCAATGCCAGTAAAATGCAACTATTTCAAGATGAGCTTGGGGGTGCTGGGCTGAACATGCATGCATGAATGCACGCATGCAATGCATATGATTTGCAGCATTCACCTGGAGCTGCTTGTTGTTGACTGCATTGGCAGCGGGTGCAGCAGGGTAGGGATACCAGGCCCACCCCGTCTCAATGTTGTCACCATAGATGGTCTCATTGATGTAGCCAGGCAGGTAGTCCAGAGGCACCTTGGTGTAGCAGTCCACTGGCCTGCAGCATGACGCACGTTCTCACTTCCTGGTCATGCTGCCAAAGCATTGTGTGCATGGGTAAACTGTTGCCTGCAACAATGGCTAGTCAAGGATGTGCCTGCACTACCCAGCTAGCCTGAACAAGCATGATGAATCACTACAACTGTGCAGCATTACAAGCTGCAAACAAAGACATTTGGAGAAAACAAATTGACCAGTTGAAATATCAGGAATGCATGCACGCCTATTGCACACTCTACCTGAACTGAAGGTTCATGAGGCCATAGTTGGGATGGGCAAGCTTCTCAAAGCCATAGTAGGACAGGTCGAAGTGGTTGACATTGCCACAGCAAGGCGGGTTGTCTCCTGTGATGGTGGTGCTGTCATTGTCATATTGCAGACAGGGACAGTTGTCAGTGACGTGAATATAGATTGAGTTGTCTGGCTCATTGAGGAGACCCAAAGCCTGCGCCAGTTCACACATGGATTCAGTAGCTGCTTCTTCCACACACAGGCTTCTCACACACAGAAACATGACAGCAAACTCTTAACAGAAACTGTCCAACAGAAAGATCCAGTCTGAAGCACTTGCAAACAGACGCACTCAGCCACATGTGATGTCTTCCAGTGCCTTTGTGACTAGTTCATTGCCAGGGCAACAAATTATGCAGCACATAAGGGAGGAAATATACCTGAGTACCGTTCCAGCATTGTGTGAACAGCTCATCTTGGGACATCAATGGGTTGCCATTCCATTTACGGTTGTAATCATCAACCACTGTGTCATAGTCCAATCCAGGCTCAATGAAGCCAGTGCTGGTGTTGTATGGGATTGCAGTTGGTGTGGCAGTTGCAGTGGAGTAGTTGCCTACAACAACGCCAGTGCTGCACTGGATCTCGTAGCACCTGCAGGCAATGGCCACAATCATCTGCCAGCATGTAAGAGACTTGCAAACAAAGCGCAACCTGCCAATGTGCTTGCTACATGTGTGACAGCTACATGTGTGACAGCATACAAAACAAACTGTAATTGAGCAAATACATTTGCAGCAGCTATGGCTGCACAGCTATTGATTTGCAGGTTCTGGGCTCAAATGACATGCAAAGGATACATGGAACAAAAATCAAAAGCAATCAGTACAGCTTGATACCTGCCGCAACTGCCTGGGTAGTCGTCATTGATGTTGGCCACAGCAGACAGCATGTCAACTGGGAAAGGCACATTGGAAAAATCAACGGCCTGAGTGCCATCTTGGGATAGGTATCCACAGCTTCCATACAGTGGGGTGCCAAAACCGTACTCAGGGGCAGGTCCTCTGCAAAGACAAAGCACAAGGGTCCATCAGCACCTGTGTGTGTGTGTGTGTATGAGTGTAAACTGCTCGCGGATATGCAAACACAAACAAGGACTGCATAAAATATGGAGGGCTTATACCTGTCGAACGCTAACAAGCGGGGGTTCAGTACTGAAAGTCACCTGTCAGGGAAATTCTGCAAGTACTGCTGCGAGCCGCCGTAGAAAGTGGCGCGACCTGCTCGCCACCCACCCGTTGCGTTCCTTACAGGGGCTATTGCAGAAGCTGTGCTGACTAATGCCAGCAACAGCAGGATCGCGGCGGCACACTTCATGGTCCTAGCCTACTCTGCATCAAGATGCAATTGTTAGCTCAACTGCAACCGTTGCTGGTTCAATTACAGAGCGGCTGATCGACCGCACTCAGTCGCGGTCAAGTGACCGCGTTAAATAAAAACCGCGGCAGAAGGCAAAGACTAGCTGCTCTCTTACAAACAACATTTGCAAGCACTCACGGCAATGTGAAAGCAACACCGCAGTGTCTTTACACACCGCAGCGTGACTGCAGGCCTAGGCATGCAGGTGAACAAGCAACAACCCGACTGTGACCTATCATACAGCAGAGCCTATCACTGCACATACAAATCAAGACGGCTTGCTGAACGCTGAACATGTGCATTCTGCTTGTTGAAACAAAGCAAAAACAGCGAAACCCGCTAAGCAAGCTCACCCGAAAGAATCGCTAACAGAGCCAGCAGCTGCCGGTCAGGATTTTCACTGCGGGCAAGCTTTGCAGTGTCGCAGGTGATCAGCGGGGAGCTATGAGCAGGACCGAGATAAAGCGTGATATGCGCACCAATGAACCTTGCGGAGGGGCTGCTAAGGTTTCAGCCTGTACCTGTCATTGGGATTTTCTTGGACAGGTGTCGGACTCTAAAGGCCTGTGAAGCTGCACGTTTTGTGTATCATTACGTTAGGGTCTGAGTACCAGATTCACCATGATGTATATCTGCATAATGTAGATCAGATTCAATGGTTTAGATAACTTTCATGATACGATCGTGTCTTCCTGTCGTCCGTTCCTGACCTGGCATGTGCGCTCGAGCAACCGAGCAGTCAAATTTCTGGTGCTTGTCACCGTATCAGTCTAGAGTCTGACTCTAGGTGAGGTTTTCCCGCTTTTTGGCCGGCAAGCATGTGCTCCGATCCAGCACAACCTGCAGGTACAGTGCGTGGCACTGCCTTGCTGAAAAGCCTCACGTTGTGCAATGCACATGCATGCATGCTGCCTCAAAGTTTGCATACAACTTGAAACAAGTGGTTTTCCACGCAGACGTATTTTGTGGGCAAGCTTGCCCTCAAGGCTATGGCATCATGATGAAGTGCTGACAGCGCTGTTGCTGTCGTCGTTGCTGTGATGCCGCTGCGGATCTGCGATATCGTACAAAAACCGATCTGCAATGTGCGACCCTGCGATATTGTACACTTTGGAGTGCATGTACATTGCTACATTGCTTTACCCAGCTAAAAAGTGCGATCAACACAGAAGATATACAGGCATGCTAAATTGTGTAGAGCCTTGTGAAAATCATGTGACACTGTCATGACGGTCTGATGGTCTATCGAAGCCGCCAGCAATCGCCCGGCGTAGATAACGCAGAGATGCAACGGAACTCTTGATACTTCAAAGCTGACGCTGTTTCACCAGGAGTTCTCAGTCCAGGAACCCTGGTCCAGGAGACGTGGACTAAACTTCCGTCACAGGGATGGCATCGGCAGGTCAGTGTCTCCCATAAAACTACTTTTTGCTATCCTTTGATTGCTACAGTTGTCACGCATTGGGTGCACAGTATGAACACCTCGAATTATACAAGTAAAGTCTTACTGAGTCCGATGATTACCAAAATTGCAAATTGCTGACATTGATGACCAATCTATCCTCTGAGGACTCAGCTGAACGTTACACCTTTTGCAAACAGCTTGTGCTTTCATCAAGTTCTCAGTTACCATTGTCAATCGGTTGAAGTCGTTTGGTTGCTGTCCTGCAGGTAACAGAAGGATGCATTGCTGCAAGTAAAAACACAATGTATTGTCTCTGTTGGGTATAGTATACAGGATGCTGGAAGTATACTGGAAGTCCACATCTGTTTGCATTGTGTTTATGTCACCTGCCTTTGACATGTGGTCTTTGCATTGCTTGCACAAAAGCAAT
>JAABUK010004768.1_pt1 | contig 21757 bp, 25 predicted proteins | sample 5559141 | NCBI WGS metagenome assembly JAABUK01 (sample SAMN10711869, study PRJNA513367) | rock metagenome | isolation source: Antarctica rocks | place: Antarctica: Victoria Land, Pudding Butte nord | collected 2016-01-03
TTCCCCCCCTTCCCCCCCCTCCCCCCCCCCCCCCCCCCCCATCTATGGGCTGGCAGAGCCATGGAGCATAAATTGGATGTCACTCTTGATTCTGCCACCACCCACATTGATGGCCTACCTGTGTTCAACAGATAGCATGAGCTTTGCATGCTGTTCAGCACCCTGGAGTGCTTTCACAGGTAGTCACGATTTGCTGCCATGCAGGGTCTGCATGTGATCCATGGCTGTGGCCTGGTCCATGGGGACATCAAGCCTAACAACTTCAGAGTGGCTATGAAGCCAGATGGTAGCCAGGTGCACCTGGTCATCACTGACTTGGGCAACAGCTGTGAAGCTGGATCAGGTGAGCATGAACCTGTCAAATCTCACCAGGATCAGCTCTGCATCTTGAGCTGCGGTATGCTGACGGGAAATGCAGCCATGATTTGGTGTTGTGGATGTGCATATGCATTGTGACAGTGGACACATATGTCGAAGTGCACAACGCTGCCCATGGGGTCCCTTGCTTCTCAGCCAGTAGTTGTTGGATCTGACTAGTCTGGATTGTGTTACCCCTCTGTCTGGGCCTCATGGCTTGTACTAAGCTTTGTAGCAGACTCATTGAGTATGCAACACACCTTCATGCCAAGAGTACAATGTTCACTGGACTCACGCACAGAGTGCATGTGTTTACTGTGTGGCACTGTGAAAAATTTTCCAGACCTTTCCAGTCATGCTTTATGCCATGTTGCAGAGTGCACCTGCATCGTGGCGTGCGCTATGTACACCAGCCCAGAGGGTCTTAACTACTTCAAGAAGCCCCGGGAGTGCTTGATCCGGAGCGCAGCTGACATGTTCAGCGTGGGCTGCGTGCTGTATGAGCTGCTCACAGACCAGCGTGCTTTTGTGAGGCCATCAGATGGAAATGTGTGGGATCTCACCTTTGAGGAGCTCCTTAAGGTGGTGCTGTTGCGCCAAAGACAGTGGGTGAGTTCGTTTTCTGCCACTGGAGTTGTGAGGGCTTAACACAGTTTACCCACAGTCTGTGTGCACCTGCAGACTCTGACTCTGAACTTCTTGCTGCTGTGTTGGCTCTGCATGCTGCGCTGTACCCTGACCCGCAAAGGCACCATTGTGCGCAGCTGCATGACAATAAGTACGCTTGCTGATGCAAGGACCATGACCCATGATGGAAATCCAGATCTCAAGACTTGCTACTGCAGCATGTTCTCTTGAAATTCCAGCAGTATATACATGCTGATGGGATACATCAAATGCCTTTGTCAATACTCTCTGTTTGTAGAGTCAGTAGCAGTCTTGAAGCTTTCGATGCTCCACACCCAGCAGCAGTGGTGTCTCTAGCCTTTGTTGATGCTGTCATGCTTTTCAGGACGCAGACTCTGCCCGAGGGCACCTACTGCCGTATGGGCTGGACGCCCTGAGGGAGAGTATTCCCAATGATGAAGAGTGCCGGCAAGCAGTTGACCTGCTACAGAGCATGCTGAGCATGGACCCCAACCAAAGGCCCAGCGCTCAGGAAGCCCTGTTGCATCCATTCCTGAGAGTCTGACATGTCTGTGACCATCAGGCTAGCTCAGATAGCGTGCCTTGCATCTGAGAGAGGACATTGAATGTTTTCTCACAGATGGAGCTTAGTCCTTGAGATCAATGCTTGGAATTGGTCAGAAGGGAACATTAGGTAGCAAGGCAACAACTGGCAGTCTGGTAAGGTGATTGGATTCCCTGCAAACCTAGGCTACTGCACCACTGTTGCATGTGACTCTCTTTGTGCTCACGTATTGTGTTTGCCCATCATCAGTATATCCCTAGTTCCTTGGTTTATAAAACTACACTGGGTTGGTTAGCAAGTCTTTTGACCAGATATCATTGGCTGATTCTGTACGCCAATGGCCAAGGAACTCACATCAATATGAAGCAGAGATTGGCTTGAGCATGGGTTTGAGCTGTAGTCCATCCTTTGTTTATGAAGGGTATCATTGAAGCATTCACCATTGCGCGACCTTTCTGATACCAGTTCGTACTACAGCTTTTTGGTTTTACAGACCGTGTTTTACGTGCTTTTGCACTTCAGTCAGCTGATGACGCTATACTGTAGTTAGGGTACATCTTGTCTGTGATGATCAGGTACCAATATGATACACCTGTGCTTTCAGTCAAGGATGTCTGATGAGCCACATCTGGCTCCACACCTAGACTGTAAGATGCCAACTGAAATGAACTGAATATGATGAGTGTTGAAACCTCCAAACATCACATTGAATGTGAATTTCCATGTCTTGCCAGCGCATGCTTACACCCACGAACAAGGTATTGCGTGCAGTTGGTCAGCATCAGATTGCAAGCAAAATTGCACATGTCAGCCAATAGTCTCAAACCCACAGTAGCTGACGACCTTTCAATCAATACAAGCTGTGTTAGCTTGAAGCGCAACTTGTCCGATTCGGTGACTCACCATACCTTCAGGTCCATACCCATGTACTCACACTGTGGCAAGGAATCTGTGTGTGTGCATTCTGGGTTGAGCATAATGCATCATCGACATTGAGTCAGCTGCACTCTTGCTACTGCTGGCACTGCTCTGTTTTGGCACGGTTCTGCAAGGATCAATATAATGCGCCATGATCCAGCCTATATAAACTTTGAGATGATGCCATCATGATTGTTCGAGCTGGCAGATAGTGTACAGTGTAACATCAAATACTCTGTTGCTATGTGCAGACTGCCTGCATCACTCTGCATACACCTCAAGTACTCAGCTAACAGACTACAACTGCCACCACTTCCTACTAGCTGACTGCTCTTTCAGGGCCTTAGCTACTGATGCAAAGTCTGCTGCGCCGTCCCCAAGATCAGCCGTCTTGTCCTGCAAGTTGCGCAGCTTCTCTCCTCTGTCCTCAAGAGCCACCATATTGTCAGCCATGGTCGACCTAATGTCGCGCTCCCTGCATCTCACAGCACATGCACGATAATGCCCTGCTACAGATTCCAGTTCTTGCACCTACAATGGTGTGTCATCAATGTGTGATGCATGTGAATCACATCAGGCGACCTGTTTGGTTTTGAGACGCAAATATCACATGCCACGATTGCCTTCTCAGATGATCTGCAGACTGCCAAAAATCAATACATCCTTGCATTACACTAGTACAAACCCACAGCAGAACAAGATGCCAAAAGCGCATATCTTGTTTTTTGAGGAACTTTTTACAAGTTGTGATTGACACAAAATGGTACCTTGTTGAGCTGCGGCCGTACGCAGACCGTATCTCTGCTGCTGAGCGCACACCACCTTTGCCCTTGCTTTCTGGCTGCCTAGCACCATACAGCAATTCCTCGCGTCCACTGCTGCTGTCAGGCTGCCCCAAGTTTGAGCTACCCACAATTGAAGTGCCCTGAAACATGGACCCCACAGCACCTGCATTGCCATATTCACATCTCAGGACATGTCAGAACATGTAAGTGTGATCACATACTCTCAGTTCTGGAATACTCATCAAGAGAATGCCCTGAAACATGGACCCCACAGCACCTACATTGCCAGAAAAGAAAAGACCACGCCTTTCAGCGTCTATTAATGAGAAGCCAAGTATTGTACCGGGCTGCCCAGTACCTACATTGCCATACTCACATCTCAAGGCATGTCAGAACATGGCAGCATGCTCACATTCTCACTTCTGCCATACTCACATGTCAAGACATGTCAGAACATGTCGCTATAATCACATACTCTCAGTTCCGGAATGCTCATCAAGAGAGAGACCATCAAGCGCACCATGGATGAACAAATGTGCAGCTGCTGTGGCGCTGCTCGAGCAGCCAGTTTGTCACTGATGCAGCAGGCTTGCACAGGCATTGGTCGATAGGAAGAGAGAGGCAAGTTTCGAAGGCAAGTTTAGAATGCAGGTTTAGAAGGCAAGTTTAGAAGGCAAGGTTAGAAGGCAATTGTTGTCACCTTGCAGGGAGGAGAAGGCATTTTGGGGGCTTCTTTGGGATTGGTCCTGCTGCCGCTGCTCCCAGTTCTGTTTTACTGGACTGCCAGCTGGCCTGTTCTGGAAGTGAGGATCTGCCTTGTCAGCGTTCTCATCTTCATCATCAGTGATGTTGGCAATCTCACCAGAGCTTTCCGCGGGGAGAGCAGTCCTGGCGAAAAGTTGCTGTAGGGTCGGAGGGGGAGGGCGGGCTATGTGGGAGGGGTTGGCCCCACCAAAGGGCAGCCTCTTGCCTAGAGCCAGTGTCTTGGCCATGCCGGCACCTCCTTCCTCCACCACCTGCAAAACTTCCAAGTAGTGATTGTTGAATTTCAGGTGGTGAGAAAAGGAAAGGAAAGAAAATACTACATCTTTTGCCGTCAATGTAATGACAAGCCAAGTACTATACTGGGCTGCCCAGGTCTTTCAGGTGGTGACATCATACAATACACATACCGTCTGGCAATCACATGCTCTTCACAGGTCTCTATTGGGTGCACAAGCCAGGCATGCATGATTGCTGACAGCAGTCTTGAATTGGTCAGCAGAGGCACTTGGACAAGCACTCAACACCCACATGCTATGTACTGTGCACAGCCAGACTGTGGGCTTACATCTGAAACAAGTAGCAGAAGTGATGTGGCTGAAGGAGGCACATGTCAGCATCACAAGGCACATGTCAGCATGGCACATGTCAGCATCACATGCACGGCACATGTCAGCATCACATGCAAGGCACATGTCACACCTTGCTAGCAGCATCTTTGACATGGGTGAAGAAGGCCCCCAGGTGGGCGGCCCTGCCTGCTGCCTGGGTCCTGCCTGCTGCCCCAGGGGAGTCATTGCCACCTACTTCTGCACCCATGCAAGCACTTGTTGTAGCTGCAACAAGGCATGTTGACCAGTTGACTTGGACTATATTGCGGCGCATGGGCGGTACTAAAACATCATTACTGTTGATGAAATGCCCATTCCATAGTGTAAGCTGAAGTTAGGCTTGCCTGAGGGTTTTGTGGAGTATCGAGCAAATTTGCATTGGTGAGCTATCACATATCACTTACGTGAAGCTGGCTTAACTTCTGTCAAAAGTGAAAGTTTCCTGTGGAAACCTTCTTTTTGCTGACAGGTCAGCTTCTTCATCATTGCTAAGGCCTATGCAGGTGGACTGAGCAATAACCTGAAGAGCAGCAGTATGTGTGTCAGATGCCTGGCGCAGCTGTGGTGATTTGTTTGAGCACTTTCAACAAGTGAAGCACTTTGTAACAGAGCCAGCTTTTTATGGCATCACGTGGGGTGTACCAACGCACACACTGTCCACAAAAGATGGCGCACCAGCTCAGCAGGCGTTGGCACTATGTTGAGGCTGCACCACTGTCCCCAAGACACCAACTGAACCAACTGTTCCAGTCCTACCAGCAAGGGTGAGCCAGTGTTTCATTTTGTTCATGGTTCAGTGTAGTGCATCAGTTTCTACGTGTTTGATATGAGTTAAGCTTAGTTCAAATTTTCTACAGATTTAGTTTGTTGATCTCTTTGTATCTGAGTACGCAGCCAGGGGATGGCTGATACAGACAACGTTCAACTGCATAAAGTCTACATGCAAACGGGGCAAGTTGGGTGACGTTACTACCTGCAGAATTTGTTACAGCAGCATCATTGGGCACAACGCCAGACCAGGGCTCATGCTTCTCCTGTAGGTCAGCAATGGCTTTAGCAGCTGCCAAGGAAGCTTCTGACAGGTCTCTGTCGTACAGGCCCCTCAGGGGGCCGGGAGGCTGCAGACCCCTGAGAACCCCCAGGGTGACCACTTCATTGCAAGGGCCCACCAGGGCCATGTGACCATCAGGTGCCAGAGCACACATGCGGTGCAGGTTGGCCAGCAGGGAGGGTTCCCCCTGCCAGGACCAGGGGAACCCCAAACAGGAGCTCAGGCTGAAGACCTTGACTGGTTCCAGTCCTGGCAGCGTCCATACCTGTATCACCAGTCACTTCATTCATGCAAACGTTCATCCTTGCGCTGATATGTTTGTTTGCTAAGCTGATCATTCATAGGTCCTCTCATGCATTATCATTCATTCACTCATTTGTGCAGTCATTCATTGATCCGTCCAATCAACAAATGGCTGACTCTTCAGAAAGAGCCGGGAAGAGGACTGGAAACAAGACTAGCTAAGAAACTATGATTGCTACAGCCAATGTGACTCTTGCAATGACCAGACACTGCACACTCAAATCATCCGAAGCATCATGTTCACGATGCCTGGAGATCCGGCATGTCTGCTGCAGCAACTGGACTGTATTTGCACGATGGATAATCTCATGACTCAGCTACTCTCGTCAACGCATCATATGCAACTCTGTAATTGACTCAGCAAAAGTGATCAGCAGTGTGGTCAGTAATGCCGCAGAGGGACGATACATAACATGATAATGACAATGATATTGATAATGATAATAATAATAGTGATGATAATAATAGTAATGATATCAAATAATGATAGTAAATAATGATAACAAATAATGATAATGATGATGATAATGATAATGGTAACGAAAATAACAATAACAATAACAATAACAATAACAATAACAATAACAATAACAATAACAATAACAATAACAATAACAATAACAATAACAATAACAATAACAATAACAATAACAATAACAACAACAATAACAATAACAACAAATCTGCTTTCCAGCTCATGATGAGCTAGGCATGTGTGGATGGTGCATGACTCAAGCAAGGGCTGCTCACCCCCACATCACCAGAGCGCTTGATGTCCAGTAAGCCAGGTCCATGCTGTCCATTGAAGGCGGCTGCAAAGCCTATGGGCTCATGCAGGCCCACTTTCTTCACTGATGACCTGCACATGAAACCATTCGGAAGGTGCTGAGGTGTCACAATGTCACCCAATGCCCCCTCACCTTAGCCTTGGCAGGAATGTAATGTTCTGGGGTGTGCCATGTACACTAGGCCAGTCATGACTAAATCAAAAGGTGCTGAGCTGTCATCCCAAGCTGCATACTTGACTAACAGACCTTGTAATCCGTGTGGTATGGGACAAGCTATTTGGGTCAAATGGTCTGCAGGATGCTGAGCAGACACTACTATGCGTATACTTGTTGCTAGATGCAAATGATGTGCTGAGCACTTGTGATGGATCTTTTGGCTAAACGCGCTGCCTCTGAGGCTTGTGAAAATGCAAAGTCCGCGCCCCGAGCTGCACCCACCGCCCCTGTGACTCCTGCACCTGCCATGAAAGCGCCTGGGCCTTCTGAAAGTTTGCCGGGCTTTCTTGGCAGGTGCAGGAGTCACAGGGCCGGTGTGTGCGGCTCCCGGCACGACTTCGCATTTGCAGAAACCTCAGAGGCAGTGCGTTTACCTTCGTATTGACATCTGTCTTGTCTCTGATAGGGCAAGCTGTTGAGGTCTGTAATCATATATGGTGTGTTTTCAGTCTGAACTCTGAAGGAGGAGCAATGCAACATGACCAGCAGCCAAACCACACTTCCAACTTACCTATCTCCAACACGAATCCCTTCTGCTGGGTACAGCCTCAATGAGTCATCACAGCACAGCAGCACATGGGCTGCTGCAGCCTGCTCCTCTTCTTCATCATCATCAGCATCAGGCTCAGCTACGTACTGCCGCCGAGGGGCTGGCTGGGCGTGAGGAGGAGGGTGAGACTCGGGTGGGGGAGCGGGGGCTAAGGGGCCCCCGTGAGAGGGGGGCGGCTGGAACTCCTGACTGCCTGACTCAGCACCTGCAGAATCAAAATGAGTTATGGACAAAGTGATACAACATAGCACCTTTTCTTTTGCTTGTCACATCTTGTTGGGATGTCAAACACATGCACCATCGTGACATAGGCTGTCTTGTAGTCAAGTACAGCAGCACAACAGTACAACTATCTTGACGCAAACAGCTGCGACTACACAAGTAAGACATGCTTGGACTGGGTGAAATTGTGGAAATTGCACAGCATTCAGCCAAACTGTTGGGGAAGAGCTTTCAGCAGTGCAAATTGCTGAAGGTGAGCTGATGGCTCAAGACTTGCTGCACCATGCTGTGGAGAATGCAGCAGCAGGTGCACAGGCAGCAAAACCGCACACAGACTTGCAGGAGCTGGAAGATCCAAACTTGCTGCGCCATACTATGGAGCTTGTTGCAGCAGGTGCACCAGCAGCAAACCACGCATAGACTTGGATAGCTGAAAGCTCGCTGCTGCTGCTGCTGCTGCTGCTGCTGCTGCACCATGCTGTCAAGAATGCAACAGCAGTTGCACAAGCAGCAACGCACATGCAGACTTGCAGGTACAGCCCATGTGCCGCACCAGAACAAGCCATATGGGTAACATTGTGAAGCTGACCTGGAGTGGAGGGGGGAACAGGGCCAGGGTGGGAGAAGACAGTCCTCTGCAGGTCAGGTAGACTAGAGGGGGTCTTCTGCCCCACACCCATCCCCTGCCTGCTGCTCAACCCCTGCACACCACTTTCTAATATTGAATAATGATCAAAACGCTCTCCAGCTCATGATGAGCTGGGCTTGTTCCACTTCCTGTCAGCCTCATACTGCCAATCAATGCCAGAAACATGCAAACAGGTGGAGTCTGGAATCATCCAGCACCACGCAGCTGTGGCTATGATCCACAATGACTGGGGGGAAGCAGAGTGTCTGACTGAGGCCCTCATGTATGACAGCCTAAAAGCAGTGACACAATTGCACACGTGCTGAATTTTCATTCATGCAATGCCAGATGGACTTATATTCAAAGCGGTGGTGAGTTTAGGATTGAGCTGTGAAAGTGTCAAGCGACAGGCGTGATCTTATCTCTCATCAGTGATGGCCGGTACCTCGGCTGCATGACTGCCTGTCATGCATATTGCAGAAGTGTCCAGACTCTACTCTCACAACATGGATGGAGGCTTGATTACAGCGAACCAAGATTTTGTTTTATCTTCCCACTTGTTAGCCCATGCTTTTGTTTGTTTTGTTTTCTATTCAACACAAGACTTTTGTTGTCTGACCTGGTCACTGGTGGGTGAAGCAGCATCAGCATGGGTGCTGCCACTACCTTCCTTGTCTTTGGTCAATAATACAGATATGTTTATCGTCTTTTGTAGGGCCACTTCTTGTCTAACCTGGTCACTGGTGGGCGAAGCAGCATCAGCCTGAGTGCTGCCGCTGCCCTCCTTGTCTTTGCTCCTGGAGATGGAGCCCAGCTTGGAGCGCAGGGCTCGCAGGTGGGGGTGCTTCACCTTCCCCTTCTTGCCCCCCTTGCCCTGCTTGGCCTCCACTGCTGCCACAGCTGCTGCCAGGTAGTCATCATCCTCAGACTCAGACTGGTCCCCTATGGAGCTGGGCCCTGTGCATGCAAACGCCCTCAATTGCAAACTACTGTAACAAAAGGTAATTGACTTTGTTCAACATGGGAAAAAACGCTTGATTTGATTCCCCTAATCAATTCTTGTCGACATTGTTTATTCCCTACAAGATCAAACATGTAATGCTGGATAGTCAGTGAAGGACCACAGACTACGGACAAACGCCAGTCTGCGGTGTTGCTTTATGTGCAAAGGCAACGTAGTAGTCAGAGCATGGCAGTCAGGATGTAGCACCTCCAAAGGCACAACACTTTGGAGGAAGGTGCAGACCTGTTGCAGACTTGTTAGAGAAGGTGTCATCTGGCATGTCAGCAGCAGCATTGCTGTGCTGCTCGGTCCCCCATGCTGAGTGCTGGCTGGTAGGGCTGGTGGGCTGCTCGCCCTCCGCCCCAAAGCCTGCAGCCCCTAAATTTTCAACCCTTGGACTCGCCCCTGCAGGTATGACATCATCAACAGCGGTCAAGCTTTTGTTACTGTGAGCTGTCTGCAGCTCAGAATGGACAGGAGTGTCTGTGTCTGTGTCTGTGTCTGTGTCTGTGTCTGTGTCTGTGTCTGTGTCTGTGTCTGTGTCTGTGTCTGTGTCTGTGTCTGTGTCTGTGTCTGTGTCTGTGTCTGTGTCTGTGTCTGTGTCTGTGTCTGTGTCTGTGTCTGTGCAGCAGTGATCCTGGCACAACAGGTGACTTTGCAACAAAGCAACCAGCTGTACAAACAAATGATGTGTTGTACATTGGTCCTGGGAGCACTAAGAGTCATCGTGTAATGCAGAATCATGCACTATGATTGCTGGCGATGACCATTTTGTGAAAGACTTTGAACAGCTGACAGCTATCAGCCCACCTGGCAGATCATCCTGGAATATCGAAGAGACCATGTTGTTGTGAGGCCAGGTCAGATGCAGGTGGGTGTCTTTGGGGTACAAGGGGGCCCCATCTGCCCCCAGCAGCACCATATTGATAGCCTGAGACCTGTTCTTGGGCTGCACCCACACAGGCTTGCCTGCCAAAGTGGTACCCTCCACTCCTAGGATGGCCAGAGCGCCATCTGACTGGCATAGAAACAGCGCAGACCTGCAACAAGACAACACACTGCGCTTGCCTTCTTCTTCAGCCCGCAGCAAGCCTGAACAGAGGGGGTACTGCCTTCAGCATGACTGTTAGCGGACAGGCGTCCATGATGGTAGACTGAGAGTGCACAACTGCCACCAGAGCAAGCGAGCAAGCAAACAAGCATTAACCGATGAATTAATCAATTAGTCATCTAATTTTCCTGTCTTTGGGAACACTAAGCACTTGTTCAGACGTGGCTGATAATAGATTGGCCAGACAGGTGGCCCTGCTGCCGATGGTGCGCATGTGAGTAGCAGCATCTTGACGGAGGGAAGCATGCTGTCAGTAATATGCATGTGAGCGCTTTTGCGGAGGAAAGCAAGCTGTGTACCACATGCGCACCATTCACAGCTTGTTTCCTTCCGCAATAGCGCTCACATGCATATTACTCACAGCATGCTTCCCTCCAGAAACATGCGAATGCCAGCATCATTATGAAGGGAGCAAGCACCTGGTCTGCAGGAGTTCTTCACCCACGGCGCCTTTGCCCTGTGGGGATCTCCTATCGCTAGATCTGCGGTCTGTGGGCGCAGGAAGGACCTGGTGGCCAAACTGCAGGCTCACCAGGGCCTGGCTTGCCACCTGCTGCTCAAAGCTGATGCTCGGCTGCACACACAACACAGCATGCTGACTGCTTTGTTTGGTCCAAATCTTTCTAGTGTCACAACATAACTTGTTGAAACAAAGATGACACTGTAGAAAAGGAGCGCAGATGAAAGACCGACAACCTGGAAGCACTGCCAACAGGCGTGGAGACAGCTGACGACACATTGATACATGTGCAACTGGTGCAGTACAAGGCTGCTTGGCAAGCTTGAAAATTCAGAGAGGAAACCATCAGAAAGAGACGCTGTCACAGCATCAGGACAAGCAGCTTTGCAGCGCCAGATGAGGAACCAAGCAGGCAAGGTGTCAATTACAACAAGCAGCACCTCTTGGCAGCCCACATCTAAGCATTTTCTTGCAAGATTGCAGCAAGGGGTGTGTGGTCATATGGTGACTCCCCAGAGCACCCATGATCACACACAGCTGCCAAGCCCACAAAGCACAACAGCCACCAAAGGCATCAACGCACATCAGGCCAAGTACGCATGTTATGGGTGCGTTGAGTGCTGCACAAGTGTTGCGTGCAACCTGTTTCTGCTGCACTGTCCAGTCCTGTACCCGAGTGAGCTCCAGCAGGGATAAGACGCCGGTCTCATCTGCCAAGCCCACCAGCTTCAGCCTGGCAGCTATTGCGATACCGGAAATGGAGGCAGCGTGATGCGTGCACTGCAGTATGCACTGGAAGCCGGGAGGCTGCTGCCTGGAGTGGTGCTCAGCTGGGCGCTTGCCATCCAGATCTACACAGCTCACTTCCTGCTGTTCTTGGCTGAACTGGTACACCCTGGCCTCGCCCTGCTTGTGCCCCACTACCAGCAGCCCAGCTAAGACATCCACCTGTACAGCATCACATGCGCCGGTGAACCCATTGATGATGTCGCAAAACGTGTATGATGTGCGATACAAAGTGATAATCATCCTCACACGTTCAGTTTTTGTCTAACTCATTGTTGCTGCCTTGGTTAGCTTACAGTGTCTGTGCTACCGTGAATGTGCTGCTCAAAGCTTCCAGAAGGGCTTGCAGCTGCGGTGAAAGATGCTGATCAGGTTCCAAAATGGGTTGGTGACACATTTTGCTTCGTCACATGTGTGGCATTTCATGTGCAATGCAGCATGCTAGCAGCTGTCTTGCTCTGCTGCATGCATTTTGAGAGGCTGAGAACAGCAATCTTATGCACTGCCCACCTGACCATCATGCAGACCATATGTTGCCGGCATACCAACTCTGTTGAATGCCGATCTTGGCAATCACAAGTGTCACAGCAGCCCTCATACTGAGCACATCACCACTTGAATATGACCAAAACAAATAGACTGACAGCATGCAATATCAGGGGAAAGTTATGCCCAAGCACCCTATTGTACCAGCACAGCACAGCATGGCACAGCACGGCGCAGCACAGCACGGCACAGCACAGCACAGCACAGCACAGCACAGCACAGCACAGCACAGCACAGCACAGCACAGCATGGCATGGCACGCACAGCACAGTCAGCACAGCACAGCACAGCCATGATGGGTATAGTGCGCTGCTATGACATCTCTGCTCCTTGACAGTAGATCAACCATCACACCAAGCACAAGTCTGAGGCCAGATGTTGCTGACTTCAGTCCCTCTCAACTATGGAGTCACAAGAGTGCAGGCTGCTACCATTCAGCATACTCTCAAAAGGCAACAATAATTGCTTAGATGTGATGCTCTCCTTACTCCATCAAGCAGTCAGGGGAGCATTGCTCACCTGTAAGCTCCGGGCTGCTGCTGTAGGAGACTCCCGTTATGATCGCTGAAAAGCATAAACTTTTTTCTTCTTTTTTTCTTCTTTTTTCCCCTTTTTTTTTCTTTTCTTTTCTTTTTTCCCCCTTTTTCCTTTCTTTTCTTTTCTGCTCACCTGTAGGCATGTGACAGCTCGCAGGCGCACTCCGGGTCCACCACTGTCGAAGGGGATGGTGGTCAACAGCCCCGGCACATTGCCTGTCACATCCCATACCCGCACCCGCCCATCCTCATGCCCTGTGAAGTATAAGTCGCTGCTGCCAGGGGATGGGCTGGCAGGCTGAGGTCGGCCGCCCCCTGAGAAGACCCACCTCCATTTGCTGGCTGTGCCTGCTGCACTGGCAATCCCCAGAGATTGACCCTTCAATGCCTACACTCATACTTGTTGCTGTCAGACTACATGAACAGCAGCTTGTTTAGCTGACGCGTGACCTACTCCTGGCAGCCCCAACTGCACCCCAACAATAGAGACACACAGCCATTCAGGTGCTTGATCACCTATGGAGCAGAGCACATGGAATTGATGATGCAGGCAGCCCTCATGCCAACGCACCTATTGACAGCTGTGCAAACGGCGGGGCAATCATGGACACCTCCAAGTGCTGACACATGTCATGCTCACAGGTTGCGCAGTGGGTCTACAGCTTCACAGCAAAGAGCAGAACTCAAAACGCAGAATCCAAGGTCTCACCCTGAGTCGCTGCAGGGTGACACAGTGCAGCTTGGTGCTCATGACTATGTGGCCAGCGGGACCCAGCTGCACTGGGGAAGCACACATACAGGCGTCTGTGACTGCCTGCAGCTCTTGGAAAGGCAGGCTGAGAGGCACAGGCTGAAAGGTGTTGAGGTCATGCACCATGAGCTGACCCCCCTCTGTTAGCACCATGATGGCTGCGGGGTCATCGTACTCATTGATGGAGGCTTCGGGGGGGACCAGGGCCCACCCCTGGACCGCCCCAAACCAGGGTATGCTGTGGGGCTGGAAGTCGCCATGTGTGTGAGCCTGCAGAGACGCAGTTTCTGAAGCAGGTGCTGTGGTGCTGTAGGCTTTGGATGTGTGGTAATGTGTGTGTACAGGCTGTGGATGTGTGATGATGGGTGTGTTCAAAGATACAGGTGTTGCCATCACAACAGCTGGGTTGTATGCAACACACTGGAGTGAAAGACCATCAGGAAAACAGAAGAATTCCTTCAACGGTCCACATGAACAGCTGCATGTACATTGCTTTGCCAGCCACAAGTAAAGAATGCTACCTGCTGCTTGGCTGTTTCCTCTGTATGATGCAGACAGAAATATCCCTGGTGCATTGATTGATGGGCAAAAGATAAGCGGTGTGTGACAGGTGAGATGAGCCTTGTCAGCCAAGTATTGTTTGCAAGATCACACAGCTGAATGCAACACACAAAATAAGGCTCTTTGTCAAGTTGCATGACAGAGCACGTGCTGTGCACCTCAAATGCAAACATGCGGACGTCAATGAAGAAGTAGTGCGGGTGAGCAACATGGACACCGTTGCATTGCTTGCCTGTTGTCCGCCACTGCCAGATAAGCACTCCAGGGGCAGGATGGTGAGGGCAGGAGGCATCTCCAGCATCTGCCCTCCCAGCACCAGCAGGTTGTTTGGACAGCCTGTTGCGCTGCCTGGGATGTAGGTCAGCTGCTCAACTGCCTCTGCTGCCTCTCCTTCTGGTGTCACTCGCAGCTTGCCAAGCAGCACAGCCTCCAGGGGTTGGTCCATGGGTGAACCTGCAAACAAAACAGTTTATTTACCATCAAGCAGGCAATCAGAAATCGTTTTTTCATGTGACATCTGGTCAGTTGCTAACAGTGAACTTATGCCTCTTATGTGGGCTCGTGTAGTGCCCTGTCTTGATTGAGATGTTGTTGACTTATCGAACAAACAGATTCCACTAGATTTGAGGCAAGACAGAACATGCCAACATTCATATGACAGTTCTCATGACAGCATGACAGTAGCATAGTAGTGCCAAATGGACAAACAACTGTGAGCTGTTGCAGTGAGCAGAGTGTGTCTGCACTTGCAGCTTGCAGCAGTGCAAGGCAGTCTGGCTGGACACTGACACTGTGCTGATGGGTCTGTGAGCCATCAATGCGGCCAGCAGCACAGCAGTGGTTTGGAGCCTTATGCATGCAGGTGCAACAGAGCAGCCTGGACTCGCTGTGCAGTCGGGAGGCCAGATTTTGAGTACAAAACAGGATGGAGTCAACAGCCGATGTTGCTGTGTACAGCTTGATCAAATCATGACCACACATGCAACAGAGACACTGCTGATTGTGAAGGTGGGCATTGCCTGGTGTATGGGGATTTGCTGCCAACATCACAGCCACCAACTAGGCCTAGGTACAGTCTGATGTACCTTGTGATATCTACCAGGCAAGCAGCCTCAGGAGACAGCTGTTCTGAGGTTGCTTATGTCCAGGAGTTGACACTGAAGCAAGAAATGCATGCTTTGATGCTGCAGAGTGAGGAAGACTGACCTTGCTGCACAGGTGGAGGCACGCCCCAAACACATACATCACTCGTTGAGTAGCCAACAGCAAAGCAGATGCCTTTGCTCCCAATCCAGCAGGCACATGTGGCTCTGGCATGCGGCAACCCAGCTAATGCTTCTGCAGTTTCGTTCCTAGCCAACACCACCGGGCATTCATACCTACAACACCCACTTGCGAGTTCACATGCAGTAAGCGTTTTGCTTTGCTTTGATTAGAAGTGCAAGCTCATGACCATAGAGGATGCTAACTTGTTTTAAACATATGTACACTGGCTTTGATGGTAGGCATTGGAGAAGATATCAATATCGCGGCATATGACCAAAAGAGCACTGCTGATATTGATTGATTGATTGATTGATTGATTGATTGATTGATTGATTGATTGATTGATTGATTGATTGATTGATTGATTGATTGATTGATAGTGCTGAGGTGAGGCTTGGATGGCATGCAAGAGCAACCAGTCTAGAGGTATATGCAGAACCTTACTCCTACCTGAGGTCCCAGATGATGACGCCAGTTTCTTCGTGCAGAACCAGCATACGGTGCCGGTCAGCATGTGATCGAGTCAGTAGACATCTCACAGCGCCTTGTCCCTTCATCTCCTGGGCATCCACTGCAGGCAAAGGGATGGTCACAACAGGCAACCTTCCATCGCAACATGCATTCCCTGAGGACATGCAGTCCAAGGACACACAGTGCGCTGATGCCAGTAAAGGAGTGTTGTCACAGAAGAGGTTCACCCTCTCAGGCCAAGCTGGTAGCTACAGCAGCAAGAATGCTCACCCTGAAACGGCTGCAGTTCAAGCGTGCTCACGTGAGCAGCTCCCATGGCTAAACTGCCTGAGCTGTCCAACAGGCTGACTACTTGGACATTGCCGCTAGCGCACCCAAGCAGCACATACGGTTCATCTTGCATGACTGCTACTGACATCACTGGATCAGCAAATGGCATGCTTTCCAGCAGCGAACCATCTGACAAGGCCCACAGCTGTAAGTCTCCTTCCTGCAAGAGTAAATAATGTCATGTTGATGTCATTTTGTGGCCAAGAGCGAGTGGATTACCGAGGACAAGGCACGTAAAAACCTTTTGAACATGCTCAGAAACGGCAACTGAAATAGGGCTGCACATGCCTCAGTAATGCGCAGGAGAGCGCCCTTCTTTGGCAGGAACTGTAGATATCGTGTCGCTGACTGGGATGAACTGCTTGCTGTGCACTCCACGCCATCTTGGCCAACAAGCTTGACACGTCCATCAGAAGTAGACACCTATGGGATTACAGATAGTATAAAAGTAGACCCAGTGCAAATAGCATGCGCAATTCAATGGCAGACGCACCGCCAGTATGCGCTGTACAGGTTCATGAGCAAGGCTGTCTGTTGCTGCTGGAAGGCCAGCATGACCGAAAAATTGAGGAGAGACCACCGGCAGTATCAGCTTGTCTTCAGCGAGCGCGAACCCTTCCGTTTTCAGTAACTGCTTATGCATTTCTTGCTTGAGTCTGCCCTTCATGGTTTTGCAGATCTTTGACGCCTGCTGCTGAGATGACCTAACGCTTTTGCGTTGCCCTTGTCAGTGCATACGCGCAGCTTGTCCGATATTGCAGCTGACACACATCCTTCTCTTGTGCGATGTAAGCGGTGTACGTGGTGTAAGCAGGGCAAGCCGGCAACGATCAACCAATTGGTTGTATGGTCGCCTTGGAAGAGGCGACGATAGGTGCGGCTACCACATCAATGCCGTAATCGTCTGCGATGCAAACGCCGCTAGCCTTGACTTGCGCGATTGACGTCTAGCGGGGTACAGGAACTTGCGGGGCATTATGCGAAGCTGCCTCAGTCCAAGGCATGAGTAAGGCGGCTCCGAGACCATTGTTCATGATCCCCAGCAAGCAACAGAGGGACCCTTCAAACTTTGCTTTCAGCCAGATCACGAAGCGAAGACGCCGTCTGCCACAGTAGTCCATGACGCCAGGCACACATCACGTGTATCATCGATGATATCCTAGCTCTTTCTTACACCCTTCTGCGTTCTAGCGGCAACCCCTGTTTAGAGTTTGCTGAGCACTTGTAGACCAGCGCTGCTGCTGTCACAATGCCCCTATGCCAAAATTGCCTGAATACTGCGGCTTGCCAGGCTTGTCACAGTTAATTCTCTTTCCTTCAAATGCAATAAATTAAGTCCAGAACGTGGCATGATGCATTCAATTTGAACATGTGTACCCACAGCTGAGCCAATTGCAAGTCACATCATGGCTTCTATGAATATCATCCACGTTACGTTGATGGTCTGCTGCTATAGCAGGTATGCACTTATCAATGGAAGGAATGCACTGGAGGGTAACCCCCCAGCACACCCCCCTTACCGGCCACATTCCCCGGCCATCCTGAAGTCAAACAAAGCATTGCAGTGCCAGCAATCGCGGCGTCGTCGCATCGCAAGTCAAATTCGGTTGATGCTTTGCAAGCGTTCGATGTCACGAGACGTTAAATCTTACTTGCATGCGCCTCGACGCCTGGGCGATCACAGCTGAAGTGACCAAAAGATCAAACAGGTCACCAGCGGCCGGCAGCTCCTTGCAGACGTCGGCTTGCAGGCAGTACCAGAGTTTCACGGTAGCACGTCAGCTCAAACAGTTTCAGGAAGTCAAACTTTGGCAAGGCGCATGCAAAGGGCAAACTCTCGTGACTGGGCTGAAGGCTTACACCTCACAGTCACAGGCCTCAGCAAAGACCAACGCAAGCAGGTTCGAGATGTTGTGGAGGCCGGCGGCGGCAGGTAGGGTACACACAGGGAGGGCATCCCTTATGGTCCGCTCAGTCTGACGCCCTATATGCCTGCAGATACTCTCCTAACTTCAGCAAGCGCTGCACTCATCTGATAGTTTCAACAGAACAAAGTGACGCTAGTCAGTTGAAGCTTTACCTTGCCAGCATCAATAAAGACAAGTGGCATGCACAAGCTGTGCGCTTTGAGTGGCTGCTGGAGTGCGCCAGCCAGTCTAGACAGGTTGATGAGGATGCCTTTGCTGTGGAAGCTCCAAAATATGAGGTAAGCCACTGTTGCTCAAGAGACTTTGAACGTATGATAACATTCGCTGCATGGCTTCTCTTATTGCAGGACCTGTCTATTCTTCAGCAAAGGCTGCAAGAAGTGGCAACACCAACTGCATCTGCAGCAGGAGAAAGCAATGTGCCGGGTGTCAACAAGGCAAGAGCCCACTCTGTTCTGTACTGAGATGCTGTGTGTCAATACGGTAGACGCAAGCACCATGCAATCAGACTCACCAAACTTGAAATGTGGCTGTCCTTCAGCGGGGTTCACTGGAGCTGGAAGTGCACACAAATGTCACCATGCGCTCAGCACCGCGGCAGTCCAGCAAACGCCACAAACAGTTGCCTTCCCACGTCCTTCAGCCCCAGCAGCATGTCAGTCAGACTGCAAAGGCAGCAGACGCCATGATTATGCAAGTATACAGCGAAGGTGACAGAGCTGATGGTGCCAAGCCACAGCAAGCACTGCAGTATCAGGTCAAGGAGACTGCTACAGCAGCATGGCCACTCATGCTTGGCCAAGCTCAGAAGCCTGGAGTCTGTTGGACAAAGCCCTTGCTCAGGCCTCCCCAGCTGCAACTGCCCTTGCCTCCTCCAGCAGCAATCAGGAGCGACAGCATGCCAAGTGCACAGCCAGCTGCTGGTACCTCACTAGTCCACGTACCATCACTGCCGAGCGCAGCAGGCAAAGCTGGGCATGCTGGTCCAGTCGGCAGCAGGCAGAACATTGACACAGGTGGAAATCAGACAATGATGGTGGACTGTCAAGGGTGGGAACAACAAGCTGATACAAGTGGTAGTGGTGGTGCCAGCGATCTTGCAGCCAAGCTGCACTGCATGCAAGCTGATGTCAGGGCTAGAGCATGGCCCCAGCACAAGGATCATGGCTTGACCAAAGCTGCTAATGCAGGCCTGAAGCCACAGGCTTTGCTCTGTGCGCCTGTAGTTGCAAACGCAGGAGCGAGACCAGCAGGGAAAACTGAGCATGCCAGTGACTCTATGCCCCGCAAATGCACTGTAACCAGACAGCATACCTGGAGGCAGTATTCTGAGGCTGTTGCAGAGCAGCCACAGCCCGACAGCGCATCATCACATACAGCTGATGGCGCCCCTGCAGCAGCACAGCCGATTTCAGCAGAGAGAAGCAGTGTCTCTCAGCCTATGCTTCAGATGACCAGTGATCTCAATATGCAAAGTGGGCAAGCTGCAAACAGCTCCACCAGTGGCAGTCTGTCTCTGGAGACAGAAAGCCTGGTTGCCAAGCTGCGTGCCCTCTCACAGGGCAAAGGTGAAAGAGCGCCAGTCAAGGCGTCTAAGCCAGATGGGCAGCAACATCAGAGATTCCCCTTTGCTTCCAGGACCACCAACAGCCGCCAGCCTCCTGACAAAACCAAGCCTGGAATGTCTGCAAGTCACCCTGGTGCCTCGGTTCCCAAGCCCTCAAAGCCCTCTGAGGTGTCTGGTGGTGCTCTAGCAGCAAGTCCTGTTGACCAGCAGGGGCCAGAGAGTGGCAGGTGCATCAGGCTGATGGAGCCTGTCCACAGTGGGGCAGCTGTAGACTCCAGGTCAAGTCCACAGCGAAGGAGCCACCGTCTCAGATCTCCTGCAGGTATTTTGATGATCAGATCACAGCCAGTCTCCTGATCTGTCTGACCCAGCATCACACAGTCATATGTAGTGTGCCAGCAAATGCTCCCACTTTCTGCTGGCTATTGGCTCACAAACGAGAAGTGCATGCTGCAGGGAGCCCTGCTGGTGGCAGCAGACACCGCTCTGCCTATACCTCTGTGGGCCCTCCCATCCCCCTGGGCCCACAAGCTTGTGCACCAGCTGAAGTACCCAAACCAGCTGCACCAGCAGGCAGAAATGAGGCCATTGCAAGCGCTGGGCAGAAACAACCAGAAGCTGCAGTGCAGCATCGGCTGGGCAAGGCGACCCCACTGAAGAAGAGCTTCACCCCTCGCCCCAGCAGGTTTAGGCTCGAAGCTGAGAGGCTGAGCGTGACCCCACCTGATAAGAGCAGCGGTCTGGAGAAGGTGCTGTTCAGATCCCCTATCAAGGCAGAGAGACCCCCTGAGCAGCTACAGGGCACGTGCAATGATGATACTGTCAGCTGCACTGGATCTGGCCTTGCACATGAGGCTGCACAGCCCATGGAGGAAAGCTGTCATGCTGTCAAAGCAGATGAGGCTCAGCCTTCAGATATGCTTGTTGCTGAGCCCAGCAATGAGTGTAGTATGGTCACGCCTGCCAATCAGCTGCAAAGTGGGGTCCAACATGCGCCCCAAGGCGTATTTGCTCACATGCAAGTTATCCTGGACCCAGAGCTGACAGCTGAGGAGAGCAGCAGGTATGTCATCAAGCCACCAGGTCTGGTCTTCTCAAATTGCATCCTGCTAAACCTGTTGTTGTCTGGGCCTTTGCAGGCACCCACTTGCAGAGCAGAGCAGTCTCAAATCTGTTGTCAAGCAGTTGAGTATGTGCAAACTCTCTGCATGGTCACCATGGGACATGCTTTGCTATTCACATCCGTGCTTGCAGCAAGGACACCATACAGCCTCTGGCAACAACATGCACTATCTGCTGCTCAATATGGTGTTGCAAACGTGACACGCGTTGTCAGCGGGTAATATGCTGAGGAGCCCATGGTACATGCAGGATGCATCAGGCTGTCAAGGCAGGTAGGGGTCAGGTTGTGGGGGGTGCTTACCTGGGCAGCGGTGCCACCCATGTTGTCTGCCACCCCCAGGCCGCCGTCAAATGGCTGGCCATGGGTAAGTTTAATGCATGACACATTGTTGTGCAATCTGCATGCCTGGACATGGTAACCCTCATGAACCCTCGTGGTGTAGTTGTGAGACAGCAGCATTGCTGACCCTTCAGGTGATAGGTGCAAAGCTGTGAGACTGCTCATAGGGCCCATGTAGCCCTTGTCCACTTGACATGTGGTTGCGACCAAGTGTAACATTCATGGCATGTGTGTTTAGTTTGCAACATGCCTGCGTTTGAGGCAGTGTATGTGAAGAAGCTCTTGGCAGGCACAGCTCCCCTCACTGCTTTGCTGCACACAAATGTACAAACATACTTGTGTTTCACAGGTCTGAGCATTGTTACCCCTTACTGTTTTGCTGCACACAACTCCACAAACAGAATACCTACTGTGCTGCACAGGTCTGAGCGTCGGGTTGCCTCACTGCTTTCCTGCACAAAACTATACAGATAATAATAACACCAATACTAACAATAAGAACAACAACAACAACAACAACAACAACAACAACAACAACAACAACAACAACAACAACAACAACAACAACAACAACAACAACAACAACAACAACAACA
>JAABUK010004769.1_pt1 | contig 21754 bp, 25 predicted proteins | sample 5559141 | NCBI WGS metagenome assembly JAABUK01 (sample SAMN10711869, study PRJNA513367) | rock metagenome | isolation source: Antarctica rocks | place: Antarctica: Victoria Land, Pudding Butte nord | collected 2016-01-03
TCAGAGAGGGAGCATATCGACGAAATGGGTGTTAGCGGGAGAGCAAAGCGGCGACACCTTAGTCAGTCAGCGGTCACGTGTTGGCCCGGGTTCGGGGAAGTTATATATGTATATATATGTGTATGTGCGTTGTATGTTTGGATAGATATATGTTTGGATAGATATATATGTTTGCTGGGGACGGTGACCAAAATGGGGTGGAGACCATAGATTCTTCTTCTCCATTCGATGACTATAGAGCACTCGCTCACTCGCTTCTCTTCAGCGCTTCGAGCGAGGACTCGGAAGCTCAGAAAACCCCCAGATGCTATCTTGCGCGGTGCCGCCCATGCATGGTAGTGGTACAGTTGATGTGTCGGCCGTGGCAATCATTCCATATTGTTGTCAGAATAGTACATCGCGTCCATCGGATCTCATCATACACCGGTCTCCATTAATTCCCACTCGCCTCTCAGAAGACGGGCGGTGGGCTTCTCGTCCCTCCTCCGCCGTCATCCTCGGACCCACCCCTCCAGAGCCCCTTTTTAGCTGCGGCCTTGAAAGGCTGATCCGGATCCTTTGCCTTTCCTGTCTTGTCCCTGTGAGCCATTACTAACAGCTCATTCTCTTCTCCTTGGTCATCCCTTTCCTTGTCGTCTTTACCGGGTCGATTTTCCTGCCTCGGAGGTTCCGGCCCAAGGTTCGTACTGCCGCTGTATTTCCTTTCCTTGTCAATCAACATGCTCAACTGGCTTTTCGTCCTGGGTAGTGCTGGCATGCCATCGTCATCGTCATCGTCATCGTCATCCTCTTCGTCCTCTTCTTCTTCAATCGCCGAGGATGCGGCTGCTGGTGGACTACGTTCTGGACGTCCCACCTGTCCTGCTTCCTCCGAGGTGACTTCATCCGTCCTTGCTTGACCCTGGCCTGCATGCTTTTTGTACTCTGGCATCTCGTCTAAAAAACGAACGGATTGACTCTTTCCTAGAGCAGCCAGGTTGACTGAGCTGGTAGCCCGTTGCAGATTCTCGACGAATTTGCCGCGGAAGTTCTTGTCCACTAGCCATGATGAAGGTTGCTGTGAGGTGGAGAATGTATGGTCGAGGGAGTTACGAGACGAAGATGGCGAATCCACGTCCTGCCATGAACTGGAAGGAAGAGCAAACGTCGCGGTTGCTATATCTGGGTCAGTCACAGCCACTTTGCTACTGCAGAGTATTCCCGGATACAGCGATGCACTGCATCGAGAGACTGGACTTACTGTGTTTGGAAGACAGACCTGTCGCTGATTTGGGAGTGGTTCTGCCCGGTTGAGCACCGGCTGAAGGGGAGGTCTGGCTGCCCTTTCTTTGCTCGGCAGAGCCTGAGGGTTGGCTGCTTCTTTTTCTCATCACACCTGGACGCGCCTTTCTGTTCCCTGACGCTGCCGCAAAGCTCGTCTTCTTGCCTGCATTCTTCAAGCTCTTCTCCGTAGGTACAGATGTGGGCGAAAGGGGTCCTGCGCTTTCAGACGACTCTCTGCGTACGGCTGTGGTGCTTGTATCTCGATGTTCGGTGTCAGGTGATGAGATCTTGGCAGACTTTGGCGGGTCGTCAGACCCAGTACGAGATTTTTTGAGGATCGGTGGAAGGATCCGTGCTTGGTCGGAGGGTCGTTGCGGGAACGCACCAGTGTCGATCGGGCCGGGACTTGCAACAGGTTGCTCGCTCGTCTCTGGTGAGACGTGCGTGCAATTCAACTGTGGGGCAGCAGCACTGGGAAATGGCTGGCCTCTCAGTAACGAGTCACTGGAAACTTTGGAAAGCGAACATACGAGGCTCTGGGTAGGTGTGGTACCAAGCGGAGTTGGGACAGGCGTCGTCCGGACCCGGTCACCTCCCTCAGAAATGGTGATGAACAGCCTGGCAAGGGTGTTGCCACGAATATGCCTGATGATGCTTGGATTGCTCCATATCCTCCAAAAGAAGTTTTCTAGCCTCGTCCCTTCATCATCTTCCATATGAGTACTATTGAGCGTGTAGACTGCCAAGGTGTTAGAATCACGGTCTCATGGCGGAAAAGAAGTGGGGAGATACCTCTCCATAATCGGGCCACATCCTCCACCTGAACGCGCTCAGTATTGTCTATTTCTTCGCTGATGGTTTCAGTGTTTGTGATGAGCACCGGTGGCAAGCCTCCAGGCATGACAATCAAATCAGGCCCGCAAGTATGAATTTTTCTTCGTCCGGATACTATGCACTCGTCATGACGAACGACAGGGGGACTCCGGGCCCTGAAGTAGTTGCAAGCAGGATTGGTCCAACCGCGCGGGAGGCGGTAGTGACCTCTGCCCAGGCAGGAACCGACCGCCCTCGAAAGGTCGGTGTGACCCTGCCGGGTGGGAAAGATCAAGAAATAGTGTTGTATCAGCTTCCAGAGCCGAGGCCCCAGGCACCGCACGTTGGCGCGGAAGCTGAATGGAAGTGCCGAAAGCTTAATTCATTGGTAGGGTCGAACGGGAGGATTGTCTGTCGCAGCGAATCCCTCCTCGTCGATCACAGGAAGAAGATTCGGCCAGGAGCGAGACGAGGATCGGAGGATGGTGGGGGGTCTGACGGTGCTGACGGTGCGGTGAGCGACGAGTGAAGCGGAGGTGAGGGAGGGAGGGAAGAGGCGGGGCGGGTGGAAAGGGCGTTGGGTATCGGCAGCACATGAAAGAGAAGGATGGAACATGTCACAAGATACAGGACGCGTCCCTACCCTACTCGTCATTGTTGGCACAAGCTTTGGCAGGAGGACAGACCCGACAGCGTGGAAGCCAGGGCGGACCGACTCAAGAGAACAGCAGCCCAAAGCAAGGGCGGCCGTGGAGCAGTGGCCAAGACACCACGCCGCGCTCCCCCGGGCACATCACCTTGCCAACTACGGGGCTCTGCTGATTGATCGCACGCTGGACCAATGTCTGCTCACGGCAATTCCCCCTTGGTCTGATCAGAGCGAGAGAACTGTGAGAATGACCATCTTCCTGCTTTTGTTCGGAACCGTGGAATCTGGATGGAGGACAAGCTGAGCGAATTGACAGCAAAACCGAAGCTTGGTCCTGGATATTGTGCCGAGTAGAAAGCCGCATGAAACCGGTGCCAAGCAAGGCCCCCGAAAGTGTCCAGCTGGCTCTCGGCAGGGGTTCCACGCCCCCTGGGGCTGTTGCTGTTGCTGTTCCTGTTGTTGTTGTTGCTCTGCTTCACGGCGCATGGGCAGCTTGCTTCGTTGCTCCGAGGACGAGATCAAACGGGTGTGGTTTGGCGGCGTGCTGATCATAATGCTGGCGGAGGACGGGGATCCACGAGCCCTGCATGAAGCATCCTGCTGCTCTTCCTTGCTCCATCTGCCTTCCCGTACGATCTTCCAAATCCTTGGTCTTCTGGTGGACTAAGATCATGACTAGCAAGCGTCCGTGTGAAGCGCCTTCCTGATTAGGTCTTGTTGAACAGATGTGGCCCCTCCACTCCACGGTCCTGGGTACAAAACGAGGTGTTTGAGAGTGTTCTAGAACGTGCTTCCAAGGAGCTTGCCTTTGCCATGCCGTCCTTGGCAAAGGTGACAATCCTCCTCCCCTGCAGATCATCATCGGGCTGAGCTTTGCGCGGAATGGATTGCAATCATGACCAGCGAGTGACCAGATCACGAGGTGGAAGCGAAGCTTTATGTCACCCGCGGCTGCCCTTGCAATCCCGCTTCCCGATGATCTGATGACAGGTAACATCCAGGTGATATTAGAGACCCTGGGCCCATCACCAGCGGTATCACTGAGTACGTGCAACTGTGACACCAGGCTAATCACCTGGCGGAGACCGCTGCTGGTCCCAGCAAGAGTGCAACTAGGTCTATACGAGTGATTTTTGATACCCGGAACGAACAAAGGCACAGCCGAACGGAGGGTACAACTTTCACGTCACAGTGTATCCTCCGTCCACTCTCAGGTCCGCACCCGTCACATATCCGCTAGCTTCGCTTAGAAGGAAAGTCACCGCTCCCATAAGATCTTCGGGTCTGCCCATCTTGCCCACCGGGATCAAAGAGGTCCATTGTTTCTCGAGGTCTGGGTTATCGTCTAAGATTTTCCGAGTCCTGAACCAGACAAAGAAGAGGATTAATCGGGGCTTCAGAAAGTGTGGAGGAATGGCAAAGAGCGATCAGGAACTTACAATGCGGTCAACATGTATCCGGGACTGATGCAGTTGACTCGGACGTTCGCATGCGCCCATTCAACCGCCAAACTAGCAGCGAGATGTCGGACCGCGGCTTTGGCTGCATTGTAGGGAGCTTGTGGCTGCGGCACATTGACAATCGCCCCGGACATGCTTCCTATCATCACGATGCTTCCCGGCACGTTCCTCTCCATCAGGTGTTTAGCCACTCCAGTAGCAAACAGATAGGTGCCGTCCACGTTGACACCCCATAGCTTCTTCATCCGATCGTACGGGTAGGCAATTGCATCGTAATTTTCGGTGAAGCCGGCCGAGGTGACCAGGTTGTCGATCTTTCCGTGTTGCTGGATGATCTCCAACAGGGCGCTGGTGACAGAATCGGGATCCGCCACGTCGGCGTAGTGTGCGGTGATTTTGGGGGTTCGAAAGACGCCGGACTTCTTACCCATGGGAAATTTGGCCCGGTCATATTGTTCGGAGTCGGAGTTTTCCCTTTTCGAGTTGGCTACTAACGCCTTCGCTTGACGTTCTCCCTCCTCCTCTGCAGGAAGATCAGCAACGTAATCGATGCAATCTGCACACTCCTCATGGCTCACTGTTCAAATCCACGATAGCAAGGTCAGCACCACTTGCTACCAGAGCCTGACCCATCACCAGACCCAGCCCACGAGCACCCCCAGTAATAATCGCTACTTTGCCCTCAAGCGAGAATGTAGGCAGCGTCCTCTTCATATGTGGACCTCCTCGTCCCTGGACAAGCGTACTGCGCAGAGAGTTCTCCTCGTTGGGATACTCGAAACTGACCTCCCTATCCGTCCTTGAGAAGCTACCCTCATGAGCTTGCTTGTCAGTGCGCGCTGCTGCGGTACTGGATGAACGATAGGGATCATCTTTTGACCCATCGCTGGCTCGTTTCGGTGTAGAAGATAGCCAGCGGGCGGATCTTCCAAGTTTCGGAATTACAAATCTGGGAGTGGCTGTGAAAGTGTGATAGCAAGGTGCGGCACGAGCGGCCTGTCTGCGTGCTTGGGATTGGAACATGATGGCAATTAGTACGAAATTTGCGAACAGGTAATGGTCACAGAAGACGATTAGGCAACCAAAAAATGGACGGTCCCGGTCGAGTGATTGCGAGCTTTGGGGCGGTGTTCAGCCTGAGAAGGGATACTAATTGGCATTCGGAAACGCTTGAATTTCGCAGAGCATTCGCAGAGATCAACAGGGGCAGTTCAATTCAACGTTGTTGAGATCCACCTCTGGCGTTCCCCAAGCAATGACGTCGTCAGGCCGCCTGGGGGAATGACTGGTGGTCATGATGCTCAGAGAAAGCAGGGCCGTCACGATGCACAATAGAATTCGAGGAGCATGTAGGAATGCTCTGAGCTCCAACGGTGGAGTTCTCGTCCAGCACCGCGAGGACATCTGGATACAGCTCAGTTTATCTGTGGAAAACGCATCCTGAAACGTCATTGGCTGGATGTGTAGCGTTGAGACAGGTTTGTGTCACAGACTCAAAGCACCGTACGGAGTACCTGTGAGGTAAATTCTCCCTTCCACAGTCACTCCATGACGTTGAAGTCATGATCTACCGATCTCGCTACTGGTAGCTGACAATGCCTTCGAACATTGAAATTGTTGATACAGTTCGTAAAGGTAAATACATAATTATGATGTTGCTAAAAACATATCGGAAGCCCCAAAATATGCTTCATGCTGAAAGCCTCCACAGGAGACTGCGCTGGCCTGTGCTCACAGACCTTCTCGGTCGCTTGCAGGTCCGGGACAATCACCCAGAAAGTTCTTCATTCCGACCCTGTAGATTGCCCGTTTCTTCACAACGTTGCTCTCCCAGTGTGCAAGCTTCTGTTGCCCTTCCGCCACCTCCAGAAACCAATGGCCCCAACAATAGCGCTCACAAACCAAAGTAGCATGTTAACAAGGTCGACCCATACAGCATTCTTCATCCTTTGAATACCGCCATCCTTTTCAGCTTTCTCCTTGATGTACATTGATCCGAAGAGACCAAAGACAGCAGCCCAGAGTATGAACAGGATGACATCCCAGCCGAAAAGGATTGCAGTCGTGAAGGAGCTGATGATTATCGGAAGCACAGCATAGATCAGAGCTGTGACGGCGCTGAGGACGCCTATTGCGGTTGCAAAGCCCTACAATGAAGACATTCAGCTTAAGACTTGATTGACGGACAGTGATTGATTGTTACCCATTTGCTGTCGCTGTACTTTCCTACCTTCCTGGCTTTGTTCAGGTCCTGGGCGTAAAGGCCCACTACTGCAAGTGCAAATATGATCTGCAGAAAGCGAAGGACGAGATTGAGAATGTTCTGTATGCTGAAGCGCGAGCTCCCACCGTCTCTGAAGCCCATGGCGAAGATTTGAGGGCGTAGATCGGGCTTCGTCTCTTTTGTTTTGTTTTGAAGAAGTCGTAGAGGAATGTTGCGCCCAGAGATGTTGCTCCCTTCCCCAAAGCCGTAAAGACTCAAATGTGGGCAAGCTCTCAGAGGGCAGAAGGCACCGTGGCCAACGGAACATTCATATATGCAGGTATGCGTGAAAAGTGTAAAAACAATGAATTCACATAGTAGGATGGTGAAGCATGAACAGGGCCCGAAGCTACCCAGAATCTCGCCTCAGTCGGTGATGTCGCGGGTGCGTTGATAGGCGAGCCGCTGTCAGATGGCCCATTTAAAAAAACCTTGAACGCGGAGCTACTGCACGCAAGACCCTGGTCCTAGGAGCTTCGAACCACTGGCAGCAGTCAAACAGTGCCAATGGAGCAGCTTCTGCACTGCCATCAGCCAGCAGATTTCGATAACGCGTGATGTCAATTTTTACCAGAAAGCCCAGCTATGGACCAATACATCTTCCGGCCTCTTCTATGTGTGTCAATGGAACCGTTCAACAGAATACTCATGAACTCTAGTGTGACATAGCCGTCGAAACAGAGTGGAGTGTGAAGGAAGAAGGTACAGGCAACAGAAGGAGACGCCAGAGATGAAGAGAGCAGCTGTGACCGCAGGCCGCGGACGACCCCCTCCGCCATGAGAGCTCACTCCACTATCAGCCCGCTCCTATTCCTTTCCCAGAACCGCTGGTAGCCGTATATTTACCCATCGTCGCATCGTAGGACCCAGGCATTGATTGCTTGAGCGGCGCTGGGGGGGGCGCTGGCAAGGGTATGGAATCATCGTCGTAACCATCATCTAGGTAATCATCTCCACCGAGCTGATCGAGAGGTTGCTGGTCATAAGTCTGCTGGTTCAAAGGCTGCTGATTGACACCATTGGTAGCCTTGGTGGCATTTTTGGTCTGCTTCTTGCCCTTCCGACCTTTCATCTTCGCTTTCTCTAAGAGGCGTCGCTTCTCCGCCAGTCGCTTACGCTCCTTTCGATCTTTGATCTCGTACTGCCTAATCAATGCCATTGGTGGCACACCAAAAATGCTCTCATACTCACAAAACTCACATATCCAACTATCTTCTGGGCCGCGGCGGTGATGGAGATTGGCGTACTCTTGCTGTAGACGCCGTTGACGGGCAGCCAGAACATAAATATCGCCTCTGCGCCGGCGCGGTTTCTTGCCTTGCCCTGTTGCATGGGGCATGGCTTGTGGTGCAGCCGGTTGGGAATATTGCCCGTTGGCAGATTGTATTCCAGGATTTGCATAGATTCCTTGGGTGGTGGGTAGATGGCCGGCGGATGAAGTCGTTACAGGAATATGGGCTGCTCGTTGAGCATACCCTGCTGAATAGAGGCTCTGTTCTGGAAAGCTGACACCTTTGGCAGAGTTTGTCTCGCAGGTAAAGGTGAATTGTGTATTAGTAGGTGAAGACTTCTGCTGCTGGTCAATAAGTCCAATGTTTTCCTGGCCTTTCTGAAGCGGCTTGCGAAGGAGAGCAGTGGCATTGGCAATGGCTGCTGAGATGATACCTTGATCCGTTGACTTGATATCTTCTACTTCGAAATCAGCTAGATTCCTCAATAATCCTTCAATGCGGCAAACCTTTCGCTGCAGTTCCAAAGCTTCCAGGTCTGACATTGGAATTGCTGGTTGAGACACCAAGTGGGTTACGCCCGCTGACACGACGGCCTGAGTCCTTAGCATGCCGAGCTCTGCCCGTGCCTAGGAGCGTATTTCCCGGATGGGTAACGGAGGTCTGGTACTGTCCGTCTGCAGCACCGTCATCTTGCGCTACAGCGAGATCGTTCCGTGAGCCGTTTAGTCCGAGATGCGCAAGCTCTGCAGAGAGACTTGATTGATGCAGCCCAATGCTCCCTGAAGTAGGAATCTTGCGCTTCTTTTTATTGTTGGAATTTTCAAATGCGTCATAACCATCTGATCCTGAATAGCTTGCCTTACTGGCTGGGTGACGAGAGTTCCGTGTTGTTCGCGATGATGCAGGACTGTCTCTGTACCCGATCGTTCTACGTACAGCAGCCGGAATGCGATCTTCGTCTTCGACAGACTCTACATCGTCATCCACCTCGTGATGGTGGTGATGATGATGGTGGTTTTCATGGTCGTGCTCATGATAATGGTGGTGGTGGTGATGGTGATCGTCGTCATGATCGTGATCGCAATAGTCAACATCCTGCTGCACAAGAACCTTGCTATCGTTCACGTACTCTCCATGCTCTCCGTATTGGCTGTAGGCAGGAAAGGTGGAGGAAGCTGGATTCGGCGGAAAAGGTATTTCTTCGGCAGCTTCCTCTGAGAGCCGAGACCTGAGGGAACGTTTCGGTAGTGGACGGATAAGACGGTCTGGAAAAACAGCTGACTGCATGTCTGGACTCGAGAGATAGGAGGCAGCTGGGAGGTATTCTAATCAGCGAAAGTGTGCTTCCAACAGTTTTGGCAGGCTGAATCCACCGCTTTTGTTGAGGTCAACAGAAGTTTAAGCACCGGCAGACATACCCATTGCAGCAGACATCTTCCACGTCTTCCCCTCGATCACGTTTCCTCCTCTACCTTGGGACCAACTCCAATATCATAAGACCTTCGCTGCGGGGGTTTGTTCAAGACGACTCAGAATACTGGAGAGTAGGGTATAGCTCGAGCTTAGAGAGGTCAGCAGTGGTACTTCAAGCTCCAAAGAACTTGAAAAGACAAGCTTCGCCCAGATGACTCGACCTGAGAGCGAAGAAATCGTGAAGACACTGGTCAGGATGAAGGGTGTACTTACTCAAAGGAGTATTATTCAGCGAGAGCAGCAAAGCTCGCCCGTGGATGCTATACTCTTTTGATGTACAGTATCAAGATATTGGGTTCCTCGGAGTGTCTAGCTTTGACTGTGTCATACCCAGGTGTTAGGGGATTGCTGGAAGATGGCAAAGTCTATGATGTGTCCTGGAGTGCTTGGGCTTTCTCCTTCTACCGGTGCCGCTATTTTGTGGTCCGCTCGCTATCACGTTTTTCCGCTCCGAGGGTGTCAGTGCTTTCGTAATTTGCTCCAATGGCCATGCTCGCTTTATCCCTGATAGGGGCACAGTATGCTGAAATAACAATGCAAGTCTTCATTCGTCCTGGGTGGGGCTCTTGGAACAATCCGCAAATACTCTTTACTGGCGTTGGTGGTCATGGCAGTAGAACGAGTAGTCACTGAAGTACCAAGACACTCAATATCGTGGCCACAGGGCTTATAACTATTTGTTTGGCATACTGACAGCTTGCAAGCTCGCCCTTCGGACTTCCTGATCCAACCGCCAAATAGATACTCTGCTTCTTGTTATGATGTGAAAGCAACGTGCGAGGGGGTCTGGCGTTCAACATCATAGCAGCATTGTTCCTGTATCCAATTCGTTCCAAAAATTCTTCTTGCCTTGCCCCGCATCCTCGCTCCCATTTGGCAGGTAATGAACGCATACAAGGACATATCTGGGGACAGATCATGAACTGGCAGATCTGATCAGCATTTCTTGCCGTGCCAATTGGTTGTGGACTGCATCCATGTATAAATTCTCAGAACTGGACAGCGAGGAGGTATTGTTTTCACAATGAGTGCACATCAATCAATCCCAGAAAGAAGGTCTTCGAAGTACGCAGCGGATCAAGAAGGTCATGTCGGTCGTGGTTATCTTGTCGCGGGAGTACGATCAGGAATTCTGTGTTGTCAGTCAAGACACGTCATTTTCTCCAGCACAGTCAGTCGAATATCCTCAAAGCCGAGCACTTCTGAAACACATACATCCTGCTCATGCTGCTGGCATAGGTAAGTTGATGGACAAGGTCCATGATTAATGGACCTGGTGAGAGGTGAGAAAAGGGAGGGAGAAATTTGGAGACGAGGAATTGCACAGAGTGGGGAAATTTGCGAGATTCCGATGACGGCTAGCCTAGCTTTGAGAGAGGAACCAGAACGGGCCATCAAGGCCATTTCCCTCTCCCACAACTCTCACTGCTTGCTTCGACAATGTAGACCTTCTTCAGGCTTTACTGGACGTCTTTTCTGTCGGTCTAAGGTCTCATCTGTCCCCAAAACAGCTTACTTCCCTTGGAAACAAGGCTCCCTGCTCTCCACAGCTCAATTTCGTCCCTGGCCACACGCGTGGAGTCTTTCGAGTTGATCGTACCTTTTCCCCGTCGTACAATTACCTTCCTTGCACCACGATCAACATGAGAAGATCGTGACAACAATAGTATTGCGCAAATATCTACTACGAATCATGACTCCTAGAAGATCTTCTCGAGCTCGCACAACCCAACCCCCCCCTCCGCCCACACACACAAATTCGTCCACATCCTTGAATTCTCTCACTCGGGCAGAGAGGAATACTCGATCAAACAACAAGCCTCCATCGCCTCAAGATTCCGTAACACAAAGGTCAAACTCTCTTGAAGATTCCGAACGGCTTGGTCGCGGTGGCCCGCCAGCAACGCGCCGAAGCAAGCGTAGCAATACCAATGAAAAGGAGGAGACTGCCCAAAAGCCTCACCAGGCAGATCAAGATGAAGAGGCTGAGTCAGAAGAAATAACTCGTTGCACCTGTGGCAACGCCGAATACCCTGGTCCGCCGCCCTTTTCACGGGACGGCGCCCTCCAAAACGGCACAAAACCAGGAGTAAAAGAGGAAACAGCTCAGAAAAACGCAATTGGCTCTGACGGATTGCTGGACGACACGGGCAACTTCTTCATCCAATGCGACAACTGCCAAGTGTGGCAGCACGGCGGCTGCGTTGGGCTGTTGGACGAATCAATGAGCCCAGATGACTATTTTTGCGAACAATGCAAGCCAGAATTTCACAGGATACAAAGAAACTCAAACGGGTAAGTTAGTCAACAAAATTACTACTCGCTTTTCCATAATGGCTCAATTGTTTGGGGTTACCTGTCAGCCCCCCCTGGGTCTTCGGATTGCACCATCGAATATTTTCTGTTTGAGCGAACGACGCTCGTGTCAATCATTTCCGCATGTGCAAAGCTAACATTCACACGTTTGTAGACATCGATCCTCGCAATACCTCCTGGTTGTCGAAGCCTCTTCCCCAGAACCCTCGTCTTCATCGTCGAATCGTGATAAGCCTAGGAGAAGGGATGGAAAATCAAGGCAGAGCGCGGGTTCAATAAGTGGGAAACGCCGGGCAACCATGAATAGTCGAGATGCTGCATACGATGAAGATGAGATGCTAAGGAGAGCCATTGAGGAAAGTAGAGGGACGGGTTCACTAGGAAAGAGGACACGCGATGAATCAGAAGAGTATACCCAAGATACCATTTAACTCGCAGTAAACATTGCTAATCACACCGCCTAGTGTCAAGACGAGCTCCAAAAGACGTAGAACTTCTTCGGATTCCCTGTCACCTTCGAAGGCCACCCCTTCTCCTTCTCAGGTCATTTCGGAAGACGATTCTTCAAAGCCGACTGCGAATTGTAACAATGGGGTCAAAAAGATCAGAGGCGCAGCCGCCCGAAACCATCACGATAAAGAACATCATGATAGACAGAAAGACCTCGCTGTACAGAGAGCAGAGGCGGCAACCATGCGAAACGCCAGGTCTGAAAGAAGACGTGGAGACGGTATGTCGGCACCGAAATCCACGTGCATCCTCGAATAATCGCTTCTGTCTCAAGTTCGCACTCTGACCAATGTCTCTTGCTAGAATCTCCACCACCCACACCTACTTTGTCGCCCAACAAAGCTTCTGGACAAGTACCAAATGCATCCCAAAAAGCAAACGCTCCCGACACACCTTCTCACCGCGCCAACCACTCGAACAATCACCGCAAGACGGGTCGTCCCCATGCTCGCCGTGGTCGTCTCGGCCGCAACCAGTACACGCGAGATCAGCCTCAAAACGGGGTCGGAGGCAGGGCTGAAACACCTTCCCGAGCCAACTCTCGTGATCCTACCGGACGATCTTCGCCCATCAACGGCATTAACGGCTTATCGAATGGGATCAATGGCGAAAGCGGAAGAAGTTCTCGACCGAAATACCACCATCCGAACCGAACGAGTATGAACGAAATGAAGAGGAGGGTAGCTGCCATTCTCGAATTCGTAAACAAGATGCAAGGTGACAAAAGTAGTCAGAACAACAGCCACGGATCTTCATCAGGTCCCAGTGGGTCCAGGACGCCAAATGGCGTTAGCCAGAGTAGTGGTAGTGGCGCAAACGGGAACATACAGTCTGCAGCGTTACTCAAAGGGTTGGAAGCAGGTCTTTCTGCAGCACAGGTCCATGGTGAAAAGGCGGAAGGGGAATTTAGGGCAATGGCGTCTGGCGAGATGATGCATGTCCTGACTCGCGAGCTCGTAGGCTGGCAGAGCTCGTACGGGAAATATGGCGAAAAGTGACATGAGAACTGGATGGTGGACATTTTCACTTTCTACAAACAAGCATGCATGGCAGCGCAGTGATGGACTACTTTAACTTATCCTGCTGGAACATCTCATCCGAAGGGGTTTCCTCACTGGGCTGCATTCTACAGACTACGTGAAAGGTGATCAAGGGGGTTTCAGGACGAAGTTTTCTTCAGACATATCTCGATGATACCAAGTTCGCACTCTGAGTATTTCGCCTTCGATACCGAGTTGAAGCTCAGAAATCACACGTAAATCTGTTAGAATGCCTCTTCGATGAGCCTCAATAATATACATGCTCGCAGCTAATCAACAATCACCTTATATAGGTATCAATAATCATAGTAAACGTACCCTGCACCCAACGCAGCCAATGCACCCATACCCATGCCCCTTTTTAAACGTATACGATCCCCAAACCATTCAATCATATCACTCTCACACTCTATCACAAAAACCCCTTTGTGTTACTCGGTTTTCTATGCACCCCCTCCCCACCTCCCGACGACACACCACTAACCTTCCTACTCCCCCTCCCCTGACTCTCGGCCATCTCACTCAACGCGGCCATCGTCCCACTCCGATGCACCCCACCCGCCACCGTGCCCCTATCCATCCTCAGGACCTTCCAACCCTCCAACTCCCTCTCCAGCCTGAGCGCCTTCTCCCTCTCCTCTCTCAGCTCCCTCTCAGCGCGTTTGGCAGCCAACTGGCTCTGAGAGTCCGAGGACTGTAATTCGTCGATGGTGGAGAGGAGGCTGGAGATCTTGTCGCGGGCTTTGGCGACGTCGTCGGTGAGGGCGGAGTTTTGCTTCTCGCGGCGGAGGATCTGGGATTCGAGGTCTTTGACTGTGCGGTCGACGGTGCGGATTGAGCGGGCTTCGTCGGCTTTGCGGGTTGAGGCGGCTTCGAGTTGTTGTTCGAGCTGTATGGCACGGTCAGTATCCCGAATTGGTACACTTGTCAGGGAATGGGAGGGAGGCTGACCTCATTGATGCGTCCGTGTAAGAACCTAACGTCTTTACCTCCTTGCCCTTGGGCTAGGCCCTTCGTCTCGAGGTCGACACATCGCAGTTGAACGTCCTTGAGCGACTTCTCCAGCGCCGCCTTCTCCTTGAAGAGACGGACGTTGTTCTCCCGCTCAGCGTTGATGTCCTTCTGTGCTTCTGTCGCCAACGCCTCGGCTCGTCTCATCTTCCCAACGGCGGCGGCAGAGACATCCTCCTGCTGAGCAAGCTTCGACTTGAGATCCAGAAGCTCGCGGTCCATGCCGGCCGCATTGCGCATCGACGGACTCTCGCCTTTAGCTAGATCCTCAAGCCTCTCACCTGCCTCCGCTAACCTCGCTTCAAGCCCCCGCTTCTCCTTCAACAGCAGGTCCCTCTCAGCCGCAACATCATCAACGCTCGTCCTCAAATTGCGCACCTGAGATAGGAGACTAACAACCTTCCCCTGTGCGTCACTATGCGCCGCCGCCGCCTCATCCCTCGACTTGGCCAAATCCTGAACTGTCATCCCCATCCTACTCTTCTCCTTGGCCCACGTACTCGAATTCAGGACCTCATCATCCCACTTCCCTCTCAGCTCCTCCAACTCCTCCCTCAACCTCGTATTCTCTTGTCTCTGCCCGATAACATTATCCCTCTCAATCTCCAAATCATGGCTCAGCGTCGAAAACTCCATCGCATACTTCTTCCGCGCCTGCTCCATACTCGTCTCCTTATCCTCAATATCCATCGCGCGCTGACTCCTGTAATCCTCCAGCTCGTGCTGCAACCTTTTCTTCGCCTGCGTCACACTGTCCAGATCAGCCGCCAGATCCTCGATCTTCTCCTCATAACTCTGCGTCTGCCGCTGCAGATCTTCAACCAGATTATCCATTTGCTTCCTCTCGGACATGATGGTCGCACACGTGTCCTCCGCCTCCCTCGCTTGGGCTTTAGCGAAGCTCTCTGCTCTCGAGGCCTTGAGAACCGCAATCTCCGCCTGCTCGAGCTTGCTGAAATACTCGTCCGACCTCGTCTTGTAGAGGCTGAGACTCGAGCTCAGATCCCCGACCTTGCTCGCCTCGGCATCAAGCCGGATCTGCAGGTCCGAGAACTCCTGAAGAAGCTGTGCCCGACTAGCAGCATCCTGTTCTTTCGCCCAACTGAGCTCCCGCAGATCTGTCTTCGCGTCGCGCAGCTCAACCTCAGTGGTGGCCTTTGCGTGCTTGAATTTGTCGAAGTGAGCTTTCGCCTCCGCGAGGTCTGCTACCACCGAATTATGAGTCTGCAGGAGGGACTTCCTGCTATGCTCCTGCGAGTTGATGAGATCGTATAGCTCTTCATGACTCTTAGCTTGCACATCTCGCAGACTCAGCTCACCGGTCCTAATGCTCCTTTCCAAGGCAGACACCTTCTTCGCCGAATCATCCAGTCGATCATGCAATCTGCCGTTCTCACGTTCAAGCTTCTGCACCCTTCGCACCGAGGGACTGTCTTCGGGCCAGAGCTCTCGACTCGGCGTGCCGCGATCAAGTTGAGACTGAAGATGCCGATTCTGCATCTGTGTCATCTGCAGCTGATTCTGCAGCTCCTCAACCTCGGTGGCAGAGTCCATCTTCTTCTGATACGTGATCGTGTCAACCGTACGATCGGATCTCCCCGAATCAGGACCAATGTTTTCCTTCATATCCCGCAGTCGGTTCGGTGTCGTGTTATTCGAGTAGCGGTGATTGATACCGTTCGAAACCCGCCGCAGAGCTCGGGTAGGCGACCTCACATTATTCGGCGTCGAGACTTGGTTCTGATCAATCTCCTCGAGCAGCGCGCGTCTTGAGTTCGAGTACTTGGCATCAAGCTCCGTCATCTCGTCTTCATGTCGTCTTCGCATCTCCGCTAGTTGGTTCTCGGCACGAGAGCACTTCTCCTCGCTGGTTCGTAGGTCCGTCTGCAGCGCTTCGGCCAGCGTCGCCATGTCGATGATACGGGATAGATCCGGCTTCGCTGTGTTCCAATCGATCGGTGAACCTGAGCGCTCGGAACCGAAGACCTTCCGTAGAAGCATAAGCTGTTGGTGACACTCTTCGATCTCCTTGTTCGCTTGATCAAGGCTCGCTTGGAGCTGCCGGGTGTTGGCTTGCGCTTGTGCTTTGAGTTGTCGCTCGGATTCGAGGTTGCGATTTACTTCCGCAAGCTGGATGTTGATGGCAGAGGAAGCTTTCTCGGCGCTTCGGCTGGTTTTGTGCTCTCTCGCGATTTCATGATTTAGGTCTTCGAGACTAAGCCCGAGTTTCTCTTTCTGCTTCTCGAGCGACGTGATGGAGAGAGTGGCGTCGGTCAGCTGTCTGGACAGCTGCTTATTCTCTTCTTCGAGCTTGCTCTTCTCGCTTTGCAGTTGCGTGAGCCGGACTTTCTGTGTATCGCCTGCCCTTGAATTGGTTCGTGCAATGTCGAGGTTCTTCTGTTGGATCTTGTTCAAGAGCGCTTTATTGTCGTTCTCTGACGCCGTCAGGCGACCTTTGACTGTTACGAGCTCCCGCTCCATCCTCTCCTTGTGCTGGTCGTGGTGGATCTTGAAGTTGTCGGATTCCATCATCGTCGTCTTGAGCCGTTGCACCTCGACAGAGAGCCTTGATTTCTCGGCCTCCGCCTCCTCCGCCTGCTTGGTCTTGATATCGAGATCTCTCTTGAGCGCAGCGTGCCGTTCGCTACTCTGTTTCAGGAAAGCCCGTTGGTTCTCGGCCTCAACACGAGCACTCTCGACATGGGTGAAGCGCTCCCTCAACTTGATCAACTCAGACTGCAAACCCTTCCGGTTCTGCTCAGCAGCAGCTCTCGCTTCTGTCGCCCGCCTGAGAGTGTCCTGCTGAACGTACATCTCCTTCTCAATCACGATCTTCGAATCATTGAGATGATTATACTTATCTTTCAACTCCGTCAACTTGTGATCTCCCAGCATCTGAACATCATCCCGAGACTGCCTCTCCCTGCTCAGCTCAGCCTGAACCTCGAACAATTGACTCTTGAGGTCTGCGATCTGCTTGTCGAGCATCTTGCGGCTTTCGCTGGACTCCACGTCTTGGGTGATCCTGGCTTCAAGCAGTATTTTCGCGTCGAGTGCTTCACGTTCAAGATTTGCCCTTTGCGACTTCACGGCGTCCATCTCGGCCTGAACCTCGCGGAGCCGCGATTGCATCGAGTCGTGTCTGGATGCAAGGGAAGTGCGTTCACTGTCTACTGACCTCTTCTCCGACTCATGGCGTTTGAGATCACCTCGCAACATTGCTAGCTCACTCTCCTTTCGCCGTACCAGGTCTTCGTAGTCGGTTGAAGTTGAAGAAAGCTCGGAGAGATGCTGGCGAGTGGACCGGGTCTCTTCGAGCAAGTCTCTCACTTGCTTCTTCGAGACGCTGAGCTCCTTCGTAGTGTTGGCGAGCTTGAAGTCTAAATCCTGATCCGTCTTGAGTACTTTGGCTTCTAGCTCCTGAAGCTTGCGGTCTTTCAGACTCAATTGGCTGTTCAGGACACGAATTTCTTGATCGAGAGCTTCCACTCTGCCATCCTTAGCCGAGTGATTCTTTGCAACCTCAGCCAACCGGTTGTCGAGCTCCTCGATCTCCTGCTGCAGGTCTTTCTTCTCATTCTCCAGTCGGGTAATGATGAGGCCAGCTTGCTCAAGCTGCGTCCTTCTCAGGTCAAGCTCCTCTTCGGCCTTTTGCTTTGCTTCCATCAGGTGGTCCAACTGATCTTCCAAGGTCTCTTGATCAGCAATAGCATCAGCCAACTTCTCATTCAGCTCAGTCTCCCTATTCTGGAGCCGTTTGAAGATTTCCTCCTTGTCGAGCGCCAGAGCGCGCTCACTTTCAAGGGTTTGCTGGATCCGTTGGACCTCAGTATCCGCGCGACGACGGTCTTCCTCTATTTTCTGCTTGTCGGCGAAGTTCTGCAGCATCTTGCTTTCGAGTTGCTGGATCTTTTCGTCACGTTTCTTCACCTCTCCTGCGGTGCGTGTGGCGCCTAGCAGAGGCTTCATCTTCATCAACAATCTCCACCAAGGATTGGCCTGAAGGTCAAGGTACACATTGAGGTTTCGCTGGATGATGCGGGTAGCTTCGGCACGGTGAAGACGTTTGTTTGCGATTCGCCTCTGGGTAAAGCCTCTAGCGACAGACTGAAATCGCGACATGATCTCTCGGATAAGTGTGTCTCGCTGCTCTTCTAACTCTGCCAACACACCCGCACGGAAAAACACTTTCGTCAGGCCAACGCGGTAGACGGCCCTGTCCAACCCCAGCCTATCAAGCATGATCGAGGCCGCTTCTTGACCCTCCAGGTATCCTCTGGGCATATCGCGACAGAGTACTTCATAGCGAGATCGAAATTCCGCAAACGACAGGCGATTGGGGAAACCGGTTCGTGCAATACGAATGCCTTCAAGCACACCATTGCAACGGAGTTGATCCAGAACTAACGGTGCATTGAATTGCTTGGGTCTCTTCTTGTGGTTCGGGAGTATACAGCGCACGAAATGAGGACGTGTTTTGTGCAGTTGTGCCATGAGGCTGGATAATTGCTCTTTGTGCCTTTGCGCAACAGTTCGGAATAGTCCCTTCTTGACGCGGCTTCGTGGACTGCTAATGTCGTCAACTTCTTCCCCACAGTCAGAGAATAAGTTGGCGACATGTTTGTCAGTTGAAGCGGCCAGGAGCCTCGTCAGGTTGTCGTTGAGCGGATCTTTGTTCTTCTCGAGCCATCCCTCAGTCGAATACTCTACCTCAGCAGCATAATGAGTCAGGATGAAGCCCTGGTTGATTCGTGAGGGCTTGTACTTAGGCGTCTTCCTCTGCCACAGAGAGTGCAGTTTGTCGGTGAATGATTTGTCTGTGGCTTTCGGCATGACAGAGTCCTCATCAAGACAAGAGAAAATACCTATCGGATTAGACAACTCGATCAAATCGATCGTCGGCTGCAAGTCTTTCCCAAAGTCAATGAACTGCCATTGAATCTGTTCTCGGGCGTATTCCTCCTGCTCAAGGACGAACATGTGGTGGTTGAAAAATTGCTGCAGCTTCTCGTTTGTGTAATTGATGCAGAGCTGTTCGAAGCTGTTCTCCTCGAATATCTCGAAACCGGCAATGTCAAGGACGCCAATGAATTTGGTATCATCGCCACTCGTGCCGCTGCGGTCGAGCTGTTGGTTGATTTTGGTGACCAAGTCGCCAAAGGTGCGCTCGTACATGCCTTTAGACAATGCATCCACAGCCAGCCGGACTTGTTCTGGGGTCTGGACCTTTTCAACCCATTCCCGGCCGGCTTTCACCTTCGGATGAAGAAGACCCTGCACAAAAGGCTCTGACCGTACTCCGAGCAGTTTGCAGGCTTTGTCTACAGCTTCATATGCTTCAGCGGTTAGAGAAGCTTGATCTGCTCTAGTGCTTTCCTTCATTACTGTGATGTTTCCGAGATGCAAGACTGCAGCGATGGTCTTCAGGATGGCTGTCTGGTCTTGCTCAGAGAAGTTCATGATGTGGAAAGCTTCGATGAGACTGGCCCATTCCTCCTTATCGGAGACCCCAGATATTGTGTCGTTTCCCGCTCGCGTGTACGCAAAGTCGTCCACATCCATGCCATCTAGGAGAAAGTTGTCCTTGAGTCTTTGGTCTGCGCCCTGAAGTAGCTGGTAGAAAACATGATACGTCCGCTCCTGAGAGTTCAGCTTGACCACACGCGACTTTTCCAGGAGATACCAGTCAATGAACGCTCCTGCCACTTGGCCTGACCGGCTGAACTCGATGCGGATGAATTTTCCAAATCGGGAGGAGTTGTTGTTGCGCACTGTCTGAGCGTTGCCAAACGCTTCGAGAATAGGATTGGCACGTAAAATCTGCTGCGAAAGATTCGAGAATTGTTTTTTGGCGGGTGAGCGGCCGGCCCTTGGTGTATCTGTCGTTGCCACCGCCGTTAAGTACTGAATGACCTTCTTCGTGTTCTCCGTTTTGCCAGCCCCCGACTCTCCAGTCACCAGTATACTCTGGTCGACGCCTTCTTCAACGAGATTCCGGAAAGCTTGATCTGCCATGGCAAAAATATGGGGCCGCGTATCCTCCCTGCTCTGGCCTTTGTACATTTTCACGTATTCATTACTGTACACCGGTAGAGGGCAATAAGGATTTATCGTCACCAGGAAAAGACCGGAATACGTATAAATCAGATCCGACTGATATCGCATATGTAGGTTGTGAACGACGGAGGCTTCATTAAGATGTGTCAGCTCGGCCATATCGTCTGCCTTATCGAACTTGGCTGGGTTGACCTTGTCGACAGCATCGGGACTTGCTTCTCGTTGGCTCCCATCGTCGCACTGGACCAGGACATGTCCATTTTCAAGGTCAGCAGCTACCCAGCCCCGGATGAAGGCCTTTTCCGAATCCCTTAACCATACGTATCGCTTCCCCGAGAAGTCGTTCTCGCCCTCAATGCCACTCACCTTTTCGCTACCTGGTCTCATTGATTCGTTCTTGATAAATTGCGGCGCAAATGTGCTCGAAGAGCTATTTCGGTTTGCCGTCGACTGTGCACGCACGTGGGAAGGTGTAGACGGCGAAGATGCCAGAGGAGAGAAAGACTGATTTCTTGAATGGCCAGGGTTCTGGCTCGGAGGAGAATTGAGCACCATCGATCTGGGCCGCCCAGCTGTGGGCGCTGTCGGAGGAGGCATGGGAGAAGCCGACGGCGATGGGGAGGGCGAGCCTCTATTAAAAGGGTTCCTTCGCACGGAAGAGCCATTGAGTGTATTATTCGTCATGATGGAGTTGAGGCACCAAGGTCCCAAGAGTGCGATGTTGCTGTCCAAGCTTCACGGATCATAGTTCGGCGGTCAGGTAGGATGTTGCACAACCGTAAGACATTAGGAGAGAGGAAGTCGGTATGGAAGCGAACGGTAGATCATCGCTGCTGGCCAGAGGCTTCGTCAATGCGCGCCAAAGCAACCTCACCACCTTTGATCTATCGTCGTGAAGACCTGCGAAGCAGTTGTTGACAACGACCACGTTTGAGGACTAGCGCCCCTCCACGCCAAGCATCGTTAGCGCGCAGCGGCGGCAGCAGCGATGATCGAGTGAGCTAGTCCCTATACAGCTAGACCATCCCTATACAGCTAGACCTTCCCTCCTTGGCGGCTGTCCGCTGCCCGCTGCCCGACTCTCCTGCAGATAGATGCCCAGCGCCCTCCAGACTCTGCTCGGCCTCCACGCTGCTTGCTCCTCCGCCTCCTCCTTGCTCTACAGCTCTGCTCGCTCTACCGCAACACGCATCTGGCGCTCCCCGCCGCAGCAACGACGCTTCTTTGCATGCGATTCTGTTGGTAGAAGGCAACGTCGCGGACCGACAGCGCGTGGACAATCTCGCCGTCATCCGGCGCGCAATCCTCCTCTCGGAGCAGCCATCGATGGGTATGTATGCGCGAGTGTAGATCTGCACAGCTCGTGTCCTGTAGCCCGGTCGCGAAGGGTGTGCTATGACACCAGCCCCAGCTTGACTCTGGATCTGGGCGAGAGCGGCTCCGATGTCGAATCGCTATCCTCCCACACCCTCCTTTGGTGGCGCACATACTGGCTATACCTCTGCTGATGCTGCATTGCGAGATGGCGGGCCCAGCACGCGGTCGGCAGGGGGAGGCCCACCAGCGCCCCAACACAGAGGGAGCCACACAGCTTCAAGCCCAACCGATCCAAGGCCTGCGATGAACATCCAGCGCTTCCAAGCAAATGCGACAATCTCAAACACCGC
>JAABUK010004770.1_pt1 | contig 21754 bp, 25 predicted proteins | sample 5559141 | NCBI WGS metagenome assembly JAABUK01 (sample SAMN10711869, study PRJNA513367) | rock metagenome | isolation source: Antarctica rocks | place: Antarctica: Victoria Land, Pudding Butte nord | collected 2016-01-03
CCCTCGTCCCCAAGCTAATCTATCCTTCCCTGTAGCTGACAGGAGGGAGTTCGTCAAAATTTCGCAAGCGGTTGGCTTTGGCTTCCTCATTATGGGCGCAATAGGCTATGTGATCAAATTAAGTGAGCCTGCCTAGCTTTGCAGCCCGTATTGCTCCTCCACGAGCTGCATTGACTCATATCTACGGCACTGACATTATAATCTCTATAGTACATATCCCAGTGAACAACATCTTAGTGGGAGGAGCATGACGAGCATCAAATGCTCGCAAGCATGGGGACCGCGAACATCAATTTGCTTCGTCGAGCTTATGGGACGTGTGCGCGACCTTGATTGCAGTGTCTGGCACTCAGCTGTGGTTGTGGGAGTAGCTATGGCTGCCTCCCACCACATCCATCCAACACCTGTCAATAAATGCCTTCGGCTCCACTCGTGTTTCCCAAATTCAAACATGCGAGCTCCAATAAGCTCAATGCATGCCTACCATATCCGATGCCTGATGCATCTCCTAGCCGTATCAAGTCCTCCCATGCAATTCCCAGCCACATCCGATGACCACCGAGTGCAGCCGTTTCCGTTTGCCAACTTCAAATTATCCAAGAAGCGCCCTCTCACCCCCTTCCACCCCCAAACAACCCCCTGACCCTCCTCCCAATCCCTAATTGTCACCAACCCGCTTCATTCCCCGCACTACCATCCCCCGCGCCATCCTGTCCATACCTCGCGGGCCTTACAACCCTACTCCTGAGTGAACCCCTGGGACCCCTCGTCAAACGCGTGTGCTCGTTGTATTCCTCTTTGATATCGAGACGGGCGTTGTAGTTCGTGCTAAGAGGAGGATCGCCCTCATCGTCGTCGATGCCATCGTTCCAGCTGTGGAGGGAGACAGTGCCGTTGGCCATGCCCCAGCCATTCCAGGATGTTGCTGAGTAAGGGAAGGTGGTCAGTGCTTGAAGGAAATACACGCCTGGGAAGAGTGCAAGGGGTTGGGCGTGGGAGGGGAGTGTTTGGTCCAGACTTACCGGCAAGTACGGGGGCATAAGGATGCCAACTAGCATCTCTGACACAGGTCTTCCACCCGCTACCATGTCGATTAAGCTCGTATCCAAAACTAACTACGTCGGGATGGCGTGGTCTGGTGCCTAGAGTCGCCTTGCTAACGTCGACTTTGCCCTTGACGGTTCCATCCATGTTCCAGATCCAGACACTGCCGTCCTCACTGCCGCTGTACACGTATCTTGAATTTGTGCTCCCAGCAGGGCTGAAGTGGCATCGGATGAGTGTCTTGAGGACGCTGTGACCTCTAAATGTGACGACAGAACAGTCGTGTGGGTTAGGTGTATAGTCCATGGGGTCATAGGAATTGAACCTATAATCGAAATTTGTGGCGTAACGCCGAAGATTGACGTTTTTAAATATATTTGGACTCATCATCTTCCTCAGGTCCCAGAGCTTCATTTGCTGGTCTTTTCCGTTGCTCAGCACGTATCTGCCGTCGCCTTTGCTGTCAACGTACGTGAGGCCTTCAGTGTGGCCAACAAAGACACCGGCTTCGCGTCGATCGCCCATTGACCGGCGGTCCCAAACCCGGAGGGTTTGGTCATCTGAACCGGAATAGAGGATATGCGGGGAAGAAACATCGCCAAAGCAGACGGCGTTCACGTCATCCTCGTGGTTTGCGAGCTTCAGGACGGATTGCCGAGTCTCGAGATCGTAGACCACGACAGTATGATCGGAAGTGCCCGCAACTATTTCACGGCCATCACCGGAGAATCTCAAACTCCAAATTCCGAATCCAGCACGACCCCAGTGTGAGCTCGCTCTTCTCGCGCTTGCGCTGGCGGATGCCGCAAAGTTGGTGAAGTCAAGGAGAATTGGGTCTGATGTGTCGGAAGGGTCGGTTGGAGCAAGACAAACCATGTGTCTGATGGACGAGTAGGCTAGCCAGCGATTGTCGGGTGAGAGAGTAGCATCGGTAATTGTCCATTGGCCGAACGGATAGTCTACAGTCTTGAAGTATTTCCACTCGTAGGGATTGGAGGTATCGTACATGCGGACCTTGAAGTTTTGAGTGCAGGAGAAGAAGAAATTGCCATCGTCGGAAAATTGGCCGCTGTATGCTCGAGAGTCGTAGTGGATGATCTTGTCTGCAACAGCCGTGGCCGGTACCATTTCCTGCGGATGACGTTAGCCACTCATCCTAAATGCTAAATCGAGGTACAACATACTTGACTGATCAAGCGGTTTGCTCGTCGGCAACTCCCTCGTGGCTCGATACCGAGTTGCCTCCACATCAGCCGCTCGCCTAAATTGTTCTTCCGGCGCCTTCTGATGTCTGTGAAATGATCTCGCGATCCATAGATTCCGGAAGTCATGAGCGCTCTTCCTTCTTCGCTGGGCACTTTAGGGTATTTGTTCTCGAAATTCTTGGGTCTACGCCCTCGTCGCGAGCCAAATCCTCCGTATCCGGCACCATCGTCATCTTCATCCCCACCGTCGCCGGCGATTGTTGTTCTCCCATTGATTACTCGTCGCGCGAGTAGCTGTCGAATAGGAGCATTGGTGCGGAGTATCTCTAACAGCTGTGCCGAAGTCACTACCGCCCATTAATATTGGTCCAGTCGCATTGAGATTGTAGTCATACCCCGTACTGCTTCATTCCTTTGCGGTGCCGTGGTTGTGGTCTGCTCGGTCTCAGTATCTTCCTCCTCGATATCTTCGATGTTCCCATCTGCAATGGAGAATTCGATCTCCACACCGCTTAGATCATCTTGTGCATCTGCTTCGAATTAGCCCCTGATAAGTCTGAATTCAAGCCATCTAAGCATACCGACGTATTCATCTCCATCTTCATCATCGTCTTCTTCTACCCAATCGCTGTTATCGCTTCGCTCGGTGGATGGCTCGAATTCAATGTCGTCATCATCCTCCTCCAAAAGGTTTGCAATTGTCACGACTCCAGGTGATGGCGCTCCAGGCGATGGGCTAAGACCTTCTCTATCGTCGGATTGACGGTTGTTGGCAGTAGCAGAGGAAGACATGGTCCCTGCTGTGCGAGAGACGGAGCTGAATATCAAAATCACAGGACACTGGGGGTACAAATAGACTAAATCTTTGCGGGACCGAGCCACCTCGGTTATAGACTGTTCTTAAGCCCGAGAGTCTTATCGATAGGGATCCTTGGCACACTTAGTGCACGTCCCGTGCCGATGTTCGATTGACCTCCAGGTATTTGTTTGCCAACATCACCCGCTTCGTTTTCTGGATGATAGCAATGATAGCATCTCAAGAAGCCAGACTGCTGCTCTTACTCGTTCGACTAGCTTCCCCATGCTATGAGGACATTGCTGAATCATCACCACTACCAGTATTAAAGCCCAGACGTTGAGGAATGAAATACATCTTGTTTTGTGATAGTGTCTCCCTTTGGTGCTCTCGTTTCATCTGCGCTGGCTAGGCCGCTCGTTGAGGCAAACAACACCATGGCAGAAGTTGAAAATCACTTCACGGTCTTCGTGAGGCTACCTTTCAACAGAGGAGATTTTGTTGACCCTCCACCGGTGCGAGTAATGGCCACTTCTGGTATTGGCACATCATTGATGCTTTTGACAGGTAGCGTGGAATGCAGCAAAGGAAAAGGAGCTATGGGAGATCATTTCACGACAGTCGAAAAGCAACGAGATCAATTGTATGCTCCGAGAGTATCGTTGTGCTTGGCCTAACTGCTCACAATATTTTAGGGAAGGATTTGTATGTCTGCAAGTACAGGCGAAGTGATAAAGTCTAACTGTGGCTATTCAAATAGAGCCGAAATATTTGATGTCACCCAACCATTTCTCCTCCAGCAGGCCGCTTGGCTTTACGAACGACAGCTGTCTCAGGTTCGAGCTCAAATGCGCAAGGTTGGAACACAGCAATCGTCAAATCCTTCACCTGGTCTGACTTCGATGTCGGGCAGTGTATTGGGTGGGCAGGCTATGAAGCGAGATGGCAGTGGAGGTAAATGATTTCTCCAGATGTCTACCACCAGCTGAGACCCAGCCAGGCTCGCGGGTGCCTTCTAGATTGTCAATTCAAGCCAGAGATAGCCCGTCTTTGAGAGGAGAAGTCAGTGTTCCAGGAACTCCGAACAGGATCAAAGGTACACTTCCATGGATAACGTATTCGTAAGGCTGACACGTCTAGCACCACAACCGCTGAGAGTGAGCGCCTTTGCTACCCACTCTCATTCTCGCAGCAGTTCTGTCACTGAACAGCGCGGCTCACAGCCCGTGTCACGACAAGCGTCCAAAAATGCATCAACTAAGCCCGTTGATCTGCATACCCGCGGCACTGCAATCCAACAACAGCCCTTTTCGCGGTCTCCGAAAGACATGCAGCTGTCTTCTCCTTCCTCGTCTGAACAATCAGAGGACGACGAACCTCCCAAACCAACCACAAGCCGGCGTCACAATCCAACCTCTGCTCGTCTTAGGCCCCAACCTCCTCGTAAGCATCAGTCATCACCCTCAGATGAAGGGGGCGATGGCGAAGATGACGAGGACTCTTCACCATTCCTTCCTTTCGCCGCCGAATCAGTAGCCAGCACCCACCGCCAGACCCCAGACCCGAGTGCAACGCTCCGAGGCGGCTTTGGTTCACCACCGCGCCAAGCTCGGCCAACTGTTCCCCGCAGAGGCACAATGGAGCGTATTCCTCCGAGTAACGTGAGACCGGCTATTGCGCAAGCACAGCAGCAGATGACCTCGTCCGCTAGCTCGAATTCATCGGGGCCTAGCACTTCAGCGCCCACGACTCGTCCCCCGCAAGCTTCAGCATCCCGACGCACAGAAACCTCATCCCGGCCTTCTGTCCCACTAAGCCCTCGACGTGCTGCCGAGCTTGCGGCTGCTGGGCTGTCCCCTCTTCGCAGACCTGGAAGTGGCAGGGACGGTAGCGATGGGTCTCCAAGCATGGGCAGCAGCTTCTCTGATCTCGATGAGGCTAGTGTGACGCAAAGTGCCCTAGAAGAGGCGCTCATGAGTAATATGCAGCACGGGCGTAATGGAGGTGTAGCAAGTCGCATGAGCACGATCAGTCAAGCCTTGCGATCTCGAGTTTTCGACCAAGGAGGAAGATGAAACTGTAATCTGGTGAAAGAGCTGTGGGCCTTCGGTTATCCGAGCAGCTACGTTGCCGAGCAAAGGCTTTTGAACCTGACATGCTGTTCACTCGTCTATGGGCATGAGACCACCTATTTGTCTATCCAGGGCGCTCGGAAGACCACACCCAAATAATGATACACATCGTCCGAGAAGCTCACCACTCAGAGCTGTGCTTGACAGTTATTCAATGAATGGGGCGGCTGCCAAATGTCGAAATCATCCGTTATGCGAGGTCTAATAATTATCATCTTGGACTGTATTCAGAAGGTTTGTAATCTCTGCGGATTTCCCATTGCGCAGTCTAAATGCATTGCACATGCGTATGAGAACACTGCGGATTTTGCGCGGTGAAACACCTTTCCTGCAACAGCAAATACATGCGCAATCTGAAAATTTAAGAGTCGCGTGACTAAGACTTCACTCTCTCAAAACATTCTGACAAGCTCAAACCTCTACAGCAAAGACTGGAAGCCGAAAAGAATCTGGAAATCTCACAGGTGGCTAGTAATAGTCTAAGGTAGGCTCGTCCTCTTGTTTTTCAATCACTTTGACAATGTTTGATGATATTGACGTGATGTCTTCCCACGAAGCGTCCTTCCATGTCTATCGTCAAACCAAAATGCCAACTACTCATACCGCCCGCAACGCGCCCACCTTTCTCAATCTCCCGCCAGAGATTCGTTGCATGATCTATGAGGAGGTGTTCACCAGAGTCAGAATCATTCTGCCAGCCCGACATGCCCTTCACCGCTCGGAACACCTCAAGAGCAAGTTGCCTTCTCTTTTGAGAGTCTGCCGCCAATGTCATGTCGAAAGTTCTTCTATCCTGTACTCCAATGCTGTTATGGACGTTACAGCTAGCGTCACAACTGAGACCATAGACCGAGCATTGCAGAACAAGAATATTAACCTCATCAAGACCCTCATTGTGCATGGAGGATATCTGAAACGCATGCTGGGTGCGCACCAGAAGACGCGATTTCCCGCCTTGGAAGAGCTGATTGTCAGGAGTGACTTTGTTGTTCTGATGTTCGGTGGAACAGGAGAACGTTCAATTCGAGATGTTTGCCGTTCAGAGTGGGCAATACTCATGCAGCAACAAGCAAACTGTGGGCTTGACTGGTCTGCACATCGTGGTTTCTCCTTGCATATCACCTTTGAAACATACAAGGGCAAGAGCACTGTAAGGATACGCCCCATAAGTCGCATCTGATCAAACCTCTAACCAGCTTCTCAGTATCAAGATATTAACTACAGCATTGACCACGACGTCTTCACCATGTCTCCTACGAGGATTGAAGTGCCGGTGGAAGAGCCAAGGCTGTCAGGACCTAACTTTGCTGATGTTTGGCGGTTTGGGTTGACAGCAGTGGATACGCTCCCAGAGCTCTGAACGTGCGCTGCATCGATGCAGAAGATTCATGCTGCGAGCTGGATCCTTTACTTTTGTCACTGCGTGCTCCTACTCAGCTCGGCTTCATCCCCCTTCCATTAGTTGGATTGTGGCTGTTATGCCCTTCGTTCCGCGCCAGCACAACCAATACACATACTCTCAAGCCGATCCATTATCTACAGCAAGTTTAATTCACCGCGTAGATTCAATTGCATAAGAATGGAGCCTGCTATGGGCGGATAGAAAACCTCTGGGCCCAACTTGTGGTCAGAAGGGGTCTTCCGAGGTTCAACCGATATCAGCTTGAGGATTTTCAACTCCTGACATAGATATTTCCACCGCTGATTGCGTATTCTAGTGAAATGGCGGAATGCGTACAGTAAAAAACTGATATATTTTACAATTGGGAGACAGTTCCTAGGCTGATCACAGAAGACCTATTTCGGCCATCTTCAAGCAATATCTTGCCCGCTTGAACCATTCCCCACCCTGAAGCTTCCCCATCCTGACTGATGTTTGTCGCTGGTATTTACCTAATTTGAGACATCCAAGCTCGGTCATGCAGGAGAAAGGACTGAAGACATCACCTTCCCGAGTGGCCAATACGTCTCTTCGTTCCAGACATGATCACACTGAAATCGACCAGAATCGGTCTACCAGTTAACCACAACACAACGAGTGAAGTAGCCATCAATTGTATGCCTCCCCAGCGCCATACAGTACAGCAAAGGCGACTCCTCGTGATAGAAACTTGACGCCCCTAAAAGAGCATCCACACTGAGTTTGGGTTGACGCAACTTGATCTGACAGCTAGTTGCAAAAAGTCAGCATGCTGCACGATATTCTCATCGAGAATCCAATCAGAGAACGCAAGATGTCTCGGTTCTGGACCGATAACAGATGATTTCTGCTGAAAGCTCTCGCAAGGGCTTTGAACAATGGAGACAGACAATTTCCCACTTTCCCCTTCCACAATAAGCGACCAGATGAGGACAAAGATTGTCCGTTGCATCTGTGCTTTGTCTTCCCCATAATCTGCACAAGGAGATAGGGCAAGTCCTGTACGTTGAAGCTGCTCTGACAAGTGTGCAAGACTCTGTTCGTCACCCAGTCTGTTTCTGGTGACTGTCCGGACTTATCAGAGAGGTTTTCTGTACAAAACTCAACGCTTCGACATTGGGAGATCTGTCTATTCAAAGTCTTGTCTTGTATTGCAGCATGAGCGCTGGCACAACAAGACATCCCACGCCGGACAGCACGTTCACACACAGCGCTTTCCCTTCTACAAACACACCGAAATTACCGATGTTCTGTGCCGCAGGAGCTCCCCACTCTCATTGCACAACAAAACTGAATTACTTGTACGGCTTCAACTTGATCACCGCAGGTAAACTGTCCCCATCTTTCTCTCGCTTTCTTGAGCATATATCTACAGTGTGCATCTTACTATCCTTCCAATTCATTTTCATCTGATCACGGAGCGCGTCCCGAAGAGTGAAGAAGTCAGAACGACGCCACATCTAATCCGAAAATGTGTCTCTTTTTCCGATGCGGACGATGCCACCACGTGAATTGCGATCGCTGTGATGATGCTCGTAGACCGAGTAACCTTGGGATCGACCCCCGAACTTGTCAAAACGTTGATTGGGAGGGATCCCAGAGAAGAAAATGTGGTTTATGCAGGACGCTAGATGAGGCTTCTCACAGACTTGACTTCTGGATTAGAACGCAAGGCGGAGAACGTTTGGTGACTGAAGGTGGAGCTGCTGAAGAGATGAGCTCGCCTCCACGAGCTGATGACGACCAGGGCGTTCATCAGGAACAGCCACAGCAGCCCCAAGTTCCACACGTGACAGATACGTTCAACCGACGTGCCGCGGACGATTACGCCCAAGGGGACGAAGCTGACGACGAAAAGGAGCCTATCAATTTAGACTACCTCGATCTCAACAAACTGCGTCCCCTCAGCGGCTCAACAGTTGGAAGCAGCAGCACAGCCCCAACTGCATTTGGCAGCTCAGCAGTACGAAGCAAGAGAGAGTCCACCGGCAAACCACAAGAGACAGCTGCGTCGTTGGGTGATGCTGATGTCAATACTCCTCTGCAGGCACACAAAGTACGACACGTCAGTAACCCTTGCACTGACTACAGCATCGGGCCTGCTGCTGCTACGCTTCACCATTTCCACACCGAGAATGCACCAATAGAGCAACCAAGCACAACGATGGTTGAAGGGCAGACTGTACAACCAAATCCCACAGTTAGCTATCCCATCCTCCCAACCACCGAGCAGTACGCCGAAGAAAGCAACAACGCACCACTCAACATAGGCGCTCTCAAACGCACAATCTCAACCCTCACCTTCGACGACCTCACTCCAGGAACGAGAACTGCCTGCCCGCCTTTCGAAGCAAACGACACACCTCCAGCTTACGCGCGTCCAAGATCTGAAGTCGGATTACCACCGCTACTACCAGACGTGAAGGAGGGTACTGAGATAGAGGATGCTGCTGAGGGAGATGAGAATGATACCGTGGAAAGAAGCAGGTCAGGATTTAGACCGCGAGGAAGATCAAGGGAAAGAACAATCTCTGCACAAAACACCTGAGCAGAGCGAGAGTGGAGTTCATGAATTTAAGGTCCTCCCACTGAGTTCGTGCCTCGGAGGTCGAGTTTGAGATGGGATGGGTGGGGTAGATCGTGTAGAATGGTAGGAGGAGGTCGTCTTCTGCTTGACTCTTCAGCGTCCATTCTTTCTTTCAATCATTCGTGGGGCATGATTCAGATTTGCTTTTGCCACTGAAGACCTCACAGCTGTACGATCATCACTTTCATCAGAGTGGTAGCAGGGGCTATGCTGTAATCATATTTAAGTAGACAGACAGAGGATTAACATTCATTCGTTGAAACTCATTGCCTCTCATCACCAACTATGGCTGCCAAACAAATTCACGCAAGCCCCTCCAAGTAGTCTCCTTCTAATCGACTCACTCACTATGTTGATGCAACCCTATCCATCACCTATCGAAACATCTGCACCGACCATCCTAGCAACCACATCCATCAGCCGCCCTAGCTCTCGACCATTACCTGGCCATGCGACAGAAGCGGTCCAAGAAATCCTCATCCGCCACGTCCTATAGATCTCGAGGAGGGATACTCACAGCAGAGATATTTGCGAAGACGAAGATTGAGCTCCATGAATCCGGGTTGAGTGTGTAGATGCCGAGGTAGAAAACATGATTATGGAGTCAATTCCCGTAGCAGGCAGGGCTATTGTGGATATTTGGGTTGAGGGACCGGGGGGGCGCTGGGGTAAATGGAAGATAGTTGGTGGCTTTTTGGATGCTGCTATCTTGCTCATGCGGATGGGTTGACGGAGACAGTAGGGGATCTGGTGCTGCTGCTACTGCTGCTTTTGCTGTCAACAGCTACGGTGATGTTCCGATGGCGATGTCTGTGCACAGGGAAAATCGGGTATTGACGTTTTGAGTTTGTCCAGAAAGAAAGGTGATTGCATCAGAAGTATTGTCGTTTCAAGTCAAGATTGAGCTTGAGGATGATTTTTGTTTGACGAGACTATCGAGATACTTCGCGCCGCGTTTTCCTTTGTTGTTCTCTAAGAGTGGAAGGTACCGTCACTCTGGCCATCTCGAAATGATCTCCCTATCGCTGGTCTTCGTTATGCTCAGAAGGAAGAGTACGACTTGTCGTATATGAAACCAATCGTACCAAGTACGGTCCTGATAGTAGCTGCCTTCCAGTACCCACGCAGTTTTGGCCTGCAACTTTGCCAAGACCGCTACTTAGGGGCGTTGTAGAGCCTTCGCGCTGCAACCTCATTATTTCTGTATTTTAGCAACTTCTAGATTCAGAGTCATTACAACCCACAACAACAACAAGGATACGTTTTGCTGTCTACGAGCTCACAGCGTCCCCTGGATAAGGCTTTCGAGGAATATCGCAGCAGGGTACGTCATTGCGAGTCTCGTGTCTCTTGCAGGGCTTCTTGGTTCAAGGGGCCTCTGTCTTCAACGCAACTCACGTGCCGATGAAATCAAGGAATTGTTGAGTCGTCCGGTGCGATTTTGCTGCAAGACCCGGCCGCCATTTGCTCAATGATTGCTCGAAATGGATTTCTCGGTGTCATTTGCTCGGAAGGGTTAGTAATGTGATGCCAAAAGAATTTCGAAGTTCCCATTCTAAAGCTCCAATAACGAATTTTTATGTTAGTGTAGCGTGGTGGAGAGTGTGTAGACAGTTCCGGTATTGTGGTACGGCCTACCAGCACCCCGCTTGGCAGGATCAAGGGCCTCAACCTCCACTTCCGGTAGAATATCGTGAGAGTGAAGGAGGAATCGTAGCGGAAGAGTGAAATGATGTGTGACTCATTTTCGAAACAGGTAAGGCCGGTGCCAGGTGCCCAAAGACATATAAGGGGAGTTCCTAGCTCTCTTTCGTTCGTTTTCACCAAAAAACAGCATCCCAATACCACTCTTTCTTCCAGGGTATCATCTTATATCAGATATTCCACCATAGCTGTTCACAACGAGCAAACAACATACCGGATTGGTCTCGTCGGATATTGCAGCCTTTTCGGTCACTGTCGGCACATTCTTTGCATCGATCAACAGCAGCAGTAAGACTTTAAGAATATATCAGCCTCTAGCATCTTCATCATCCCCATCATCATCAATACCAACCGCAACAAAAACATCGACAAAATGATCAACATGATCTTCCACCAGTTACCTGAATATGTCTATGTCGCCCCGGTTGATGGCCAGTGGATCGAAATCGATGAGGAAGATGCGGACTATTATCCCCATGCCAAATGCCTAAAAAGAAATATTAGCTCCGAGGGGCTGGGAGGAAATGACTGCGCTGAACGATTTAGGGAACACCGTCGCCAGGTACAAAATCGTGAAGGAAGTCCACTAAAGCGCGAGTATGACTCAAAAGCGAATATGACGTGGAGATGGGTGGAGGTCAACGGGAAGTTCAAGTGGGTGGAACGAGACTGGAGTCAGGAACCTCCGCGCGGTCTTTGGGGCTTCGACAGCGACGGTGATGATAGCGACGACGAATTTCCAGGTGAAGATGAAAACAAGCAAACAGCAGATAGCGACTGTAACGGCACCGTGTGCAGAAGTGAGAGAGACTTGACAGATCCACTCCCCAGGGAAGTAGATGATATACTAGAACTGATAGACGCTGCAATAGAAAGAATCGGAGAGTTCACGGTCGACGACTCTTCGACACGCGCAGATGATGGGTACTCGACAGTCAGCTCTCAGGAAGACTTCTTTCTCGACGAAGACGAACAGGACAACCATGCGAATGTTCTCATATCAAGTGGATCAACGACAAAGGAAAGCCCGAAATAAACGAGCTACTGTCAAGGAGGGCCCACCCCGATCTTTGAAGGGCCCATGTGCGAGAACGATATCGACGGAGATAGATATTTCGACGAGCAGGCCAAAAAAAAGGTCTCTTTCGGACTAACGACCATTACAGAAATTCCAGACGACTTTGTGACAATACTGGAGGTGCCAGAGGAGTCAAAATGCTTCGCAAAAACAATCCAAGAGGCCGAGGAAGAGGTGGATGTTATGGAGACGATCAATGAGCCAGAGGAAAGAAACGATATCTGGGAGCGAAGCAAACAGCCAATGGGCATCAAAAGTGTCTCGACGACGATGGACGAGCCGAAAGAAACCAGGCCTCCACGAGGGACCACTATCAAATTTGCCCCCGCCACCGTCATCAAGGAGTCTCCGGCGAACCATCTTCCAACGTTGAAAACCTTTCCTGACTTTTGCACGGCGTCCAAACCAATCTTCCGGCCTGGTCATAAAACGGCAAATTTGACTTCGAGCCATGCAGGTAACGTGCAGATGAAGAATTGTGAGTGCGGTACTCAGGTATTGACGACATACTCGACAACTCTAACGAGCTTTCCGGACTTCGTCGAGGTATCCAGGCCATCCGCCCAAGCAGATTTGGAGAGACTGAGGAGGCAAAATAGCAGGTGTGCGCCGAAGAGATAAAGCTCGCTTCGAAAGGAGGTTTGGTGTGGTGAGGATATTGAGGAGGCACGAAGCAGTGAGGCTGGGCCGGCTGCAGTGGATGTCATGCGTCGCGAATATTTTCACAGGCCGCAAGTGTCAAGGCGGAAGACAGGACGGACTTGTGACTATTGACTGGAGGATTTGATTGAATTTGGATGGTAGACAGGCTTGGAAGACATGAGGTTGGTCATTCAGGGATTTGAAATGACAGGCGGCATGGCGCGGGAGTGAATTGTACTGCACCTATTGATGAGTCTCTTTGGCCATTCACCATGAACGAATGACTCCATCAACTATTGTTCTCGTGCAATTTCTCTCTTGAGCTCTGACTGTTGGCTATGTTTTTGCTTTGCTTTACCATCAATCGAAATCCTTATCACTGTCCAAACCCTAGCGAATAGAGCTCTTTCCATCTTGCACAAGCATCCTGGATCGATTACCATTCTCTTCAGAGGTTCACAGAGCCTCGCTTCAACATGCAGACTGCAAAATCAAAGAAAACGACAACTGGAAAGAGGTCGAAATCCAATTGTCGCTCTGCCCATGATTATAATCAAACTTATGGCTCGGATGGTCCAATCTTCTATTGGATGAAGACGCTGGACGAGTATCGACGGATGAGTGAGTGACTCGTCGTCAACTTCTGACTTATGCATGATCTGACACCAATGCGAAGACAAAGACATGATCTTCGGTATCTCGTACCAATACCTTGACTTGATGGTCAGATTGTTCCTCGCCACCCACCTCGCAACCTCAAAGCTCATTGAGGACTGTCGAGATGGTCAGTCAGGCAATCAGGTCAAGCTCGTTCCTACCTCACCGAATCATCCTTCACGAAAATTTCGAGTTATTCAATTGTGGGACAACGACACCGCCTCTGTCAATGCTGAAGAAGTTGCCACTGAAAAGACAGTATTGACTCCCTTCATCAACCGAGACTGGCGAGCTAGCAGCAGAAGACGATGGCCGGTTCGTCGAAAGAGTCCTCTCAAAGTTGATCTCGTAGAGGAGACCCGAAAAGAGCAAAACGATTTTCGAACACTCCTGGAGGAGGTGCAGAAGCATCGTGCTGAGCTTCCTGAGTGGGAACGTGGGGCAGATGACGGCCTAGACCCATTGACGGAGGAGACAATTGAGGCATTCCGCAACAGAGTAAGGCCGAGGCTCCATCAAAAATGGTGAGATCGTTATCCTTCCTCACCTGCGACAAGAGGGAACATGCCTCGAAGCATGGAGAAGGCGGTACCCTGGTGAGATGTGGTGAGGTCCCGCTGGGCAGAGCTGCGCTCTAGGGAAATACGATTGATTGATCTTCAGGAGAGAGACTGGTTACTCCGCGGGATAAACAGGCGTTTGGGTAGAAATTTCATTGGGAGATATGCAGCACTGTACTCGAAGGGTATGTATGCTCATGCTATGTTGAAGGAATGGCGCTGCTGAAGACGCATACATCAATCAATCGAGCTATTACCAAATCCATTCTCTTATCGCTGCGACAGTGTAGCCATCCTTCTCATATGACTTTCTTGCTTCCAAATGTGACGAACATATATGAGTCCCTTGAGCATTTGTATGGCGAACACCAGACGTTCTCGAACAATTCGTGCTCGAGAACTACCTGGCTGAGAGGTACAGCATTAGTTGAAGACTGTGAATGAGTTTCATTCGTCCACCACACGGCTGGGTTGAAGGTCGGCGTCTCATTCCAACAGTGTCTCGCTTCATGTCGACGCTTCAGAGTATCGTGGTTGACTCTCAGATTTGTCCTCCCCCCAGCCCACCTATACAACCCTCTATTTCTCCTTGACCAGCCCCAAGCTCTTCGCAACGCCGGTCGCCCAGCCAGGGAGCCAGTCTGCTTTCTCGGCCATCGGAGGATACATCTTGCCATCTCGCTCGGTCTTTGGCGTGCATATGCAGCGTTCGCTCTGTGGGATTCCGTCCATAACTTGCGGGAGGTGCTTGCCACAGCCCCACCAGGAGGAGCGTAGGCAGTTGGTGCAGGTGCCGCGGATGCACATTTTGATGAATCTGAACGGGGAGGAAGTTATGGGCTGTCTGCTGTAAAGGTGAGAAGATTAGAGGTGGATTGATACAGAGTAAATTGATCAAATTGAAGTGTGGTCGCCCTGTCGACCGGCCTTGGCACCGGCGTCTATCGTGGTGTGCACCCTACGGCTAGTGTCTGTTTACTACTGTAGCTAGAAGACAAGGCTGGCGCTCAACTTTCACGGTGTCGAGACCTCTTCTGGTTGGCGAGGGACCGCTACCTGTTTTCTTCATATTTAGCCCCATTTCAGAAGGCATTCTACAATAGAGTCTAGGCAGTCGATTCAATCAATTCAATTTAATTCATACTGCATTATTCAATTATGCTGGAAAGTTTGGGATCGCATCAAGTTCGGTGACGAGAGCATACCACTAATTCGGAAGAACTCGTCTTTCACACATCTACCTTAACTTTGTTTCTGACCAGCGTTGTTACTGGATCTCTTAGCCGCATGGAGGAGGAGCTGCACGACATTCCAGCAGAGATACGAGCAGGCCAACCCGAGCCCTCAATCATCACTGCTGTTATGAGGATGCCGACCCATCTCAAAGCGAGGCATGGAGACTCTTATCTAGAGAACTGGCGGAGGACTTCTCGCTAGAAGACATTAAAGCTTACAAGTGGGAGATCAGAGGCTACATCAAACAATTGATGGATAGCGGAGCTCTGGCGGAACTGGTAACTTCTGTCCACTCTGACAAAGGGACCACCCGTTAGTCGACACCACGGTCGTTATGACCCTACACAATAGCCTTTCAGTTAGGAAGCTCTTCTCCTAGGACTATAGATTGTCCTAGGAGTCAATGGCCACCGGCACCAGCAGCTCTCGGAGAGCCGAATTGTGAGACGCTTGATGGCAAAGCTCGTGCATCGCAAACCAAGCCACACCCTGACGGGCAACGAGTTCTTCTAGCCAAGTCAATCAGCCGTCAACATACGAAAAGACAAAGAGCAAAGATGCAGGAGCAACGAAAACCACCCTCGAATCCCCAGAAGTCTTAGCCGCTCGGCCTAATGCCGCTTCGCCCCAGCCAGGCGAGCTCAAAGGTGGTAGTAAAGTTAAATGTGATGAGCGTTGCAGCATTGGCATCGGAACTGGTGACGATTGCTGCCTGGCAGCCGCGTACGACTTCATTCAACGTCAAGCAATTTCCGTAACAGACGAGCTTGGCTCTGTAGACATTCCTACATGTGTCCCATTCACGAGAAACGAGATTCTAGTGGGCAGTGCTACTAAGAAACAGGCGACTAACAATCTTGAGAATACGTTCTATGATTTTACCTGCTTCCTTTTATGTCAATGCCTACTGGGAACGCCTCCATTTGGTAACAGCGTCTGTCAGTGTTCTACCCTTCGCCAAAGAGGCCAAGAACTAATGACTTCTGACTCCTGTCGTTAGAGGCACTACACACTGGTTCAATGGACCGCAATTCTTTTGAAGTATTATCCTAGTTGATTTGAATAGCCGGGGATTTGGGATGTTCCAAGTCGACGTTTCTTCTGATTCCGCAAATCGACGAAGTCTTGTTCTTGATAGCATACTTGTCGAGAAATATGGCATGTTTGTTCAAGAGCACAAAGCGATGCAGAGTACCCAAGGCTCGGGCTTTCATGTATCATGCAAAGCGGAATTTAATCGGCCTACAGGACGGCAGAGGGAAGTTCGTTCGAAATCCAGGGCCATTGATCCACATTACGACGAAATGGAATAATAAGGATTTCGCGATCTGACCCAGTGAGTACTCATGGCCCCACGGCTGGACATTGCTCCGACGGATTAGTACTACTCCAATGAATTAAGTAGTACTCAGTACAGAACATGCTTCGCAACAAACTGCCTAGTGTGAAGCGCAGCGATACATGTATACTGACAGGAGAATTGGCGTCGATGGAACTTGTGCAATATATGGTCCGGCAATCCACATTCGCAGCTCTAGGGCCTTCTTGCTCTTATGTTTTGTCAACCGCCGTCAATCTGGTCAACGCATTCAGGTGTGGTGCGGAGCTAGCATCGCGAAAACATGACATCTATGTTTCTAGATATGAGATCCGAGTCTGACCTTGAGGTTGGAATTACCTTTTGGTCTAGTTGGATTATCACTATTGATGGTGCTAGCCTAGCTCTAATATCACACGGGCATTGAGGCGGGATAATGTCTACCCAGTCTACCCACTACTCCCTCATTTCGCTCGAACCTCAAATCCAAACGCACAGAATCTTCTTTCAAGATCTCTATACCGGCACCTGAAAGACCCAATAATCGCTCATTTGTCTCCACAGTATCTGCCCAGGAAGCGATAGAAATGGATCAATGTTGCGCTGACAGTCCTTTGTCTATGACTGGGAGCATTGTCGGGATCCTGACATTTGCCTTGGCTCTGCTCGCCTACTACTTTGCCTTCGTTGCAACTACCAAAGGAGCACCCGCCGAGATCGAGACATTCGCCCGAGACTTGTCAATGACCCAGTCCCAAATTGTTCCTATCATTGAGTATTTTGAAAAACAACGCCAGCAAGCGAACACAGCCTATCAAGGCCACGGAGACAGCATCTTGGCAGCTCTTTGGTCGCTCGTAAGCACTCTACAAAGAGTCACGACAGAGTTCAGCCGACACAGACCTGATGGCCAAAGTTCACCAGGCATGTGGCGTCGACTTCGCTGGGTATTTGATCGGGATGACATGGTGGAGTCTATGGCGAGAATCTCAAACCAGAAAGCGACTATCACTGCGACCCAATTAAGCTTTCTTCTAGAGTGAGTTGCACTACTTCTCTTAGCTTGATCAATAAAACTCAAGGGCGACACAGGAAGAGCGCCGCACAAGAGTCAGCCTTGGTGGCGCAAGGGCGAATTCTCATAGATATTTTAGCTACCCTGAGCAAAGGCTCTGGGGGCCCAGATCACGACTAAACAACCACGAAAGGTTGAATCCGGGGGTTATCCACCGAATTGTACCGAAACCTGCTTGTTCGTCACATTGGACGAGAAATCAGCCAAACGCTTTTATCGCTGACTGGGTTAGGTGCAGGATTCGGATGAGGCTGCAGGCTCCATTGTTTGGAGAGAATGTTTAAGCCTCGGTTATCACGTTAGTTGTACCTTACCAAACCCATCCCCCGGTTTTTTCAAGAAATGGAAGATGCCCCACCGGCCTACTAATCCTAATTATATCGCCTTCCAAACACCTAGTCTACAATTGTACGGACAGCTATGGCTCACACCTTGAGAAATACCTTGAATCGATCATACGGGAGCAACGAAGATGACACCATACACTTGGGAGACGATCTCACCATGAGCTTTCGCCGAACTGTAAGAGTCCCAGACAATATTAAGGCGTCACTGCTTCCTCCCGATCTTGGCGCCTTCCCTCTCTATCGCGTTTCCCAATATGACAAGCTTCCGGAGACAATGAAAGCGAAAGGAGGATTGTTCTTCCCTATGTACAGTAGGTCCGCATAGGTTGTTGAGACGCACAAGTGCCATACTCATAGAACGGACAGAAAGGGAGGCGATGTGGATCCGCTTCCAATCGCTGGATCAATATGCGATCAAGGTGTACGTTGGTGGTGTTAACGCAACCTCTGGCGAACCAGCCGTAGAAAACTTTGCGACAAAACTCCGGCGTCAAAAGTTGGTCTCGGAAGGAAAAACCATCCAAGATTACGTTGTGACGCCCAATCAATCGTGGCTCGACGGGATCGCTGTTACCCCTGGCCAAGTCCGACAATTCGTTGCTGTTGGCTCAGGGTCTGGGTAAGTGATTGAATATTGTCACTGTCGTGGAGATGTTCGGCCCTGACAACGAATCGCCAGATTCTCTGTCGAGGCTCAAATAACAGGTGAAGAAGCTGTAGGAGGTATACAGGTGGAAGTCACGCCACAGAAACCTACCGCTGGGACACCGAACATGCCCATTTACGTGAAGAATCTGACCGGCCCTGTGACTACTCTGCAAGTGTATCCTGCAATGAGAATCTCCGAGGCGCAACAACTTTTCACCGATGTCGAGGGTCTACCAAGAATTCTGCAGCGCTGGATCTTTGGGGGGAAACAACTAGAAGGATGTGAGTTGGCGACTTTCCGCCGGTGGCTAACCACAGAAACCCTTCCTTTAGCTAACCTTTTGCCAACAGCGAGGACTCTCAGAGATTACGACATTCAAAAGGTGAGCTCTTCCGTAACTCATGCAGCACCTCATCTCTCGTAGATACATTGCTGATGCTAGATGTGTGATCAGGGCGAAACGATTCATTTGCTAGTCCGATTAAGTGGCGGGGGCTCTGGACGTAAGGAAATAAAACATGGGATGGAGATTGCTGCTGGAGGTTTTATCAAACATGAGATGCGGATTGCTGCTGGAGGTCTTATCAAACAAACCATCGTTCAAGATCCACACGATCCCATGAGTTGGGATCGAAACGGGACGGTCACCTTCAACGTTCAGATTCTCAATTCTGAGATGTTTCAGCAGGTGACTAGCAAGCGTCCTCCTCCCTCGCCTATCAGCGCTTCCACGTATTCGGAGCTGGGTCTCCCCTTTTACGACCTTTACGAAGAGCCTTCTTTCATCCATGGTGAGTTTGATCAGGTCAAATCACTCACCCAGATAAGCGGCACCCATGATCCGCACCAGACATTCGTCAGCTTCGAGTTGAATCCCAGTGGTCCCAAACGAGAGTTCAGCCCTTTTGATGAGCTTTTGGAGAAGGCGAAAGCTTTGAAGGTGGCTCGTTTCGATTGAATCGAGTTTGACTGTACGGAAGCATTCTCCTCGTCGCTATCACGAAATGAGCATCTTCGCTTTTTGGACGTCGTCTAGTCTGTTGAGCCAATGGATGCTTGTTGAACTCTGCGCTCTGATTGATCGGAGATTTAAACTCCTTTTTGCGTTTCTTTTTGTGGGCAGAACTTTTCCTTATCTTGAGCCAGCTATGCGGGCATTTTGCCCCTCCCTCTGCGCTTATTCAGGGTGCTTCTAGCATGACTCTGGATCACAGAAAGGGAGTCAGAGTTGATCTAGCAATCATAAATCTGATTCTTATAAAGCTTTTAGCACTGCAGATTATCGATTTGTCCTTGGGTTTTGACTTCTGAGTGCCACTGGTCTCTCACGCGACGGCCTTGAACTACTACTTTACAATGAAGAGCAAGAGGCCCAGTTTCTCGTTCTCTTCGATGATTGGACATACGGCCGGCGTCGGGCGGCAAACCGCCAATGAATGCATCGCCTGGCTTCAAGACTGGTGGCTCCATGTCAGAGTCTTTGACGACGTACGCTGTTTCGACGGATACATAGCCTGAGTCTGAGGCTGTGCCTGTTATAAGCCTCAATTTGTTTTTCTAGGATCATGTTCCGATGGTGATGCGGCTGCTGATCTAGACAAGCTCCTCTTGGGAGGGTCTGTTCAAAAGCGGTCTTCGTGGCCAGTAGTTGCTTCTCGTTCCGTGTCATCTAGTACTTGAGTAAGTCCGCGGCCACGGACTAGCCATTTTTCGGTCACCTTCTGCGTCAAGTAGACTGGTGGAAGAACCCCGTACAGCTCCAGAAAATAAGCACAGACATCGCAGAAGGGCTGACCTTCCGAGTTCCAGCACCAAAGAGGTACAACCTGCGTGAAGCGGTGTGTGCAAGTGATAGGAACATCAGCCCGTTCAACTTTCTTCATGCGTGGACTTTGGGCTCGAGCCGGTGGTACTCTGTTGCTCCATCCCCATTCGGGTGGAGAACTAGGAATTGACGGAAGTCCACGGTAAAGAGTATTCAGCTTCTTCTTCTTCTTCTTAAGCTCGCTGTAGATTTGTCACGACGCACTCACGCCATTCTCCTGTTGTGTTCTGATTACAAAGGGTCTGGGAGGACACGGTGAAATGCTCTCAGGTCCCTCTCATGGTCTTCACAAATGTCTAGGAGGAGACAGTGAAATGCTTCCAGGTCCCGCTCATGCTTTTCCATAAATACCTTGAGTGTTCCCGAGTGGTCCTCTTCTAGTGGCGCCTCGTACAGAAGAGTTCAGAAGAAGAGGAAGAAGGTGAAAACCCTTCGAGGTTGTCCTCATCGAGCTCATGAATTTGGTTGAGGATCTCAGGCAGATCCTTCGGGGCATCCTCGGGCGCTTGAACATGAGGGGGAAATATTCTTTGATAGTGCTCATGAATGGTGCGTATATCTGCGGTTTCAAGGGAGTCCCTTATGGCCTTCTGTTTATAAAGCTCTAGAAGAAGTTCTTGAGCTGGGAAAAAGTCCTCTTGCCACGCGATTATCTCCTGAGCCGGTAGATCTGCGATAGAGTTCGCGATTGTTTAAAAAGCCGTCCCATTTAGCCACCTGGCTGACCACGACCAGATGTATTAGCAGTGAGGTCCAAGTTCGGAAGCTTCCACCGCTCTGGCAACCCTTAGCCGGATACGTCCTGCGTTACAGCTGCATTGTTCAGTCTCAGCGTCTTTCGAGGCTCCGAGTCATTGGAGCCACAGGTCTTACCATTTACCCCCAGATTCCTGATGAAAGACCATAAGATACCCCAGCCGATTAATTCAAGGCCGCGCTCGTATGAATATATGCCTGACTAGTTAGAACCGACTCTCAGATGTGCAGAACAGCATGAGTGCGAAATTCTTCCTCCCTCGATACTCGAGCTGATAATCATTGGCACATCCGGTTGACGTTTACATTCTGGATCCCCTGTGTAAACTCATATGCCCTCTATGCTATGGCGTATCAGTTCACTTTGCTCAGTGGGTAGACTGCAGCACCGTCCAGTCAACACCTTCAGAGGGCAGCATAAGCCCATGCCTTGATCAATAACACCTCTCTCTCTCTACCATGACTTCGCAGCCTCATGCAGGAAACCCTCTGAATTCCATCTCACAGATTCTATCGGATCTCCATCCTCAAATTCAGCGTACAACCTCAGACCCACGCCCCATCGTCCTAATGATGTGTGGGATGACAGGTAAGCCCACCCATCTCGAACCTCTTCGCCTCCCCCACTCCCCCATCCACCCCCCTTTTTCCTGGTTCTCTCTCAAACCCCCCACCCCTTACGCACCCTCATCCAACCCGCGTTCCCTTCAGGCTCCGGAAAAT
>JAABUK010004771.1_pt1 | contig 21754 bp, 21 predicted proteins | sample 5559141 | NCBI WGS metagenome assembly JAABUK01 (sample SAMN10711869, study PRJNA513367) | rock metagenome | isolation source: Antarctica rocks | place: Antarctica: Victoria Land, Pudding Butte nord | collected 2016-01-03
GGATGAACTCGACGCACGACAGGTGCTCAGGAGGTTGTGCGCCCGGCAGGACTCGAACCTGCGGCCAAGTGCTTAGAAGGCACCTGCTCTGTCCACTGAGCTACGGGCGCTGCCGCCTGATTGTGGCTTATACCGCGCTTATGTCCCGACGTCCACATCATGGCGCCGATCCACAGATGCCCGGCTGCCCGCCCCGGGTCGGCCGCGGGCCGGGCAGCGTGGTTCTGGCCGGTGGCGACACGCGCCGCCGGGGAGACAGGAGGTTTCCGTGAATGACACCACCCTGACCGTGGTCGGCAATATCGTCGACACGCCGGAGCGTAAGGTGCTCGACAACGGCGCCAGCGTGACGACCTTCCGCGTCGCATCGACGTCGCGGCGCTTCGACCGGGAGCAGAGCGGCTGGATCGACCGCGACACCCTATTCGTGCGGGTGACGTGCTGGCGGCAGCTGGGCGACAACGCCAGCCGTTGCCTGGTCAAAGGCGACCCGGTCGTGGTCGTCGGCCGCTACTTCAGCCGCCGCTACGAAGTCGAGGAGCAGAAGCGCACGGCCTACGACCTGGAGGCACAGGCCATCGGCCACGACCTGGCCCGGGGCTCGACGACGTTCCAACGCAACCCGCGGGCGGCCGACGCTTCGCCGGCGTACGAGGTATCCGACGAGCAGATGCCGGCTGAGGTGGCGTAGTCGTAATGAGACACTGGCGGCAACTCCGCAGCCGACAAGGGATGTTTCGCCAGTGGCTCAGTACATCTACACCATGCGCAAGGTACGCAAGGCGCATGGCGACAAGGTCATTCTCGACGACGTGACGCTGGCCTTTTTGCCAGGCGCCAAGATCGGGGTGGTCGGCCCCAACGGCGCCGGCAAGTCCACCGTGCTCACAATCATGGCCGGGCTCGACCAGGCGTCCAATGGTGACGCCACGCTGAGCGCCGGCTACTCGGTTGGCCTGCTCGAGCAGGAGCCGTCGTTGACCGAGGACAAGACGGTCCGTGACAACGTCGAGGAAGCTGTCGCGCCGACGCGCGATCTCCTGGCCCGCTTCGAGGGCGTCAGCGCCCAGATGGGCGAGCCCGATGCCGACTTCGACGTGCTGCTCGCCGAGCAGGGCGAGCTGATGGAGCAGATCGACCACGTCGGCGCGTGGGAGCTCGACTCCCAGATCGAGATGGCTATGGATGCTCTGCGCTGCCCGCCGGGGGAGGCCGACGTCACGACGTTGTCCGGCGGTGAGCGCCGGCGGGTCGCGCTGTGCAAGCTGCTGCTCCAGCAGCCCGACCTACTACTCCTCGACGAGCCGACGAACCACCTCGACGCCGAAAGCGTCCTGTGGCTGGAGCAGCACCTGGCGAAGTACCCGGGCACTGTCCTGGCCGTGACCCACGACCGCTATTTTCTGGACAATGTCGCGCAGTGGATCCTCGAGCTTGACCGCGGCCGCGCCTACCCCTACGAGGGCAACTACTCCACCTACTTGGAGGCCAAGGCGACCCGGCTGAAGGTCGAGGGAGCCAAGGACGCGAAGCGGCAACGCGCGCTGCAGCAGGAGCTGGAGTGGGTGCGGTCCAGCCCCAAGGCGCGGCAGGCCAAGAGCAAGGCCCGTCTTCAACGCTATGAGGAGATGGCCACCGAGGCCGAGCGTGGACGGAAGATGGACTTCGAGGAGGTCCAGATCCCTCCCGGCCCCCGGCTCGGGGCGCAGGTCATCGAGGCCAAGGGGCTGGCAAAAGGGTTCGAGGGGCGGTCCCTGATCGCCGGCATGTCGTTCTCGCTGCCCCGCGGCGGCATTGTCGGGATCATCGGGCCTAACGGCGTGGGCAAGACGACGTTGTTCAAGATGATCGTGGGCGAGGAGCGGCCGGATGCCGGCGCGCTGACGATCGGCGACACGGTTGCCTTGTCCTACGTCGACCAGAGTCGGTCCTCACTCGACGGCGCCAAGACGATCTTTGAGGCGATCTCCGACGGGCTGGACTACATCAAGGTAGGCAGCCGGGAGATGCCGTCCCGCGCGTATGTCGGCACCTTCGGCTTCAAAGGCCCCGACCAGCAGAAGCCCATCAAGGTGCTTTCCGGCGGGGAGCGCAACCGGCTCAACCTCGCGCTCACTCTCAAACATGGTGGCAACGTGCTGCTGCTGGACGAGCCGACGAACGACCTTGATGTCGAGACGTTGCAGTCGCTGGAGCAGGCGCTGCTGGAGTTTCCCGGGTGTGCGGTGATCACAAGCCACGACCGCTGGTTCCTGGACCGCGTCGCCACGCACATGCTGGCGTGGGAGGGCACCGGCGAGGATCCCGACCGGTGGTTCTGGTACGAGGGCAACTTCGAGGACTACGAGCGCAACAAGTTGGAGAGGCTCGGCGCCGAGGCAGCCCGGCCGCACCGGGTAACTTACCGAAAGCTCACCCGAGACTGATTCAGTCGAAGAAGACCTACCCTAAATCTCGACCGCTAGCGAAAGGCACGCGCGGGTCGCAGGCCGGCCCAGTTGTTGGCCTGCGCTCACGGCCTGCGCCGGCCCGGCCTCGGAATGCCAACCTGTCCGCGTGCGGGGTGCGCCGGACCTGTCGCGGTCCCGACGAATCGATCGACAACTCACACCTGTCCCCGTCGAGCGACTGCACTACCGCCACCGAGCAGACCTCGCCGAGGCCTGCCGACACCAACGGAGCTTCAGAACGCGCCGTGGGCGGTCACTGACGGGCTAGCTGTTTTGCAAGCTGAAGGCTGCCGTCTCGAGATAGCTCCACAAGGTGCTGGCCTGCGCCTCCGGCAGGGCCAGCGAGTCCACGGCGTCACGCATGTGACGTAGCCAGGCCAGCCGTTCGGCCTCACCAATGACAAACGGTGCGTGGCGCAGCCGCAGCCGCGGATGGCCGCGCTGCTCGGAATAGGAGGGCGGACCGCCCCAGTACTGCACGAGGAACATCCGCAGCCGCGTCTCCGCGCCGGCGAGGTCCGGCTCGGGATAGAGCGCCCGGAGCTCGGGGTCGTCGGCGACTCCGGCGTAGAACCTTGCGACGAGGCGTCGGAAGGTGTCCTCACCACCCACGTCGTCGAAGAAGCTCACCGGCCCATCCTCCCATCGGCCTATCAAGGGGCCGAACCGAGCGCCGACGAACGAGGGGTGACGACTCCCAAGATCAGCCGGCGCGGCCTGCTCGGCATGGTCGCGGCCGGCGCAGCAGCCGCTGCGGTGCCCATGGCCGCCGCAGCGCCGGCGGAAGCGGCAACGACGCCGGCCGATGCGCTACTGCACCTGTTGCGGCGCGCGACGTACGGATTGGCGCCGGCACTGGTCGCCGAGGCTCGGGGGCTCGGGGCGGCGGCTTGGCTGGACCAGCAGCTCGCGCCGGAGTCCATCGACGACACCGCCTGCGACAGCCTCGTCGCGCGCTATCCGCGGCTGACCCACTCCATCCCGCAGGTCCGCGCCGAGCTGTCGATGGGCGGCTGGGACGTGATGCAGGACCTGGGAGAGGCGACCTTGGCCAGGGCGACCTGGAGCCGGCGCCAGCTGCTGGAGGTGATGGTCGAGTTCTGGTCCAACCATCTCAACGTCACCTGCCCGTCCAGCGACGTCTGGGACTGCCGCCACCGCTTCGACGCCGACGTCATCCGGCCCCACGCTCTCGGCCGCTTCGACGACATGCTGGTGGCCAGCAGCATGCACCCGGCGATGCTGCACTTCCTCAACAACGACGTGTCCACAAAGCAGTCGCCCAACGAGAACTTCGGTCGCGAGCTGCTCGAGTTGCACACGGTGGGGGTGGAGGCCGGCTACACCGAAGCGGAAATGCGCAATTCCGCGCTGGTGATGACCGGGTGCACCACCGACTACACCACCGGCGAGTTCATCTACCGCTCCCGCTGGCACTACACCGGCCCGGTCGCCGTGCTCGGCTGGTCCCATGCCAACGTCAGCGCGACCGGAGGGCAAGCCGTCGCGACGGAATACCTGCGTTTCCTGGCCTCCCACCGACAGACCGCCCTGCACCTGGCGCGCAAGCTCGCGACTCGGTTTATCCGCGATGACCCATCCGACACGCTGATCGCGAAGATCGCGCAGGCCTATCTCGACAACGACACGGCCATCATCCCCACGCTGCGCGCCGTTTTCGCCTCGGTCGGTTTCGCCGGCTCGGTCGGGCTGAAAGTCCGCCGGCCGTACGAAGAGCTGATCGCCACGGTCCGCGCCCTGGGTATCGGACCGGATGCCAGTGGCACCACCGGCATCCAGGGCCTGTACTGGATGGTGCAGGACATCGGGCAGGCGCCGATGGCGTGGCACGCACCCGACGGCTACCCCGACGTAGCCGTGGCCTGGCAGTCCGCGTCGGGCACGCTCGGCCGTTGGAACGCCCACCTCTCCCTCGCGGCCGGCTGGTGGCCCGACACCCTCACGCCGGCAGTGCTGCGAGACCTGCTGCCGACGCCGCTGCCGGCGACCTGGGGCGGGGTGGTCGACGCGCTGGCGACGCGGCTCGTCTGGCGCCGGCTGAGTCAGGCGGATCGCGCGACCGTGCTGACCGCCGTGCAGTACACCGCCGGCGCGCCGGCCCGTTCCAGCGACGAGTGGCTCGGCTGGAAGCTGCCGTACCTCGTCTCGCTGATCCTGGACCTCCCCCACCACGGAACCCGGTGACCGCGATGACCGCGCCCCAAACCGCCACCCCAACCGCGACCCCAACCGCAACGGCGCCCTGCGGCTGCCGTCCGAACGGCCTGACCCGCCGGCGTTTCCTGCAGGGCACTGCGGCTGCAGGGGCGCTGGCGATGTCCGGGCCGATGCTGTCGACGAAGCTCGCCTTCGCCGACACCGGCACTGTCTACACCGGCGACGTGCTGGTCGTCCTGTCCTTCCGCGGCGGCTTCGACGGGTTGTCCGCGATCGTCCCGGCCGGCGACCCGGCGTACGCAGCGACCCGGCCCACTATCGGCATCGCGCAGTCCCAGCTGCTCGCTGCCGGGCCCATGTTCGGGCTGCACCCGGCGCTCGCGCCGCTGATGCCGTACTGGCAGGACGGCACCTTTGGCGCCGTCCACGCGGTCGGTCAGGTCGACCCGAGCCGGTCGCACTTCACCTCGCTGGAGGAGATGGAGCGAGCCGCTCCCGGGACGTCGCTGCGGACCGGCTGGCTCGACCGGACCCTGGGCCTGCGTGGCCTCGGGACGACCTTCCAGGCCGCCCAGGTCGGTAGCACCATGGCCGCACCGTCGCTGGCCGGGCCGGCGCCGGAGATTGCGCTGCACGACGTCGACGGATTCGCGATGGACGGCGAGGACTCGATCAACGCCCGTCGGATCACGGCGCTGCGGACCGTATACGCCGCCGCCCCGCCGACGCTCGCAGCGCCGGCCACCATCGCCATGAACGCCCTGGACACCACCGCGACGCTCAAGTCGGCGGGGTACACGCCCGCCAACGGCGCGACCTACGCCGACAACGAGCTCGCCAAGGCGCTGCGCGAGGTGGCCCGGCTCGTCAAGGCAGGCGTGGGGCTCCAGGTGGCCTGCGTCGACTACGGCGACTGGGACATGCACAGCGGGCTCGGGCAGCCGGCGACCGGCAACTGGATGTACGACCAGCTCACCGTTGTCGCCGGCGCCCTTGCTGCCTTCGCCCAGGACCTCGGCTCGACGGGGCTGGCCGGGGTCACGCTGGTGACTTTGTCGGAGTTCGGCCGGCGGGTCGGCGAGAACGGCTCGGGCGGCGTCGACCACGGCCATGGCAACGCGGTGTTGCTGCTCGGCGGCGGAGTCGTCGGCGGCCAGGTGCACGGTCCGTGGCCGGGGCTCGCCGAGGCCGACCTCGACCAGGGCGACATTCGCGGGGTGACCGACTACCGCTCGCTGCTGGGCGAGATCCTGCAGAGCCGGTGCGGCGCCGGCTCGCTGTCCGGAGTCTTTCCGGGCTTCACCCCGACGCCGCTGGGGATCGTGCGGGCCCGCACCTAGGCGTGCGCGGCGGCGGTGATGTTGCGCGCCATGCCGGAAAAGACGATGCCGTGGAACGGCTTGACCGCCCACCAGTACAGGTGCCCGGGGATGCCCTGCGGCACGAACACGGCCCGCTGTCGGAACAGCGGTTTGCCGTCCCCGCCGGTCTCGATGATCAGCTCCAGCCAGGCCTCTCCCGGCAGCTTCATCTCCGCGCGCAGGCGCAACAGGCGACCCGGCTCGATCTCCTCGACCCGCCAGAAGTCCAGCGCCTCACCTACCTGCAGGTGCTGGCGGTCGCGCCGGCCGCGCCGGAGCCCCACGCCACCCACCAGGCGGTCGGCCCAGCCGCGGACCGCCCAGGCCAGCGGGAAGGAATACCACCCGTTGCTGCCGCCGATCCCCTCGATGACCGACCACAGCCGGTCGCGCGGGACGTCGACGGCCACGGTGCGGTCGTCGACGTACAGCGAGCCACCGGCCCATCGGGGGTCGGTAGGCAGCGGGTCCGACGGCGCGCCTGGCCACACCGCCCCTGACCACCGGGTCTCCACCGCCGAGTCGCGGGCGTTTTGCAACGCCAGCTGTACGGCGCCGTTGAAGGAGAGCAAGCCCTCGGGCGGGTCGGGAACGTACTGAGCGATGTCGTGCTCGCCGCACACCACCTCGTTGATGAGGGACTCGACCAGCGGCTTGGCGATCGCCCCCGGGACTGGCGTGACCAGGTTGACCCACAGCGCGGACAGCCGCGGCGTGAGCAGGGGGACCGGGACGATGCGGCGCCGGCGAAGGCCGGCCACTGCGGCATACCGCTGCATCATCTCCACATAGGTCAGGACGTCGGGACCGCCGATGTCGAAGCGCCGGCTCACGTCGGCCGGCAGCGTGGCGCAGCCGGCGAGGTAGCGCAGCACGTCGCGGACGGCGATCGGCTGGATGCGGGTGCGCACCCAGCGGGGCGCGATCATGGCCGGCAGCCGCTCGGTGAGGTATCGCAGCATCTCAAACGATGCCGACCCTGAGCCGATGATGATCGCTGCCTGCAGTACGGCGACCGGGACCCGGCCGGCGAGCAGGATGTCACCGACCTCGCGGCGCGAGGCCAGGTGCGCCGACAGGTCACCGTCGGCGGGGCTCAGACCGCCGAGGTAGACGATGCGGCCGACGCCGGCATCGCCTGCGGCATCGGCAAAATTGTTGGCTGCCCGCCGGTCGAGAGCGGAGAAGTCAGGGCCGCTGTCGATGCTGTGGATGAGGTAGTACGCGACCTCGATGCCGGCCAGCGCCGCGGTGAGCGTGTCCGGTTGCAGCGCGTCGGCTTCAGCCACCTCGACGTTGTCGTGCCAGGGCAGGTCGCGCAGCCGGGACGCGGTGCGGGTCATGCACCGGACCTGATGACCCTCGGCGAGCAACCGGCCGACCAGCCGCCCGCCGAGGTATCCGGTGGCTCCGGTGACAAGACAGCGCATCCATCGAGTGTCGCTTACCCGCCGGCCGGCAGGGCGGGCGGGACGGCCAGGCCCAGGCCCTCGGCCTCGAACCGCTCCTTCACCCTGGCCCGGAGCTCGCCGGCGACGAGGTCGTGCTGCTCCACGTCGGTCTTGACGGTCAACCGGATGGCCAGCCCGTCGCGGGTGAGGCTCTCCACCCCGACGACCGTGGGCTCCTCGAGGATCAGGTCGGCATAGTCGTCGTCCTGCGACAGTCCGTCGGCGACTTCATGCAGCACACTGCTCGCCCGGCGCAGGTCGGTGGCGTAGGACACGGGGATGTCGACCACCACGCGCGACCAGCCTTGGCTGGAGTTGCCAATGCGCAGGACTTCGCCGTTGCGGACGTACCAGACGGTGCCGTCGGCGTCGCGCAACGTCGTGATCCGCAGCCCGACCGCCTCCACGGTGCCCGACGCCGACCCGGTGTCCACGACGTCGCCTACGCCGTACTGGTCCTCCAGGATCATGAACATCCCGGACAGGAAGTCCTTGACGAGGTTCTGCGCACCGAAGCCCACGGCCACGCCCAGCACGCCGGCGCTGGCCAGCAGCGGGGCCAGGTTGACGCCCAGCTCGCCGAGCACGAGCAGGAACGCCACGACTCCGATCACGGCCGAGGAGGTGCTGCGCAGCACCGAGCCCATGGTCTCCGCGCGTTGCCGCCGGCGCTCGGAGAGCGCCCCGAGGTCGAGGCGTGCGGCGGCGCGGTCGCGCAGCGGGCGCAGCAGGGCAGGGACCGTCCCCGCCGTGGTCGAGGCGACCAGCCGGCTGACGGCGCGGTGCGCGAAGAACCGCAGCACCAGGGCGACGGCAACGATCAACAGGATGCGCAGCGGTTTCGCGATCAGCCAGTCGGCGCTGTCGGCCAGCCATCCGTGGCCGGTGGTCTCGTAGATGAAGCGGCACAGCGAGCCGGCGTCAGCCGCGCAGGCCGGCGGGGCGAGGGAAGCGATCACCGGTCCTCCTTAGCGCATCGGCGCGTAGCCGCGTGCCAAATCGACGCGCGTCGGCCAGACTGGCACCGTCGGAGGTGGGCGTGTGAGCCGCTCGGTCGTGGCGCTGGTGCTCAACGCGACGTACGAGCCGCTGTGCGTCGTGCCGGTGCGCCGTGCCGTCGTCCTGGTGCTCACCGCCAAGGCGGTCGCTGTCGAGGCCGGCGAAGGATCACTGCACAGCGCCACCCGCACGATGCGGGTGCCGGCGGTGGTCCGGTTGACCCACTTCGTGCGCGTGCCCTATCGCGCGCAGGTGCCGTTGACCCGCAAGGCGGTGTTCGCCCGGGATGGCGGCCGCTGTGTCTACTGCGGCGGCGCAGCGACCAGCATTGACCACGTGGTGCCGCGCAGCCGCGGTGGTACGCACACCTGGGACAACGTCGTGGCCGCCTGCAGTCGCTGCAACCACGCCAAGGCCGACCGCTCGGTGGCCGAGCTCGGCTGGCGCCTGGGCGACCTCCCGCGCGCGCCGCGCGGCACGTCCTGGCGGGTGCTCGGACATCGCAGCATCGACCCGCGGTGGGCGCCGTACCTCGGCGACCTGGAGTCGGCCACCGCTTGATGCCTGGTGAGGTGCTTGCTGGACGGCGTTACCGAAGGCTTTGCGCGCGGCCGCTAGCGTTCGGCCATGTCGCAGCTGCACGACCTCACCGCCCTGCAGCAGGCGGCGGCGATCCGGCGCGGCGAGGTCAGCGCGCTGGAGCTGGTCGAGCACTACCTGACCCGGATCTCGGCCCTGTCGGACCGGATCGGCGCCTTCGTCACGGTTACGGCTGACGCCGCCACGTCCCGGGCAAGCCGCCCACTGCCCGACGGCCCGCTCGCCGGCGTACCGATCGCGATCAAGGACCTGAACAACACTGCCGGCGTACGCACCACGTTCGGCTCCGCGGTGTACGCCGGCAACGTGCCAACGGTTGACGACCACGTCGTCGCCCTGTTGCAGCGCGCCGGCACGATCAGCCTGGGCAAGACCAACACGCCGGAGTTCGGCCTGCCCTGCTATACCGAGCCCGACGTCGCGCCACCGGCGCGGACCCCCTGGGACCTGGCGCGGTCGGCCGGCGGCTCGAGCGGTGGGGCGGCCGCGGCCGTGTCGGCCGGCCTGGTGCCGTTTGCCCAGGGGAGCGACGGCGGCGGTTCGATTCGCATCCCGGCGAGCGCGTGCGGGCTGTTCGGTCTCAAGCCGTCCCGGGGCCGGGTGAGCGGCGGGCCGTTGGCCGGCGACGTCACCGGTCTCGGCGTCAACGGCCCCATCGCCCGGTCCGTCGCCGATGCGGCGGCGCTGCTCGACGCGATGGCCATACCCATGCGCGGTGACCCGCACTGGGCGCCGCCCCTGCCGCCGGGAGAGACGTTCCTGGCGGCGGCGGGTCGCGAGCCGGGGAGGCTGCGGATCGGGCGCTACTGCGAGCCGCCGGTGCCCGAGTCGACCTTGCACCCGGACTGCCGCGCGGCCTGGGAGTCGGCATCGTCGCTGCTGGAGTCGCTGGGCCATGAGGTCACCGACATCGCGCAGCCGTTCGGGCTGGAGCTGATCGGCATGTTCGAGGTGGTGTGGTCGGTCTCGGCGACGCTGATGCCGGTCGAGCCCGTGCGGGAGGCCGCGCTGCGGCCGCTGACCCGGCGGCTGCGCGAACGCGGCCGCGCCTGCTCCGCCCCGGTGTTCGCCTCGGCTCTGCTGGGGCTGCAGCAGGCCGCCCGCGCCGCGCTGAGCGCCACGCGCGAGTACGACGCCGTGCTGGTCCCCACCTTGGCCCAACCGCCGGCGCCGGTTGGCGGTCTGCGCGACGACGCCGACCCGGCGGCGGACTTCGAGGCGCAGAAGCGCTTCACGCCCTATACCGCCGTCTACAACATGACGGGGCAGCCGGCTGTCACGTTGCCGCTGTGGTGGGCCGACGGTCTGCCGATCGGGGTCATGCTCGCCGGCCGGCCGGCCGACGAGGCAACCTTGCTATCGCTGTCGGCGCAGCTTGAGGCGGCTCGGCCCTGGCTCGACAGGCATCCCCCGCTGTGGTGAAGGCCGACGGCGCACTGGCGGAGCTGGCTTCAGCGCACGGCGTGGCGACCTCCTACACCGACTGGCGCGGCCGGCCGGCGCAGGTCGAAGTGCAGACGGTCGTCGACGTGCTGGCTGCCCTTGAGGTGGACGCCTCCTCGCCGGCCGCTGTGGCAGCTGCACTCAGGGCAGTGCACGGGCGCCCGGCCGGAACACTTCCCCCGACCGTGGTCGCCACCGCCGGCCGGCCGCTGGCCCTGCCGGTCACGGCCCCGGTCCGGCTGCGACCAGAGTCAGGCCCCGAGCTCGAGCTGCCCGAGCCGGAGCTGCCTGGCGATCTGCCGGTCGGCTGGTACGACCTGCGCGCGGGCGACGCCTCCGCCACGGTCATGGTGGTCCCGGAGCGGCTGGAGCTGCCCGTCGGCATGCACCGGGCCTGGGGCTGGATGCTGCAGCTGTACCAACTGCGCAGCGCCGGCTCCTGGGCGATGGGGGACTACGCCGATCTGGCTGACGTGATCGCCTGGTCCAGCTCGGCAGCGGGCGGCGGCGCGGGCCTCGTCCTGTGCAACCCGCTGCACGCGATGACCCCGGTCCTGCCGGTGCAGGACTCGCCGTACTTCCCGTCCAGCCGGCGCTTCCGCTCCCCGCTGTACCTGCGCATCACCGACCTACCGGAGTACGCCGTTGCCGACCCCGCCGTCCGCCGCCGGGTGGACAGGCTACGGCCGGCCGCCGGCGAGCGGATCGACCGCGATGCGGTCTGGTCGGCCAAAGAGGCGGCGCTGCGCTTGCTGTGGCCGTACGCCCGGCAGGAGGAGCTGTCGACGTTCCGGCGACGGCACGGGCCGGCGCTGGAGGACTTCGCCGTCTTCTGCCTGCTGGCGCAGCTGCACGGTGCGGACTGGCGGCAGTGGCCGGCGGAGCTGCGCGATCCCCGCGGCGAGCCAGTGCGGGCGGCGTGCCAGCAGCATGCCGATCGGGTCGCATTCCATGCCTGGTTACAGCTGCTCTGCGACGAGCAGCTCGCCGCGGCCGCCGCCGCCGGCGCGCTGGCGGTGGGGGTCATCCATGACCTGGCGGTCGGCGTCGACCCCGGCGGTGCGGACGCGTGGGCCATGCAGGGGCTGCTGGCGCGCGGTGCCACGGTGGGCTGTCCGCCGGATGCCTTCAACCAGCAGGGCCAGGACTGGGGGCTGCCACCGTGGCAGCCGGCTCGCCTCGCCTCGGCGGGCTACCGGCCGTTCCGCGACCTGGTGCGCGCGGTGCTCAGGCACGCCGGCGGCATCCGGGTCGACCACGTGATGGGGCTGTTCCGGCTCTGGTGGGTGCCCGCCGGCAACCGCCCCGACCGGGGCGCCTACGTCGCCTACGACGCCGAGGCCATGCTCGGCACCCTGCTCGTGGAGGCCCACCTGGCCGGCGCGGTGGTCGTCGGGGAGGACCTCGGCACCGTCGAGCCAAGGGTTCGGCGGCGGCTTGCCGCCGCCGACGTCTTGGGCAGCGACGTGGCGTGGTTCGAGCGTACGCAGGACGGTGCACCCCGGCGGCCGGCGACGTGGCGGAGCGCGGCCCTGGCGTCGGTCACCACCCACGACCTGCCCACGGTGGCCGGCTGGCTATCCGACGAGGCCCTGCGGGTCCGCGCCGACCTGGGCCTGCTCGACGGGCCGCCGGAGGAGGAGCAGGAACGGGCCGCCGCCGAGCGCGCTGCTCTGCTCGGCCTGCTGCGCGCCGAGCGCCTGTTGGCCGCTGGCCCGGTCGACCCGGCCGAGATCATGCTGGCGCTACACCGGCTGCTCGTGGCTTCGCCGGCCGCCCTTGTCGTCGGATCGCTGGGCGATGCGGTGGGCGACCTGCGCCAGCCCAACCTGCCCGGCACCGTTGACGCCTACCCCAACTGGCGGCTGCCGCTGGCCGACCGGCGCGGCCGTCCGGTGCCGCTGGAGCAGCTGCGTCGCGACCCACGGGTGCACCAGCTGGCTCAGGTCCTGGCGGCTGTGGGCAGCGCCCCGGCGGAGCCCGCGGCCCAAGCCCGATCGGATAGCCTGTCGCGCGTGATCGACCCCATCAACCACCGGCGGCGTCGGTGAGCATCGTCGCGACACTGGCCGTGTTCGCCGTGATCCCGCTGACGGTCGTTCTGCTGGTCGTCGCCCTGGTCTACGGCGCCGGCGGCCGGTCTACCCCGCGCTACCGGCCTGGCCGGCCATACGCGTTCGCCCCGGTCTGGTATCTCAGTGCCCGCTCGGGCGGCACCGCGCTGGCCCCACCCGCGCCGGTCATCCTGCCGGCTCCGCCCCGGCTCGCCCTGGGCACCGGCTCGGCGAGCGCTGAGCCGGAGCGGGAGCCGGCGGCCAGTGCCGGCGCGAGCAGCATCGACCGGCTGGCCGCTATCCAAACCGGTGGTGCGCATGGCGAGTGGTAGCTCGTCGCTCCGGCAGCTGGGTGGCTCAGCGCAGCCGGGTGGCTCAGCGCAGCCGGGTGGCCCAGCGCAGCCGGGTGGCCCAGCGCAGCCGGCCCCACTCGGCCCGCCGTTCAGCTCCAGCCAGCTCTGGCGGCTCGACGAGGCGCTGGCTGCCGCTGACCGAGAAACCCACCTGACGTTCAGCATCTACGTCGGGCCGTTGGAGCCGCAGCCCCGACAGGCTGCCGAGCGCCTGCATGCCCAGCTGGGTCACCCGGCCCCATCAGCCATCCTCATCGCTGTCTCCCCGAACCAGCGAGTGTTGGAGATCGTCACCGGCCCCGAGGCCCGCCGGCTCATCCCCGACCGGGTCTGCGCCCTGGCTGTGCTGTCGATGACCGCGGCCTTCGAGGGTGGCGACCTGGCCGGCGGGCTGGTGACCGGCCTGCGGATGCTGGCCGACCAGGCCCGCCGCTGACCGGTTGCGGCCGGTGGCCGGTGCCGGTCAGCCGACCGCGGCGTCCCGCTCCCGGGCCCGCAACGCCCGGACGATCCCGTCACGTCCCTCGCTGATGAGCCGGTGCAATGCCGCCGGCAGGTCGGTGGTCGCGAGGTAGTCCTCGGTGGCGCGCACTGTGTCGGCGGACACCGACCAGGACGGGTACAGCCCGATCGCGACGTTCTGGGCGACCTCGCTGGTCCGGCGACGCCACACGTCGGCAACGATGTCGAAGTAGCGGCCGACGTACGGCTCCAGCACCTGCCGATGCCGTGGGTGGCCGAAGCCCCGGATCAGGGCCAGCCCGGTCTGGTTCGGCAGCTCGTCGTCCTCGGTCGCCATCGCCCAGGCCTCGGCCTTGGCCTCGGGGGTGGGTCGTAACGCTCGCGCGGTCCAGGCCTCGCGCTGGCCGGCGTCGGTGGGGTCGCGCTGCAACTCAGCGTCGATCTCGGCATCCGGTGCTGCGCCGGCCGCGACGAGGCACTGCAGCAGGTGCCAGCGCAGCTCGGTGTCCACCGCCAGCCCCTCGACCGGGGCCGTGCCGTCGAGCAGGCCGCGAACGGCAGCCAACTGGTCGGCGCCGTGCGCCGCGGTGCCGAAGGCACGGGCCCACGCCAGCTGCAGGTCGCTGCCCGGTGCTGCGTCGGCGAGCTGTTGCTGGGCGGTAGCGCCCAGCGACTCCCAGCCGGTCGGTGCCCACGTGGGGTCGGCGTACAGGTCCAGGGCCAGTCCTACCTGGCGCAGCAGCAGCTGGACGACGCCGACGCCGGACTCGCCGGCGACCCCGCTGCGCACCAGACGCAGGTAGTCCTGGGTGGGCAGCTCGGCATCGCGGGTCATGTCCCACGCCGCGGCCCAGCACAGTGCGCGAGGCAGCGACTCGGCGAAGTTGCCTATGTGGTCGGTGACCGTGGCCAGCGAGTGTTCGTCGAGGCGGATCTTGGCGTAGGTCAGGTCGTCGTCGTTGAGCAGGACGACGTCGGGCCGGCGCTCGCCGACCAGCTCCGGCACCTCGGTCTTTGCGCCGACGATGTCGGTCTCCAGGCGTCGGCGGCGGACAAGCGATGAGCCGTCCAGGTCGTACAGGCCGATGCCCAATCGGTGCGAGCGCAGCGTCGGGTGGTCCTCGGGCGCCTCCTGCAGCACGGAGAATGCGGAGAACGCGCCGTCGTCGTCGACCTCGAACGCCGGCCGCAGCGTGTTGACGCCGGCGGTCTCCAGCCACTGCTGTGACCACGACGACAGGTCGCGCCCGGAGGACTCCTCGAGGGCAGTCAGCAGGTCGGTCAGTCCGGTGTTGCCGTATGCGTGGCGCCGGAAGTAGGACCGCAAGCCGGTGAAGAACTTCTGTTGGCCGACATAGGCGACGAGCTGCTTGAGGACGCTGGCGCCCTTGGCGTAGGTGATGCCGTCGAAGTTGACCTCGACCGCCTGCACATCGGGGATGTCGCAGGCGATGGGGTGGGTGGAGGAGAGCTGGTCCTGGCGGTAGCCCCACGCCTTGCGCCCGGTGCAGAAGGTGGTCCAGGCCTCGTCGTAGCGGGTGGCGTCGACGGAGGCGAAGTGCGACGCCCACTCGGCGAAGGACTCGTTGAGCCACAGGTCGTCCCACCAGCGCATGGTGACGAGGTCGCCGAACCACATGTGCGCCATCTCGTGCAGGATCGTGTTGGCCCGGCTCTCGTAGGCGAAGCGGGTGACCTTGCTGCGGAAGATGTAGTCCTCGGTGAAGGTGATGCAGCCGGCGTTCTCCATCGCGCCGGCGTTGAACTCGGGCACGAAGGCCTGGTCGTACTTGCCGAAGGGGTAGGCAAAGTCGAACTCGCGCTGGAAGAACTCGAACCCCTGCCGGGTGACCTCGAAGATCTCGTCGGCATCGAGGTAGCGGGCCAGGGACTGCCGGCAGTAGACGCCGAGCTCGATCTCACCGGCGGTGTCGTGCACGTGGTGGTAGGGGCCGGCGACGACGGCAGTGACGTACGGCGCGAGAGGCTGAGTCTGGGCGAAGTGGAGCGTCTTGCTGCTCGGCTCGTCCTCGGTCGAGGTCACAGCCGCGTTCGACACCACCTCCCAGTGCGCCGGCACCCTGACGTGCCAGGTGAAGCGGGCCTTGAGGTCGGGCTGGTCGAAGCAGGTGTATGCGCGGTGGGCGTCGGAGGTCTCGAACTGGCTGTACAGGTAGACCTCGTCGTCGACCGGGTCGACGAACCGGTGCAGCCCCTCGCCGGTGTTCATGTAGCGGCCGACCGCCTCCACGACGAGCTCGTTGTCGGCAGCTAGGGCGGGCAGGGCGATCCCCCGGTCCGGGGTGTAGTCGCTGACGTCGAGCGGCTCGCCATTCAGCATTGCCGAGCGCACCGAGTCGGCTACGAGGTCGATGAAGGTATCCGTGCCGGGTTGCGCGCAGGAGAAGCGGACCTGCGTGCGTGAGCCGAAGGTGCGCCCGTCGCCTCCGGCGAGGTCGAGACTGATGTCGTAGGTGGAGACGTCGAGGAGGCCGGCGCGGGTGGCGGCCTCCTCGCGAGTCAGGTTGCTACCGGCCACGGGGGTGCTGCTCCTGTCGTCGGCGGTTGGACCGAAGGCCCGCACCGGGAATAGCGGCCGCAGTGCACACCGCTCTAGCGACCAGCCTAGAGAGGGGCCCCTGGTGACCGAACGCAAGCCTGTTGATTTCTGGTTCGACCCTGCCTGTCCGTGGGCGTGGATGTCCTCACGCTGGCTGCTGCACGCCGCCGAGGTGCGCGACCTCGAGCCGCGCTGGCACGTCATGTCGCTCGCCGTGCTCAACGAGGACCGTGATCTGTCCGAGGAGTACCGGGCCATGATGACCCAGGCGTGGGGTCCAGTGCGCGTCTGCATCGCTGTCGAGCAGAAGCTCGGGGCCGACGCTCTGCTGCCGCTTTACACCGCCATGGGCACCCGGATCCACCTGCAGGAGGCCGGCCTCGGCCGAGACATGGTTGAGGGCGCCCTGCGCGACGCCGACCTGCCGGTGGAGCTTGCCGACGCAATGGACTCCGCTGAGTACGACGACGCGCTGCGCGCCTCGCACGACGACGGCATGGACCGGGTCGGTATGGACGTGGGGACGCCGGTCATCGCGGTCGAGGGTGTCTCGTTCTTCGGCCCGGTGGTCACGCCGGCGCCGCGTGGCGAGGCAGCCGGGCGGCTCTGGGACGGCGTGGTGCTGGTTGCCGGGACGCCGGGCTTCTACGAGCTCAAGCGCACCCGGGAGCAAGGCCCGATCTTCGACTGACCGGCCAGCGGTTTCCCGGGAGGTGGTCGGGAAAGGCAGCAGCCATGCCTGAACCTGACGCTCACCCCGACCATGACGTCGCTGGCCGGGTGCTGTCTGCCGGCCGGCGCGGCATCGGCTCCTTCCACACCCCGGAGCGCCTGGTGGGCGACATGCGTGCCGCCCACCCGGAGGACACCAAAGAGGACACGGTGCAGCGCCTCATCCGCCTGCATTGCACCGAAGGGGCGCTGCAGGGAGCGGCCTCGGGTCTGGGGGGCATCTTCACCCTCGTCATCACCCTGCCGCTGTCGCTGTTTGCCGGGGGCGTGATCCAGGCTCGGCTCGCCTACGCGATCGCCTTGGTCTATGGCCATGAATTGGACTCGCCGGAGACCGAGGCGGCGGTCACCCGGTGCCTGATGGGGGTGGGCGGCACGTCGGCCAGCGCCGCCGGTGTCAGCACTCCTAAAGCGCTCAGCGCAGCGCTGAAGCGCAAAGCGATGCGTGGGATCGGTACGCGGCTGCTGACTCGGGTGGGCGGCGAGGGAGCGGCGCGGCTGCTGCCCGTAGTCGGTGCGGCGACGGCCGGCGCAATGGACTACGGCTTCACCCACGCGGTCGCGACGCGGGCGGTGGAAGCCTTCAAGCGCTGAGCCGGCCGGCGGATAGGTTGGCCGGATGCCTGCCGACAACCCTGTGCATCCGATCGCCATCGCCTGGGTTTCGGCCGGCGGCACCGGCGCGCAGAACTACGACGAGTTCGCCGACCCCGCCGAGATCACCGCCGTCGTCGCCGCTGCACCGGACTCCGTGCTGGCCGTCGAGATGCCGCACTGCACGCCGGCCGCGCGGGCGGCGGGCGCGACGTTTCCCGAGTCCTTGCCGGCCGCAGCCGAACGGCTGCGCCGGCTCAAGCGGGACGGCCGGTTCCACCGCCACACCGACCTGGTCGCGCCGTACCGGATCACCTCCGCCGAAGCGACGGCGTACGGCCTCCTGGTGATGGTCGACACCGACCAGATCTCGACCTCCGGCGGCCACCCGGGACGGGTCATCCGCAACGAGGACGTCTTCGCGGCCACCGTGGCCCAGCGGGTCGAGCTCATCGGGGCGCTGCGGCACCTGCTCAGCCCGGTGCTGCTGCTCGCGGCCGACGCCGGCGCCGAGCTGGACGCGCTACTGCCCGCTGTGGTGGCCGGTCTGGGGTCGCCAGCTGTCACCGACACCGACCCCGCCGGCCGGACGCATGAGGTGTGGCTGATGCCGGCCGGGGGCGAGCGGGACCGGCTGCTGGCCGCAGCCGGCGCCGGCCGGCTGATCGTGGCCGACGGCAACCACCGCAGCCTGGCTGCCCAGCAAGCCGGCCTACCCCGGTTCTTGGGCCTGGTGACGACCCCCGGCTCGCTGGGCATCCGGCCGTACAACCGTCTCGTCGAGCGGATCGGGATGGCCGACCCGGAGCTGCTGCGCCGGCTGGCGGCGGCTGGCGCCGTCGTAACACCGGCTCCGCCGGGGTGGGCCGGACCCGAACAGCCGGGCGTCGTCGGCCTGACCCTGTCCGGTGGGAGGCACACGGTGAGGCTGCCGGCGATCACGACCGGCACCGTGGTCGATCGGCTCGACCACAGCGTCGTCGAGCGGGTCGTCCTCGGCGACGTGCTGGGTCTGGCACCGGACGACCCGGGCGTGCGCTACATCGGCGGGGACTATCCGGCCTCCTGGCTGGACGCGGAGGTCGCGGCCGGCCGGGCGGAGGCGGCGATTGCGATCGCGCCGGTGCCGATGGCCGACTTCGTGGCGGTCAATCTGCAGCGACTGAAGATGCCCCGGAAGAGCACGTGGTTCACCCCGAAGGCGCGGGCTGGGCTGGTTCTCGCGGAGCTGCCCGGTGAAGCGGCCGACTGACGGTCACGCCGGCCTCGGTTCGCTGCGCCTGCAGCGCCACCCCCAGAACGATCGCGCCCAGCAACCAGCCGGCGAGAACGTCACTGAGCCAGTGGGAGTCCAGGGCGGCCATGCCTAGCCCGGCCGCGCCGGCGAGCAGCGCCGTCAGGGCGTGCCGCCGGCGCCGACCGAGACCGCCGGCATGCTCCAGCAGCAGTCCCCAGCAGACGACGGCCGCGACAGCATGCCCAGAGGGGTAGGAGCGGCCGCCCGCCCGGATCTGGTCTGAACCCGAGCTCGGCGCCAGTCGCCCGACGCCGGCCTTAACCAGCCACACCGCCCCTGCCGCGGCGACCATGACCCCGAAGGCCATGAGCAGCCCGCGGACCCTGCGCTGGCGGGAGGCACTGCGCTGGCGGGAGGCACTGCGCTGGCGGGAGGCGCTGCGCGCTGCGGGAGGCGCTGCGCGCTGCGACGAGCAGCACCGCCGGTGCCAGCAGCTCCGGTCGGCCGAGGGTCGCGAGCAGGGTCAAGGCGGCGCGCGGGCCGGCGCCGGCCAGGTGCGCCTCGACCGTCCGATGGGCAACCCAGTCCAGCCGGCGCACCGTACCGGCGGCCAGCACGTCGGCGGTCAGGGCCATGCCGGCGCCGGCGGCGGCAGCAACCAGCACCGGGACCGACGCGACGCGCATACGGTGAATCTCAGCACGTGCCCGCCTGACACACTCGCCGAATGCGCGTCTTCCTCGGCTCCGACCATGCCGGCTTCGAGCTCAAGCGGCACCTGGTCGGGGTGCTGGCAAAGCGGGGGCATGAGGTGGTCGATGTCGGGCCGGCGCACTACCAGCCGGAGGACGACTATCCGGGGTACTGCCTGGCCACCGCGGCCCGGGTCGTGGCTGAGCCCGGAACGCTGGGTGTGGTGATCGGCGGTTCAGGCAACGGCGAGCAGATCGCCGCCAACAAGGTCCCCGGCACCCGGGCGGCCCTGGCCTGGAACGTCGAGACGGCGCAGCTGTCGCGGCTGCACAACGACGCCAACGTGGTGGGCATCGGGGCCCGTATGCACACCCCCGACGAAGCGGCCGGCATCGTCGAGGCGTTCCTGTCGACGGCTTTCAGCGGCGAGGAGCGGCACGCCCGGCGGATTGCCGAGGTGGCCGACTACGAGCGCTCCGGGGTGCTACCCCCGCTGCCCGACGCCGGCGGAGCGTAGTTGCGGCGTACCACGCGGAGGTCACGCTCAGCGGCGGCCTCGTCGGCCGGCGTGGGCCGCGCTGCGTCCCGGGCCCGCATCGCCGTCCCCGTCGGCAGGCGCGTCGGGCCGGCGCCGACGATCCCGCGCATCCCCGCCTCGTCGCCGGCGCCCCTCCTTCGCTGCGATGCCGGCCGGCGGCGCCGGCCAGCCGGTTCGGTCATCGCCACCTCCGGGTCAGCTCGCTGTGCCTGAGGGCCACACGATCCACCGTCTGGCCCGCGACCACAAGCGGCTGCTCGGAGGTCAACTGGTCGCTGCGACCAGTCCGCAGGGTCGGTTCGCCGAGGGTGCCGCCCGCATCGACGGCAGCATCTTGCAACGCACCGATGCGCACGGCAAGCACCTTTTCCATGCCTACGCCGGCGTCGGCTGGCTGCACGTCCATCTGGGTCTGTACGGCTCCTTCCTCACCGGCCTGGGCTCGCCGCCGCCGCCCCGGGGGGCGCTGCGCCTGCGCCTGGTGGGCGAGCAGTGCTGGCTGGACCTCCGGGGAGCCATTACCTGCGAGCTGATCACCCCGGCTGACCGCCGCGCCCTGCTGGCTCGGCTCGGCCCCGACCCGCTGCGAACCGGCGCCGACCCCGACCGCGGCTGGGCGCGGCTGTCGCGCAGCCGCGTCTCGATCGGGCAGCTGCTGATGGACCAGTCCGTCGTGGCCGGGATCGGCAACGTCTACCGCGCCGAGCTGCTGTACCGCCACCTGCTCGACCCTTTCACCTCCGGCCGTGACGTCTCACCCGCCCGGTGGTCGGCCATGTGGGAGGACCTGGTGGCCCTCATGCGCGCGGGCGTGCGTACCGGCCGGATCGTGACCACTCGGCCGGATGACCGTTCGCGGCCACGGGGGCGGGTCACCCGAGAGGATGCCCACTACGTCTACCGGCGCACTGACCAGCCGTGCCGGGTCTGCGGCACCCCCATCCGCACTCAGCTGATGGCCGGGCGCAACCTGTTCTGGTGCCCGCGCTGCCAGTCGCCCTAGCGGGGCTCAGAACACCTCCGGGCAGGAGGGCGGCCGGGGGGTCGAGAAGGCCGGCGTCGCCGCGGCCAGCGCGCCGGCCCGAAGTTCGGCTACCTGGCCGGCGGCGGCCAGCGTCGCCAGCGACGTGCCGCCCAGGTAGGCGCTGCCGAGGGCCGCCGCGCCGAGTGCCAGGTCGGCAGCATCGGCAGTCGGCTCGCACTGCGCCCCGGCAGCGCCGCCGCGCAGGCGGAATCGGCCGGCGTTCCACGGGCAGTAAGCGTCGTCCACCTCCAGCACGACGTCGATCGAGGTGGCGTACGTCCGCAGGGAGAGCGCGCGGGGCACGTCGACCAGGCGCACCCACAGCGAGTCCAGCGACGTCTGCTGGACCGCCCGGGGATTGTCCACCAGAAAGTGCAGGGGCTCGTCCGGCGCGGCCATCCCCCATCGGACGCGGCGGACCAGGTCCAGCTCGAGCAGGAATCCCCACATGGCCGCGTAGCCAGCGGGCGTGCGTGCCTGCACCTCGCGGATCCCGATCTCCCCCTGCGGCCCGGTGGCGTCCCAGGTCGGCTTCGGCGCGTACATCGCGTAGGCATCCGGCGCGCCGTCCTCACCGTCGTGCACGGCGAAGCGCAGCGCGCTGGCCCCTTCCCGGCGCCACTGCGGGTCGAAGACCCGGGCCTCCCACCAGCGTCCGGGGCGGCCCAGGTGACCGACCCGATCTGGGCGTACGGCCTCGTAGACCGCCCGCATCGCCGGCATGGCCTCGTCGAGGGTGCAGAGTCGAATGTCGCCGGCGCGCTCGACCTCCGGTCGGATACGGGTCTGCGCGGTGGCGATCTCCAGGCGCGAGCCGCTGCTCGCCACGCCATAGCCGAAGCGGCCGTAGATGCCGCCCTCGGACGCCCAGAGGACCGCGACGGCTTCACGCTGCTGCTCGTGCAAGTCGTCGATCTGCCTACGCATCATCGCGGTGAGCAGGCCGCGCCGCCGGTGGGTGGGGCTCACCCCGACCGCAGTGACGGCGGCAGCCGGGATCGGGCCACCCGGTACGGTCAGCTCCC
>JAABUK010004772.1_pt1 | contig 21753 bp, 29 predicted proteins | sample 5559141 | NCBI WGS metagenome assembly JAABUK01 (sample SAMN10711869, study PRJNA513367) | rock metagenome | isolation source: Antarctica rocks | place: Antarctica: Victoria Land, Pudding Butte nord | collected 2016-01-03
ATGAGGGGTCAGGGGGGGGTAAGATTGGGTGAGGCTGATGGCAGTTCCACAGCGCCTGGATGACTGAAATAGCACATGTGCTGCAGTGACAGGGTTCAGGTAGATAAAGTTGGTCAAGACAGGGCGTCTCACACCACAACTGAGCAGGGCATTGGAATGGTGTGCCAAAATTTGCCCCGTGAACAAGACAGTGCTGCTGCCGTCTTGGTTACGTCCAGGACAGCTTTCTCCTCTGAAACTTTGCGTCAGACAATCAGGCAAACACCCAAGATACAGCAGATGTACCCAATGCAAGCTTGCCTAGCATTTTCCAACCAGAAATGCTGTGCACTTCTTTCAGCAATGACATTGCAAGTCATGGGTTTTGCATTTATTCACAACTTACATGTTACCTTTGCCTCCTGTTTGTTGCAACAAGATTACATGATGGCCTGTGTGTGAGAATTACAAACAACAGTCCCTATGCACAACCAGCAGGTCTGGAAAAGCTCACCTTGATCAACACATGAGCATCGCTGAGCTGCTCATGCTCTCCAGCACACTTCACAACTTCCTGCTCAGCTGCAGCCAGCTGCTTCTGCAACTTCACGAGCTGGCCTTTGTAGTCACTTTGTACGCACTTCTCAGAGTCCTGTTGTGATGCCATAGTAGCAGGCAGCTTGTCAGACATGCTGTCCCTGTCTGCTTTCACTTGCTGCAGCTCTTCAGCAGTGCTTGCTAGGTATGCAATGGCGTCTGCCAGTTGCGCATACAAGCTTCTCCCATCTGACACAACATGCTGTGCATCCTTAGCAGCAGCTGCCTTATCTGACATAGCATCTGCCAGCTGTGCAGTGACCTCCTTATTGTGTGCAATGACACATTGTAGCTGCTGCTCTGCTGCTGCCTTGCTTGACACTGTGTCTGCCAGCTCAGCTGACAACTGGTCACTGCGTTCCTGAAGCTGCTGGGCATGCTGCTCAGCTGCTGCCTTGCCTGATACAGCGTCTGCTAGCTGAACTGCCAGATCACTGTTGCTTCCCTGCAGCTGTTGCATGTGTGTGTGAGCCGCAGCCTGTCCTGCCAGCACATCTGCCAGCTGCCGGGACAGGTCAGCCTTCTCTGACTTGAGCTGTTGCACCTGCTGCTCAACTGTTTCCCTGCTGCACAGTAATCCCTTCATCTGGACTGACAGCTCAGCGTTCTCAGCCTTGGCCTGTGCATCAGCTGCTATCTGACTTGCCACCGCATGTGCTAGCTGACCTGTCACGCGATTGACAGTGTCGTGGAGCTGCTCAAGCTGAGCTTCAGCTGCTGCCTTGGCTGACAGCGCCTCTGCTAGCTGAGCTGAGAACGCATCACACATTGCACGTGAGACAGCGTTGGCATCACGGCCCTGCTGAGCCCGGGTCAAAGACTTTTCCAAGCCTGAGATGAGGATTTGAGCATTGGTGAGGCGCTCTTCTGCCTGGTTACTCTCTCTGCGGGTGAAGTTGAGCATCTTGGCCAGCACACTCACCTGCCGATGTGACCTCATCTTTGCTTCTTTTGCCTGCTGCAGTCTCTGCCCTAGCTCATTGGCAGCCTGGGCATCCAGCCTGCTCTGCTGGCACGCAGCATCTCTTGTCTCCTCATTGACAGCCAACCTGGCTCTCAAGCTGGTTATCAGGGATGACTCATCGACCTTGGCGTCCTGCATAGCAAATCACAATAAATTGAGTGTCTGTGATGATTGATACTTCAAGGTGCTGCAGTGCATCATGGCTGAGTGGGCCAAAGGCCTCCTGGGGAAGCACCTCTGCTGCATCAACAGCTCCACCATGTCTACCTGTCAACACAGCGGTCAGATGAATAACAGTCTGTAAGGAGATGAGGGACTGCTCCAACAAATGCTTTCACTGATGTGAGCCTGCCAGCGCATCAGCAATGTGCTCCTCATGACAAGCACTGATAGCAAGATAGAGGATGCTGTTGTCAGAACTGTGCTCCAAACAAAACTTGGGTATGAAGTGACACAGCTGGACCGTGCTGAGAGATGAAGATGTATCTGGGGGTGCTCAGCAGGCATGTATGCACCATAGCACCCCAGGAGTACTTTTCCATCTCTCAATGCGCTCCAGCTGTGCCTCTTCTTGCCCAATGCTACATGCAATGGCCTTTTCTGAGAGACAGTGCGTACATCTGTTCTGAGACTAAACAAGTGACTTTGCCGACTGTACTTACATTTACAGCTGTGCATGCACATCAGAGAAGCAAGTTTTGGGTGATGCGTTCAAATTGAGGAGCATGAGGGCTGCAGGCCTGACTTCACAGGGGCGCAACTACATCACCGCGCCAACAGAAGGATGAGCACATGCAGTAGAGGACAAACAAGCTGAGTCACACCAGCTCTCAATCGTTGTGTCTTGGAAGGCAGTACAAAATTTGGAACTGTGTCTGTTCACTGGCTGGTTGCTGCATTCTGACCACGTCTGAAACTTTGGTGTGCTTCACCAAGATGGGTTTGTTATTTGATGGCCTTCACACGGCGGTCATTGTGCTTTTACCTCAATGCAGAAGTGTTGACTAGCTAAGAAAAACACATATATATTCACGCATTTTGTCGGACATATGCTATGTGACGTGTTTTGCTGAAACTTTTTCTGTGTTTAGGTGCATGTTGATCTGGTCTTGGACCTTTCTCTGTAGTCAGGAACAGTACTGAATGACTTGTTTCATCCAAAGCTCTTAGCCGTTGTCTATTGACTCTGCAGATGAGCCCCCAAAGATAGAATATGTGAGTGATTGATTGAAAATGCATATGAGCGGGTGTATGAGGGAGTGAGTGTGTGCGACTGTGCACTGACTGTCGCACTCATGCCTCTGCAAGGCGCTGCAGACTGCCAAGCAAGAGCTGCATCAGCAGCCACACTGCTCCACCAGCTATCAGCTTGGAACAAGCCCCTGCAGCATTCATTTCTCCCAGTAACAACGCCCAACTTGACCATGTAGGAAGCGCACCTGTAGCTCGGCTACCAGCTGGACGTGAGCCTGGTTCATCTGGTCTAGGACCACTGTGGTTTGGTGAAGAGCAGCCTGAGCCTCCTGCAGCCGTGCCTTGTCGGGCCTCAGCCCACCAGCTGCACCTGGAAGCTTCTTCATAACCCAGAAGCCCAAACTGGCCATGCTGCTGACAGAGCCAAGGCCAGCCTGAAGCTGGAATGTGGCGAGGAAGGAGCAAGGCCGAAGCACAATGCTGACCAAGGTCTTGATGCTGTTGAAGTTGATTGCGGTGAGGACACGCCAGGCCTTGATGAGGCAAGCAGTGATGCCAGAAGCAAAGTTCCAGGTGAGGCGAGGGGCAGCCAGCAACAGGATCACCTCCAAGCACATGGAAACGTCAGGCACTGTGATGCACTCAGTTTGTGAGCATGTGTCCTGCCCCTATGGTCAGATACTAAAGCCCTAAGCCCTGAATGGCTCCTTATATGACGCAAGCAAGCAAACCTTCCTGCACCAGAAGCAATGCTGCTGATACAATTGTGCATTAGACATGTGTTTCCAAGGGGCTTCAAGTGTGTATGCTTGTGATGGGCGCCCTGTATGCCTGCTGACACATTAACATCAGAGAAGCAGGCAAGTAGGGATGAGGTGCAAGGATGCCTGAACAGCACACGATGTCACATGCCTGCACATGCCTCTGTGTACATATCTGCCTAGCAATCAATAAACTAGTTAAGTAACATCTCCTGTCTTTAGGAATCATCAGAAATCAACAGACGACGTCTGGGGGAATTCTGAGAATCAATGCTGCATCTTGAAGTGTAATGTAAAGGGTATACCATGCTGCCAGCACCATCCTGGTCTGCATGCTCCAGCAGCTCTGCCAATGTCAATGGGTTTGTCTGTGGTTGAGCTGCGCTCTCTGCTGTGAAATGTGCGTTCCACTTGGCCCGCCTGGCGATGCTAGTGGATGGCCTTTGCATGAACAGGTAGTGCCTGTGCTTGGCGATGGTGTTGGCCATAGCAGCTGTCAGCGCCGCAAAGATTGCAAAGGTCACCACCTGTCACCAAGCAAGATGGCTCAATGCTAGCAAAGGAAATTGTGTGACAGGTACAATAGCTTATGATGAGCAAAGCTCCAACAGAGCTGCAACGTCAGCTCAGCACGTAGTTGAGGAAGCAATAAGCGCAAGCGTATCAAGTATCAGAGCGCACCAGCTTGCCAATCTCTACTGACTGCAGCGTGGCAGCAATGCCACTGCCAGCAGACCGCAGGAAGCCCCAGGGAACTGAAGATGGAAGAAGTTGGTGCAGCCAAGATGATGTTTGTGCTAGCAAAGCAGACTGCTGGCATGCCTCCATGCAGCCTTTCAGCTGTTCTCTGCTGTGCTGACCAAGCAGTGTAAATTGAGGCAAGGCAAGGTTAAGCCTGCTAGGGCCACCTAGCAGGGCTTTGGCTGTCAACAGGCGATTCAGAGCTGTACTACCATCATGTTTGGTTCCAATACCTGTAGGCACAGTCAAAATCAGGGCTGTGTTAATTTTGATTCCGGCCAGCTGCAAAGTCAAGGATTCAACAGACGTGATATACTGTCAGGGGTGTCTTACCACATAGGCCTGCAGCGTAGCACCATCCCAGCAGAACAACAGCAACAACAATTATGGTCACATGTTTCAACTGTGTCCGCAGCCTTCGCTGCAGGACTTCCTCGTCACAAACGTGTGGTTGACCATCTAGTAAGTTAACAACCCCCGAGGGCAAGTACCGCTGCATTATTGGGTTCAAGCGCACAGCAGCGCAGCAATCTTCAGCACTGACTTGTGCCCGCTCAAGAACCTATTGCTCATGTGGTCATCCGTGACCAAGTTGTGATGCATTTTAACGTTGACCAGCAATTGAAACTTTCCCAATGAGCTCTTCTTCTCCTGACGGTAAATCCTGTGACAAAGCTATCAATGAAGGACAGCACAGCTACGAACCTGCAGGGTCCTCAGCTGAGAACATTGATACAGCCTGCCAGAAGTTCGGCAAGGTCAAAGGTTGATGTACAATTTCTATAAGGTCATTGTCAACATGTGGCTCAGGTGACTTGCATGTCTTGCATATGACGCAAGGTGTTGATGAGTTCAGTCTGCCAAGCATGTAGGCTTGATTCATCATAGCCACGTACACGCTGAGAGTGTTGTTCCCAGGATGAGCATCAACAGCTGTCTGCAAATGCATCACCGAACATGGTTCTAACAGGAGCGTGGTAGTCTTGACAGCATATGCGCTTGGCAGGGCACGTACCTGCATACACATGAGAACAAGCCAGGAGAGTGGAAAGCTGGAAACATACTAGCATGCTGGTCTGTTACAGTAGTGCAATGCTGACAATTCACATGGCATTTGAGTGCAAAACAAACAAGGCATTAATGTTACTGCTAATGTACCGCTCTAGTCACCCCACAAAGCAAACTAAGGATGTGACAGGAAAGTGCCAGGACATTAGACCTGAACAACAGACAAATTTGTGAGATACTGTATTGCTGACACATTTGAAAAATACACAATACACCATTGAATTGCACTAGTCGGGTATACATTCAGCAATGTGTGCTTTGCTTGAAATACTGTGTCAGGGGGCAGTTGAGCTTGCTGTCTCTAGTGGCTGCAAGTTCTTTCCAAATACCTCATGGACACCATTGCAGAGTACTGTGGCGCCTTTGGTTCTGCAAGTTTAGTGGCAGCATGTGACTCGGCGTGACTGGAGCCAACAGACATCTTGGAGGTGGTTCTAAAGCAGATATCGCATTAAGGTTTGTGGCATACTGGTTGTGCTATGTTTGCATTGCCAACTCCTCACAACTTTTCCCTTGGCGAACTCTGATGCATTTGCAAGCTTTTTCTCAAGAAAATCTATTTCTTCCCAGTCCTCATCGAGATCGCTGTCATCAAAATCTTCACAGTCCCCTACCCGGCTGTTGTGATAGGATAGCAAATCGTGCAATTCTCTCTTTTCCTGCAGCAAAGCTTTTGTCAAGGGTTACAGCAAATGTGATAGCAGGCACACATGCTGTTTGTCTACACACCTTTTGAAGCACCTCTGCATAATGGGTATGTTTGAACAACCAGGCCATTTCCAGCATGACATTGGCTATGTGTGCAGGCTCCCCTTGGCCAGTGGCAATGTAAGCAGAGCAGAGACGGCTGTCTGCACGAAGCTGTAGGCCATTTTTGGCCAAGCAGGCCTCCAAGATTTCTTTCCTTTTGGCAGTCTGGATTTCTTGCTGACAGTTAAGGACGCAGTTGTACACAAGTGGCGGGACGTTTGCTGGACGTGCTATCAGACAGTACTGCGGGCACATCATCATCCCCGGGAACGGTTGTCCAGGGGACTCAAGACTTTTGCACAGTGGGATCAGTCTGTCAAAGGAGGAGCTGGCACAAGTACGTGTTTTTCGACACACTGATTGCAGAGAACACAGATCTACTGCTGCGTCAAGCACGTTTCTGGAGTCATCGTCCTCTTGGGTTAGCCACTGGGCTATGGTAGACAACAGCTCGCCAGGCAAAACGTCCATCGTCAGCCTTGGCAGATCGTTTTCAAAGCAGCTTCAGAGGCTGCTTCCTGTACCCATGCAACAATGCGTTCATTCAGCAGTCTTGACTGTCAAAGTCAGACATTCAACCCCGTAGCGGCGAATCTTGTTATTGGATCAATCAAAACGCGGCATGCATGCATGCGGTGCATGCTACGGTACAGTCAGTTTTGATACATGCCGGCTGTTGTTAGCCATACCAATGCACCAACCTTGGCCTAGACAGGTGACTAAAGCAAGTGAAGACCACCTGAAACGCAGCAGGCAAGTTGAGCTCTTGGGCAGGCAAGCAAATGCCACAAGCCCCGAGGATCAGTCATTTCAGCTCAAATGTGTGAGCAGGGACTGAAGACTGCACATGTGTTAGGTTGCTGTCTAACGCACACAGTCAAACAGTATAAGGGCCAAAATGCGTCTGCAGTTCTGAAGACACAGCCAACTTTTGCACATGAGCACATGGTCCACTTCCTAGGTGGGCAATGTTGACAAGTGCTACGAGGTCAGATACTTTGCCATGTCTGACACGTCTCTATAAAACCAAGCAAAGTGCACCAGATGCTCACATCTGAAACCTGGGCTTTGTGATAGCCCCTCTGTCCACATCATGCTTGCCAGACCAGTTTCTGCAGCAGTCGCCTGACAAATTTTCATCCACCTATTGACAGATGGTGCACATCAGGAACTTCAAACCGGCCAGCAGCATAGCCAACAACCATTATGCAATACCCTTTCTCTCTGTAGAATGACCAGCAAGGAGACTTGACGAGATGTCACTTCCCAGACTGATCAGTGAAGGTACCACAGCATGGGTTGGCACAGTGTTGCCATGCAAACCCAGGACAATTTGCTGACCAACTCCAGCAAGGGAAATAACCTGGGAAGTACTAGTCTCTGCAGCCGCTTGCAAGGTCCTGCAACAGCAGTCCTATTCTCACCCATCTCTGCAGCTGCTTGTGAGGTCCTCAGGATTTGAGTCCTTTGGCTTGTTGGATTGTCAGGTCCTTACGCTTGTCAGCTTGCCAGGTCCTTAGATCCCCAAATGGACAAAAGCAGTGTGGAACATGTGGCATGCTTGCTTCAGGCAGGCGAGGCGCCCATAACCCCTGCGTCTACATTGGGCTGCAGCGTACTGGCATCAGGACTGGGCAGGCACCGTGCGCTATTGCCAGCATTGCTTGACGAACTTCTGCGTGGGGAGGTGAGTGGCTGGCTCATGAGGGAGCTGATGCGTCCCCGGTAAGATGGGGACTGGCGCTGCTGCTGGCTGGGCTGCATGCTCTTGACTAAGTAGAAGCCGCGCTCTGGCAAGTGGGCCTCTGGCATGCAGCTCTTGTGACGTTCCCTCACTGGCTGGCTAGCCAGCTCTTGCATGTTTGCCAGTCGCATGCCCATCTGTGTCTCAAGCAAATGCTGCAAGTGCAGACATCAGGATACAAGTAAGGATTGACAAAGGTTGAGTACAAATGTTGTCACTTGGTAAGTACATTAGCTGAAACTGCAAAGCAAAGCCTACATAAATTTGGTTGTTCAACACATAGCTTGCGCAAACGACCATTTGGCAAATCCAAAACATGTACACAGTGCGTGTAGTATTGGGCACGTACGTACTGCACACATGTTCACTCAGTACCACTCAACAGCATGACAGTTTGAAGTAAATGACACACGCCGGTGTTATCCACATGCCAGGATGCTTCGACATCAAGGCAGAACACAGAGTGGAAACACAGAATGCAATGTGGCAAGGACCTCACTCTGATGTATGGAGAGGCCTGAGCAAGCCTGACTGTGCCAGCCATGCCGTTTTCAAAGCCTCTATGACTGAACTGTGCTAGAATGATGGATAGAATAGCATGGTAATAGTTTGCCATTTTATGCTGGTCAACGCTCTGACCTGTACATGTCAGGACACTTTGTATTGACACCATTTGTGTCTGCTGTGATTGCATGCCCATGTATTGGACTGCATTACATTGCAGTGATACAGATGTGACTTGTGCACAACAGTGTTGCCACATGTAAGCCATGACATCCTGCACAGGCATTGTCAAAGACAGACAGACACAGATCATGACACATGCAAATGGGGCCATCTGCTCAGGCCCAACAGCTGTGAGGAGACAAACACACGGCCATACGCACCTGCAGTGTTCTGTTGCAGAGTAGCTTCTATGAGGGTAGGGCACACCATCATGTGACCAAAATCATTCACAATCACCCGCTTGCCAGGCCGCTTGTAGAGGTAGAAGAGTTTGCCGCCTCGTGTCACCACATCCTGCACGTTTGGGTCCATCAGTCAGCTCCAGATAGCTAGCTCATGTGTGATCATAGTCAGCTAGCTAGCTAGCTAGCTACCCAGCTCATTTGTGCTAGCTAGCTGACTTAGTCCAGCTGTGAAGGACGAAAGAGCCCGTACTACCGGTACCAGCCCAAATCTCACAGCATGCATGCACACCACTGGGCTCATCTCAGACTTCAAGCTGGCATCATGTGTGCTGCTGCTTTGCTGTCCCATTCCTCCTCCCACCTTCCCCACCAATGCTGCAGCATTGCTGCCCATTGCTGTAGGAGTATAGAGCATACCTGGTTGTTGATGATGCTCCAGGTGTCAGGCACCACCTTGTTGTAGTCATTGGCAAAGGCATGGCTGCCGGTCCTGGGCGCTCCAAAGGAGTAACATAACAGCTTCACTTCACCTCTGTTGGCTTTCAGCAGCGCCTGCTTGATGTCAAAGGCTGCCAGTGTAGCTAAAGCTCCGCCCAGGGAATGGCCTGATTCAGCCACAGATCACTTCATCCATGATTGCACATGTTTTACATTGGGGTTGATGCGATGCAAAGGGGTTGCAGCTTCAATGACTGTAACTTCCTATCAATAGATCTCGCCAATGTCAGGTGCTGTGCAGAGTGCTGACAGTCTTTTTTTGGGGGTAAGACAAAGACATTACAGACCTTTGCAGTTGGTGTGCGGGTAAAGACTGTGAATGCTGTTGAAGGGGCAAGGGCCATGCTGTCTTGCTGGGGTAGGGGTACCTGTGACATAGATTTTGAGGGGCTTGGCATGCGGCCGAGCAGGGCGTGCATGGACAAGCTGCATGATACGGCCAACCACCTTGTCATTCAGCCCTCCTGCCAGCCAGCTCTTCAGGAAGCCCACATGCACCAGGGGGCGTGTCAACATCCAGTGGTGCCCCCTCACTGGGGGATGCGCAACCCTCCACACCTGCAAGCCGATCATCCAGTGATACTAAAAGCAGATCATCCAGTGATCCTGCAGGCAAACAATCCTGTGATCCTGCAGGCAGATGATGCTGTGATCCTGCAGGCAGATGATCCTGCAATTGTGCAAGCACATGATCCTGTGAACCTGCGAGCAGATGATCCTGTGGTCCTGTCGGCTGATGTATGGGTCCCGTGTCGAGGTCAGAAAACATCAGACTACAAGCTTGTATGGCTTGTACTTGGCAGCTTCAGTACACTTATGAGATGTTGCTGCAAAATTTGCATGCTATTGAATGGGTTCTGTGGCTGTACAACGCCAAGCTGCAGGCACTCATAGTCATGTGACGGTCTTAGCGTCTGACTTTATTCACAACCTGAAATCAAAGCTTCACAGCACCCTGGATCAACACATTGGTAACACCTTCAACATGCAGTCAATGTAGCAATGCAGGTCAAACGCTGTGGACAAATCAGCGCCATGTGGACAAGCAATCTTCAGCACTAGGATGCACAAGGTCGTCTGCACGACGACCTGCATGTCTGTTACAGCATTTTGCATTGAGGCAGAGCCTCTGAAGGCGCTACAGTGCTCATAAGGTAGTAGTCTGCCAATGACCTGCATGTCTGCCACGGCATTTTACATAAGAGGCAGAGCCTCTGAAAGCACTACAGGGCACAAGGGAGTCTGCCAATAACCTGCATGTCTGCCACTGCATTCTTCATGGACGCAGTGCCTCTGAAGGACACCACAATCTTGTCCTGACTCCAGCCCATCAGGCAGCGAGTGTCCGTCTGAAGCTCCCAGAACAGCTCACTGTCCGTGAGTCCATACAGGCTCAGGGCAGTTGGTAGGTCCAGATCTGTTCTTGGTGGCTGCACAGGAGCTGGTCGTGGTGGAGCCTGCTCTTGGTCCAGCGTATGGGTGGTCATATTGCGCTTGGACCCCTTAACTTTTGGCGCTGGAAGTACCTGCAATGCAGCAAGATGTCATGGCTGCTGTGACTGCAGTCTCAAGCAGAAGTCTCATGTAGCCTGCTGCTGATGGCAAGCGGTGTGAGCAAGGCGTGGTGTGCATGCTGATTGGTCACTGCCGGTCGGCAAGAAAAGCAAAGCATGAAGAGACACATCAACAGCCAGCAGAGTTCATGGTCTACGTTGCTTCCTGCTGGAGGTTATAGTATATCCTGTTGTTGACATTTGCAGCATGTATGCGCTGCAGACTCACCCGCTTGTGTTCATATGCAAGGCAGCTCCAGTAGAGCATGTGCATCATGGTCTCAAAGCAGAACAGCGGCTGCTGGTTGTACTGTGCCGGCAGGGCCAGACTACGAGCTGCAAGCATCATATCCTCATCCTGCTCTGTCCATGCAAACTCTTGCAGCCACACCTGTGAAAGCCATGCCAATATGTTACGTGGCACACTCACATGCCATATGACATTGCAGACGGCAAGAAGACATTTCTGCCGTAATGCCTGGCACAATGCATTGTTCTGTCCCATGGGTTCTTGCCACCCTTGATGAGCAGGTACGCAACATGCTTTTAGATGCAAAGGAAAGCATTGAAGTTGCTGTCAGTATCAAGTGTAAAGTGCCATGGCGCATAATATGCGTCGTCAATGCATGCAAAGCCTGCGTTCAGTAATCAGACCAGTCTCTCCATTCTGTGCAACACGCATGCTTAACAAGCAAAGGGATGGGCTGACTCATCGCTAGTGTAGCACACAAAGCAAACATTGGGTCGTGTACGGTGCCAACAACATGCAGAATTGTACCAAACCCAAAACGCACCTGCAATGCTGCAGCATGTGCTGGTAGGTTGTGAGGCATGGCCATGAAGCTCATCACAAAAGCATTAGCGCTCATCACAACCTGCACAACACAACACCTTGTTGGCCTATCTTGATGCGGGACCACAAACAAGATACATCACAAAACACAAATGCTATGTGGACAGCATGATCAGGGCAGGGCAGGGCAGAGCAGAGTGGGGCAGTTGTAAGAGGAGCCTTGGGGACCTGTTTATGATATGCAGCTTTTCCATGATTTATCAGCGTTGCTGATGTAGGCAGCAGGGCCTGCCTGGCTTAGATGGCCATGTTCACAAATTGATGATTTCAACCAGGCAAAACAGCATTGCAACAGCCTAAACCGCAGCAGCGTTGAGAAGGTTGCTGTAGCAGGCCAGAGCAAGGCAACATTGTAGGACAAGCTGGTCACGACAGTCCTAATGCAGCAGCACGAACTTTCATTTTGCATCAGGGAGGCAAGGCAACACTGCAGGTGTGTCCATGGCAGCAGCAGGAGCAAGCAGCAGGGCAGGGCAAGGCAGGGAAGGGCAGGGCAGGGAAGGGTAGGGCAGGGAGGGACAGAGCAGGGCAGGGAAGGGCAGGGCAGGGCAGGGCAAGGCAGGGAAGGGCAGGGCAGGGCAGGGCAGGGCAGGGCAGGGCAGGGCAGGGCAGGGCAGGGCAGGGAGGGGAGGAGACAGAGCAGGGCAGGGCAAGACCTGCATGGGCATGAGGCCCAGCCAGGAGAACTGGAAGCTGGCACAGCTGTGGTGGGGCTGCACAAACCACAGCAGCACCAGGCAAAGTGTGAAGAATGCCATCACCAGAGTACGCAGCCGCAGCTGCACAACAGGGAACCATCAGCCTTGTCAGCCGTCTATAGGAGACATGATATCTACATGTCAGGCAAGGCAGGCAACGCTGCACGTGCATGTCAATTGAATTAAAGTCATGTGAAGCCAGGGATAGGTTGCAAAAAGCACTATGCAAGTGCTGAATGTTGTCTGGCAATTGCAAGTGATGAGAGGATGTCTTGCCTGGAATCTGTAGAAGACAAGGGCAGCCTGGGCTCTGCTGTAGGGCAGCCTGTTGAACATTTTGAGCTTGTATACTAGGATGCAGCATACGACACCAAAATAGACCAGTACAAAAGCAACCAGCAGATAGATGGTGGTGCGAGTGAGCCCATCTACATCACAAATGCTTGAAACCCCACTCTCACAGGAAGGTATATAGCTTGCTTCTTGCTGTGACTCTGCAGCAATCCAAAAAGCCTTGCTATCCAGGATCCAAAGCCACTGTGTTGTGTGAGGCAAAAGCAGCTTAGCATTGTGCTGACAAATCTGCAGGTCTGAATATCCTGAACAAGACTTGCTCAGAATTATACTAAAGCAGAGTGTTGCTGTCCTTGTTCATGGTGCTATGATTGCGACTGTTACCATTACAGTTGCAGTTACCGTTACTGTTACTGTTGCTGTTTGCTGTTACGATTACTGGTACTGATACTGGTACTGGTACTGGTACTGGTACTGGTACTGGTACTGGTACTGGTACTGGTACTGGTACTGGTACTGGTACTGGTACTGGTACTGGTACTGCTACCGCTACTGTTACTGGTAATGCTCTTGCAAACTTGTATTTACACAGGGCTGTTGCCAAGCCAGCTGAGTCAGCACCAGAGCCATGCAGGAGCCCTCTGTGCTCCTCTGCCAGAACAAGCCAAAAGCCAATCCTGACAAGGACAACATACTGGCAATGACCCTTGCCCTATGTTTCAGCAAAAAGACAGTTTCCGCTTGATCATGGAAAAGCTGAAACACAGTAAGCAGTGCTGAAAGATTGAGGGACTCACCAACAGCATTGTGCAGCCATGCAATTGAGAGTATAGCCTCCAAGATGGTCCAGGGTACAAGGCAGGGCCAGTGTCGTCGCCAGGAAACATGTGTGTACAGCATGCTTTCTGCGACTGACTGCTGCTCTTGCTCCTGCTGCACCTGCTGCTGCTTGCTGGGCCAGAGGCGTCCACCATATGCGTGCATGAAAAACAGCATGAACAGCTGCAGACAGACACACACACACACGCGTGAAGCAGTTGAACGCAATGCACACAGGGAGCAGTGTGGACAGCTGCGCAGAGGCGTGCAACATCTTGGGACGCAAGCTGAGCCACATTTGCTGAGCACAGAAGATGGCAGCGAGAGATGGGCAGGTATGGGGTGGGGGGGGGAGTAGCAAACGTTGCTCAGATCGATAGACAAGGCATGTTTTTGGACGTAGCTCAACAGCATGAACACACGGCAGCCAAAAGCAGGACTGGCATCAGCAGGCAGAAATTATGCTGCTTATCAGACCCAGAGCTCTGGCACAAACAACAACACAGAACAGCATTGCAGCATAGAAAGCAACATACAAACAGCCAGAGCAACCTCTCAAGCATGACAATGTATGAATGCAAAGGTAGATGGCATACCAAGCAAGACAGCATTTGCAAGCATCGATGCGATGCGATAGCACAGTGGTTACAACACAAGGCGTCACAACAGCATTGCCAACATGAGAGGCAGTCAAAAGCAATACTGAAACCTACGGTGTTCCAGCAGGTCCAGCGCACCCAGCCACTCCAAAAGATAAGTGGTGTTTGCTGAAGGCAAGGGTCTGTCAACAGATATGCATTGGGGACCAGGTAGAACAGCAGATTCACACTCTGGACAGCGGCTTCCGTAAAGAACAATATTGCACTCCGCTTTTGTCTTGGTGTCCTGTATGTGCAGAAAACCACATGTTCTGATTGTCATAGAACATGCTTGATAATGGAAATTGAGGACACTCATGTATCAACTCAGGGTAAAACACTGTTGCTGCATGATAAGGCCTTGCAGATTGTGTTGACAGTGTTTGGCATCACAAGTAGCCAGGCAACAGACGAACTGACTAGAGTGCCAGAGGGCCAGCATGCACACACTGTCACATGATGTTTGTAGCTTGCATACTGTATTCAGACATGTCTGAGCTACCATGCAGATCAACAGTAGCTGAAGATGATGCCGTCTTGTGAAATGCAGGTATGCAGCACTTCAAACTTACCAGGCTTTGCCCAGCTGATGAGCTCTGATCACACGCCATGCAAAGATGAAGAGGTTGCTCAACAGCAACACCAGTAGCAGACCGCTGACCAGCAGGTTGCCTATGTATAATGCAATGTGCTTGAACCGGCTGGTAGAAGGATTCTGCATTTACATGATTGGTTATGCTAGCAACAGTTGCATAACATTTCCCAAATCTGCCATAATGTTAATGACAAGCTTGTGTGCAGAGCTAAGCTGACTCCTGGGATTAGTCACTTGGAAGAGGCTGCGCCAAGTCTGCAAGATATATGCTGGCATAACATGAGTATGATGTATGGACACTCACCCCCCTCCAGCTTACTGTGAGTTCTGTCACCAGGACAGCCAAACCCACTATGTTGGCCATCAGCACTGCAAAGGATGCAGCCTGCAGAGCATGAGGCTTTGCAATGTGTGGAGCCTGCTACATGCCATGCGGCGCTGTGCAAGTGCTTACCCTGGTATCCTTGCTTTTGCACAAGTCAAAGCGCAACACCACGTCAGTACTTGACAAAAACTTAGCCGCAACTCTTGCAGCTTCCCGCTGGGCTGCTTGGCGATCCACCCGACCCTCGGGAACGGCTGTGTTCTCGCTGTCAGCAACTTGCGTCGGCAGGTCAGATCGATGATCTGTTTTGCCCTCGGCACTACCCACACCTATTGTTTGTGTCTCTCGTTGCACAAAGCCGGGTTGAGGAGGCAATGCAGGATCTCGACCAGGATGGCGAATCGACTGGGCGTACTCGGTCGCGAGCGCAGACAGCATAGTCCAAGGGGCATGTCGTGTGCTGTCTGTAACAGCTGCTAACCCGTCAGATTGTTCCACCATCTCTTGAATGCTGCTGCTGGATGAACCAGCATCAAATCACTCAGACATGAGCCGCATTTGCCCGTCAGCGTGGACGCGACTGCAGTGATTCGAGAGGAACTACAATCTTGGTCATGATTTTAGTCATTGTTGAAGAGACACCCACACACGAGCATTTACCAACTGGCCTAAAAAAGTCACAATGTTAATGTCTCATAAACTGCTACATGGTGAAAAGTTCATAGCTAAAAGCTGTCCGAATCAGAACGGGTGCAGATTTGCAAGATGACAACATACATCTCCGGGTATGCATATACATCTCCTGGCTGCTGCATGTATGCATACTAGCTTTCAGGCACTTGTCAGTGCTTGACAGTCTGCTGCACCAATGTCTGCTGACAGGCGAAGACCTTGGGCACACTGTTGCCCTGACCACTGGGTTCGCTGGCATAAGATTGAGCTGGGTCAGGTAGCAAGAGCCTCTGCTGGCTGTATGTCAGACTAAATGAGCTGCTCAACTGCAAGACAATCCGTGGGAAGATCTGATGCCATACAGCTGTCACCTGGTGGGGACAATGTCACCAATCTGCAAACAAGTAGCATGTTAATGACACCTGGGTGCCTGACACCAACTGGGACGTGATGCACATGAAGCACAGACAGCAACATGGTCTTGTACAGAGTACAGCATTTGCTTGCATCAAGCGATTCGGTTGCACAACAAGACAGGCAGTCATTGTGTTTGCCAGTGGAACTCTACTGCCATTTCACTGCTATGTTGTATACCTGAGTTGATAGTACATACCTTTAGAATCATTCGCACACACTCGCATGCCAGTGTGATGGCTGACGTGGTGACCAGAAGGGGCTGCACTACATTTGCCTCCATCATGTTTGTCACCTGGCCTTTTCTCACATTGATGCCAGCCGATGCCTCTCCCCTTGCATGCTTGTTCCTAAGCTCTGTCACCATCTCTATGCGATTCAAGCCTGCATTCTCTGCTAGTGTATAGGGGATGACTTCAAGGGTTTCAGCAACCGCTCTTATGCAGTAGCTTTCCATGCCCTGCAGCATTGTTGCCTCAGGGATTCAAACCAAACACAGACAAGCGACACTGCTCAATAGCCATCATGCCTCACGGATAATGCAAACATTGCGCAGGCAAACACATGTAATAGAATACCCATGCCAGCAGTCCAAAAGCAAAAGGAAGAATGTCAGGAGTTTGTATCTTTGGATCTTGAGCACCTTCGTAGCACAAGGCATGAGCAAGAGTGTGCTGATCCCACCTGCGAAGTCTTGGCCCATTTGCTAAGCTGCGTCACCAGCTCAACCTCTGGTGCAGCGCCTGTCTGCTATGAGGAACTTTGCAAATCTGTTCGTTTAAGCTGTAATGGGAAAGTCATGGTGTACAAATATGCAATGTGGCACACTTTCAAGTAGCTAATGGTAGGCTGTCTGCTTACATTGGTACAACAGATGTGGCACACGTTGCTCATGGTGGGAAGGCTTGTCCATTCATATGCTGGCATGTACTCACATCCAAGAATCAACCTAGCAGTGCTTGGTCCTGCAGTGCCTAGGCCTTGCTGTTGCCTCAAATGTCTGTGTCCTGTGGACCTGCAAAACAGACCAGTGCGCTTGCAACCGACACGCATACCAACCTACATGCATACAGACGTAAGCAGAGCCAGCATGTGGAATCCTCGTTGCACCTCTGGTGACAAGCAGAGGGATGTCAGGACAAATAATGCAGGGGTCTGCTGCGCATTTACTGCAACAGAAATGGTATGGTGTTCCCACTAGGAGTTCTTGACATCACCTTCCAAAGCAGACAGCATGCATATGCTGCACCATGATGACGCTTCTGATACGGCAAAAGTTGCCTCACAGATGTGCTGGCACACCTATACATCAGGTCACAATGTCAATGTCTGTTTATGATGTGTGCCGAATGCTGTCAACCACGCCGATGCACCTCGCTTTGGCATGCTACCTAACAACACACATGACTACAGCAAGTTCACACCGTCTATAAAGTTTAGCAGGCAACTTGTGCCTTGAGCAGGCAAGTAAATGAGATCAGCCCCACGTTTCAGTCATGTGAACATGCTCAAGTGTGCAGGCAGGTGCTGAAGATTGCATGCATGTCAAGGTGCTGTCTGACGCACAGACAGCGTACAGACACAGGCAAGTATTGAAGACAAGGCATGTTTGTCAGCATGCAGTCTGACAAGCACAGTCAAACACCAAGGGCAAATTGCATCTGCAGTTCTGAAGACACAGCCAAGTTTTGCATATGATCACAATGTCCACTTTTGAGGTGAACAATGTTGGCCATGTGCTACGGGGTCAAATGCTTTGGCATGTCTGACATATCTGTATACCACAAAGCAAATGCACCGCGTGCTCACACCTGAAAGCTGAGCTTGGTGATAACACCTTTGTCTTGTTGCGCCAGAGCAGTTGCTGCAGCAGTTGCCTGACAAATTTTCATCCACCTGTGAACAGGTGGATGTACACATCGAGCCAGAAACTTCAAACAGGCCGGCTGCATAGCCAACCACCAGTGTACAATCATATTGCTCTCTGTAGAAATACCAACAAGGAGCCGTAACGAAGTGTCACCTCACAGGCTGATCAGTGAAGGGACCACAGCATCGGTTGGCACAGTTTTGCCATGACAAGTCGGGACAATCCGCTGACTAACTCAACCAAGGGAACTAACTTGGGCTGTGCCGGTCTCTGTAGCAGCTTGCAAGGTCGTGCAACAGCAGTCCTATTCTCACCCATCTCTGCAGCTGCTTGTGAGCTCTTCAGGGTTTGAGTCCTTTGGCTTGTCAGCTAATTAAGCTTGTCAGCTTATCAGGTCTTTAGATCCCAAATGGACACAGCAATGCTGGACATGTGACATGCTTGCTTCACACAGGCTAGACGCCCGTGGACCCTGCATCTTCATTGGGCTGCAGCATACTCACATCAGGGCTTTGCAAGCAACGTGCGCTATTGCCAGCACTGCTTGACAGACTTCTATGTGGGAGATGAGTGGCTGGCTAATCGGGGAGCTGATGCGTCCCCAGCAAGATGGGGACTGGCGCTGCTGCTGGCTGGGTTGCATGCTTTTGATTAAGTAGAAGCCACGCTCTGGCAAGTGGGCCTCTGGCATGCAACTCTTGTGACGTTCCCTCACTGGCTGGCTAGCCAGCTCTTGCATGTTTGCCAGCTGCATACCCATCTGTGTCTCAAGCAAATCCTGCAAGTGGCAAGCAGTCACACTTCAGGATACAAGTGAGGCTTGACAAGGCCAAGTACAGATGTTGTCTTTGGCTCTATAGATTAGCTCATGCTGCAAAGCAAAGCCTATGTCAGTTTGGCTATATGCCCAGGACATAGCATGAACAAGCAACCATTTGGGAAATAAAGAACATGTTTGCATTGCATGCAGCACTGGGAACCGTCAAAAACATTACAGTGTAAATTTAAATAAGCAACACTGATATGTTCCACATGCCAGGATGCTGTGACGTCAAGGCAGAGTGCAGAGTGAAGGCACAGCATGCAGTGTGGCAGTGACCTCACTCTGATGTATGGAGAGGCCTGAGCAAGCCTGACAGTGCCAGCCATGCCGTTTTCAAAGCCTTTATGACTGAACTGTGCCAGAATGATGGATAGAATAGCATGGTAGTAGTTTGCCATTTTATGCTGGTCAACGCTCTGACCTGTACATGCAAGGACGCTTTGCATTGACACCAGTTGAGTCTGCTGTGATTGCATGCCCATGTCTTGGACTTCTATTGGACTGCATTACATGGCAGTGATACACATGTCTACGCAACATGTAAGCCATGATATCCTGCACAGGCATTGTCACGGCAGAGGCAGACACACATCATGACACATGCAAATGGGGCCATCTGCTCAGGCCCAACAGCTGTGAGAAGACAAACACATGGCCACACGTACCTGCAGTGTTCTGTTGCAGAGTGGCCTCTATGAGGGTAGGGCACACCATCATGTGACCAAAATCATTCACAATCACGCGCTTGCCAGGCCGCTTATAGAGGTAGAAGAGTTTGCCGCCTCGTGTCACCACATCCTGCATGTTTGGGTCTATCAGTCAGCTGAACTCTGGTCATAGTGCTAGCTAGATAGCTAGCTCATATGTGGTCATAGTCACAAAGCTGGCTAGCTAGCTCGCCATCAGCGCTGGATGGGTCCAGCTGTGAAGCTTGAACCAGCTCATACTACCCCGTCCAAATCAACAGCATGCATGCACACCACTGTTCTCATCTCAGACTTCAGAATGGCATCATGTGTGCTGATGTGTTGCTGCCTCCTCCCCCTTCCCTACCACTGCTGCATCATTGTTGCACCATTGCTGCCCATTGCTGTAGGAGTGCAGAACATACCTGGTTGTTGATGATGCTCCAGGTGTCTGGCACCACCTTGTTGTAGTCATTGGCAAAGGCATGGCTGCCGGTCCTGGGCGCCCCAAATGAGTAACATAGCAGCTTCACTTCACCTCTGTTGGCTTTCAGCAGCGCCTGCTTGATGTCAAAGGCTGCCAGTGTAGCTAAAGCTCCGCCCAGGGAATGGCCTGAAACAGCCACAGATCGTTTCATCTGTGCTTGCACATATTTGACAATGCAACAGGGTTGCAGATGCGATGACTGGAACTTCCTGTCAGTAGATCTAGCCAGTGCAAGGTGTTGTACAGAGTGCTGACAATTGTTTTGTTCAGTAAGAAGTAAGAAGTCAACTTAGATGAAGAAGCTAAAGATGTGCACAGTCTGTGTGTGGTAAATGTGTCAAAGCTGTTGCATGGGCAAGGGCCATGCTGTTTTGCCGGGGTAGGGGTACCTGTGACATAGATTTTGAGGGGCTTGGCATGTGGCCGGGCAGGGCGTGCATGGACAAGCTGCATGATGCGGCCGACCACCTTGTCATTCAGCCCTCCTGCCAGCCAGCTCTTCAGGAAGCCCACATGCACCAGGGGGCGTGTGAACATCCAGTGATGCCCCCTCACTGGTGGATGTGTCACCCTCCACACCTGCAAGCATATCATCTAGTGATCTGCATGAAGATGATCCAGTGATCTGCGTGAAGATCATCCAGTGATCTCTCAGGCAGATGATCCTGTGATTCTGCCTGCACATGCTCCTGTGAGCAGATGATGCTGTGATCCTGCAGGCTGAAGTATGGCTCCTGTGCTGAGATCAGAAACACCGAACCAAAAGCTTGTCTGGCATGTTTATCTTCCTGGCAGCTTCGGTATACCTATGAAAGATGGCCGCACGATTTGCATGCTATCAAAACAGGTCTCCTCATGCAGACCTGGGAGCATGTCTATCCCAGGTCTGCAGGAATCTCGCAGTATAATGACAAGCTGCGGGCATATCATACTCATCTGACAGTCTCAGTGTCTGACTTTATTCACAACCTGAAGCAGAGCTTCACAGCACCTTGGTAACACCATCAACATGCGGTCACATGGTAGCATTGCAGGTCAAATGCTGTGGATTAACTAGCACCGTATAGATGAGCAACCTTCGGCATCAGAATGCACAAGGTTTGCCAAGGACCTGCATGTCTGCCACTGCATAAGGTAGAGCATATGAAAGCACTACAGTGCACAAGGTAGTCTGCCAATGACCTGCATGTCTGCTACTGCATTGTGCATAGAGGGATAGCCTCTGAACTCACTACAATGCGCAAGGCAGCCTGCCGATGACCTGCATGTCTGCCTCCGCATTCTTCATGGAGGCAGTGCCTCTGAAGGACACCACAATCTTGTCCTGACTCCAGCCCATCAGGCAGCGAGTGTCCGTCTGAAGCTCCCAGAAAAATTCACTGTCCGTGAGTCCATATAGGCTCAGGGCAGTTGCCAGGTCCATAACTGTTCTTGACGGCTGCACAGGAGCTGCTTGTGGTGGGGCCTGCTCTTGGTCCGGCAAGTGGGTGGTCATATTGTGCTTGAAAGCCTTAGTTTTTGGCACTGGAAGTGCCTGCAATGCAGCAACAGGTCACGGCTGCTAAGAATTCATCCTCAAGAGGAAGCCTTATAGTGTGCTGCAGAAAGCAAGGTATATTGTGCAAGCTGAAAGGTTGCTGCCAGCAAGCAAAGCAAGAAGAAAAATGTAATGAATGAGCGAGCAAGCGATGAATGGATGGATGGATGGATGGATGGATGGATGGATGAATGCTGACAAGTTTTGCAGCATGTATGCACTGCAGACTCACCCGCTTGTGTGCATATGCGAGACAGCTCCAGTAGAGCATGTGCATCATGG